>Ga0164243_10003989_pt1 | contig 23300 bp, 22 predicted proteins | sample OricompcompostOP_FD_108781 | JGI IMG/M metagenome (GOLD analysis project Ga0164243, IMG submission 108781) | Organic Plus compost microbial communities from Emeryville, California, USA - Original compost - Organic plus compost (OP) | ecosystem: Engineered > Solid waste > Mixed feedstock >...
CGCCCCGTCACCGGCCCGCGCCAACGCCTCCGCGTGCCCGTGCACGTCACTCACCAGGTGAACTCGCACGCCCCTCACAGTAGAACGCGCTTGCCCGCCACCCGTCCCCCGCCCCCTGGCCGCGCCTCGGCCCCGGCCGTTATCCGGGCCTCGGTGTGTGGTCAGGGGCGGGGTGGACGGGGCGTTGGTAGGGTCGGCCGGGTGATGCCGGAGACGCCTCGCATGCAGCGCATTCCGGGGCTTTCGCAGTTGCCGCGGGTGCCGCGGGTGCCGCGGCATGTGGCGCGGGCGCCGGTGCCGTTGTATCTGCGCGGGCTGGGGCTGGTGCTCGGGCAGCGGCTGGTCGCGGTGGAGTACCGGGCGCGGCTGACCGGGCGGGTCAAGCAGGTGGTGCTCGAGGTCGCCGGCGGGGAGCCGGGGCGCATCCTGGTGATCTCCGGGCACGGGCCCAAGGCCGCCTGGTACCGGGGCATCGAGGCCGAGCCGCGGGTGCTGCTGACCATGGGCTCGCTGCGCGACGCGGCCGCCACCGCACGCCCCCTGAACCGCGACGAGACCCTCGCCGAGCTGGAACGGTTCCGCGAACGGAAGGCCGCGGCGGCGTTCGCCCGGGCGTTCGGCGTCCCGGCGCTGACCGCCGGCGGCCCGCTCGACCCCGCCCTGGCCGTACGGCTGCCGATGGTGGAGTTCACGCCCCGCGCGGGCACATGACCGGCACCCGGGCGTACGGCCTGGCCGCCGTCGCCGCCCTCCTCGCGCTGGCCGCCCTGACCTGGCCGGTCGCCACGAACCCCACGCATCCCGCCGTCCTGTCCGGCCTCGACCACGCCTGGCTGCGGCTGATGCTCACCACCCGCTCCGGGGCGCTCGACGCCGCGGCCCGCGCCTTCAACCTGACCTGGGCCGGTCCCGCGTACGGCTTCGTCTGCCTGGTCGCGGCCGGCGGGCTGCTCACGCGCCGCCGGTACCGCGCCGCCGCGTACGTGGCCGCCACCGTCGTCGTGGCCACCCGGATCAGCCCGCTGATGAAGGCCGCGATCGCCCGCCCGCGCCCGCCGTCCGGCGAGCAGCTGTTCCACGCGAGCGAGCTGGCCTTCCCGTCCGGCCACAGCGTGGACGCCGCCGCGCTGGTCACCGCGCTGGCCGTGACCGCCGTCGCCACCCGCCCGCGCCGCGGCTGGACCGCCGCGATCGTGACGGCCGCCGTCCTGCTCATCACCACCGTCATGTGGAGCCGTACGTACGCCGGCGTGCACTGGCTGACCGACACCCTCGCGGGCGCCCTGCTCGGCATCGCCGTCGCGTTCGCGTTCCGCTGGGCCGCGGGCGCCTGGGCACGGGCCCGCCGTAACCGCGACGAGCGGCCGGAAGCGGACGTCAGCGAACGTTGACGCCCGGGGTACGTCCTCCTAACCTCCGGTTGGGTCTAGACCAATTCCGGTCCACCCCCGAACGATCGGATGCGTCATGCGCCTTCCCGTGCTCGCGACCGCCCTGTGCACCGCCGCCGGACTGCTCGCCGTCCCCGCCGCCGCCACCGCGGCGCCCGCGGACCGCGGCACCGAGGCCCGCATCCGCGCCACCGTCGCGCGGATGAGCCTCCCGGACAAGGTCGGCCAGATGATCGTCGCGCTGATCAACGGGAACGCCGCGGACACCGAGGACCCGGCGGCGGTCGCCGCCAACCAGCAGCTGTACGGCGTGGACAACGGCGTCCAGCTGGTCGACAAGTACCACCTCGGCGGCATCATCTACTTCTCCAACCGCGGCAACATCGTCAACCCGCGGCAGGTCGCCACGTTCTCCAACACGCTGCAGAAGACCGCGCTGGCCACCCCGTCCGGCGTCCCGCTGGAGCTGGGCATCGACCAGGAGGGCGGCGTGGTGAACCGGATCGGCGCGCCGCTGGCCGTCTCCCCCGGCAACATGGCCCAGGGCGCCGGCTTCCGCCCGACGGAGGCGCGCGCCGTCGCCGAGGCCAACGGCCACCAGCTGCGCGCGCTGGGCATCAACGCCGACTACGCGCCGGTGCTCGACGTCAACACCAACGCGCTGAACACCGCCGACGGCCCGCGCGCGTTCGGCGACCGCCCGGCCCCGGTCGCGGCCTTCGGTACGAACGCGGTCGCCGGGTACCACGAGGGCGGCGTCGCCACCGGCGTCAAGCACTTCCCCGGCCTCGGCAGTACCACGGTGAACACCGACAACGGCGTGGCCGTCTCCGACCAGACCACGCGGCAGTTCATGACCAACGACATCCCGCCGTTCCGCGCCGCGGTCCGCGCCGGGTCGGACATGATCATGGCCGCGCACATCATCGCGCCCGCCCTCGACCCGTCCCGGGCCCCGGCCAGCCTCTCCGAGCCGATCGTCACCGGCCTGCTGCGCAAGAGGCTCGGGTACGACGGCGTGGTGATCACCGACGCGCTGGACGCCGCCGCGGTCGCCGACGTACCGCCCACCGAGCGGGTCGTCCGCGCCGTCAAGGCCGGCATCGACCAGGTGCTCATGCCGCCGGAGCTGGCGGACTCCAAGCAGGCGCTGATCGACGCGGTGAACAGCGGCGACGTCCCCATGTCGCGGATCGACTCCGCGGTCACCCGCATCCTGCGGATGAAGTACGCGCGCGGCGTCTTCGCCCACCCGTACGCCGACCTGGACGCCATCGACGCCAACACCGGCACGCCCGCCCAGCAGGCCACCATGGCCGGCGCGGCGAAGCGGTCCATCACGCTGGTCAAGAACGACGCGGGCACGCTGCCGCTGAGCACCGCCAACGTCGGCCGCACGCTGGTCACCGGGTACGGCGCGACGAGCGTGCCGACCGTCGCGGGCGAGCTGGGCAAGCACGGCCTGACGACGACCGCGCTGACGACCGGCACGACGCCGAGCGACGCGGCCATCCAGAACGCGGTGACCGCCGCGAAGGACCAGGACGCGGTCGTGGTGCTCACCTACAACGCGTGGAACAACACCCAGCAGCAGAAGCTGGTCAAGGCGCTGCTCGACACCGGCAAGCGGGTCGCCGTCGTGGCGCTCGGCGGGCCGTACGACATCGCGTACGTCACCGGCGCGAAGGCCTACGTCGCGGCGTACGGGTTCCAGCCGGTGTCGCTGACGGCCGCCGCGGACACGCTGACCGGGACGCGGCCGGCGGGCCGGCTGCCGGTCACCATCCCGGTGGCGGGCCACCCGGACCAGGTGCTGTACCGGTACGGCACGGGCCTGCACTACTGACCCGTACTACTGGGCGCGGGCGCTCCCGTTCCGCCAGGCCGAGCGGGTCATCAGCTCGAACCACACGCGGTGCCCCGTCCCGACCGGTACGACCCCCCACGTCGAGGCGACCAGGTCGACGATCTCCAGGCCGCGGCCGTGCTCGGCGTCCGCCGCGTGCCGCTTCAGCAGCGGCGCCCCCTCGCCGCCGCCGTCGACCACCGCCGCGTAGATGCGCGACGGGGACGGGCGCACGATCACCCGGAACATCTCGACCCCGTTCGCCGAGCCGTACAGGATCGCGTTGGTCGCGACCTCGCTGACGAGCAGCACGGCGTCGTCGCGGCGCGGGTGGCCACCGGACGCATCGGCGACGAACGACCGGGCGGCGGCCACGGAGCGACCGTCCACGGGGAAGTCAGCGCTACGCACGGGGTTCATTCGCAGGGGTCGTCCTCCACCGGTGTTCGGCTGCGCGGTCGGGGCCGGCCGCGGCACACACCGCTCCGGCTCATCGTCCCACCCTCCATGAGATCGCACCCACGGAACGACCGATCAACCGGGGGGTGTTTCCGGCATCCGCCGCGGCGTCCCGTTGCGCCCGTTAACGCCCTAAGCTCGAAAGAGCCGGTCGCGCCGGAGCTACCCATCAGTACGCAAACGCGGTAGCGTCCGGGAAGCCCCACAACGGGTCCGCTGCGTCACCGGGCCGTCGCGGACTCCGAACCCCACAGGTGCCCGCCGCGCGGGCACCGCATCCGGACGAGGAGCAGTCGTGCGCGAATTCAGCGTTCCCCCTGCCGCCACCGTGCCCGACTCCGACAACGTGCCCGCGACGGTCTTCCGCCGCGGTGAGGAGGAGCCGGAGACGGTGGCGCTCCGCCGCAAGGTGGGCGACGGCTGGCAGGACGTCACCTGCGCGCAGTTCCGCGACGAGGTCGCCGAGCTGGCCAAGGGCCTGATCGCCGCCGGGGTGGCGCCCGGCGACCGGGTCGCCCTGATGTCCCGTACGCGGTACGAGTGGACGCTGTGCGACTACGCCATCCTCGCGACCGGCGCCGTGGTCGTACCGGTGTACGAGACCTCCTCGCCCGAGCAGATCGCCTGGATCGCCGGCGACTCCGGCGCCGTGCTGGCCATCGTGGAGAGCGCCGAGCACGCCGAGGCGTTCTCCTCCGTACGGGACCGGCTGGACGACCTGCGGGCCGTGCACGTCATCGACGACGGCGGCCTGGACGAGCTGACCGCCCGCGCCGGCGAGGTCGACGAGGAGACGTTCGCCGACCGCCGGGCGTCCCGGGTGGCCGCCGACATCGCCACGATCGTGTACACCTCGGGCACCACCGGGCGGCCCAAGGGCTGTGAGATCACGCACGGGAACCTGCTCGGCGACGTCCGCAACGCCGTGCTGGGCGCGCTGACGCAGGTGTTCACCATCCGCGGCGGCTCGACGCTGCTGTTCCTGCCGCTGGCGCACGTGTTCGCGCGCATCATCGAGGTCGGCTGCCTGGAGTCCGGTACCGTGATCGGGCACACCGCCGACATCGCGAACCTGCTGCCCGACCTCGACTCCTTCAAGCCGTCGTTCATCCTGGCCGTGCCGCGGGTGTTCGAGAAGGTGTACAACGGCGCCGAGCAGAAGGCCACCGCGGAGGGAAAGGGCAAGATCTTCCACGCCGCCGCCGAGACGGCCATCGCGTACAGCCGGGCGCTGGACTCCGGGCGGCCGGCCATCGGGCTCAAGCTGAAGCACACGCTGTTCGACAAGCTGGTGTACGGCAAGCTGCGGGCCGCCGTGGGCGGGCGCGTGGAGTACGCGGTGTCCGGCGGCGCGGCGCTCGGCGAGCGGCTCGGGCACTTCTTCCGCGGGGTCGGCATCACGATCCTCGAGGGGTACGGGCTGACCGAGACGACCGCGGCGGTCGCGGTGAACCTGCCGAAGCAGAACAAGATCGGCACGGTGGGCCGGCCGCTGCCCGGGTGCGCGGTCCGCGTGGCCGACGACGGCGAGCTGCTGTTCCGCGGGCCCAACGTGTTCGGCGGCTACTGGAAGAACGAGAAGGCCAGCGCGGAGATCCTTGAGGACGGCTGGCTGCGCAGCGGCGACCTGGGCTCGGTCGACGACGACGGCTTCATCTCGGTCACCGGCCGGAAGAAGGAGCTGATCGTCACGGCCGGCGGCAAGAACGTCGCCCCCGCCGTACTGGAGGACCGCCTGCGCGCGCACCCGCTGGTCAGCCAGTGCCTGGTGGTCGGCGACGGCAAGCCGTTCATCGGCTGCCTGATCACCCTGGACGCCGAGGCCCTGGAGTTCTGGAAGACCCAGCACGGCAAGCCCGCCGACCTGGGCCCCGCGGACCTCCGCGACGCCCCCGAGATCATCGCCGAGATCGAGCAGGCCGTGGCCGACGCCAACAAGGCCGTCTCCCGCGCCGAGTCCATCAAGAAGTACCGCATCCTCCCCGTCGACTTCACCGAGGAAGACGGCCACATGACCCCCAGCCTCAAGGTCAAGCGCGCCGTAGTAGCCAAGGACTTCGCCACCGAGATCGACCAGATCTACAACAGCTGACAGCCCGGGTGCCTGCGGTGGCCCTCAGCGGGCTACGGCAGGCACTCGATTTCGAGGGTCGGGTCCAGGGCGTGGAGGCGTTCGGGGCGGGTGGTCACCACTGGCCAGCCGCGGCGGCGGGCGCTGTAGGCGACGTGGGCGGCTACGACGTCGGGGGCCACCTCGGTGTTGGCGGCCAGGAGTTCGCCCATCCCCGTGGCGGCGGCGTCGTCCAGGGGGTCGATGACCGTTACGGGCAGGGACAGCAGGACGCTGAGGACCTCGCGCTGGGCGGTCGCGGTGGGCCAGGCGGCGGCCAGGGCGGCCGCCGGGATGGCCAGGACCACGCCGTGGTCGACGGCGAACCAGGTGAGGGTCTGGGTGTAGACCGTACGGATGGTGGCGAAGTCGCTGAGCGCGTCGCTGTCGAGCACCCGCCCGCCGGTGACCCAGCCGGTCTCCCACCGGTGAAGTTCTTCGCTGTCCGCGCCCTCGATCACGTAGCGGCCTGTGCCTCGATGCCCAGTGCCCGGCGGGCCCAGGCGATCGCGTCGGCGTCGGCCGGCGGGCCGCCCATCAGCTTCTCCAGCATGGCCAGGCCCTCGTCGCGGGCGAGCCGCTGGGCCACCGCCTCCGAGACGTACGCGGAAAGGCTCTCCGCTCCCCCGGCCGCGACCGTCCGGCGGAGCCGTTCCGCCTGCTCGGGCGCCATGGACACCGTCACACGCTCACTCGGCATACCGAAACTGTAGGACACGCATACCGCCCGTGTCCGCCGTCCACCGCAATCGGTGTCAGGGCGGCCCGAGCAGCGCGTCGAGCCGCCGGGTGACCAGGTCCCAGCGCCACTCCCGCTCCACCCACGACCGGCCCTTCTCCCCCATCGCCCGCGCCCGGTCCGGGTCGGTGAGCAGCTCGGCCAGCCGCCGCGCCACGTCCCGCACGCTGCGCCCGGGCACCACGAACCCGGTCTCACCGTCCAGCACCGCGTCCGGCGCGCCCCCGGAGTCCCCGGCCACCACCGGCAGCCCGGTCGCCGACGCCTCCAGGTACACCATGCCGAGCCCCTCCACGTCCAGCCCGTGGCGCCGCGTCCGGCACGGCATGGCGAACACGTCGCCCGCGTCGTAGTGCGCCGGAAGCTCCGGCCACGGCACCGACCCGGTGAACCGTACGGAGTCCCGTACGCCCAGCTCACCGGCCAGCGTCTCCAGCGCATCGCGGTACGGCCCGCCGCCGACGAGCAGCAGCCGCGCGTCCGGCACCCGGCGCAGCACGTGCGGCCAGGCGTGCAGCAGCGCGTCCTGCCCCTTGCGCGGCACCAGCCGGGACACGCACACCACCACCGGCCGCCCGCCGAGCCCGTACCGGGCGCGGATCTCCGCGCCGCCCGCGCCGCGCCGGAACAGCCCCTCGTCCACGCCCGGCGCCAGCCGGGACATGCGGGCCGCCGCGGCCGGGGACAGCGCGCGGGCCAGCCGCACCCGCGTGTACTCGCCCAGGTAGGTGACGGTGTCGGTGACCTCGCCAATGCGGTGCAGCATCTGCCGGGCGCCGGGCAGCATCGCCCAGCCGGTCTCGTGGCCGTGCGTCAGGCCCACGAACCGGCGCGCCCCGGCCCGGCGCAGCGCCGGGGCCAGCAGGGCGAGCGGGGCGGCCGCGCCGAACATCACGGAGTCGCAGCCGTGCTCGCGGATCAGCTCCGCGGCGCGGTGCGCCACCGTGGGCACCGGCAGCATCAGCGACGTCGGATGCCGTACGACGGGGTACGGCTGCTCGGCGTCGAACGCCGCCGCGCCGCGCCACGCGGGCGCGTACACCACGACCGAGCCGAGCGGGCGGCGCATCGCCAGCGCGTGGACGAAGGTCTGGATGCCGCCCGGGCGCGGCGGGAAGTCGTTGGTGACGATCAGCGTACGGCTCATGTCCTCCGATCCTCAGAAACAATTATGGCGAACGATTTTCCGGGCTATAGCCCGGAAAATCGTTCGCCATAATCGGGGTCGGGCTACGGGATCAGTCGCGGGTCAGTTCCCGCTCCCGCTCGCCGTGGGACTCCAGCTCCTCGTGGCCGCCGTGACCGTCGCCGTGGGACTCGATCCCGGACAGGGAGATGTCGTTCTCCACGTACGCGCGGTTCAGCCGGCGGCGCAGCTTGCCCAGCGGACCCTTCGAGCCCGGCGCGGGCACGCCGTTGGCGTCGCTCTCGCCGCCCGGCAGCGCCGGGATGACCTTCTTGCCCTCGACGTGCGCCCGGATCTCCTCCGAGACCGGCTTGTGCACCTCGATGAACTCACCGCTCGGCAGCCGCTTGATGATGCCGCTCTCGTACCCGTGCGCCAGCATCTCCCGGTCCCGCCGCTGCAGGCCCAGGCAGATGCGCCGCACCGCGATGAACATCAGCACCGGCAGCACGAAGATCGCGACCCGGAAGAACCAGGTCGTGGAGTACAGCGAGATGTCCAGCTTCTCGGCCAGGATGTCGTTCGAGCCGCACAGCCAGAACAGGCCGTACACGGTGATCCCGAACGCGCCGAACGCGGTGCGCGTGGCGTTGTTCCGCGGCCGGTCCAGGACGTGGTGCTCCTGCTTGTCGCCGGTGATCCACGCCTCGACGAACGGGTACACGCCGAGCACCGTGAAGATCGCGCCCAGGATGAGCAGCGCGGGTATCAGCACGCTCAACGTGACCGTGTAGTGCCCGGCGATGGTGAACTCCCAGGCCGGGAAGATGCGCAGCACGCCTTCCAGGAAGCCCATGTAGAAGTCGGGCTGGGAGCCGGCGCTGATCGACGTGGGCGTGAACGGCCCGTACAGCCAGATCGGGTTGATCTGCGCGAAGGTCGACAGCAGCCCGATCACGCCGAACGTGAAGAAGAAGTACGCACCGGTCTTCGCCATGAACGCCGGGTACATCGGCCCGCCGATGACGTTCTGGTCGGTGCGCCCCTTGCCCGGCCACTGCGTGTGCTTCTGGTGCCAGAGGATCATGAAGTGCGCCCCGACGAGCGCCAGCAGGATCCCCGGGATCAGCAGGATGTGCAGGGAGTACAGCCGCGGGATGATGTCGTGCCCGGGGAACTCGCCGCCGAACAGGAACATCTGCAGGTACGTGCCGACCACCGGGATCGACAGCAGCACGCCCTCGAAGATCCGCAGGCCCATGCCGGACAGCAGGTCGTCCGGCAGGGAGTAGCCGAACAGGCCCTCGACCATCACCAGCGTCAGCATGACCACGCCGATGACCCAGTTGATCTCGCGCGGCTTGCGGAACGCGCCGGTGAAGAACACCCGGAGCATGTGCACCAGCATCGACGCGAACATGATCACCGCGGCCCAGTGGTGGATCTGCCGGATCAGCAGACCGCCCCGGACGTCGAAGGAGATCTTCAGCGTCGACTCGTACGCCTGGCTCATCTTCATGCCGTTGAGCTTGGAGTACGCGCCGTGGTACACGACGTCCTGCATGCTGGGGTTGAAGAACAGCGTGAGGAACACGCCGGTCAGCAGCAGGATGATGAAGGAGTACAGGGCGATCTCGCCCAGCATGAACGACCAGTGGTCCGGAAAGACCTTCTTGAGGTTCCGCTTGAGGCCCTCGGCCACGTGGAACCGGTCGTCGATGTAGTTCCCGACCCCGTTCAGGGCCTTGTTTCCCGTGGTACCGGTGCTCATGACTTGACGCTCCCCCGCTCCCAGAAGCTCGGGCCGACCGGCTCGTGGAAGTCGCTCTGCGCCACGAGGTAGCCCTCCGCGTCGGTGGTGATGGGCAGCATCGGCAGCGGGTGGCCGGCCGGGCCGAAGATCACCTTAGCGGCCTTGCGGGCGTCGAAGGTCGACTGGTGGCACGGGCACAGGATGTGGTGCGTCTGCTGCTCGTACAGCGCCGCCGGGCAGCCGACGTGCGTGCAGATCTTGGAGTAGGCGATGATGCCGTCGACCGTCCAGTTCTGCTTGTCCGCCGGGAGCTCCAGCTCCTCCGGGCGCATCTTGATCAGCAGCACGGTGGCCTTGGCGAGCTCGTCGAGGTTGTCCTCGTACCCCTCCGGGATCACCGTGATGATGCCGCCCGGCGAGTCGAACTCCGACGCCTTGATCGGCGCGTTCGTGCCGTCGATGACCAGGCGGGTGCCGGTCTTCCACACCGTGTGCCGCAGCTTGTTCTTCGGCATCGGCCCGGTGTCGCGCAGCAGCACGATGGGCAGCAGCCCGAGCGGCGCCATGGCCAGCATCATCGTGCGGCGCAGCAGCGGCCGCTTGGTGAAGCCGCTGTCGTCGGCGTTGGAGTAGAAGTACTTGGCGAACGCCTTCTTCTCCTCGGGCGTGGAGTTCAGCGGGTGGCGCTCCTGCACCACCTCGTACTCCGGCATGATCCGCCGCACCCACACCACGGCGCCGCAGGCGATGGCCAGCAGCGCGATGGTGAGCGTGGCGCCGAGCCCGATGTTGGAGATCCGGGTCTTCTCCGGGCTGTGCACGCCCAGCACCCAGTACGCCACGATGAACGCGATGCCGGCGAGGAACGCCAGGGTGAAGAAGAGCGCGACGATCTTCTCGGCCCGCCGCGCCGACTTCTCCGGGCGCGGGTGGATGCCGGCCCGCTCGATGTCGGGCTCCTCCTCGTGCTCGCGCTCCTGGCTCAGCAGCCGGTGGCTCTCGGCGGGCGCCGGGGTGCCGATGACGCGCCGCGGGCGCCGGCCGCCGTGGCCGTTGCCGGAGCCGTTCCCCGTGCCGTTCGGCTCCGCGCCGCCGGTGTTCTTCTCGTTGTCGTCAGTCATTGTTCACGCTGCCTAGCGGTGATCCACATCGCGGCGAGGACGAGCAGGCCGATGCCCGCGAGCCAGCCGACCAGGCCCTCGCTGACGGGGCCGATCCGGCCGAGACCGTTGCCGCCCGGGTTCACCTCGGAGCGGGTCTGGGTCACGTAGGCGATGATCGCGCGCTTCTGCTCCGGCTTCAGGGTGCTGTCGTTGAAGACCGGCATCGACTGCGGCCCGGTGAGCATCGCCTCGTAGATCTGCGTGGGCGAGGACTCCTTCAGCGAGGGCGCGTACTTGCCCTCGGTGAGCGCGCCGCCGGACCCGGCGAAGTTGTGGCACTGCGCACAGTTCGCCATGAACAGCTGGCTGCCGAGCTGCACGTTGCCGGACTTCGGGTCGGACTGGTCGCTGCTCGGGACCGCGGGACCGCCACCCAGCGAGGCCACGTACGCGGCCAGCTGGTTGACCTGCTCGCCCTGGATGACCGGCTTCTTGCGCGGCATCTGCGCGCCCGGGTTCATGGCGGGCATGCGACCGGTGCTCACCTGGAAGTCCACGGCGGCGGCGCCGACCCCGATCAGCGACGGGCCCGTCTTGGTGCCCTCGCCGTTCAGGCCGTGGCAGGTCGCGCAGGTCTGGTCGAAGATCTCCTTACCCTTCGCGATGTCTTGCTGTGAGGCGTCCTTGGCCGCGGCCGCCTCGGCCGGATCGCCCCCCGACGACAGCGTGGAATACGCCACGCCGACCAGGGCTAGGGCGATGACCACGACGGCGTACCCGGCTATGGGGCGCCGCCGCAGTGCGGTGAACCATTTCACGGACTTATCCCCGTTTCGGGTCACTTGAGGACGTAGATGACGAAGAACAGGCCAATCCAGACCACGTCAACGAAATGCCAGTAGTAGGACACGACGATCGCACTGGTCGCCTGCTCATGAGTGAAGCGCTTCGCGGCGTACGTGCGTCCCAGCAGGAGCAGGAACGCGATCAGTCCACCGGTCACGTGCAGGGCGTGGAAGCCCGTGGTCAGGTAGAACACCGAACCATAAGCGCTCGCCGAGATCGTGGTGCCCTCGGCGACCAGCGAGCCGTACTCGAAGCATTGGCCGATGACGAAGACGGCGCCCATCAGGAGCGAGATGAGGTACCAGAAGCGCAGCTTCCGGACCTCGCCGCGCTCCGCGGCGAATACGCCCATCTGACAGGTGACACTCGACAGAACGAGGATGGTCGTGTTGACCGACGCGTAAGGCACGTCGAGTTCGGCGTCCGGCCAGGGCAGACCCGAGCCGGTATTGACGGACCGGATGGTGAAGTACATCGCGAACAGCGCCGCGAAGAACATGAGCTCGGAAGACAACCAGACGATCGTGCCCACGCTCACCAGGTTCGGTCGCCGGACCTCGGCGTGGGGTGTCGTCTTGATCGCGGATGCTGTCGCCACGTGCAGCATTATTACGGCAATGGGCGCGTGTACGCGCCTCGACCCCCCGTACTGGGGAAAACCAGCCGGTTATCCACAGGTATGACCAGTACGCCGGGCGTGTCGCACCCCTGCGCACGACGGGGTCGGCGGCGTCCGGTCGCCGTGAACCGATAGCATCCGTGATGCAAACTCAACGACTTCTTCACCTCGCGAGACTGGACGACCGATGAGCAGCGACGGCGCCGACGCCACCATGAAGGTCCTCGTCTACAGCGACGACGCGGACACCCGGGCCCAGATCCGGCTGGCCGTGGGCCGCCGCCCCGCGCCGGACGTCCCGCGGGTGGAGTTCACCGAGTGCGCGACCGAGCCCGCCGTGCTCCGCGAGCTGGACGCGGGCGGCTTCGGCGTCGCGATCCTCGACGGCGAGGCCGCGCCGGCCGGCGGCATGGGCGTGTGCAAGCAGATCAAGGACGAGATCTACGACTGCCCGCCGGTGCTGCTGATCATCGCCCGCCCGGACGACGGCTGGCTCGCCACCTGGTCCCGCGCCGACGCCGTGGTCAGCCACCCCATCGAGCCGATGCCGCTCGCCGAGGCCCTCGCCGGGCTGATGCGGCGCCGCGCCGAGGTGTCCGTACCGGGGACCTCCGGGCACTGACCGGCCACCCCACGCGTGCCATAGGGTCGGATCACGCCCTGCTCGTGGGCGCGTGATCGCTTCATCCCCAGGAGTCACCGTGGACGCTCGGAAGAACTGGCCGGCCCTGTTGACGTCGCTGCTCGGCGGCGCCTCGCTGACCGCCGAGGACACCGCCTGGGCGATGGACGAGATCATGTCCGGTGAGGCGTCGGTGGTGCAGATCGCCGCGTTCGCGGTCGCGCTGCGCGCCAAGGGCGAGACGATCGCCGAGGTCACCGGGCTCGCCGAGGCGATGCTCGACCACGCCACGCCGATCAGCATCTCCGGTGACCTGGTCGACATCGTGGGCACCGGCGGCGACCACGCGCACACCGTGAACATCTCCACGATGGGCGCCGTCGCGGCGGCGGCCGCGGGCGCGCGGGTGGTCAAGCACGGCAACCGGGCGGCCACGTCCAAGTGCGGCGCCGCCGACCTGCTCGAGCGGCTCGGCGTGGTGATCGACCTGCCGCCGGAGGCCACCGCGCGGGTGGCCGAGGAGCTGGGCGTCACGTTCTGCTTCGCGCCGCTGTTCCACCCCGCGTTCCGGCACACCGCCGAGGCCCGCGGCGCGCTCGGCGTGCCGACCGTGTTCAACTTCCTGGGGCCGCTGACCAACCCGGCGCGGACGAGTGCCGCCGCCGTCGGCTGCGCGCACCGGAAGATGTGCCCGATCCTGGCCGGCGTGTTCGCCGCCCGGGGCGACTCCGCGCTGGTGTTCCGCGGCGACGACGGCCTGGACGAGCTCACCACGACGGCCACGTCCTCGGTGTGGATGGTGCGCGACGGCGCGGTCACCGAGGGCACGTTCGACCCGGCGGACCTCGGCCTGACCCGCGCCACGCCCGAGCAGCTGCGCGGCGCCGACGCCGCGTACAACGCCGAGGTGGCGCGCGACGTACTGGGCGGCGCGCCGGGACCGGTACGCGAGGCCGTACTGCTCAACGCGGCGGGCGCGCTGGTCGCCGCGAGCGGCGCGGTCCCCACCACTGCGGGCGAACTCACCGAGGCCCTGCGCGAAGCCTACGACCGCGCGGCCGCGGCCGTGGACTCCGGCGCCGCCACCGACCTCCTCCACCGTTGGGTCACCCTCAGCGTCTCCCTGGCCGCCTAGGGGCACCCCTGATCACGGCGACGCCCTGCCCGTTAGTCGGCGTCGTCGAAGCCCAGGGAGAAGGCCGCTTCCAGGTCGTGGCGGGAGTACGTACGGAAGGCCACGTGGGTTTCGGTGTGGCGGACGCCGTCCATCTTGTTGAGGCGGCCGGGGATGACGTCGGCCAGGTCGTCGTGGGCGCGGACGCGGACCATCGCGATGAGGTCGAACTCGCCGGTCACGGAGTAGACCTCGCTGACGCCGTCGAGGTCCGCGATCTTCTCGGCGAGCTCGGGTATGGACGCGACCTCGGCCTTGACGAGGACGATCGCGGTGATCACAGTGGCCCTCCTGACGCTGATCCGGTGGTCCGATGCTATCGCCAGGCGAACAGCGCACCGGTCCGGTACATGTTGCGACTTCGGCGCAGTGCCAGGCCGAGGAGCATGCCGGCGATGAAGCCGTACACGTGCGCCGCGTACGCCGTACCGTCCTGGGAGTCGGCCTCCAGGGACAGCCATTGCAGCACGAACCACGAGCCGAGCAGCACCCAGGCGGGCATCCGGATCGGGATGATGTAGAACAGCGTGCCGAGCACTCTGCCGCGCGGGTTGATCAGCAGATACGTGCCCAGCACCCCGGCGATCGCCCCGGACGCGCCGACCAGCGGCGTGCCGGCGTGCGGGTCGGTGAGCGCGAAGCCGTACGCGGAGATGTAGCCGAACACCAGGTACGTCACCAGGTAGCGCAGGTGGCCGAGGCGGTCCTCCACCCGCGTGCCGAAGACGTAGAGGTACAGCATGTTGCCGAGGATGTGCATGAACCCGCCGTGCAGGAACATCGCCCACAGCGGCGACAGCCACACCGTCTTGTGGAACGGCTGGAGCTGGCTCAGGCACGGCCCGGGGACCAGGTTGTCGTGCAGCTCGGCGAACGGGATCTGGTGCCCGCTGAGCATCTCGCGCGGGATCGCCGCCCACTCGTACAGGAACACCAGCTGCGCGCACTCCCGCGCGGTGCCCACGCCGTAGCGGTCGAGCAGCGCGGCGACCGGGGTGATGAGGTAGACGACCACGTTGGCCGCGATGAGCAGATACGTGACGATCGGGGCCCGGCGCGCCGGGTAGTCGTCGGAGATCGGTATCGCGGCCATGTCCCAATCCTTCCATCTTCCGCGGAGTTCACCGTAGCGGCCGTCCGGATACGGACCGGCCGCCGTCGCCCGGCGCCTCCACGGAGCCGTGCGTGTCGATGTCGTAGACCGCGCGCGCCGAGCCCGCGCCGTACGCCGGCATGCTCCACTCCCCGTCGAGCCGGACCAGCCGCACGCCCGGGCTCTCCAGCCAGCGCAGCACGCGCTCCATCTCCTCGGCGAGCGCCGCGCCCGTTACGCCCGGGCCGGGCCGCACGGTCTCCGCCGTGGCGACCAGGGCGTCCACGTACGGATCCGGGTGCGCGCCGCGCGGGAGGTACCCGGCGGCGGCCAGCCGCCCGTGCCGCACGACGGCCAGCTCCCACGCGCCGGCCTCCGCGCCCGGCCAGCGTCCGCGGCCGCCGCCCGCCTCCGCGGGGCGCCCGGCGACGAGCTGCGCGCAGCCGGCCAGCGCGGCGAGCCGCTGGCCGCGGTCGGCGCCGCGGAGGAACGCGGCGAGCCGGTCGCGGTGCACGGCGGCCTCTTCGTACCGCAGGCCGGCGGACAGCGCGTCGATCCGCGTCTGGTGCGCGGCCACCACGGCGCGCGCGTCGCGCGTCATGGCCGTGCGCACCGCCGTGGCGTGCGTGTCGTACGCCTCCACCGACTCCGCCCCGGTGCACGGCGCCCCGCAGCGGCCCATCTCGGCGAGCACGCAGGCGGTGCCGGGCTTGCGCGGGGAGATCCGCTGGGTGCAGCGGCGGATGCGGAACGCCTCGTGCAGCGCGTCGCGCGCCCGCTCGGCCGTACGGGAGGAGCCGAACGGGCCGAGGTACGTGCCGCCGTCGTCGCGCACCTGGCGGACGATGGACAGCCGCGGGTACGGCTCGTCGGTCAGCTTGAGCCACGAGCCGCGCTCGGGGAACTTCGAGCGCCGGTTGTACCGCGGCTTGTGCGCGCCGATCAGCCGCAGCTCGCGCACCTCGGCCTCCAGCGGCGTGGCGCACACGATCGGCACGACGCGGTCGGCGACGCCCACCATCTCCCGCACCCGGCCGCGCGTCTCGGCGGCGGTGAAGTACGAGCGGACGCGGCGGCGCAGGTCGGAGCTCTTCCCGATGTACAGCACCTCGCCGCGGTCGTCGAGGAACTGGTACACCCCGGGGGCGCTCGGCACGTTCTCGGCCAGGTGGCGCTTCTTGCGCTGCGCGTCGGTGGGCGCGCGGCGGAAGGCGGTCAGCTCCTCCAGGCTGGTCACGCCGTACGCGCCCAGCCGCTCGATCAGGCCGTGCAGGACGTCGACGGTGGCGCGGGCGTCGTCGAGGGCGCGGTGGATCGGCTGAGTCGCGGCGCGGAAGTGGCCGGCGAGCGTGGCCAGCTTGCAGTTCGGCACCTCGTCGCGGGTGAGCGTGGCGCGGGCCAGCGTCGCGGTGTCCACCACGGTGTAACCCGGCCAGCGGCGGTCGCCCTGCGCGCAGGCGGCCTTCATGAACCCGACGTCGAACGGCGCGTTGTGCGCGACCAGCACGCAGCCGCGGGTGAACTCCAGGAACGACGGCACCACCTCGCCGATCGTCGGCGCGCCGCGCACGGTGACCTCGGTGATGCCGGTGAGCATCGCGACGAACGGCGGGATCGGCAGCCCCGGGTCGACGAGCGTGCCGAACTCGCCCAGCACCTCGCCGCCCCGCACCTTGACCGCGCCGATCTCGGTGATGCCGGCGTCGGCCGGGCTGCCGCCGGTGGTCTCCAGGTCGAACACCACGAACGTGACCTCGGCCAGTGGCGTGCCGAGATCGTCGAGCGTGGCCTGCGTCCCCGCTCCCGCATCGATCACGGGGACGACCGTAGGGCACCCCACCGACATTCGAACGCGCGGCCGACTCGGCCCTCCGGCCTGCGGTGCAGGCGTACGTCCCTGCTCACGGCCTAGGATGCGGGCAAGAAATTCACGATTACCGGGTGATCACCCACCGGAGAAAGGCCACGTCATCGACACCCCGCACGGCGACCGGATCGACCGCCCGCTGCCCGAGCCGGCGCGCGGCCGAGTCGTCGAGCTGGCCTCGGGGGTGCTGGGCACGCTGCGCCCGGACCAGGTGCCCGGCCCGCTGCGCCGGGTGGCCCGGTTCGAGCCGCGCCGCCGCGCCCGGCTGGCCGCCACCCTGCTCGCCACCCAGATCGAGAAGGACGCCGAGTTCCGGGGGCACGTCGCCGAGGCGGCCCGGGAGGCGTGGTCGGAGCTGGCCGAGGCACTGGACGCCGGGACCGTGCCGCCCGCCGCCGACCCGGCGACGCTGGCCGCCGCCGCGTACCTGCTGCGCCCGCCGAACTGGACGGAGATCGTCGAGTCGGCGGGCGCGGAGCTCGAGCGCAGCGCGGTGGTGGCCGAGCAGACGCAGCAGACGCAGGTCGTGGAGGCGCTGCGCGGGAAACTGTCGGAGGCCAAGGAGCAGTCGCAGCGGGAGACCGCGCGGCTGCGCGGCGAGCTGCGCACGGCCCGCGCCGAGATCGCCGACCTGCGCCGTAAGCTGCACGAGACGCGCAACCGGGCCAAGGACGCGGAGCGGCGCGCCGCCGAGGAGGCCGACGCGGCCGCCGCGGAGCGGGCCGCCGCGAAGGAGAACGTCGCGGCCGCGGAGAAGGAGCTGCGCCGCATGCGGGTGGAGCTGGCCGAGGCGCGGGAGCGGGCCGAGACGGCCAAACGGGCCGGGCGCGAGGGCCGCAACGCCGCGGACGCCCGGCTCCGGGTGCTGCTCGACGCGCTGTCCGACGTCGCCCAGGGCCTGCGCCGCGAGCTGGCGCTGCCCACGTCCATCGACCGCCCGGCGGACACGGTCGCGGCCGTCACGCCGCCAGGCAAGGGCATCGGGAACCGCGCCGGGCGCATGCTGTCCGAGCAGGACCCGGCGCAGTTCGACCAGCTCCTCGCGCTGCCGCTGGTGCATCTCGTGGTCGACGGCTACAACGTCACCAAGACCGGCTACCCCGACCTCCCGCTCGCCGACCAGCGCCGCCGGCTGATCACCGGCCTGGCGGGCCTGGCCGCGCGCACCCACGCCGAGGTCACCGTCGTCTTCGACGGCGCCGACGTCGACGCCCCAGCCGTCCACGCGCCCCGGGGCGTACGCGTGCTGTTCAGCGCCCCCGGGGAGACCGCCGACGAGCTGATCGTCCGCCTGGTCGCCGCCGAGCCCCCCGGCCGTCCCGTCGTGGTCGTCACCTCCGACCAGGAGATCGTCGACGCCGTACGCCGGGCCGGCGCCCGCCCCGCCTCCTCTCCCCTGCTCCTGCGCCGTCTGCGCGCGTGAATGTCGGTGGCGGGTCGTAGCGTCCTCGCTGTCGGACCCGTTGACCGTGGGGAGTGACCATGCACATCGACTGTGACCGGTGCCGGATGCGCGACCTGGCGTGCGACGACTGCGTGGTCACCGCGCTGCTCGGGCGCCCGCCCGCGCGGGGCGTGGAGATCGGTGACGGCGAGCGGGAGGCGCTCGGCGCGCTCGCCGATGTCGGCATGGTGCCGCCGCTGCGGTTGATCATCGACGACGCCGAAGCGTCGTGAATTGCGGTACGGTTCCGCAATCACGGCAGGGTTTCGGTTAACGAATCCCAATAATTGCCTTGCTTCCCACGTGTCCCGGACGAATCGGTTGCAGGCCTTCGGTTACGGCCGCTAATGTCTGCGCCCGAGCCTGATCGTTTCCCAGTCGCAACGTGGCGACGGCGCTCGGCTCCCGCCGAATCCCGAGAGGGAACCGGGGAACCACACGTCCCCCCGTGGGGTGAATCCGCTCCTGGCCCACCGGTCAGGCGGCGGTAGGGCGCCTCTTCGACGCCCGAACCCGGCAGCTAACCCGGTAGGCGGCCCCTCGAAGAAGGAGCGTGTCTCTACCGTGGCCACGCGCCGAATCGTCCTGTCGCGGCGTCTCATCTCGACGGTCGGCATCATGACCGCCGGCGCGATGATGTTCCCGGCCGGAGCGGCGATCGCCAGCCCGGCGAAGCCCAACCGGGCTGAGCTTCAGAAGAAGCTCGACAAGCTGAACGCCCGGGCGGATCACATCGTCGATCAGTACAACGGCGACCGCGTCGACGTCCAGAACGCGACGAAGACCTATAAGAAGCTCAACGCGGCGGCGAAGAAGGATGCCAAGATCGTCTCCCGGATGCGCGGCCGCATCGCCATGATGGCGTCCGCCGCGTACCAGGACGGCAACCTGACCGCCCCCGCGTCCATGTTCGCGGCCGGGAACCCGCAGAGCGTCCTGGACAAGCTGGCGTCCCTGGACCACCTCTCCTCCTCCCAGACCGCGGCGATCCGCAACTTCTTGAACAGCGACGCGAAACTGCGCCGCGATCGCGACCAGGCCAAGCGCAAGCTCAACGAGGCGCGCAACAGCCTGAAGAAGGTCAAGAGCAAGAAGACCGACATCGAAAAGCTGATCAAGAAGCAGAAGAAGCTGATCGCGCAGCTGCCGCCGAAGCCCGCGCCGAGCCGCGGCGGCTCGTACAACGGACCGGCGTCCGGCTCCGCCCGCGCGGCGCTGAACTACGCGTTCGCCCAGAAGGGCAAGCCGTACGTCTACGGCGGCACCGGCCCGGACGGCTACGACTGCTCCGGGCTCACGATGATGGCCTGGAAGGCGGGCGGCGTCAGCCTGCCGCGCACGTCGCAGGCGCAGTACAACGTCGGTTCGCACGTGTCGCAGAGCCAGCTGCAGCCCGGCGACCTGGTCTTCTTCAACGGCCTCGACCACGTCGGCATGTGGATCGGCAACGGGCAGCTCATCCACGCCCCGCACACCGGCGACGTCGTACGGGTCGAGCAGTTCTCCAACATGGCCAGCAGCTACGTCGGCGCGGTCCGCCCCTGACGCGCCGAAACGCCACGACCGGCCCCGGGTACGTACCCGGGGCTTCGTCGTATAGGAAGGACCTGTGACCGGCCGTACGCGGATCCTCGCCGCGCTCGTCGCCGCGGCCGTGGTCGGCGACCTCGCCGGGGCCGGGGCCTACCTGGCCGGGCACGACGGCGCCGGGCGCCCGTCCCGCCTGGGCCGCACCGCCGACTCCGCCGCGCTGCGGGCGCGCGCCGCGGACGCCCAGCGCGTCCTGGACGCGCAGGCCGCGGCCGTACGCGCCCGGGAGCGCGGCGCGTTCACCGCCACCATCGCCGTCGCGGCCGCCGCGTTCCGGGACCGCCAGGAGCGGGAGTTCACCAACCTCACCCGGCTCCCGCTCGCGGACTGGCGGTACCGGGTCACCCGCGTCGAGGCGTCCGGCCCGTCCACGGTGACCGTCGCGGCGACGCTGACGTACCGGCTGCGCGGCTTCGACGCCGCCGCCGTCACCCGCGCCCGGCACGTCACCCTCACCCGCCAGGGCGCCCGCTGGGCCGTCTCCGGCAGCACCGGCGACCCCGACATCTGGACCGACGGCACCCTGCGCGCCGTCCGCGGCCGGGCCGTGCTCGTCCTCGGCAGCGACGTCCCCCGTACGCGGCTGCGCGACCTCGCCGGCCGCGCCGACGCCGCCATCACGCACGTCGGCGCCGTCCGGCACGCCTGGTCGCGCCGCGCCGTGCTGCTCGTCCCCGCCAGCGAGTCCCGCGCCGCCGGCCTGGCCGGCGCGCACGCCACCACCGAGGTCACCTCGCTGGCCGCGCTGGCCACCGTGGCCACCGGCCCGGGCGGCCGCACCCCACCGCCCGGCACCGGCGACCGGGTGATCGTCGCGCCGGACGGCTTCGCCAAGCTGTCCGCGCTCGGCCGCGACGTCGTGCTCACCCACGAGCTGACGCACGTGGCCACCCGGCCAGTCACCACCGGCCGCACGCCGCTGTGGCTGGTCGAGGGGTACGCCGACTACGTCGGGTACCGCGGCCGCGGCGTGCCCGTACGAGTGGCCGCGCAGGAGCTGGCCGCCGACGTGCGCCGCACCGGCCTCCCGGACGCGCTCCCCCCGGACGGCTCGTTCGACGGCACCGCCCGCGCGCTCCCCCAGGCGTACGAGCAGGCCTGGCTGGCATGCCGGATGATCGCCGCGCGGTACGGTGAGAACCGCCTGGCCCGCCTGTACGACGCGGCCGGGCGCGACGGCCTGGACGCGGCGCTGCGCCGCGTGCTGGACACCGACACCCCGGCGTTCACCGCCGCCTGGCGGTCCTACCTGCGACGGGAGCTGGATTGAACCGGTGGCGGCGCGCCGCGTGGCTCTCCCTGGCGGTGCTGGGCGCCGGCGCGGTCGTGACGGTCGCGACCACCACGCCGTGGCGCCCGCTGGGCCGCGCCGTGCCCGGCCCCGTCGCCCCCGACGCGGCCCGCGACTTCACCCCCGAGCAGATCGACCGGGCCGAGCGCCTGTCCCACGCGCTGAACGGCCCGTCGTACGGCTCGCTGGCCGTCGGCCTGGTCGTGGTGGCCGCGCTCGGCTTCACCCCGTACGGCGCGCGGCTGTTCGGCCGGCTCACCGCCCGCGTGCCCACCCGGCCGCTGCGCGTGGCGGTGGCCGGGCTGGCGCTGACGCTGCTCAGCACGCTCCTCACCCTGCCGGTCGCCGCCTGGTCGCACATCGTGCAGGAGCGGTACGGCCTGACCGCGCAGGGCTGGCCCGCCTGGCTCGGCGACCAGGCGATCGGCTTCGGTATCAACGCCGTCGCCACGATCGCGGTGCTGCTGCTCGCCGCCTGGCTGATCCGCGCGCTGCCGAACGCCTGGTTCGCGCCCGCCGCGGCCGCCGCGTTCCTGCTGGTCGTGATCGTCTCGTACGGCTACCCGATGGTCATCGAGCCGCTGTACAACTCCTTCACGCCGATGCGCGCCGGGACGCTGCGCACCCGGCTGCTCGACCTGGCCCGCCGGGACGGCGTGCCGGTCCGCGACGTGCTGGTGGCCGACGCGTCCAAGCGCACCACGACGGTCAACGCGTACGTCTCCGGTTTCGGGAGCACCCGCCGCATCGTCGTGTACGACACGCTTCTGCGCACCACCTCCCCCGCGCAGGTCCGCCTGGTCGTCGCGCACGAGCTCGGCCACGCCAAGCGCGACGACGTCCTGTACGGCACGCTGGTCGGCGCGCTCGGCTCCGCGGCTGGCATCTGCCTGCTGTACCTGTTCGTCACGGCACCGCGCGTCCGGCGCCGTACCGGCGTCACCGACCTGGCCGACGCGGGCGCCGTCCCGCTGCTGGTCGCCGCGGTCACCGTCGGCACGTTCCTCGCCACCCCCGCCCAGTCCCTGGTCAGCCGGCAGATCGAGGCCCGCGCCGACGCGCACGCCCTGGACCTCACCGGCGACCCGGTCACCTTCGCCCGCATGCAGCGCACCCTGTCCGTACGCAACCTCTCCGACCCCGAACCGAACGCCTTCGACTACGTCATGTACGCCACCCACCCGACCGGTCCGCAGCGCATCGCGATGGCCCGCGACTGGGCCCGGCTGCACCACGTGCCGCAGCCGCCGGACCTGGCCCGCTGACCCCTACGGGAAGCGGGGGGTGCCGGCGCCCAGCACTTTGACCGTCGGCCGCGCGCCGGGGACGAACCGCAGGACCGGGATGCGCAGGTCGTAACGGTCGCCGGTGTCCTGGTCCAGCCGGACCGGCCCGGAGCCGCCGGGCACGGCGGTGCTCGACGAGCCCATCAGGCGCAGCTGGTCGGCCACCGTCTGCGGCGGCGGGATCCGGCCCGCGTCGCCCGCCGCCGTCCGGATCGCCTGCGCGGCGGTGAGCACCGCGTCGTGGTCGGCGACGCCCCATCCGGTGTCCAGGTCCTTCGGGTCGAACCCCAGACCGGCGAACAGGCCGCGCAGCCGGGTGATCCCCGGCCGGCTGTCCGGCCGGGTGGCCAGGTACGCGGGGTCGTCGAGCGGCGTGAAGACCAGGTCGGTCGGCCGCCCCTCGCTGCGCAGCGCCTGCCACGCCTTCCGGTTCTGCGGCGTGGACACCAGCAGGCGCGTGGTGTCGGAGGTGGAGACCACGGTGATCTTCCCGGCCGCGCAGCCGGGCCGGCTGCCCAGGTCGCCGAGGAACAGCGGCAGGTCGGCGGCGCGTCCGGCGTACAGCACGGTGTCGATGCCCCGCGCACCGCAGAGGATCTTCACGATCTGCGGGAACTCGTTGCCCGGATCATCGCCGAACGGCGCGATCACGCTGCCGCCGGCGCGCCAGGGCGCGCCCAGGAACCGCTGGAAATCGGTCTTCAGCGCCGCCGTGTACATGTCGGTGCCCTTGGAGTACGCGACCAGCATCGCCTTGTGGCGGGCCAGCCGCGGGTTCAGGTACCCGCCGAGGACGTCGAGCTGCTGCGCGGTGTCCGGTGCCACCCGGGCGAACGGCGGGTACGTGTGCGCGTTGATCGTGCTGGCGGTGATCATGTCGCTGATCGTCGGCACGTGGCGGGCCCGCAGCTCGTTCATGGCGTCGACCGTCTCGGCCTGGC
>Ga0164243_10003990_pt1 | contig 23299 bp, 17 predicted proteins | sample OricompcompostOP_FD_108781 | JGI IMG/M metagenome (GOLD analysis project Ga0164243, IMG submission 108781) | Organic Plus compost microbial communities from Emeryville, California, USA - Original compost - Organic plus compost (OP) | ecosystem: Engineered > Solid waste > Mixed feedstock >...
AGGCCGAGCAGGGCCAGGCAGAGGATGGGCAGCGCCACCCATTTGCCGAGGAGGTTCCAGATCCGGGTGAGCAGTGCGCGCATGGGGGCGGTCCTTTGCGGGGGGCTTTCTTGGTTTTCTTCTGTGGGAGTCGAGTGTGTCGGGATTTTTTGCCCTCTCCCTAACCCTCGGCTACGCGCCCCGCCCTGAAGGGAGAGGGGGCTGTCCGGCGCGTTCGGGTAGGACGTGCCTCCCTAGTGCATCACTCGCAGTTCGGACCCGGGGTCCAGGGTGAGGTGGGTTCGTCGGTCAGGCGGCTTTCGTAGGCCGGGTTGCCCAGCACCTTCAGGTATTCCACCAGCGCCCAGCGTTCGTCCGGGCTCAGGGCGCGGCCGATGGCGCCGTCCTTGCGGCAGCCGTCGCGGAATTCGTGGCCGCGGTTGCTGTTGCCGGTGACGCCGGTCTTGTACAGGAAGCCGCCGGGGAAGCGTTCGGTGCGGTAGCCGACGAATTTCGGGTCGAAGTCGAAGGTGCCGACGTAGAACTGGGTGTCGCGCTCGGCCACCGGCGAGAGCAGCTGGAACAGGTTGGGCACCGAGCCGTTGTGCAGGAACGGCGGGGTGGCCCAGATGCCGTCCAGCGGGCGGGCCTTGTAGGCGGCCAGTTCGCGCACGCCGATCTCCAGGCCGTAGCCGTTCATGCGCTTCTGCTCCTCGGGGCCGATGTTGGCGTCCTTGTAGGCGCGCTGCTCGACGTAGGCGGTGATGTAGGCCAGGCCCTTGGCGGCGGAGAGTTTGGACAGGTCCAGCGGCTGGCTGGGCGGCGGCATCAGCACCACGTTGAGTTTGTCCAGCTCGTCGAGCTGCCATTTCAACGGGGTGAGGTCGTAGGTGTGGTTGGCGATGTTGTCCGCGGTGGTCGGGTCGGTGCCGATCACCGCGGTGGGGATCATGCTCATCTTCCATTCCGGGTCGCGCGCGGGGGCCAGGCGCTGGTCCGGTTCCACCACGTGGGGGCCGTGGCAGCGCTGGCAGTTCTCACGGAACAGCGCGCGGCCCAGGGAGGCGCGCTTGAGGTCAATGGCGCCGAACACCTGCTCCGGCCAGGCCGGCGGCTTGAGGGTCTTGAGGCCTTCTTCCAGGGCATGCAGGTCCTGCACCCGCACGCTGGAGGCATAGCGCGCGTCGCCCAGCACCGGCTGGCCGTCGGCGTCGAGCAGGCCGAGGGTGGCGCCCACGCCCAGGGCCTCGCCGATGTTGCGGGCCATGGGCTGCATGGCCGAGCCGTTCCACTGCACCCAGTCGAACTTCCAGATGTCCCACAGCTGCGGGTAGTTCACCGGGGCGTTGGCCACGCGGTAGTTCTCGGCGCTGATGTGGTCGCCGAACACGCCGTTGGCGATGCGCCCGAAGGCGTCGGCGCGGCCGGGGCCTTCTTCGGTGGGGTAGAGGCGCCGGCGGGTGTCGTTCCAGGCGGTGCCCAGCAGGGTGCCGAGCACGTCCTTGAAGCCGGCGCGCAGTTCGGCCTTGGCTTCCTTATCGGGGTTCTTGCCCAGCACGTCTTCGGCGAAGCGGTCGAACTTCCAGGGATTGATGTAGGTGAACAGCATGCTCATGCCCAGCGCCTGGCCGAAGGCGCCGCCGCGCACGGTGGGCACGGTGGAGGCGATGGAGTGCATGGCCGCGCCGCCGTCGATGCGCACGGCCTGGCCGTTGTAGCGCAGCTCGCCGGTGTGGCAGGCGGAGCAGGTGATGTCGAGGTATTGCGGGCCGTTCTCGCCGTTGCGGTGGCGGGCGAAGCCCACCGGCAGGTTGCCGGGGTTGTTCGGGTCGAGCTTGCGCTCCTTCGCCGGTTTGAGCTGCTCGGGGTCGATGAGGAAGCCGTAGCGGGCGAGGTTGGCCGGGTCGGCGAATTTCTCGCTGGAGAAGGGCTGGCGCAGGTGGATGAACCAGTCGTAGAGCAGGCCCTTCACCTGGGTGCCCTGGGGCGTGTAGTAGTAGTGCTCGCGGGCCTGCTGGTCCCATTGCGGGAGGAGGTTGAGCTTGTCCGGCGCGGTGTACTGCGGCACGTTGGGGTGGGCGACGTACCACAGCAGCACGCCCCCCACGAGCAGGAGCAATAGGACGATAGCGAGTATGATCCGTCCGATTATGCGCATCGCAACTTCCTTGTTTCTTGAGGCCCGGGGCCATCGTTATGCCAATACCGGCACCGGTTGGCAAGGTGATGCCGCACACAAGCCAGGGTTTTTGCCTGCCACCATGCACCCCGTAGCAGGCACAGGCCAGGTCCGTCCGCGGTTTATCCGCCGTTTTGCAAGGGACATCACTGTCGGTGATGTCGAAAGGTGTGTCTTGAGTTCCGACCATTCCCTCGACGACGAATCGGTGGCCACGCGGGTGCTGCGGCACTTCCGCGTGGCCCTGGACGAGCGCGGCTACAGCGCCGACGGCTCGCAGCAGTCCGCCATCGAGCACCTGGCCGACTGGCTGGACGGCTTCCTCGGCGGCCGCCGCTCCTGGCTGCGCAAGCCGCCCGCGGGCGTGTACCTGTGGGGCAGCGTGGGCCGCGGCAAGAGCTTCGTGATGGACTGCTTCTATGCTGCCGCGCCGCTGCAGGCCAAGCGCCGCGTGCACTTCCACGCCTTCCTGCAGGAGCTGCAGCAACGCATGATGGCCTTCGCCGGCCAGGCCGACCCGCTGGCGCGGGCGGCCCGCGACATAGCCGCGCAGACGCGGCTGCTGTGCTTCGACGAGTTCCACGTGCACGACATCGGCGACGCCATGCTGCTCGGGCGCATGCTCAAGGTGCTGGTAGAGGAGGGCGTGGGCATGGTCTGCACCTCCAACTACGAGCCCGAGGGCCTGTGCCCCAACCCGCTGTACCGCGAGCGCTTCCGCCCGGCCATCGAGCTGATCGAGAAGCGCTTCGACGTGGTGCCGCTGGACGGCGGCGAGGACTACCGCCTGCGCGCCACGCCCCTGGAGAACTGGGGCAGCTACCTGTGGCCGGCGCGCGCCGACGACCTGGACCTGATCGGCCAGCGCCTGGGCCTGGACGAGCAGGCGCAGTTCGACCAGGTGCTGGACGTCAACCACCACCCGCTGCGCATCCACGCCCTGGAGGAGGGGCGCGCCTGGCTCGACTTCAGCGAGCTGTTCGAACGCCCGCGCTCGGCGGCCGACTACCTGTGGCTGATCGAGCACTTCCCGCGCATGGCGGTCAGCGGCCTGGGCCCGCTGGGCGACTACCCGCCGGACGTGAGCATGCGCTTCCTCAACTTCATCGACATCGCCTACGACCGCCAGCTGCGCCTGCAGCTGTTCGCCAGCGTGTCGCTGGAGCGCCTGGCCGAAGGTGGCACCGCCATCGATTTCGGGCGGACCCTGAGCCGCTTGCGGCAGTTGAAGCTGGAGCCGTTGTAGGGGAATCAGGCCCGGCTTCGGCGGGGCGGGTGTGCCTGGTGTATCGGCGTACAACCGCGAACGGTTGTACGTCCTACGCACAGGTCGGCCATGGCGTAGGGCGGATAACCGTTCGCGGTTATCCGCCGCCTGACCTTGGCATGACCCACCTCGGGCTCGGCCCGGACTGCCCCTCTGCAGGTGTGGGCGATTATCGCCCCATGTCATTTGCGATTATCGCCCGACGCTTCGATAATCGGCCGAATCCGCCGCCAACAGGACCTCGCCATGACCGACGAACATTCCGCCAGCCAGGCCACCCTGGCCCCGCCCATCGTCGCTTCGCCGGCCAAGCGCATCGAGGCCTTCACCGGCGACCCCAACTTCATGACCTCGCTGGCCCGCGGCCTGGCGGTGATCCATGCGTTCCAGGAGCGCAAGCGCCACCTGACCATCGCCCAGGTCAGCCACCGCACCGAGATTCCCCGCGCCGCCGTGCGCCGTTGCCTGCACACGCTGATGAAGCTGGGCTACGTGACCACCGACGGGCGCACCTATTCGCTGCTGCCCAAGGTGCTGACCCTCGGCCATGCCTACCTGTCCTCGACGCCGCTGGCGGTCACCGCGCAGCCGCTGCTGGACCGCGTCAGCGAGCAGCTGCGCGAGGCCTGCTCCATGGCCACCCTGGAAGGCGACGAGATTCTCTACATCGCCCGCTCGGCCACGCCGCAGCGGCTGATCTCGGTAGACCTCAGCGTAGGCAGCCGGCTGCCGGCCTACTGCACGTCCATGGGCCGCATCCTCCTGGCCGGGCTCGACGACCAGGCCCTGGAGGACTACCTGGCCCACGCCGACCTGCAGGTGAAGACCAGCCGCACGGTGTGTACCCCGGAGGGCCTGCGCGCGAGCATCGCCGAGATCCGCCGGCAGGGCTGGGTGATCATCGACCAGGAACTGGAGATGGGCCTGCGCTCGGTGGCGGTGCCGCTGAAGGATTCCGCCGGCCAGGTGCTGGCGGCGCTGAACGTCGGCACCCACGTCGGCCGGGTGTCGCGCCAGGAGCTGGAGACGCGCTTCCTGCCAGTGCTGCTGGAGGCCAGCCGGGAGCTGAGCACGCGGCTGTTCCACTGAGCGCCAGGGTTTTGGTCGATAACCGCCCGCAATGGCGATTATCGAATTGAAGCTCTGACAGGCAATTCGTACTGTGGGCCGTTCGCCCGCGAGGGCATCGAATAACAATAATGAGTGACGGCCGCCGGTCCACGCCCCGGTGGCGCCCTCATTCCTGTCCGCCTGCAGGAATCGCCGCATGACCCGTTCCGCCACCCTGCCGTCCACCGGCACCCTGGACGTCCAGTCCTTCATCAATGCCCAGCCGCTGTCGGCGTACCAGTACCGCATCGTCCTGCTGTGCTTCCTCATCGTCTTCCTCGACGGCCTCGATACCGCGGCCATGGGCTTCATCGCCCCGGCGCTGACCCAGGACTGGGGCATCGACCGCGCCAGCCTCGGCCCGGTGATGAGCGCCGCGCTGATCGGCATGGTCTTCGGCGCCCTGGGCTCCGGCCCGCTGGCCGACCGCTTCGGGCGCAAGGTCGTGCTGGTGGCGGCGGTGTTCCTGTTCGGCCTGTTCAGCGTGCTCTGCGCCTTCAGCGCCAACCTCGACCAGCTGCTGGTGCTGCGCCTGCTCACCGGCGTCGGCCTGGGCGCGGCCATGCCCAACGCCACCACGCTACTCGCCGAGTACACCCCCGAGCGCCTCAAGTCGCTGCTGGTCACCAGCATGTTCTGCGGCTTCAACCTGGGCATGGCCGGCGGCGGCTTCATTTCCGCCAAGCTGATCCCGGCCTTCGGCTGGCACAGCTTGCTGCTGCTTGGCGGCGTGCTGCCGCTGGCGCTGGCCCTGGTGTTGCTGCTGTGGCTGCCGGAATCGGCGCGCTTCCTGGTGGTGCGCAACCGGGGCGATGCGCGCGTGCGCCGCGCCCTGGCGCCCATCGCCCCGGCCGAAGTGGCCATGGCCGGCGGCTTCAGCGTGCCGGAGCAGGGCAGCGCGCCCAGCGGCAACGTGCTCAAGGTGGTGTTCGCCGGCCGCTACAGCGCCGGCACCCTGCTGCTGTGGCTGACCTACTTCATGGGCCTGGTGATCGTCTACCTGCTCACCAGCTGGCTGCCCACCCTGATGCGCGACAGCGGCGCCAGCCTGGAGCAAGCGGCCTTCATCGGCGCGTTGTTCCAGCTCGGCGGGGTGCTCAGCTCGGTGGCCGTGGGCTGGGCCATGGACCGCTTCAACCCGCACAAGGTGATCGGCATCTTCTACTGCCTGGCCGGTGTCTTCGCCTACTGCGTGGGGCAGAGCCTGGGCACCCTCGGCCTGCTGGCGGGCCTGGTGCTGGCCGCGGGCATGTGCGTGAACGGCGCGCAGTCGGCCATGCCTTCGCTGGCGGCGCGCTTTTATCCGACACAGGGGCGTGCCACCGGGGTGTCGTGGATGCTCGGCATTGGTCGCTTCGGTGCCATTCTCGGGGCCTGGATCGGGGCTACCCTGCTGGGGCTGGGGTGGAACTTCGAGCAGGTGCTCACTGCCCTGGTGGTGCCGGCGGCGATTGCCAGCGCGGCGGTGGTGATCAAGGGGGTGGTCAGCCACGCGGATGCGACTTGAAGCCCTGGGGCGTCGGCGCCCGGGAATGACGGCGGATAACGCCGTAGGCGTTATGCGCCCTACGAACTACGGCGTTATCCGCCGAATCGCGGACGGAGTCCGCTCCTACGGTTACAGGGAAGCACGGGCGAGCGGACTTTGTCCGCGATTGGATTCACCGGCCACGCCGGACGCCCCGGTGGCACGAACGGCCCCCTCTCCCGCTTGCGGGAGAGGGCTGGGGAGAGGGTGCTCTTGAACCCAACACCTACGTCACCGGTAAGCATTGTTCGCGAGCAAGCTCGCCCCTACGAAGAGCCATCCTCTTCCGCCCCCAAAGATGACACCAGACGAGCGGTCACCCCCCACCTGCGAGCGGTAGCGAATGTATCGCCGATGAAAAATTAAGGACACATCCCGCCGCTAACGCCGGCTCGACAATAGGCCCATCGCATCCCGGCCCTCGGCCGGGGTTTCACGCAACTGTCGTTCGAGCGGTTCGGGCCATGAGCTTTGTCATTCACCCGCGCAGACCGGTGCCCAGGGAGGGGGCCGGTGGTCAGCGTGCCTTCACCCTGATCGAGTTGATGGTGGTCGTCGCCCTGGTGGCGATCTTTGCCAGCATCGCCGTGCCGGCCTTCGGTTCGCTGATCGAGTCTAGCCGGGTGAAGTCTTCCGCCTCGGCGCTCTATCGTCTGCTCCAGGCCGCCCGCGCCGATGCCGTGAGCACGCGCACCGCCACCAGCCTGTGCCAGAACGGCAGCGCCTACGAGTGGCTGCTGCTGCGCGCCGGCAGTTGCGCCTCGCTCGATTCCAGCCTGGTGTCGCAGCGCCTCAGCCTGCCGACCAGCATCGGTATCAGCAGCAGCGTCAGCGCACTGACCTTCCATGCCGACGGCAGCGCCGCGGTGGCCAGCCTGAGCCTCAGCGGCAGCAAGAGCGGCAGCAGCTACAGCATCAAGGTCGCCGCTTCGGGCTACATGAGCTTTGGCTCGGGGAGCAGCCAATGACGCGTCGTGGCCTGGCCGGCTTCAGCCTGATCGAAGTGCTGGTGGCGCTGCTGGTGATCTGCGTCGGCGTGCTGGGCATGCTCGCCATGCAGGGCAGGGCGATCGCCTATTCCCAGGACATGGCGGTGCGCGGCACGGCGGCGGCGCTGGCCGACGAGCTGATGGAGACCCTCCGCACCGACCTCTATTCCACCCAGGACGCCGGCACGCCGCTGACCCCGCCGGCCAGCTCCGACTACTACAAGGCCACCGGCAGCGCCTTCCCCGCGGCGCCGAGCAGTTGCGCCTCGCTGGCCGCGCTGAGCTCCTCGCAGCGCCTGGGCTGCTGGGCGCAGCGGGTGCAGCAGGCGCTGCCCGATGCCGCCAGCCTGATGAGCAGCGACTTCCACATCTGTCGCAGCAACGGCGCCAGCACCTGCAGCGGCACCGGCTCGGCCATCGAAATCCAGCTGGCCTGGCGGGTGAAGTCCGGCGAGTGCCTGGAGGCCAGCCCCGGCAGCGACCCGACCATCTGCCACTACGTGCTGCGCGAGGAGCCCTGAATGCCCGCCCATTCCCGCCGCCAGGCCGGCCTCTCGCTGGTCGAGCTGATGGTGGCCATGACCCTCGGCCTGTTCCTGATACTGGGCGTCACCCAGATGTACCTCGACGGCAGCACCCGCACCCGCTACTTCGCCGGCCAGTCCGAGAACCTCGACAACGCCCGCTACCTGCAGCAGGTACTGGACGCGCGCCTGTCCCGGGCCGGCTACCGGCGCCAGCCGTCGGCGCGCATGAGCACCGCCTTCCCGGCGCAGAGCAAGAACGGCTGCAGCTTCGCCGCCGGCCAGGCGCTGGTGCGGGTGGACGCCAACACCCTGTGCCTGCGCTACCAGCCGCGCGACGCCGCCGACACCGACTGCACCGGCGCCTCCCTGGCCAGCCTGCCGGGGCTGACCACGCCCTACGCGACCTTCAGCCCGAGCAACGACGTGGTGGAGAAGATCGGCCTGGCCAGCGGCCAGCTCAGCTGCAACGGCAGCGTGCTGGCCGACAACGTGGCGGCGGTGCACTTCGACTACGGCGTGGACACCGGCACCGACGAGAACGCCCGCCAGGTCGCCAAGTACGTCGCCAGCCCGGGCAGCGCGCAGACCGTGCGCAGCCTGCGCTACACGCTGCTGCTGGCCAGCAGCGGGAGCAACCTGACCGGCGGCATGAGCACCACCACCTGCGCCAACTGGACGACCCTGAGCGGCGGCAGCGCCTGCACCGACGGCGACGGCACCCTGCGGCGCATCGTCAGCGGCAGCAGCATGTTGAGGAACCTGATGCCATGACTATTCCTGTGCAGGGGCGGCAGCGCGGCGCCGTGCTGTTCGTCGCCCTGGTGATGCTGCTGGTGCTGACCCTGCTGGCGGTCGGCGGCATGCGCGAGATGCAGCTGGAAGGGCGGATGACCGGCAACCGCCTGGAGCTGCAGCGGCTGACCAGCGCCGCCGAGTCGGCCCTGCGCGAAGGCGAGGGCAGGGTGAGCCAGAGCAGCCGCGCGCTGGAGGCCTGCTCGTCGTCCAGCCCCTGCTACACCGGCCTGGCCAGCAGCTATGCCGCGGTCTTCTCCGGCGCCACGGCCTACACCGGGCTGGACGGCGCCACCAGCCTGCCGCGCAACGCGCGCTGGTACCTGCGCTACATCGGCAACAGCTGCAAGGGCGGCTCCGGCGGCAGCGCCAACGCCTACCTGTCCAAGGGCCAGTCCGGCTGCACCTATTACTACGAAGTCAACGCCCAGGCCTACAAGGACAGCGCCAGCGTCAGCACCGGCTGCGCCGCCAACACCCTGTGCCTGCGCTCCAGCACCGCGCTGGTGATCCCATGAGGCCCGCAAGGAGGCTCCCCGCCATGAAACCGCTGCGCATGCTGGCGCTGTTCTTGCTGTCCTGCCTGCTGTGCACCGGCGCCCGGGCCTCGGTGCTGGCGCAGACGCCGCTGTTCGTCAGCAACATCGCGCCGCCGATGAACATGCTGGTGGTCGGCCGCGACCAGAAACTCTACTTCCCGGCCTACAACGACGCCTCGGACATCGACGGCGACGGCCAGCTGGACGTCTACTACAAGCCGAGCATCGACTACACCGGCTACTTCGACTCGTACAAGTGCTATTCCTACGACGACAGCAACGGCGGTGTGTTCGTCCCTGCATCCACAACCAGCACCAAGAAGTGTAGCGGGAAGTGGAGCGGCGACTTCCTCAACTACCTGACCATGTCGCGCCTGGACGTGCTGCGCAAGGTGCTCTACGGCGGCTACCGCTCCACCGACAGCGCCACCGCCACGGTGCTGGAGCGCACCTTCATTCCCAACGACGCGCACAGCTGGGGCAAGGAATACCAGAGCGTCGCCCGCGACGGCTACAACATCGCCGACTACGCGCCGCTGAGCGTCCCGGACAGCGGCAAGTACATCCTCTTCGCCAACACCTCGCGGCCGGCCAGCGGCACGTCCACGCTGACCGGCCACAGCAGCAGCGCCGTGCCCAAGCTGCGGGTGATCAGCAATACCAGCTACCGCATCTGGAACTGGGTTTCGCGGGAGGACCCGCAGGCCACCAACACCATTTCCTCCAGCGCCAGCGTCACCCCCCCCCCCAGCCCGGACATGACCGTGCGCGTGCAGGCCTGCGTCAACGGCCTGCTGGAAAGCAACTGCGCGAAGTACGGCAGCGTCTACAAGCCCACCGGCGTGCTGCACGACTACGGCGCCTCGAACAAGATGTACTTCGGCCTGATGACCGGCACCTACACCAACAATCTGCGTGGCGGCGTGCTGCGCAAGGCGCCGGCCAGCTTCGGCGACGAATACACTGCCAGCAACGGGCGCTTCCTCACCGACTCCACCTCCGGCACCGACTGCCCGAACTCGCGCTGCTACGTGAACAACAGCGGCATAGTCGCCAACCTCGACCGCCTGGTGTATTACCAGCGCTGCACCGACTCCAACGCCTACAACCTCAACCCGCTGACCAATGGCAAATGCCCGGACTGGGGTAACCCGCTGGGCGAGATGGCCTACGAGGCGCTGCGCTACTACGCCGGCAAGAAGCTCAACAGCAACTACGCGGCGGGCAGCACCGACAGCACCGACACCACCCTGGGCCTGTCCAGCGTGGCCACCTGGAGCAACCCCTACTCGACCTATCCGTCGTGCACCCGGCCGTTCATGACGCTGATGAGCGACATCAACCCCAGCTACGACTCGGACGTGCCCGGCAGCACACTGGGCAGCGACGTGAAGCCCACCGACGACATCGGCTTCGACTTCGCCACCCTGGGTTCCACCCTGTGGAGCAAGGAGGTGGGCGGCAGCGCCAAGGTCAACATCGGCCAGTCCGGCACCACCAGCGACTCGGCGCCCACCGCCAAGACCGCCGACAGCTTCGCCAGCATCCGCGGCCTGGCCGAGGAGCCGACGCGCCAGGGCAGCTACAGCGCCGCGGCGGTGGCCTACTACGGCAGCCAGACGGCCCTGACCAGCGCCGGCTCGAACAAGGTGCAGAGCTTCTCCATCGCCCTGTCCTCGACGCTGCCGAACATCCGTATCACCACCAGCAAGGGCACCCTCAAGCTGGTGCCCTTCAGCATGAACGTCAGCCAGGGCGTGGTCAGCCAGATCACCGGCTTCTACATCGACACCCTGACCCAGGACAGCAGCGGCAAGCTCACCTCCATCAGCTTCCGGGTGGTCTACGACGACGCCGCCCAGGGCCGCGACTACGACATGGACGCCATCATCCTCTACACGGTGACGGCCAAGAGCGACGGCACCGTGGACGTCACCAGCACCACCGAATACTCGGTGGCCGGCGACGAGTCGCACATGGGCTACACCATGGCCGGCACCACCAAGGACGGCGTCTACCTGGAAGTCTCCGGCGGCGGCAGCGGATCGAAGCAATCCGCGCTCGACACCCCCGACGGCAAGTACCCCGGGGACTGCGCGGTGACTGGCGCCAACTGCGCCTACCTGCCGGGCCTGGGCGACCAGAGCGCCAGACTGACCGACACCACCGGCTCGGGCAAGAAGCAGCAGACGGTCACCCGCGCGACCTACCACACCCGCAACTTCACTCCCTCCAGCGCCAGCGCCGTCACCACCCTGCAGGACCCCCTGTGGTACGCCGCCAAGTACGGCAAGAGCGACCTCAGCACCTGGGATACCGACGGCGACGGCACCCCGGACAACTACTTCCTGGTGAGCAACCCGAGCAAGCTGGCCAGCCAGCTGAAGTCGGCCTTCGACGACATCCTCCAGCTCAACGCCTCGGTCACCGCGGTGGCGGTGGACTCGCAGTCGCTGGACGACGGCGACTACGTCTACAGCACCAACTTCAGCTCCAGCGACTGGACCGGCGACCTGATCAAGAAACAGAAGATCAAGACCACCTCCAGCAGCGGCGCCACCAGCACGACCACCACCACCCTGTGGAAGGCCTCGGCGCAGTTGCCCAGCAGCCGCAACATCTACTTCGCCAAGAACGGCAGCCTGACCTCGTTCACCTGGGCCAACCTCAGCAGCGCCCAGCAGACCGCGCTCAACCGCACCGCCGCCGGCGTGGTCGACAGCAAGGGCTCGACCCGCGTGGACTTCCTGCGCGGCAGCAACACCAGCTTCCGCAGCCGTTCCTCGCTGCTCGGCGACATCGTCAACTCCTCACCGGTGCTGGTCAGCGGCGCCGACTACATCACCGCGCGGGCCGACGCCCTGGAAGGCAGCACCAGCTACGCCGCCTACGCCAGCGAGCAGGCCGCCAAGCCGGCGGCGGTCTACGTCGGCGCCAACGACGGCATGTTGCACGCCTTCAACGCCAGCACCGGGGCCGAGCTGTTCGCCTTCATCCCCAGCGCGGTGATCGCCAACCTGAACATCCTCACCGCCAGCGACTACGGCCAGGACGAAGGCACCGAGCACCGCTACTTCGTCGACGGCACCCCGGTGGTGGCCGACGTCTACTACGGCTCGGCCTGGCACAAGGTGCTGCTCGGCAGCCTCGGCGCCGGCGGCCGCGAGGTGTTCGCCCTGGACATCACCGACCCGGCCTCGCCGAGCCTGCTCTGGGAGTTCACCAGCGACAACGACGCCAGCCTCGGCTACACCGCCGCCAAGCCCAGCATCGCCCGCCTGCACGACGGCAAGTGGGTGGCCCTGGTGCCCAACGGCTACGAGAGCGGCAGCAACAGCGCCTCGCTGCTGATCATCGACATCCAGAGCGGCGCCCTGCTGAAGAAGATCACCGCCACCCCCAGCCTGACCACCACCGACACTGGCGCGCTCGACAGCCTGGCCAACGGCCTGTCGCGGCTCTACGTGGCCGACGTGAACAGCGACGGCATCGCCGACTACGCCTACGCCGGCGACCTGCTGGGCGACCTCTGGCGCTTCGACCTGATCGACACCAGCGCCAGCAGCCCGCTCACCGCCAGCGCCGCCGACGCCAAGTTCGCCGTGGCCTTCGGCGGCAACCCGCTGTACGTGGCGCGCAACGCCAGCAACGTGCGCCAGCCGATCACCGCGGCGCCGAGCCTGGTCGAACACCCCAGCGGCACCGGCTACATCGTCGCCTTCGGCACTGGCCGCTACCTGACCACCTCGGACAAGACCTCCACCGCCACCCAGAGCGTCTACGGCATCTGGGACCGCAAGACCGCCGGCGAGGCCACCAGCGCCTCGCTGACCGCGGCCAAGACGCGCAGCGACCTGCAACAGCAGACGCTGACCGCCGGCACCACCGACGGCACCACCACCTATACCCTGAGCGAGAGCGACGTCGCCTGGTACGACAGCAGCGGCAACACCGCCGACGCCAACGTCGCCACCTGGGGCTGGTACTTCGACTTCCCGCGCACTGGCGAGCGGCTGATCTACGACATGACGCTGTACGGCTCCAGCCTGATCTTCGCCAGCTCCACGCCGCAGACCGGCACCTGCGCCGCGGGGTTGTCCGGCACCGTCTACGCGGTGGACCCGGAGAGCGGCGGCAAGACCGACTACAACGTCTTCGACCTGAACAGCGACGGCACCTACGAGTCGATATCCGGCTTCGTCACCGACGGCGGCGACATCACCCTGTCCGGCGGCTACACCTGGGGCAACTCCGAAAATACCCTCGACGGCGTGGCCACCAACACCGGCACGGTCAGCGGCCGGCGCAGCTGGCAGGTGCTGCCGAGCGATTCCAACTGAAAGGGCCAGCGATGAAACCTGCACAGCGAAGCCGCGGCTTCACCCTGATAGAAATGATGATCGTCGTGGTCATCCTGGCGATACTCGCGGCCATCGCGCTGCCCAGCTACCAGAAGTACGTGCTGCGCAGCCACCGCGCCGAAGGCCAGGCGCTGCTCAGCGAGGCCGCGGCGCGGCAGGAGCGCTACTTCGCGCAGAACAACAGCTACGCCAGCAGCGCCGCGGCGCTGAACATGACCAGCTACGTCGCCGGCCTGCAGTACTACGGCCTGGCCATCTCCAACGTCAGCGCCTCGACCTACACCCTGACCGCCACGGCCACCGGCAGCCAGGCCAGGGACAGCGAATGCCTGACGCTCACCCTCGACCAGGCCGGCACCCGCGGCGCCACCGGCACCGGCACGGCCAGCAGTTGCTGGCAATGAGCCGGGGCGAAAGCGTGCGATAAGCGAACACTGCGCCACAGGTCGAATTGCGCCGCCCGCCTTCCGGCCTTTAGGGTGGCCGGACGGCAGGCGGGCCAGCCGTCCCCGATCCGGGGTGGCCCGCACGACCGTCCATCTCTGCCGGGCCCCGCCATCCCGGCCCCGGCATAGACTGGACGGGCACGAGCCGCGACGAAGAGCGCGGACGACAACAACAAGAGTGAGTGCCTGTATGCAGAACCTGCTGAGCGAGCGCAGCCGGGTATTCGAGCGAGCCGACCCCTACGCGGTGTCCGGCTACGTCAACCAGCACGTCGGCAACCACGCCCTGCGCATGCCCGCCCACGGCCGCCCCGAGGCCAGCCTCAACCACCGCAAGTTCGCCAGCCTCGACCTCTGCCGCATCCGCTACGGCGCCGCCGTGCGCGTCACCTCGCCGGCGCTGGAGACCATCTACCACCTGCAGGTATTGCTGCATGGCCACTGCCTGTGGCGCGGCCAGGGCCGGGAGCACTATCTGGAGCCCGGCGAGCTGCTGCTGATCAACCCGGACGACCCGGTCGACCTGACCTACTCGGACGACTGCGAGAAATTCATCATCAAGATCCCCACCGCGGTGCTCGAAGGCATCTGCGCCGAACAGCGCTGGGCCCACCCGCGCCAGGGCCCGCGCTTCACCGAGAGCCGCTACCGCCTGGGCGAGCTGGAAGGCTTCGTCAACCTGCTGGGCATGGTCTGCATGGAGGCCGAATCCAGCCAGCGCCTGCCGCGCATCGAGGAGCACTACCAGCAGATCGTCGCCAGCAAGCTGCTGACCCTGCTGCAGACCAACGTCAGCCGCGAATGCCTGGCCGCGCCCATGGCCTGCTTCGAGCGCATCGACGACTACATAGGGCGCAACCTGCGGCAGGACATCGACATCGAGGAACTGGCCCGCCAGGCGAAGATGAGCCTGCGCTCGCTCTACGCCCTGTTCGAACGCCACGCCAGCGCCACCCCGCGCCAGTACATCCGCCAACGCAAGCTCGAACGCATCCGCGCCTGCCTAGCCGACCCCAGCTGCAACGTGCGCAGCGTCACCGAACTGGCGCTGGACTACGGCTTCCTGCACCTGGGGCGTTTCTCCGAAAGCTACCGCCAGCAGTTCGGCGAACTGCCGTCGGAAACCCTCAAGCGCCGCGGCTGAGCCTGGGCGACCCGCACATTCCTGACCCTCTGCGTAGGGCGCATAACGCCTACGGCGGATAACCGCGAACGGTTATGCGCCCTGCACCGGAGTGCTTTTCGTAGGATGGCGTTGAGCGAAGCGATACCCATCACCGCAACCGCATGGGTTTCGCAAGCTCAACCCATCCTACGAAAAGCCACGCTCGCTCATGCCCTACGGATTTCCAGGGAAATCTCCGCGCGCCCCCGCAAGCCCCCCCGAAACACCCCGCAACCCCGCCTGCAAAAACCGGATAACGCTCTGCACAAAGCGGATATTGCCCCCGCCCACCCAGCCCTAACCTGAGCCTGCCTGAACAATAACAACGGAGGCCCCGGCCATGACCCTGGGTATCGACTACTTGCGTTCCCTGCTCGAAGAAGACCCCGCCAAGGGCGTCTACCGCTGCAAGCGCGAAATGTTCACCGACCCGCGCCTGTTCGAACTGGAGATGAAGCACATCTTCGAAGGCAACTGGGTCTACCTCGCCCACGAAAGCCAGATTCCCGAGAAGAACGACTTCCTGACCACCATGATCGGTCGCCAGTCGATCTTCATCGCGCGCAACAAGGATGGCGTGCTCAACGCCTTCCTCAACGCCTGCAGCCACAAGGGCGCCATGCTCTGCCGGCACAAGTCGGGCAACCGCTCCAGCTACACCTGCCCGTTCCACGGCTGGACCTTCAACAACTCCGGCAAGCTGCTCAAGGTCAAGGACCCGGCCGAGGCCGGCTACCCGTCGAGCTTCAACTGCGAAGGCTCCCACGACCTCACCAAGGTCGCCCGCTTCGAGTCCTACCGCGGCTTCCTCTTCGGCAGCCTCAACCCCGACGTGCGCCCTCTGGTGGAGCACCTGGGCGAGTCGGCGAAGATCATCGACATGATCGTCGACCAGTCCCCCGAGGGCCTGGAAGTGCTGCGCGGATCGAGCAGCTACATCTACGAAGGCAACTGGAAGCTCACCGCCGAGAACGGCGCCGACGGCTACCACGTCAGCTCCGTGCACTGGAACTACGCCGCCACCCAGAACCAGCGCAAGCAGCGCGAGGCCGGCGAGGAAGTGAAGACCATGAGCGCCGGCGGCTGGGCCAAGCACGGCGGCGGCTTCTACTCCTTCGAGCATGGCCACATGCTGCTCTGGACGCGCTGGGCCAACCCCGAGGACCGCCCGGCCTTCGAGCGCCGCGAGCAACTCGCCGCCGACTTCGGCCAGGCCCGCGCCGATTGGATGATCCAGAACTCGCGCAACCTCTGCCTGTACCCCAACGTCTACCTGATGGACCAGTTCAGCTCGCAGATCCGCATCGCTCGGCCGATCGACGTCAACCGCACCGAGATCACCATCTACTGCATCGCGCCCAAGGGCGAGAGTGCCGAGGCCCGCGCCCAGCGCATCCGCCAGTACGAGGACTTCTTCAACGTCAGCGGCATGGCCACCCCGGACGACCTGGAGGAGTTCCGCTCCTGCCAGCAGGCCTACCAGGGCAGCGCCGAAGGCTGGAACGACATGTCCCGCGGGGCCGCGCACTGGATCGACGGCGCCGACGCCGCCGCGCAGGAAATCGACTTGCACCCGCAGCTGTCCGGCGTGCGCACCGAGGACGAAGGCCTGTTCGTGCTGCAGCACAAGTACTGGCTGCAGGCGATGAGCGAAGCCCTGGCCGCCGAAGAAGCCAGGCGCATTCCGCTCGAGGAGGCCGTGTGATGAGCCGCTACGAAACCGTTCGCGACTTCCTCTACCGCGAAGCCCGCTACCTCGACGACAAGGACTGGGACGCCTGGCTGGAGCTGTACGCCAGCGACGCCAGCTTCTGGATGCCGGCCTGGGACGACCGCGACGAGCTGACCCAGGACCCGCAGCGGGAAATCTCGCTGATCTGGTACGGCAACCGCGGCGGCCTGGAAGACCGCGTGTTCCGCATCAAGACCGAGCGCTCCAGCGCGACCATGCCGGACACCCGCACCTCGCACAACATCAGCAACATCGAAGTGCTGGGCGAGGAAGACGGCATCTGCCAGGTGCGCTTCAACTGGCACACCCTGAGCTTCCGCTACAAGACCACCGACAGCTACTTCGGCACCAGCTTCTACACCCTCGACCTGCGCGGCGAGAACCCGCTGATCAAGGCCAAGAAAGTGGTGCTGAAGAACGACTACGTCCGCCAGGTCATCGACATCTACCACATCTGAGGTGGCCGCCATGAGCTATTCGATCGCACTGAACTTCGAAGACGGCGTCACCCGCTTCATCGACGCCAACCCCGACGAAACCGTCGCCGACGCGGCCTACCGCCAGGGCGTGAACATCCCGCTGGACTGCCGCGACGGCGCCTGCGGCACCTGCAAGTGCTTCGCCGAAGCCGGTCGCTACGACCTGGGCCAGGACTACATCGAGGACGCGCTGAGCGAAGAGGAAGCCGACCAGGGCTACGTGCTGACCTGCCAGATGCGCGCCGAAAGCGACTGCGTGGTGCGCGTGCCGGCCTCCTCGGACATGTGCAAGACCCATCAGGCCAGCTACCAGGCCGCCATCAGCGAGGTGCGCCAGCTGTCCGAGAGCACCATCGCGCTGTCGGTCAAGGGCGAGTCGCTGAGCAAGCTGGCCTTCCTGCCGGGGCAGTACGTCAACCTGCAGGTGCCGGGCAGCGGCCAGAGCCGCGCCTACTCCTTCAGCTCGCTGCAGAAGGGCGGCGAGGTCAGCTTCCTGATCCGCAACGTGCCCGGCGGGCTGATGAGCAGCTTCCTCACCAGCCTGGCCAAGGCCGGCGACAGCCTGGAACTGGCCGGCCCGCTGGGCAGCTTCTACCTGCGCGACATCAGGCGGCCCTTGCTGCTGCTGGCCGGCGGCACGGGCCTGGCGCCCTTCACCGCGATGCTGGAGAAGATCGCCGAGCAGGGCAGCGAACACCCGCTGCACCTGATCTACGGGGTGACCAACGACTTCGACCTGGTGGAGCTGGACAAGCTCGAAGCCTTCGCCGCGCGCATCCCCAACTTCAGCTTCAGCGCCTGCGTGGCCAACCCCGAGAGCAGCTACCCGCACAAGGGCTACGTCACCCAGCACATCACGCCTGCGCACCTCAACGAAGGCGAGGTGGACATCTACCTGTGCGGCCCGCCGCCGATGGTCGAGGCGGTGAGCGCGTACATCCGCGAGCAGGGGATTACGCCGGCGAATTTCTACTACGAGAAGTTTGCGGCCAGTGCGGCTTGAACGGGTGGCTAAGAGCCCCTCTCCCTAACCCTCTCCCTGAAGGGAGAGGGGACTGTCCGTACCGCGGCAGAATTCGATGTTAGCCGGCTATCACGACGCACCGATATTGGCCCGAGCATCGAACTCAACCGGGGAGCACGAATAGCTCCCTCTCCCTTCAGGGAGAGGGCGGGGGGAGAGGGCAGCCAGGCCACGCACGTAATCCCAGGACGCAACCCCAACCGAGGTACCCATGAACAGATTCCCCCACAAAGTCGCCCTGGTCACCGGCGCCGCCCAGGGCATCGGCCGCCGTGTCGCCGAGCGCCTGGCGCAAGAGGGCGCCCGCCTGGTCGCCGTGGACCGCTCCGAGCTGGTCCACGAACTGCAGGACGAACTCGGCCAACACGCCGAAGTGCTGACCCTCACCGCCGACCTGGAGCAATTCGCCGAAGCCCAGCGCGTGGTCAACGAAGCCGTGCAGCGCTTCGGCCGCCTGGACATCCTGGTCAACAACGTCGGCGGCACCATCTGGGCCAAGCCCTTCGAGCACTACGCCGAACACGAGATCGAGGCCGAGGTGCGGCGCTCGCTGTTCCCCACCCTATGGTGCTGCCGCGCTGCCCTGGTGCCGATGTTGGAGCAGGGCGCCGGGGCCATCGTCAACGTCTCCTCCATCGCCACCCGCGGCGTCAACCGCGTGCCCTACGGCGCGGCCAAGGGCGGGGTGAACGCGCTGACCGCCTGCCTGGCCTTCGAGACCGCCGAGCGCGGCGTGCGCGTCAACGCTACCGCGCCGGGCGGCACCGAGGCGCCGCCGCGGCGCATCCCGCGCAACGCCGCCGAGCAGAGCGCGCAGGAGAAGGTCTGGTACCAGCAGATCGTCGACCAGACCGTGAACAGCAGCCTGATGAAGCGCTACGGCAGTATCGACGAACAGGTCGGCGCCATCCTCTTCCTGGCCTCCGACGAAGCCTCCTACATCACCGGCGTGACCCTGCCGGTAGGCGGTGGCGACCTGGGCTGAAAACCCGACCCGAACCAACCCGTAGGATGGCGTTGAGCGCAGCGATACCCATCACCCGAGGCGATGGGTATCGCCTCCGGCCCAACGCCATCCCACGCAAAGACGGACCGCCCACGACGCGGCCCCAACGGCTTCTCGCACAACAACAAAAAAGAGAGTGATGCCATGCGGAAAATCGACGTACACGACGTCATCGACAACGCGCGCTTCGGCCGCTTCCACTGGATGGTCATGGCCTGGTGCGCCTTGCTGCTGATCTTCGACGGCTACGACCTGTTCATCTACGGCGTGGTGCTGCCGGTGCTGATGAAGGAGTGGGGCCTGACCCCGCTGCAGGCCGGCGCCCTGGGCAGCTACGCGCTGTTCGGCATGATGGCCGGGGCGCTGTTCTTTGGCCCGCTGGCCGACAAGGTCGGGCGCAAGAAGGGCATCGCCATCTGCTTCGTGCTCTTCTCCGGCTTCACCGTGGTCAACGGCTTCGCCACGGGCCCCACGCAATTCGGCATCTGCCGCTTCATGGCCGGCCTCGGCATCGGCGGGCTGATGCCCAACGTGGTGGCGCTGATGAACGAATACGCGCCGAAGAAACTGCGCAGCACCCTGGTGGCGGTGATGTTCAGCGGCTACTCGCTGGGCGGCATGCTCTCCGCCGGCGTGGGCATCTACATGCTGCCGCGCTTCGGCTGGGAGGCGATGTTCTTCGCCGCGCTGCTGCCGCTGCTGATGCTGCCGCTGATCCTCTGGCAGCTGCCGGAGTCGGTGGGCTTCCTGCTGCGCCAGGGGCGTACCGAACAGGCCCGCGCCATCCTTCGCCGCATTTCCCCGGAAACCACCCTGGAGGCCGCCGCCGAGCTGCACCTGGGCGAGAGCAAGCCGCAGGGCGCGCCGGTGCTTGAGCTGTTCCGCGAGGGCCGCGCGCTGCGCACCCTGATGCTCTGGGTGGCGTTCTTCTGCTGCCTGCTGATGGTCTACGCGCTCAGCTCCTGGCTGCCGAAGCTGATGGCCAACGCCGGCTACAGCCTGGGTTCGAGCCTGTCGTTCCTGCTGGCGCTGAACTTCGGCGGCATGTTCGGGGCCATCTTCGGCGGCTGGCTGGGCGACCGCTTCAACCTGCCCAAGGTGGTGGCGCTGTTCTTCGTCGCCGCCGCCGTTTCCATCACCCTGCTGGGCTTCAACACGCCGATGCCGGTGCTCTACCTGCTGATCGGCATCGCCGGGGCCACCACCATCGGCACGCAGATCCTGCTCTACGCCAGCGCCGCGCAGTTCTACGGCCTGGCCATCCGCTCCACGGGCCTTGGCTGGGCCTCGGGCATCGGCCGCAACGGCGCCATCGTCGGCCCGCTGCTGGGCGGCTCGCTGCTGGCCATCGAGCTGCCGCTGCACCTGAACTTCATGGCCTTCGCCATCCCCGGCGCGCTGGCGGCCCTGGCCATGTACCTGGTCAGCCGCAGCGAGCGGGTGCTCGCGCCCCTGGCCGAAGCCCGGGCCTGAACCGACAACGCAAGGGCGGGGCCGGCCACTCCGGCGCCCGCCGCAGGCTTCCGCGCTGACGGGAGCCAAGGAGGGAACAGCATGCAACGCAGAGATTTCATGACCGGTGCCGCGGCCTTGTCCGCCGGCTTGCTGCTCGGCAGGAACGCGCTGGCCGCCAGCGTGAAGCAAGGGCAGGCGGCGCTCGCGCTGCCGGATGCGCCGCTGTGGCAATGGCAGGCCAGCGAACTGGCCGCCGGCATCGCCAGCGGCGCCATCAGCAGCCGGGAGGCGGTGGAAAGCTGCCTCGGGCGCATCGCCGAGGCCAACCCCGGGCTCAAGGCGGTGGTCCACGAGATGCACGACGAAGCCCTGCGCGCGGCGCAGCGCGCCGACCAGCGGCGGGGCAGCGACGCGCTGCCGCCGCTGCACGGGGTGCCGGTCACCGTCAAGGTCAACCAGAACGTCGCCGGCCAGCCCAACACCAACGGGCTGCTGGCGCGCCGCGACAACATCGCCGCCGACAACAGTCCGGTGGTGCAGAACCTGCTGGACAACGGCGCGGTCATCATCGGCCTGACCAGCACGCCGGAGTTCTCCTTCCGCTGGTACACCGAAAGCCCGCTGTACGGCCGCACGCTGAACCCCTGGCGCGCCGACATCACCCCGGGCGGCTCCAGCGGCGGCGCGGCCTCGGCCGTGGCCGCGGGCATGTGCCCGATCGCCCACGGCAACGACATCGCCGGCTCCATCCGCTACCCGGCCTATGCCTGCGGCGTGGTCGGCCTGCGCCCCAGCGTCGGGCGCATTCCCACCGGGCTCGGCCTGGGCTTCGCCGGGCAGCAGATCGCCACCCAGGGGCCGCTGGCGCGCAGCGTGGCCGATGCGCGCCTGGCCTTCCTGGCGATGGCCAGCAGCGGCGGCGCCGACCCCAACTGGGTGAGCCCCGTGGTGGCGCCCGAGGTGCGCGAGAAGCGGGTGATCGGCCTGGTCAACGAACTGCCCGGCATCCCCCTCGATGCTTCGGTGCGGGACAACCTGGCGGCGGTGGCGAAGATGCTCGAGGACGCCGGCTACCGCGTCGAGCCGGTGAGCCTGCCGGACCACGAGCTGGCCACCCAGACCTGGCTGCGCATCGTCATGACGGAGATCCGCCTGCAACTGCTGCCGGTCATGCAGCGCGAGGGCAGCGAGGCGCTGCAGGCGGCCGTGCAGGGCATGCTGGAGGTGACGCCGGAGACCGGCCTGGACGAATACGTCGTCGCGCTGGCCACCCGCAACAACCTGCGGGTGAAGTGGCGCGCGCTGTTCCAGCGCTACGACGCGCTGATCGCCCCGGTGTCCGCCAGCGCGCCGCTGCCCTGGGGCCTGGATGCCCAGGGCGGCGAGGCCATGGCGCGGATCATGCGCCAGCAGGCGATCCTGATGAGCGTCGCGCTCAGCGGCCTGCCGGCGCTCAGCGTGCCCAGCGGCCTGCAGGGCGAGCGCCTGCCGGCCGGCGTGCAAGTCATCGCCGACCACTACCGCGAGGACCGCTGCTTCCAGGTAGCCGCGGTGATCGAGGCGGCGGCGCGGATGCCGCGCGCCTATCCGACCGGGCCCGCCTGAGCGCCCATGCCATACGACAACAACAATGAAGAGGCATGACCCGATGCACATAAGCGAAACCCGGGCCCGGCGCTTCGCCGGCCCCCTGGCGCTGCTGGCGCCCTTTACCGCCGAACTGGCCCTGGCCGACGAGCGCCGCCTGTTCGAAGACAGCTCGCTGGTGCTGAACACCCGCCACTGGTATTCCCATGAAATCGCCCGCAAGGACAGCTACTTCCGGGTGCCCGACGACGAGGGCGGGCGCCCGGTGCGCGACCGCGTGGCCTGGCTGCAGGGCCTGAAGCTCGACTACCGGTCCGGCTACAGCCAGGGCGAGCAGGGCCTGGGCATGGACTTCTCGCTGTACGGCGCGGTGGCCCTGGAACGCAGCCGCGAAGCGGTGGCCGGCGGCAGCACCCGCCTGCTGGCAGAGCGCGACGGCGAGGTGGTGGACCAGTGGGGCAAGGTAGGCATCGCCGCGCTCAAGCTGAAAGCCGGCGCAACCGAAGCGAAGCTCGGCCGCCAGCAGATTCGCACGCCGGTGATGAGCTACGCCGACACCCGCACCTTGCCGGCTTCCTTCGACGGCATCTCGTTGCAGAACCATGACCTGCCCGGGCTGACCTTCAAGGCCGGGCATTTCCAGCGCGCCACGCCGCGCACCGGCGCCGGCAGCCAGGACCTGAGCCTGACCTTCACTACGCGCCTGGTGGAAAGCGACTGGATCGCCTATGCCGGCGGCGACTACCGCCTCGGCGAGCGCGGTCGGGCCAGCCTCTACCTGTCGCGCTTCGACGATGTCTGGGACCGCACCTACGCCGGCTGGGCGCAGCGCTACCGCCTGGGCGAGCTGGACCTGGGCCTGCGCCTGGACTTCTACGACACCCGCTCCAGCGGCCGCGAGAACGCCGGGCGCATCGGCCAGCAAGCCTACGGCGCAAGCGTCGCGCCGGGCTACGCCAACCACACGCTGAAGCTGGCCTTCCAGCAGATCGACGGCGACGAGTACTTCGACTTCCCCGCCGAGTCCAACGCCTTCGACCTGCCCAACGCCATGCTCTCGTACTACAACGGGCCCAACGAGCGCTCCTTCCAGGTCAGCTACGGCACCGACTGGACGCCCTACGGCCTGCCGGG
>Ga0164243_10003991_pt1 | contig 23297 bp, 22 predicted proteins | sample OricompcompostOP_FD_108781 | JGI IMG/M metagenome (GOLD analysis project Ga0164243, IMG submission 108781) | Organic Plus compost microbial communities from Emeryville, California, USA - Original compost - Organic plus compost (OP) | ecosystem: Engineered > Solid waste > Mixed feedstock >...
CGTTTTGATTCGATGTGATGACCCAGCCGCTGTCCAACCAGCTCCGCTCCGCCGTCCGCTATCTCGGCCGCGTCCTCGGCGACGTGATCCGGGCGCAGGACGGCCAGGCCGTCTTCGACCAGATCGAGGACATCCGCCGAGCCTCCTCGGCCTTCCACCGTGAGGGCACGCCCGAGGCCGCCCGGGTGATGGGCGAGCGGCTGAGCGCCCTATCCTTGGCCGAGACCGTCCGCTTCGCCCATTCGTTCGCCTGCTTCCTGCAGATCGCCAACATCGCCGAGGACCACGTGCAGCGCCGCCGCGGCCGCGCCGGCGACACCCGGCCCGACACCCTGGCCGGGGCGCTGCGCGCGCTAAGCGCCCACGGCGTCGGGCCGGAGGCCGTGCGCGAGCTGCTGGCCTGCGCCCTGATCGCGCCGGTGATCACCGCCCATCCGAGCGAGGTGCGGCGCAAGAGCGTGCTGGACCGCGAAAGCGCCGTCACCCAGCAGCTCGACCGGCTGGACGCCGCCTCTGGCGAGGTCGAGCGCGCGGCGGTGGAGAAGGAGCTGGCGCGGCAGGTGTCGATCTTCTGGCGCACCCGGCTGCTCCGCCGCGTGCGGATCGCCGTCTCCGACGAGATCTGGAACGCCGTCTCGTTCTTCGAGCGCAGCTTCCTGACCGTGCTGCCCAAGCTCTACGGCCACTGGCAGGAGGTGCTGGGGGCCGGGACGCTGGCCAGCTTCCTGAAGGTCGGCACCTGGGTCGGCGGCGACCGCGACGGCAACCCGTACGTCAGCGGGGCGGTGATGCGCCAGGCGCTGGCCTGGCAGGCCAAGGCGGCGCTGCAGCTCTATCTCGACCAGCTGCACGCCCTCGGCGCGGAGCTGTCGATCTCCGCCGAGCTGACCGGCGTCACGCCCGAACTGGCGGCACTGGCGCAACGGGCAGCGGACCCCTCGCTGCAGCGCGCCGACGAGCCCTACCGCCTAGCTCTGGCCGGGGTCTACGCGCGGCTGGCCGCCAGCTATCAGCGCCTTACCGGGGAGACGCCCCCCAGGCCCTCCAGCCTCAATGCCGAGCCCTACGCGACGCCCGAGGAGCTGAAGGCGGACCTGCAGACGATCCTGGACTCGCTCCTGGCGCAGCACGGCGAGGTGTTCGCCGTCGGCCCCCTGCCGGAGCTGATCCGCGCGGTCGACATCTACGGCTTCCACCTGGCGACCCTCGACATGCGCCAGAATTCGGCGGTGCACGAGCGGGTGACGGCCGAGCTCCTGAAGACCGCCGGGGTCTGCGCGGACTACGCCGCGCTCGACGAGGACGCCCGCTGCGAGCTGCTGCTGCGGGAGCTGGCGCATGGGCGGCTGCTGGCCTCGCCCTACCTGGCCTACTCCGACGAGACCCGACGGGAGCTCGACACCCTGGCGGCGGCGGCCGAGGTGAAGCGGCTCTACGGCGCCGAGGCGATCCGCGCCTACATCGTCTCCAACACCACCTCGGTGTCCGACCTGCTGGAGGTCTATGTGCTGCTGAAGGAGGTCGGCCTCTACGCGCCGGGCGATCCGCCGCGCACCGAGATCTTCGCCGAGCCGCTGTTCGAGACCATCGAAGACCTGCGCTCCGCCGCCGGTACGATGAAGCGCTACCTGCAGATGCCGCTGGTGCGCGCCCTGCTGGCCGCACCGGGGCTGCAGGAGGTGATGATCGGCTACTCGGACTCCAACAAGGACGGGAGCTACCTCACCTCGACCTGGGAGCTGTTCAAGAGCTCGCGCGCCCTGGCCGAGGTGGTCCGCGGCGAGGGGCTGAAGCTGCAGCTGTTCCACGGCCGGGGCGGGGCGGTCGGCCGCGGCGGCGGCTCCAGCTTCGAGGCCCTCCTGGCGCAGCCGGCCGGCACGGTCGCCGGGCGCATCCGCATCACCGAGCAGGGCGAGGTGGTGGCCAACAAATACGCCGATCCCGAGCTCGCCCGGCAGAGCCTGGAGACCCTGACCGCCGGCGTGGTGCTGGCCTCGCTGCGCCGGCCGCCGGAGGACGAGCTGGAAGGCGGGCGCGGGGCGGCGATGGACGCCCTGGCGAACGCCTCGTTCGCCGCCTACCGCAAGATCGTCGAGACGCCCGGCTTCGTGGACTACTTCTACGCCGCCACGCCGATCAACGAGATCGCTGAGCTGAACATCGGCAGCCGCCCGACCAGCCGGCAGGCCGCGCGCACCCTGGCGGGCCTTCGCGCCATCCCCTGGGTGTTCTCCTGGTCGCAGTCGCGGGCGATGCTGCCCGGCTGGTACGGCTTCGGCTCGGCGGTGAAGGACTCGGGCGTGCCGCTGGAGAAGCTGGCCGAATTCGCCGAGAGCTGGCCGTTCTTCGCCGCGACCCTCGCGAACATGGAGATGGTGCTGTTCAAGGGCGACATGGCCATCGCCGCCCGCTACGCCGGTCTCGTGCCGGACCGAGCGCTGGCGGATGCGGTGTTCGACCAGATCCGCGCCGAGTGGGACCGGACCGTCGAGGCGGTGCTGCAGGTCACCGGCCAGACCTCGCTGCTGGACAAGAACCCCGACCTGGCCGCCATCATCCGCGCGCGGCTGCCCTACATCGACCCGCTGAACCACCTGCAGATCGAGCTGCTCCGCCGGCTGCGGGCCGGGGACGACAGCGAAGCGGTGCGCAACGGCATCCACCTGACGATCAACGGCGTCGCGGCGGGGTTGCGGAATACGGGCTGAACCGAAACCTCTGCCCGCTTGCGGGGAGAGGAGCTAAAGCTGAGCGCATGTCCGGCAACCTCTACGACCTGCTCGCCTCGCGCTTTCCCGCCGACCGTTCGGCGCCGTGCTTCCTGCTGAGCGACGGCTCGCAGGTCAGCTACGGCGAGCTGGAGAGGGGCGTCGGCCGCGTCGCCGCGCGGCTGATCGCCGAAGGCGTGCAGCCCGGCGACCGGGTGGCGCTGCAGGCCGAGAAGTCCGTCGAGGGGGTGATGATCTATCTCGGCGCGCTGAAGGCCGGGGCGATCTTCCTGCCGCTGAACGCCGCCTACACGCCGGCCGAGGTGGAGTATTTCCGCGCCGACGCCGAGCCGCGCCTGCTGATCGCCGACCCCGCGGCCTTTCTCGCCGGCGCGCCCGTAAAGCCCCTGGCCGAGACCGTCGCGCGCGACGCCGCGGACCTCGCCGCCATCCTCTACACCAGCGGCACCACCGGCCGCTCGAAGGGGGCGATGCTCAGCCACGGCAATCTCGCGGCCAATGCGCTGGCGCTCTACGACGCCTGGGGCTTCAGTCCCGACGACGTGCTGCTGCACGCCCTGCCGATCTTCCACGTCCACGGCCTGTTCGTGGCGCTGCACTGCGCGCTGCTCGGCGGCTGCCCCATGGTCTGGCTGCCGAAGTTCAGCGACGCCGAGGTGCTGGCGGGGCTGGCGCGCTCGACGGTGATGATGGGCGTGCCGACCTTCTACACGCGGCTGCTGGCCAATCCGGCGTTCACGCGCGAGGCGGCGGCGAAGGTGCGGGTGTTCATCTCCGGCTCGGCGCCGCTGCTGGAATCCACCTTCGCCGAGTTCGAGGCGCGCACCGGCCAGCGGATCCTCGAGCGTTACGGCATGAGCGAGGCGGCGATCATCACCTCGAACCCGCTGAACGGCGAACGCGTCGCCGGCAGCGTCGGCTTCCCGCTGCCCGGCGTGGACCTGCGCATCGGCGGCGGTGCGGAGACCGGCGTCATCGAGATCCGCGGACCGAGCGTCTTCTCCGGCTACTGGCGCATGCCCGAGAAGACCGCCGAGGAGTTCACCGCCGACGGCTACTTCATCACCGGCGACGTCGGCCGGCGGGACCCCGACGGCCGCGTCTGGATCTCCGGCCGGGCGAAGGACCTGATCATCTCGGGCGGCTACAACGTCTATCCGAAGGAGGTCGAGCTGGTGCTCGACGAGATGGACGGCGTCGTCGAGAGCGCCGTCATCGGCCTGCCGCACCCCGACTTCGGCGAGGGCGTCGCCGCGGTGGTGATCGGCCGGGGCGACGAAGCGGCGCTGATCGCGGCGGCGCGCAGCCGTCTCGCCGCCTTCAAGACCCCCAAGCGGATCCTGTTCGTCGACGAGCTGCCGCGCAATGCCATGGGCAAGGTGCAGAAGAACCTGCTGCGCCAGCGCTACGCCGACCTGTTCAGCGCCTGAACCTCAGGCGGGCGCGGCGCCGGTGCGTCCGGCCGACGGGGTCGCGATCGGGGCGCTGCGCGTCGGCGGACGCGCCTCGGCGATGTCGGCGAGCTGTTCGGGCTGCAGCAGGATGGCGACTCCGGAGCGCAGTTCGATCAGTCCGTCGCGCCGCAGCTGCTGCAGGATGCGGTTCACGTGGACGACGCTCAGTCCGAGCGCATCGCCCATCATCTCCTGGGTGAGCGGCAGGGGAAACCGCCGCTCGTCGCCGAGGCCGGCCACCTTCAGCCGGCGTTGCAGTTCGATGAGGAAGTGCGCCGTCCGCTCGTAGGCGCTCTGGCGGCCCAGCCGGACCATGTGATCGAGCAGCAGGGTCTGCTCCTGCGGCTCCAGTGCGGCGAGGGCGTAGGCCAGTCCCGGCGCGCGGCCGGACTCCGCCGCGTTCACCACCAGCTGGGCGTCGCCGGTCTCCAGCGCCGTCAGGGCGTGGATCGCGCAGACTTCCGGCTGTGAGCGTCGCGTGATCGAGATGCTGTCGCCCGGCAGGAGGAAGCTGAAGATCTGCCGGCGACCGTCGGCCAGGATCCGCTGGCGGCAGGCCCAGCCGGACAGGATGAAGCGTGGACGACTGTCCAGCGCGCCCTTGGCGACGAGCATGTCGCCCGGCAAGTGACGCTCGCGCCGCTCTCCCAGGCCCCGGACCAGGGCCGCCTCCGCATCCGACAGGGCGACCAGCTCGCTCAGCCGGCGGGCCACGGTCTCCGCCGGCCGCGCAGGAGAGCGAGGCGGCAAGCGCGTCGTCATCCGCCCTTTCCCTTTCCTGCCGCCGAGACCCAGTCGGCGCGCCGCCGACGAGTCCTCTTTCTCTAGTATTCAAGCTGAGAATAACGGCAGGAGTCTCGGCGGTTTCTCTCAAATGATCCAAATGGATCATGCTCTGGCGCGGGGAGTCTCTGCGAAATCTGTCGTGTACCCGACTTAACTCGCGATAGTTGTGTCAGGATTGCAACGCTGCGGCGAGCGCGGCGATCTTGGTCTCGGTCTCGATCCGTTCGCCGGCCGGGCGGCTGTCAGCGACGACGCCGGCGCCCGCCCGCGCCTCGAGGCGCCAGCCCTTCGCGTCCTGCACGAAGGCCGCGGTGCGGATCAGGACGCTCGAATCCAGGCCGCCGTCGCCGCCCAGCCAGAACATCGAGCCGAAGAACGGCCCGCGCGCCCCCTCGAGGTCGGCGATCACCTTCATCGCCTGCACCTTCGGGGCGCCGGTGATCGAGCCGGGGGGGAAGGCGGCGCGCAACAGGTCGAGGGCGGTGCGGCCGTCCGCGAGCCGGCCGGTGACGGTCGACACCAGGTGGTGGACGTTGGCGAAGGTGGCCACCCTGAACAGCTCCGGCGTGCGCACGCCGCCGGGCGTGCAGACCCGCGCCAGATCGTTGCGCATCAGGTCGACGATCATCAGGTTCTCGGCCCGGTCCTTGGCCGAGGCGGCGAGGCCGGCGGCCAGCGCCCGATCCTCGGCGGCGGTCGCGCCGCGCGGCGCGGTGCCCTTGATCGGCTGGGTCTCGGCGACCAGGTCGCCGCCCGCGCGCCCGATCTTCAGGAAGCGCTCCGGCGAGTTCGAGACGACCGCCCGGTCGGGCAGCCGCAGATAGGCGGCGAAGGGCGCCGGGCTGCTCTGCGCCAGGCGGGTCATCAGGTCGATCGGCGCGGCGTCCGCCGGCAGCCGGCCGAGCCATCGCCGCGCCAGATTGGCCTGGAAGATCTCGCCGGCGGCGATTCGCTCGACGATCTCGGCCACGCCTTGCTCGTAGGCGGCGACGGAATCGGCCTGCAGCGGGCACGACAAGCTCCGAGCAGGTCGGGGCGGCAGATCCAGCCAGCCGCGCGCCGTCGCGGCGGCGGCCTGCGCCTTGGCCGCGGTCCCCCCGCGCCCGATCGCCAGCACCCGGCGGCGCCCGTGGTCGAACGCCAGCAGGGCGTCGTAACGGGCGCAGGCCAGGTCCGGCCAGCCGTCGTGGCGCGGCAGGCCGATCGGTTCGAACCGGTCGCCCAGATCGTAGCCGAGCAGGCCGGCGACGCCGCCCTGGAACGGCGAGCCGTCGGGGACGGGCTCGGTCGATGGACCCAGCAGTTCGCGCAGCGCCGCGACGGGGTCGCGCGGATCATCGGGCTCCAGGATGCAGGCCGCGGCGGGCTCGGCGGCGACGTAGGACCAGCCGGACGCGGCGCCGCCGGTCAGGAAGCCGATCGTCCACGGCCGCTCGCCGAGCGCGCTCAGCACCTCGGCCGGGTCGCGCCAGCTCGCTTCGAAGACCGCCGTCCGCATGCCGCCGCCATAGCGCAGGGCCGACGCCGAGCCTAGGGCGCCCCGCAGAACCGGCGCGACGGAGCCCGCCGGGCATGCCCGCGTTTGAAGGTCTCGGCCGCGCCCGCGGCGCTGACGATGAGGTGAGATGGTGGCTCTGCGGTGGCCCGAGCGGCTCTGGATCGTCCGTCATGGCGAGAGCGCCGGCAACGTCGCGCGGGATCTAGCGACCTCGTCCGGCCTCGGGCGCATCGACATCGCCGAGCGCGACGTCGACGTGCCGCTGTCGGCACTGGGCGAGAGCCAGGCCTGCGCGCTGGGGCGATGGTTCGCGAGTCAGCCGGAGGCGGACCGCCCGGAGGTCGTGCTGACCTCGCCTTACCTTCGCGCGCTGCGCACCGCCGACATCATGCGCGAATGCGGCGGCTTCTCGCACGAGGCGCATCGGCCGACGCCGGACGAACGCTTGCGTGAGAAGGAGTTCGGCGTCCTCGATCGACTGACCTCGACCGGCATCAGGGAGCTGTTCCCGGACCAGGCCGAGTTCCGCCGGCTGCTCGGCAAGTTCTATCACCGGCCCCCCGGCGGCGAGAGCTGGTGCGACGTGATCCTGCGGATCCGCAGCGCGATGGACACCTTGTCGCTGCACTACGCCGGTCAGCGCGTGCTGATCGTCTCGCACCAGGTCGTCGTGCTGTGCCTGCGCTATCTCCTCGAGAACATGACCGAAGCCGAGATCCTGGCGATCGACGCGGCCGGCGACGTCGCCAACTGCTCGGTGACCGAGTACCGCCTGGATCCGAAGGCCTCGCCCCATGGGGAGCTGAGGCTCGCACGTTACAACTTCACGGCGCCGCTGGAAGAGGCCGGCGCGTCGGTCACCAGCGAACCTGACGCCCCGGTGGCGGCGCGATGAGCGGGGGGGCGGAGGTCACGACCGAGCTGCTGCGCGGCTGGCGCCTGCCGCGGCCGGGGGCGAACAGCGACAAGAACGCCCGCGGACGCGTGCTGGTGCTGGCGGCCGGGGCGCAGGTGGCCGGGGCGACGCTGCTCGCCGCGCTGGGCGCGCTGCGGACCGGCGCCGGCAAGCTGCAGATCGGGGCGCCGCGATCGCTCGCCCCGATGCTCGCGCTCGCGGTCCCGGAAGCCCGGGTCATCCCGGCGGCCGAGACGGCCGAGGCGGAGCTCGCGCCGGAAGCGGCGGAGGACCTGGCGCGCGCCTTCGCCCGCGCCGAGGCGGCGGTGATCGGCCCGGGCATGCTGGACGAGGACGCCGCCGGCGAGCTGGCGCTCAGGCTGCTGGGCACGGACGGTCCGGCTGTGGTGGTAGACGCGGCGGCCATGCAGCGGGTGGCGGAGAATCCGCGGAGCGCCCGCCGGCGGGCCGGGGAGCTGGTGCTGACGCCGCATGCGGGCGAGATGGCGGCGCTGGCCGGCGTGGAGCGTGCGGAGGTGGAGGCGAATCCGTGCGAGATCGCCCGTCGCACCGCTGCGCAGCTGCAGGCCGTGGTGGCGCTGAAGGGGGCCGAGACGCTGATCGTCAGCCCCGACGGCAAGGCTTGGCGCCACGTCGGCGGCGTGGTCGGGCTGGCCACGTCCGGCTCCGGCGATGTTCTGGCCGGGATCATCGCCGGCCTGATCGCCCGGGGCGCTTCGCCCGCGCAGGCCGCCGTCTGGGGGGTGTTCGTCCACGGCCAGGCCGGGGCGCGGCTGACGCAGCGCATCGGCCGCATCGGCTTTCTCGCGCGCGAACTGCTCGACGAGATCGCCCCGATCCTGGAGGAGCTCGAGGCGGGCTGAGCCGGCCTCGGCCCTCGCCAAAACCGCAAGGGCGCCGCAGAAGGCGCGGATGGCCGTCCTCACGCCCGTCACCGACCCGGATGATCCGCGCCTCGAGCCCTACCGCGACGTGCGCGAGCGCGACCTCGTCGGCCGCGCCGGACTGTTCGTGGCCGAGGGGCGGGTCGTGCTGGAGAAGCTCGTGCGGTCGGGGCGCCACCCGCTGCGCTCGCTGCTGATCGCCGAGCCGAAGCTGCCCGGCGTCCGCGATCTGCTGGAGCAACTCGCCGACGAGCTTCCGGCCTATGTCGCGCCGCAGCCGGTGATGGACCGGATCGTCGGCTTTCCCGTGCATCGCGGCGTGCTGGGCGTGGGCGAGCGACGGCCGGTCGCCGCGCGCGACCTGCTGAGCGGCTTGCCCGACAGCGCCTTGGTGGTGGGGCTGAGCGGCATCGCCAATCACGACAACATTGGCGGGGTGTTCCGCAACGCCGCGGCCTTCGGCGCCGACGCGGTGCTGCTCGACGCCGCCTGCTGCGATCCGCTCTACCGCAAGGCCATCCGGGTCTCGGTCGGCGCGGCGCTGACGACGCCGTTCGCCCGCCTGGAGCGCGACGAGGACCTCGTGGAGACGCTGGCGGATGCCGGTCTGGAAGTGGTGGCGCTGTCGCCGGCCGGCGCCGTGGAGCTCGGCGACCTGCGCTGCGGGCGCCGCGTCGCCGCCTTGTTCGGCGCCGAAGGGCCGGGGCTGGCGCCGGATCTGCTGGCCCGCGCGCGCACCGTTCGGATCGCGATGGCGGCGGGTTTCGATTCCCTTAACGTCGCCACCACCAGCGGCTTGGTTCTTTACCAATTAAGCAAACGCGGTTCTGCCGAAAGGCCGGCTTAACCTCCAAGGGGCAAGATCGTCCGGATCAGATCCTGGAGACGAGCGGCCCGTGGGGCGTTGCCAAGAACACGCGAAGGCGACGAGCGCGTCGCTGGAGCTGGAGCGATCCGGCCCGGTGTTCGACCGCGCGCGCCGTCTGGCCGCCGCGCTGTTCGGCGGCGGCGCGACGAACGCCGACATCGTGCTCGTCGAGAACGGCCTCGCATGGCGCACCAGCGATCCCCGGGGGCGTCGCACGCCCGCCGCCGCCCACGGTTCGCAGCGGGTGGTGGAGACCGGCGAGCTTCTGTGGGTCGAAGACCTCAGCCGGGACGCGGAATTCGGTCCCTCGGCCGCCGGCTGCGGCCAGGCCTCGCTGCGCCTCTACGTCGCCGCGCCGATCCGCCTGGAGGACGGCGCCGTGCCCGGGGTGCTGGTGGTCGGCCGGCCGGAAGCGCGCGCCTATGATCCGGTGCTCGCGGCGCGGCTGCAGGACCTGGCCGACTTCGTCGCCGACGAGTGGACGCGGGTGCGCGCCACCCGGGCGCGCGACGCCGCCCACGGCACCCTGGCCTCGATCGTCGCCTCGGCGCCGTTGTCGCTGGCGCTGACCGACCGCGAGATGCGGCTGCTCCACGCCAGTCCGATCTGGTTGGAGGAGCGCGGCCTGACCGCCGACCAGGCGATCGGCCGAAATCTCTACGAGCTCGTCCCGGAGGTCTTTGCGCCCTGGCGCGAGGCGTTCGACCGCTGTCTGCAAGGCAAGACGCTCTACGCCAACAAGGCGCCGGTGCCGCGACCCGACGGGGGGACCAGCTGGCTGCAGGCGCGCGTGGCGCCCTGGCGCGACGGCTCTGGGGAAGTCGGCGGCCTGATCATGGTGGCCCACGACCTGACGCAGATGTTCGAGGCGATGGAGCGCACGACGCGCTCTGAGGAGCGTCTGAAGCTCGCCGCCGAGAGCGCCAGGCTCTACGTCTGGGAGATCGACTACCGCCGGCGCGAGATCAGCAAGGTCGGCCGAGAGGAGGAGTTCTTCGAGACGGCGCAGAGCTACGAGGATGTCCTCGCCGACCCGTGGACGACGATCGATCCGCGCGATCGCCCGGCGGTCATCGCCGCCTGGGAGCAGTTCGTCGCCGACGGCGTCGCCGCCACCTTGCCCGAATACCGGATGAACCGGACGGACGGCAAAGAGATCTGGGTGACCAGCGCCATCAGCCGGATCAACGACGCCGACGGCGAGCCGCTGCGGTTCGTCGGCGCGGTGCACGACGTCACCAAGCGCAAGCTGCAGGAGCGGGCGCTGATCCAGGCCAAGGAGGAGGCCGAGGCGGCGAACCGCGCCAAGAGCACCTTCCTGGCGACCATCAGCCACGAGATTCGCACGCCGCTGAACGGCCTGCTGGGCATGGCCCACGCCATGGCCAAGGGTCCGCTGGAGCCGGCGCAGCGCGACCGTCTGGAGATCATCCGTCAGTCCGGAGAGGGGCTGCTCTCGATCCTCAACGAGGTGCTCGACCTGTCGAAGATCGAAGCCGGCAAGCTGACGCTGGAGGACGGCGAGTTCGACGTCGCCGAGTTGGCGCGGGGGACCTACGCCACCTTCCAGGCGGTCGCCGAGAACAAGGGGCTGGCCTTTCAACTGCGGGTGCTGCCGGGGGCGCACGGCGCCTACCGGGGCGATCCGCTGCGGGTGCGTCAGATCCTGTCGAACCTGGTCTCCAACGCCCAGAAGTTCACCGACCGGGGCGCGGTGAAGATCGTCGTCGGCCGCCGCGCCGGCCTGCTGCATCTTCAGGTCAAGGACACCGGCGTCGGCATGAGCGTCGAGCAGCAGCGGCGTCTGTTCCAGGCTTTCGAGCAGGCCGAGGCCTCGACCAGCCGGCGCTTCGGCGGCACCGGCCTGGGGCTGGCGATCTGCCGCGAGCTCTGCGAGCTGATGCGCGGCCGCATCCGCGTGAAGAGCAGGCCGGGCGCCGGCGCCTGCTTCACGGTGAGCCTGCCGCTGCCGAAGCTGCAGCCGGCCGCCGAGGCCCCCGCCGCGCCCGCCGCCGAGGACGCCGAGGCGCTGGAGCGGCCGTTGCGGGTGCTCGCGGCCGAGGACAACAACGTCAACCAGCTGGTGCTGAAGACCCTGCTCAATCAGGTCGGCATCGAGCCGGTGATGGTCGACGACGGCCGGGCGGTGATCGAGGCGTGGGCGCGCGACTCCTGGGACCTGATCCTGATGGACGTGCAGATGCCGCTGATGGACGGCCCCGCCGCGACGGCCGAGATCCGCGCGCGCGAGCGCATCGAGGGGCGGGCGCGCACGCCGATCCTGGCGCTGACCGCCAACACCCTCGATCATCAGGTCGCAGACTATCTGGCGGCCGGCATGGACGGCTTCATCGCCAAGCCGATCGCCGCCAGCCGCCTGTTCGCCGCCCTGCAGGCCGCCCTCGACGGCCGGACCGAGCCGGGCGCCGAGGCGGCGGCTTAGTCCCAGTTCCCCTCGTCGCGGGAGCTCAGCCACACGGCGGCGGTCAGTCGGCCGGCTGCTCGCCGAAGGCGTAGCCGGAGATCACGACATCCATGGCCACGTCGCGGAAGGCGTGCCGGCCGGGCTCGCCCTCGGCCGCGCCGGCGGCGACGAACAGCGGCGCCAGGTGCTCCTCGCGCGGGTGAGCTTCGCGCGCGTAGGGCCCCTGATCCCAGTGGCGCAGCGCCGCCTCCCGCCGGCTCGGATCGGTCATCGCCTGGGACAGCCAGCTGTCGAACGCCTCGGACTTGCCGGTGAACGCCGGCGTGAAGCCGCGCATGTTGTGCCAGCTCATGCCCGAGCCGACGATCAGCACGCCCTCGTCGCGCAGCGGCGCGAGCGCGCGTCCGGCGGCCAGATGCGCGGCGGGATCCAGGTCCTGGCGCAGCGACAGCTGGACGACGGCTATGTCGGCCTCGGGCGTGACCAGCTTCAGCGGGATGAAGACGCCGTGGTCGAAGCCGCGCGGCTCCTCGGCGGCCGGAATGCCGGCCCGGTCCAGCAATTCGCGCACCCGCGCCGCCAGGCCCGGCGAGCCCGGGGCGTCGAACCGCAGCCGGTAGGTCTCCTCCGGAAAGCCGTAGTAGTCGAAGATCAGCTCCGGATGCTCGGCCGAGCCGACGGTGAACACCGGAGCCTCCCAATGGCCGGAGACGACCAGGATGGCCTTGGGTCGCTCCGGCAGCTCCGCGACCAGCCGCTTCAGCCAGTCGGCGGTCTTATCCCAGGTGTCGGCCGGGCCGCGGGTCCACTCCATGAAGAAGCAGGGACCCGCGCCGTGAGGGATGAAGTAGGTGGGCAGGCGCATGGCGAGGCTCCGGGAAGGTCGTGGGTCAGCGCGCGGCGGCCGGCGCGGTCTGCTCGATCCAGTCGGCGAAGGTCTGGGCGAAGCCGCGCAGGAATTCGGCCGTCGCCTCGTTCACCAGCTCGCCGTTCTCGTCGAACAGGCTGAAGGCGTTGCCGACATAGGCTTCCGGCTGCTGCAGCGTCGGCATGTCGAGGAACACCAGCGACTGGCGCAGGTGGTGGTTGGCGCCGAACGCGCCGAGCGCGCCCGGCGAGACGCTGACGATCGCCGCGGGCTTGCCGTTCCAGACGCTCTGGCCGTAGGGGCGCGAGCCGACGTCGATGGCGTTCTTCAGCGCGCCGGGGACCGAGCGGTTGTACTCGGGGGTGGCGAAGAGCACCGCGTCGGCGTTGCGGATGCGGTCGCGGAAGACGGCGTAGGCGGGCGGCGGATCGCCTTCGGCGTCCTGATTGTAGAGCGGCAGGTCGCCGATCGGGATCTCGTCGAACTTCAGGTGCGGCGGCGCCAAGGCCTCGATCGCGCGGGCGACCTTGCGGCTCACCGATTCCTTGCGGAGGCTGCCGACGATGACGGCGACGTTGCGGGGCGGCGACATGATGATCTTCCTTTCAGCTTCCTGATGAGAAGATGGGCTATGCTGCGTAGTTGATAATCCTGAGTGCTTGCATGATTGCTTTTCCGAAAAGGAAGCAATGGCTCCGTGGACCGGCTCGACGAGATCAACGCCTTCATCGCTGTCGCAGACGCGCGCAGCTTCACCCAGGCGGCGCGCCGGCTGGAGGTGTCCCCCGCCCAGGTCTCCAAGTTGGTCGCCCGGCTGGAGAACCGGCTCGGCGCCCGACTGCTCAACCGCACCACCCGCGACGTCTCGCTGACGGACACCGGTCGGGCCTTCCTCGACCGGGCGCGGCAGGTGCTGGAGGACTTCAACAACCTGGAGAGCTCGGTCAGCGAGCAGGGCGGGCCGCGCGGGCTCCTGAGGATCTCCGCGCCGGTCTCGTTCGGCGCGGCCGAACTGGCGCCGGCGCTGCTGGAGTTCGCCGCGGCCTACCCGGAGGTTTCGCTGGACGTCATCTCCAGCGACCGCATGGTCAATCTGGTGGAGGAGGGGTTCGACGTCGCCGTGCGCATCGGCCAGCTGAGCGACTCCTCGCTGGTCGCGCGCAAGCTGGCGGCGGTGCGCATGGTGACCTGCGCCGCCCCCGACTACCTCGCCCGCGCCGGCGAGCCGCTGGCGCTCGGCGACCTTACCGGGCACGCGGCGGTGATCGACACCAATGTCGCCGATCCGGCGCTCTGGCGCTTCGGCGTCGACGGACAGGCGGCGGACGTGCGGGTGCAGGGGCGACTGCGGTTCTCCGGGGCGCGGGCGTGCGCCGCCGCCGCGGTGGCCGGCTTTGGGGTCACCCGTGTGCCCGCTTTCGCCGCGGCGGAGGATCTGCGCGCCGGCCGGCTCAAGGCCCTGCTGTGCGACTTCGAGCCCGAGCCGATCCACGTGCACGCCGTCTATCCGCACGCCCGCCACCTGGCGCCGAAGGTGCGCGCCTTCGTCGACTTCCTGGCGCGCCGCTACGCCGGCGAGCCGGAATGGCATCAAGGCTGGAGCTAGCTCGCGTCGGCGGAGTTGTTGCTCGCCCCCCGCTCGTCTCGGCAAACGCCGGGAAGAGCGGCGTTTGGGAACTAGGGCGTCTCTCCCAGCGCCTGCTGCAGCATCGCCAGGGAGACTTTCAGCGCCTCGATGCGCACCGCGGCGCGGCCGATGTCGCCGAACCGCCCGACCTGGTGACGGGTCGGCCCGTCCCGGCAAGCGCAGGCGAAGTGCACCAGGCCGGCCTCGCCCGGGCCGCCCTCGGTGAAGCCGGTGACCGAGGCCGCGATCTGGGCGCGTGAGCCGGCCAGGGCGCCCTCGGCCATCGCCCGGGCCGCCGCTTCCGACACCGCGCCGTCGGTCTCGAGGATCGCCCGCGGAACGCCCAGCATCTCGTGCTTGGCGTCGTCGGTGTAGGTCACGAAGCCCCGCTCGAAGGCGTGCGAGGCGCCGGGGATGTCGGTCAGCAGCGAGGCGAGCAGGCCCCCGGTGCAGCTCTCCGCCGTCGCCAGCATCAGCCCGCGCGCGCAGGCCTCGTCGAGCAGGCGCTTGGCCAGCTCGTCCACTTCGGCGGGAATGGCGGGATCGAGGGCTTCGGCCACGAAGGTGTTCTCCGGTCTGCGGGCGGCGAGTCGCCGAGGTTGAGAACCCGGCGGCGATTTGCCGGTTCCGCTTGATTTTCCGATCCGGACCCGCTGGTTAGCGCCATGACGACGAAAAAGAAGGTCACGGTGGCCGGCGCGGGCGCGCTCGGCCTGAGCTGCGCGCTCGCGCTGGCGGACGCCGGCTTCGCCGTGACGGTCAGCGACCCGGGGCCGCCGCTCGGCAACGCCTCGGCGGTCGCCGGCGGGATGATCGCGCCGTCCTTCGAGGCGGTGCTCGACGCCGAGGCCACGGCGCACTTCGATCTGCTGCTGGCGGCGCGGGACGTCTGGCCGGCGCTGGAGGCGCGCAGCGGGGTCAGCCTCGACCGCACCGGCGCCCTGGCCGTCGGCCGGCCGGAGTGGCTGCAGCAGGTGTCGACCGCGCTGACGGGCTTCGGCCTGCACGCCGCCGAGATTCCCCGCGAAGCGGCGGAGGAGCTGGCCCCCGGACTGGCCGAGGGGTTTGGGCCGGCGCTGCTGAACCGCGAGGATTGGCGGCTCGATCCGCGCGCTGCGCTGCGCGCCCTCGGCGCGGCCGCCGCGGCGGCGGGCGTCGCCTTCCGCACCGAGGCGGTGCGGGATCGCGGCGACGCCGACCTTCTGGTCCTCGCCACCGGCGCCGCCGAGTGCGCGGCCCTGGCTCCGGAGACGGCCGTACTGGCGCCGATCAAGGGCCACATCCTGCGCGTTCCGACCCCGGACCTGTGCAGCGTCACGGTGCGGGGGGAGGGCGTCTATGTGACCCCGGCCGACGCCGGCCTGGCGGTCGGCGCGACCATGGAGCCGGGCGTGGCCGATCCGCGGCCCGATCCGCAGCAGGCCGCGCCGCTGCTAGCGGCGGGGACGCGGCTCTTTCCCGGCCTGGCCGGCGCGGCGCCCGAACTGCAGGCCGGCGTGCGGGCCGCGACGCCCGACGGGCTGCCGCTGGTCGGCTTCAGCCAGGCGCCGGGCGTGCTGCTGGCCAGCGGGGCGCGACGCAACGGCTGGCTGATCGCGCCGCTGGTGGCGCAAGTGGTCGCCGCGCTCGCGACCGGGCGTGAGCCCGGCCGCTTCGCGGCGCGGTTCGATCCGGCGCGCTTCAGCTAGTCGCCGAGGCTGAAGCGGATCGGAATGTTCACCGCGCCGCCTTCGACCGGCCGGCCGTCGATCGTCTGCGGGCTCATGCGGAAGTAGCGGGTCAGCTTCAGCGCGGCCTCGCCGAAGCCCTGGCCGGCCGGCGTCTCGTTCGCCACCCGGCAGTCACGCACCGCCCCGGCCGCGGTGACCAGGCAGGACAGCGTCGCCTGGCCGGTGATCCCCCGCCGGACGGCGCGATCCGGGTAAGCGCGCGCCAGTTCGTCCGGCGACGGGGTGCGCAGCCAGTTCGGCTTCACGACTTCAGGCGTCCGCGGCGGGGCCGGCGGCGTGACGGGCGTGGGCGTCAGCGTCGGCGGGCTGACCGCCGACAGGTCGTTCAGCATCGGCGGCGTGGGGACGATGGGCGCCGGCGCCTGCGGCGTTTCGCGGACGATGGGCGCGCGGACTAGCGGCGGGCGTTCGGCCGGTTTCGCGGGCTCCGGCTTGGCCGGCGGCCAGTCGACGAGCGGCACGTCGAGCACCACCGGCGCTGCTGGCGGCGCCTCGGTGATCGGCGAAGCGAACTTCATGTAGGCGAGGTAGGTCCCGGCGGCGACGTGCAGCGCCAGCGAGACGCCGAGCGCCAGTTGCAGGCGCAGCGGGACCTTGCGGGTCGGCAGATGAAAGGCGAAGGGGAAAGTCTGGCGGATAACCAAGGCGTGCTCCCTACATTTCATTATCGCAACGTGGTTGCGTAGATGAGATGGAGCGCTCGCCTTGACCTGCGTCAAGCCCGCAATCTCGCCGCCATGGTTAGCGGCTCGTTAACCATGACGGGCGAGGAATCCCCCATGGCGATCGAGGGAATCCGGGGCGTGGTGGAGGGGGCGATCCAGCGCGCCGCCAAGGCCACCGGCGTCGATTTCACCTTCCTGATGAAGACCGCCGGGCGCGAGAGCGGGATGAACCCGCACGCCCGCGCGACGACGTCGTCGGCCGCCGGTCTCTTTCAGTTCGTCGAGCAGACCTGGCTCTCCACCCTCAAGCAGCACGGCGCCAAGTACGGCTACGCCCGCTACGCCGAGCTGATCAGCAAGGGCGCGGACGGGCGTTACCGGGTGGAAGGCGCCGAGGCGCGCCGGGCGGTGATGGACCTGCGGCTCGACCCGCACGCCGCCTCGCTGATGGCCGGGGAGCTGGCCTCGGATCATGCGGCCTATCTGAAGGGGCGGACCGGACGCACGCCGACCTCCGGGGAGCTCTACGCCGCCCACTTTCTCGGCCCGCAGGGCTCGGCGCGGCTGATCGAGGCGGTGGAGAACCGGCCGGGAGCTATCGCCGCCGATCTGTTTCCCGAAGCGGCGCGGGCCAACAAGGCGATCTTCTACCGCGACGGCCGGCCGGTCTCGGTGGCCCAGGTCTACGCCAACCTCGCCCGCAACGTCGGGTCGGGCGAGGTGGTTACGACGCGCGTGGCGAGCGGCGGGGACGACGGTTTTCTGCAGTACGCCTCGGCCCGCCGCAGCGAGCGCGAGCGCCAGCAGGACGCGCTCGTCGCGCTGATCCTGCGCGGCTCGCAGCCGGCCGATCAGGCCGGGGTCGGCTCGCGGCTGGCGAGCTCGATGTTCACCAGCGAGATGCTGAAGCTCCTCGCCGACAACCGCGGCGAGACGTGAGCGGGCGGCGCCGGCTCAAGGTGACCGCCGCGTTAATCCAACCGAACAACCGTTGCAGAACGCTGCGGCGCCACTCTGTCCGCCGGGTGGCTCAACAAGAGCGCGGAGCGCGGACGTGGGTGTTCAGCTGATCGGGTTTCGCATGGCGGGCGGCGGCGGCCGGGAGGTCAACGTCAATCCGGAGCACATCGTCTGCGTGCTGGACGTCGGCGAGAACCGCACGCAGATCGTCACCACCGGCCTGTCCAACGCCGCCTCGATGAGCCTGGTGGTGGAGGCGCCCTACGCCGCTGTGGTCCAGCGGCTGGCCGATCACCCCGGGCGGATGTAGAGCGGGTCCTCGTCGGCCTCGCCGACGGCGTTCTCCACCAGTTCGCGCCAGGTCGGGTCGGTGTCGTCCACCAGATCGACGTCCTCGAGCAGCGCCACGGCGCCGCCGCCGTCGGGCAGGATCAGGCCCAGGACCTCCATGGTCTCGCCGTCGTCGGTCTCGTGCGCCTCGGCCTGGATCGCCACGGCGGCCTGTTCGCCGTCGTCGTCCCACCAGATCACCGGCTGCGGCAACGGCAGGTCCAGCGGCCGCGGCGCGGTGGTGTCGCCGAGCGCGAACACCGCCCGCCCGGCCTGGACGTCGTCCAGCGTCGCCACCGCGCCGGTGAACGCCTGCAGCCGCGTCCAATCGTCGACGTCGAAGCCGCCGCCGTCCCCATCGGTCTCGTCGAAATCCCGGTTCATGGCGCCCTCCTAGCAGTTGGCGAGGGAACGCGCGCGGCCGACGCGGGATCAGGGCGGCGGCCGCCGCTCCGTCCACAGCTTCGCGTAGCAACGTCTCGTTAAGCATGCCGCCGCAATGTTCGACTCGTGGGATTCCGATCCCATAGCGGGGAGGCGTTCTGGGGCATGGCGACTACGCGGTCGGCGTTGACCGAAGACGACATCCGCGTCCTGGTGAAGGGCGCGACCCCGGACGAGCGGGCCGCCGCCGCGCACAAGCTCTGCCGGACGATCGACGCCGCGCCCCTGTCCGACGAGGACCGCGAGCTGGCCGCCGAGATTCTGCGGGTCATGGCCGCCGACGCCGCCGAACTGGTCCGCCGCACGCTCGCGGTCACCCTGAAGAAATCGCCGCTGCTGCCGCGCGACGTCGCCGTGAAGCTGGCGCGGGACGTGGAAAGCGTGGCGCTGCCGGTGCTGAGCTTCTCGCCCGCCTTCACCGACGACGACCTGGTGGAGATCGTCCGCCTTGGCGGCCCGGTGCGCCAGGTGGCGATCGCCAAGCGGCCGAAGCTCTCGCCCAAGGTCGCCGACAGCCTGGCCGAGCTGGGGGGCGAGCGGGCGGTGCTCACCGCCTGCGCCAACGAGGCGGCGCAGTTCTCCGAGGGCGGCCTGCAGACGATCATCGCGCGTTTCGAGGCCTCGGAGCGGGTGCTGGCGTCGATCGCCTTCCGCCAGACCCTGCCGCTGGCGGTCACCGAGCGGCTGATCACCCTGGTCAGCGACCAGGTGCGCGAGCATCTGATCAACCGGCACGCGGTCGCGCCGGAGACGGCCCTGCAGCTGGCCCTGGACTCCGCCGAGCGGGCGAGCGTCGACCTCGTGGAGGAGGCCGGGCAGGCGGCCGACATGAAGGGCTTCGTCGCCCACCTCGCCGCGAGCAACCGGCTGACCGCCTCGCTGCTGCTGCGCGGGCTGGTGGCGGGCAACATGACCTTCTTCGAGTGGGGGATCGCCGAGCTCGCCGGCGTGCCGCACCATCGCACCTGGCTGATGATCCACGACGCCGGCCCGCTGGGCCTGCGGGCGATCTATGAGCGGGCCGGCCTGCCGGCGCGGCTTTATCCGGCGTTCCGCCTGGCGGTGGACACCTTCCATTCCGTGGAGTTCGACGGCGGCGTCCACGACAAGGAGCGCTTCCAGGAGAAGATGCTGCAGCGCTTCCTCACCCAGCCGCAGCCGGCCGCGCGCGACGACGTCGACTATCTGCTGGAGAAGATGGACCGGGTCTCCGACGCGCTGCGGGCCGAGGCGCTCGCGGCGAACGCCTGAGGCGCCGGCTTAGGCCAGGGCCTCGGCGACGCGGGCTTCCAGCTCGTCGGCCAGGGCGCGGCCCACCGGGTGCTCGTCGGTTTTGATGTCGTCGCGGACGGCGGCGCGGATCGCGTCGATGTGGGCGTCGACCAGGGCGATCGGCGCGCGGGTGCGCTTCTCGGCGTCGTCGGTCAGCACGCAGAGCGAGGCGGCGATGCGGGTGATCAGCGGAAAGCCGTAGGTGGTGCCCAGGCCCTTGAGGTCGTGGGCGCGCAGGTAGAGCGCCTCCACGGTGGCCGGGGTCATGCCGTCGGCGCGGATCGCCTGCCGCGCAGCTTCCAGCTTGGCGATCTCGTCCTGCAACCACTGAGCGAAATTGCCCGACAGGCTCTTCAGCGCGGCTTCGGCCTTGGCGATCGCCGCCGGGTCGAGCGCGTTCAGCCGGCCCGCGCCGGCGACCTTGAGCCGAAGGGTGTTCGGCACCTGGATGATCTGACCGCTGTTCTGCTCGCTCACGAAGCCGCCTCCTGCCGCACGGTGACGGTAGCGGCTCGGCGGTTAACAACAGGTGCAGCCTGCAACCAGCGGTACCTACGAGGAAAACTGCTCCGCCAGCACCCGTTCCTCGAGGCTGCGGCCGGCGTCGAACAGCATCGTCAGCGCCAGATCGCGGTCCTCGGAGACGTGGACCTCGAGCACGTCGCGGACCTCGAAGTTGTCGGCCACGGCGCTCACCGGCCGCTTCTGCGCCTCGAGGATCTCGAACTTCACCTTGGCGGTGTGACGCAGCAGGGCGCCGCGCCAGCGGCGCGGGCGGAACGCGCTGATCGGGGTCAGCGCCAGCACCTGGCCGTCGAGGGGAATGATCGGGCCGTGGGCGGAGAGGTTGTAGGCGGTCGAGCCGGCCGGCGTGGCCACCAGGGCCCCGTCGCAGGACAGCTCCGGCAGCCGCACCTTGCCGTCGATCGAGATCCTGAGCTTGGCGGTCTGGCGCGTCTGGCGCAGCAGCGAGACCTCGTTGAACGCCAGCCCGCGGTGGACGCCGCCGTGCACGTCGGCGGCGACCATGCGCAGAGGATGCACGACCGTCGGCTCGGCGGCGTTGATCCGCTCCAGCAGGCCTTCCTCGCTGTACTCGTTCATCAGGAAGCCGAGCGTGCCCCAGTTCATGCCGTAGATCGGCGTGCGGCTTTCGATCTGGGCGTGCAGGGTCTCCAGCATGAAGCCGTCGCCGCCCAGGGCGACGATCACCTGGGCCTCGTCGCGCGGCGCATCGCCATAGCGCTTGGCCAGCTTGGCGCGGGCCTCCTGGGCTTCCGGCCGCTCGCTGGCGACGAAGGCGACACGAGTCACGAAGGGTTCGGCTTTGAACATCGGCGGGTCAGGAAGCGGGCAAGCCGCGACGCTTGTCAAACGCCGACGCCCCGCGTCCGGCGCCTATCGCGGCGGCGGAATCCGGCGAACTCTCAGGTGTTGGCGGTGCGGGCCCTGGGGATCCGAGGCAGGGTCAGGACTTCGCGATCGCCTTGCCACACGGTCACGAAAGCGCAGCTGTGATGCTCGTCCAGCATCAGGCTCGCGCGCGTCAGGGCCTCGTCGTCGCCGGCCAGGTCGAAGGCCTCGAAAGTCGGGGAGGACCCGTCCGCCTGGCAGGGATAGAAGGTGTAGATGGGCATGGCGCGACCTCTCGGCTGAGTGCCCGAAGCCCGGGTCAACGTAACCCTACGCCAGAGCCGCGCTGGAGTCTGTCGAGGACGCGACGAAATATTCGTGAAGCATCAGCGGCGTGCGCCAGCGCGCATGACGAAGGTCACATTGCCGCTCGGCGGGCCGGCCGGCAGGGGCGCGTCGGCGAGCGGCCGACCGCCGTTCAGCTGGCGCACCATCTGCAGGATCGTGGGAAAGACGCTCCGGTCGATGCCGACTTCGGTGCAGGCCAGCTGCAGCCCCTCCGGGGTGTCGGCGTCGAGCGTCGCGCGCACCTGTGAAAGCTCCACGTCGCGCAGCTTCGCCAGGGCGGCGGCGAACAGGCTGAGCCGGCCTTCGCGCAGGGCGCGGACGAGATAGCCGGGGCGCAACTGCCCGGCGCCGTGCAGCTTCTCGACGAGCCGCTGCTCCATCTCCTCGCGTTCGCCCTCGCGCGCGACGACGACGGGGCCGTCGCTGGTGGGCCTGACGCCGCCGTGCGCCTCGCGCACTGTCTCGGCGATGGCCGCGTCGAGAGCCTCGGAATCCAGCCGGAAGCGTTCGCTCAGCGCCTGACGCATCGCCTGGCCGAGCCAGACATAGAGCTGCAGGGCCAGTTCGCTGTTGAGCTTGGGGTGGTTGGCGAGCGGCGCGCGCAGGGCGGCCACGCGGCGCGCCTCCGCCACCAGTTCGCGCATGTGCTCTTCACTGAGATCGGCCGTCGGGTTGCCGGCCAGCGCCGTGAGCACCGCCGGCTCGCCCTGACGCAGGATGGCGGCGACCACCGGCCGGCCGAGGCAGGGGCGGCGGGCGACCTCGATCTGATGCTCGATGGTGGCTTCCAGCAGCAGCCGGACCAGGTCCTCGTCCTTGAGCACGGGGCTGGCGGCGATGATCGGGCGAGCCACATCGATTTCGTCGAGCGCCAGGACGTTGATCAGGGCGGGCGGAGCCCACTCAGCCTTGGCCAGCTTCTCCGAAAGCCTGCGGCGCATGTCGCGCTCGGCCTCGACGACCAGATTCAGGAAGATGGACGACAGCAGCTCTTGGACGGGCGGATGTGCGGCCGCGGCGCCACCGACCTGGCAAAGGTCGGCGAGTGCGAGCAACAAGCGATCGCGGTCCGCTGGCGTGCGGCTGCGAGCAAGGTGGACAAGCCGTTCTCGGCTTTCGATCGAGGCCAAAAGCCCGATCCCCCTCTTTCTGAGTTGGCGGAGCCTTGTTGACCCTTTTGATCTGCCCAGATGAAAACATGCTTAAACCCTGTTGGGGGTTGTGGCCGAACCTGGGCGGAGGGATGGTGAGCATATGGCCGAGCCGCTGATCCTGGCGCTGGACGAAGGCACGACGAGCACCCGCGCCATTCTCTTCGACGCCAGCGGACGCCCTCTGGCGGACGCCGGGAGGCCGATCCGGCAGTCCTATCCGCAGGACGGCTGGGTCGAGCACGATCCCGAGGAGATCTTCGAGGCGACGGTCGCCGTGGCGCGCGAAGTCGTCGAAAAGGCCGGCCGCTCGATCAGCGACGTCGTCGCGATCGGCATCACCAACCAGCGCGAGACGGTGGTGGTCTGGGACCGCGCCACGGGCCGCCCGATCCATCCGGCGATCGTCTGGCAGGACCGCCGCACCGCGGAAACCTGTGAGCGCCTGCGCCTCGAAGGCCGCGAGCCGGAGACGACCGCCGCCACCGGCCTGCTCTTCGACCCCTACTTCTCGGGCACGAAGCTCGGCTGGCTGCTCGACCATGTGCCCGGCGCGCGCGCTCGCGCCGCCGCGGGCGAGCTGCTCGCCGGGACCATCGACACCTGGCTGATCTGGAAGCTCACCGGCGGGCGGGTCCACGCCACCGACGCCACGAACGCCTCGCGCACTCTGCTGTTCGACATCCGCGCGCAGCGCTGGTCCGAAGAGATGGCCGAACTGCTGAACGTGCCCCTGGTCCTCATGCCTCGGGTGCTGGACTGCGCCGACGACTACGGCGAGACCGATCCGGCGCTGTTCGGCCGGGCGATCCCGATCCGGGGCGTGGCCGGCGACCAGCAGGCCGCGCTGATGGGGCAGGGCTGCATCCGCCCCGGCGAGATGAAGGCGACCTACGGCACCGGCTGTTTCCTGCTGCTGAACACCGGCGAGACCGCCCCCGTGTCGAACGCCCGGCTGCTGACCACCGTGGCGGCGCGGGTCGGCGGGC
>Ga0164243_10003992_pt1 | contig 23289 bp, 20 predicted proteins | sample OricompcompostOP_FD_108781 | JGI IMG/M metagenome (GOLD analysis project Ga0164243, IMG submission 108781) | Organic Plus compost microbial communities from Emeryville, California, USA - Original compost - Organic plus compost (OP) | ecosystem: Engineered > Solid waste > Mixed feedstock >...
CAGTGGCGCGGCTGATTGGTCGAGAGTCCCGGTGCCGGTCGGGGGGCACGACCGACTCCAGGGAGGTAGTGACGTGGCTGCCGTCGGCTTAGGTCAGGCCGCTCGAACCACGCCCGCCGGCGCATTGCCGGCCAACATGGTCCCGCACCCGCGGGAAGAGCTGTTCACGGTGCTCGTGGTGGACGACCATCCGCTGCTCCGGGAGGCCATCGCCGCCCGGTTGCTGCAGATGGGAGCCGGCACGGTGCACGAGGCCGCATCGATGGCCGAGGCCAGGGCTCGCGCTCTGGCGACCGGTCCGTGCGACCTCGCGATACTCGATCTCGGACTCCCCGATGGGACCGGCATCGACCTGGTCACGGAACTCCGGACCCAGGGCTGGCCGCGAATCGTGGTGCTCGCTTCGTCCGACGACCCCTACGCGGTCCGGGCCGCCTTCCAGGCAGGCGCTCAGGCGTACCTGCTGAAGTCGGCCTCGCCGATGGTCGTCACCGACGGGGTGCGCCGCGTCCTCGACGGCGGCGTGTATGCCGACCCCAGCGTGGCCCCGGTGCTCGCAGCGGGCACCCGGGTCCCGGGAACCGACAACACGCCCCGGGAACTGTCCGGGCGTGAGGTCGAGGTGCTGCAACTGGTCGCCGATGGCCGGTCCAACAAGGAGATCGGCGAGGCGCTCAACCTCTCCGCGCTCACGGTAAAGAGCCACCTGTCGCGGATCGGCCGCAAGTTGGGCACCGGAGACCGAGCGCAGATGGTCGCTCTGGCCATGCGGGCCGGGGTGATCAGATGACCGGTTGATCGACGAGCGATCGAGGTCCCACCGCGATCGCCGGGTCCGGTCGGGCACGGCGACCTCGGCTGGTCGCACCCGCGGGCGGACCGCAACACGTAAGGTCTGGTACCCGTGGAAGCTGCTTGCCCAGAGTCGCCGGAGCCCGACCGGCCCGAGCCGGTGCTGCTGACCGAACCCGCCGACGGCGTGCCGCCGGTGGTGGAGACGCCGGCAGCGCTGGAGACCGCCGCGGCCGCCTTGGCCGCGGGCTCCGGTCCGGTCGCGGTGGACACCGAACGCGCCTCCGGCTACCGGTACTCGCAACGTGCCTACCTGGTGCAGCTGCGCCGGGCGGGCGCGGGCACGGTGCTGGTGGACCCGGTGGCGCTCAACGGGGCGCTGGACCCGTTGCGCGAGGCGCTGGACGGCACCGAGTGGGTGCTGCACGCCGCCTCGCAGGACCTGCCGTGCCTAGCCGAGCTGGACCTGCGGCCGGCGCGGTTGTTCGACACCGAGCTGGCCGGCCGGCTCGCCGGGTTCGAGCGGGTGTCGCTGGGCGCGCTCGTGGAGCGGATGCTCGGCTTCAAGCTGGAGAAGGGCCACAGCGCCGCGGACTGGTCCCGCCGCCCGCTGCCGAAGGAGTGGCTGGTCTACGCCGCCCTCGACGTGGAACTGCTGATCTCGCTGCGCGAGGCGGTGCGCGCCGAGCTGCAGCGGCAGGGCAAGCTCGACTGGGCCCACCAGGAATTCGAGGCGGTCCGCACCGCGGAGCCGCCGCGTCCGCGCGCCGAACCGTGGCGCCGGACCTCCGGGATCCACCGGGTGCGCAGCCCGCGGCAGCTCGCCGCCGTGCGCGCGCTCTGGGAGACCCGCGACCGGATCGCCGCCGAGCGGGACATCGCGCCCGGCCGGGTGCTGCCGGACTCCGCGGTGGTGCAGGCCGCGCAGGCCGATCCGAAGACCGACGCGGAGCTGACCGCGCTGCCGGTGTTCGGCGGCAGGCAGCAGCGGCGGCGCGCCTCGACGTGGCTGGGCGCGCTGAAGGCCGCCCGCGCGCTGCCGTCGTCCGAACTGCCCGCGGTCTCCCCGCCGCAGGACGGCCCGCCGGCGCCGAACCGCTGGGCCGACCGCGATCCGGCCGCCGCGGCGCGGCTGTCGGCGGCGCGCGCGGCGATGACGGAACTGGCCGAGGAGCACGGCACGCCGGTGGAGAACCTGCTGCTGCCCGATCTGCTGCGCCGGCTGTGCTGGTCGCCGCCGGACGACCGCGGCGTGGAGTCCGTGGCGGCCCGCCTGCGCGAGCGCGGGGCGCGGGAGTGGCAGGTGCAGCTCACCGCCGAACCGCTCAGCAAGGCCCTCCAGGCCGACGCCGAGAGTTGATCGCACTGCCCGCGGGGCCGCTGTGGCCTGCGGGAAGGTCGGGCGGCGGCTTGTGACCGACCCGACAGGTCAGCGGCCCGGCGCGGCGGGCCCACCCAGTGGTTACCGATGGGTAATAAGCGCTAGAGTGCCGTTACCGGCCAGTAGCGGCGGGGCCTCCGGGACCGATCGCCGCCGCCGGTCAGCAACCCCACAGCGCAGGAACCACAGAGTGAGGAGCACGCCGTGGCCGCACCCGCGTCGGCACCAGCCGACTCGCGCAGCGCAGCACGTGCCGTACGGGACGTGGTCTTCGTGGACGGCGTCCGCACGCCGTTCGGCAAGGCAGGCAAGAAGGGGCTCTACGCCGAGACCCGCGCCGACGACATGGTCGTCAAGGTCATCCGCGAGCTGATCCGCCGCCACCCGGAGCTGCCCCCGGAGCGCATCGACGAGGTCGCCATCGCCGCGACCACGCAGATCGGCGACCAGGGGCTGACCATCGGCCGCAGCGCCTCGCTGCTGGCCGGGCTGCCCCAGTCCGTGCCCGGCTTCGCCATCGACCGGATGTGCGCGGGTGCGATGACCGCGGTGACCAGCGTCGCCGGCGGGATCGGCTTCGGGGCCTACGACGTGGCCATCGCCGGCGGCGTCGAGCACATGGGCAACCACCCGATGGGCGAGGGCGTGGACCCGAACCCGCGCTACGTGGCCGACGGCATCGTCGACCCGTCCGCGCTGGTCATGGGCTCGACCGCGGAGAACGTCCACGACCGCTACCCGAGCCTGGGCAAGGACCGCACCGACGCCTACGCGGCGCTGAGCCAGCAGCGCTACGAGCAGGCCGCGCGGGCCGGCAAGATCGCCGCCGACCTGGTGCCGGTCTCCACCCGCTCCGGCGAGCAGGGCTGGGGCCTGGCGACCGCGGACGAGCCGCCGCGGCCGGGCACCACCACCGAGGACCTCGCCGGGCTCAAGACCCCGTTCCGCCCGCACGGCCGGGTCACCCCGGGCAACGCCGCGGGCCTCAACGACGGCGCGACCGGCTGCCTGCTGGCCGACGCCGAGACCGCCGCCGAGCTGGGCCTGCCGGTCGGGATGCGGCTGGTCGGCTACGCCTTCGCCGGCGTGGAGCCGGAGGTCATGGGCGTCGGGCCGGTCCCGGCCACGGAGAAGGCGCTCAAGCGGGCCGGGCTGAGCATCGACGACATCGGCCTGTTCGAGATCAACGAGGCCTTCGCCGTGCAGGTGCTGGCGTTCCTGGAGCACTTCGGCATCGCCGACGACGACGAGCGGGTCAACCCGTGGGGCGGCGCGATCGCCTGCGGCCACCCGCTGGCCTCCTCCGGCGTGCGCCTGATGACCCAGCTGTCCCGGCACTTCGCCGAGCACCCCGAGGTCCGCTACGGCCTGACCACCATGTGCATCGGCTTCGGCATGGGCGGCACGGTCATCTGGGAGAACCCGAACTTCGACACCGCAGGGAGCGGGAAGTGAGCACGCAGACCGACTTCGCAGCGCTGTTCCCGGACGAGGTCGTCACCCAGGCGCGCACGCGGCTGCTCGACGTACCCGGCCTGAGCGGGAAGCTCGCGCTGATCACCATCGACAACGGCCACGACCACACCCGGCCGTCCACCTTCGGCCCCGGCGGCCTGACCAGCCTGAACGCCGCGCTGGACGAGGCGTTCGCCGCCGAGCCGGCCGCCATCGCGGTCACCGGCAAGCCGTTCGTGTTTGCCGTCGGCGCCGACCTGTCCGGCATCGGGCAGATCGCCGAGCGCGAGCACGCCCACCAGGTCGCCCAGACCGGCCACGACGTGTTCCGGCGGCTGACCGAGTCCACGATCCCGACCTTCGCGTTCGTCAACGGCGCGGCGCTGGGCGGCGGCCTCGAGCTGGCGCTGTCCTGCCACTACCGCACCGTGTCGGAGGGCGTGGGCGCGGTCGCGTTCCCGGAGTGCTTCCTGGGCCTGTTCCCGGGCTGGGGCGGCACCCAGCTGCTGCCGAACCTGATCGGCGCGGACGCCGCGGTCAGCGTGATCATCGAGAACGCGCTGAACCAGAACAAGATGCTCAACGCGAAGAAGGCCGCGCAGCTGGGCATCTTCGACGAGCTGCTGGAAAGCGCCGATTTCCTGGAGGAGTCGGTGCGCTGGGCCGTGCGCGTGGTCAACGGCGAGCACACCGTGCAGCGCCCGGAGATCGACCGCGGCCAGGCCTGGGACGACGCCATCGAGCGCGCCAAGGGCATCGTGCAGGCCAAGACGCAGGGCGCCTCGCCCGCGGTCACCAAGACTGTCGAGCTGCTCGAACTGGCCCGCGGCAACGACCTCGACGCCGGCTACGCCGCCGAGACCGAGGCGCTGGCCGACGCGCTGATGACCGACGAGCTGCGGTCCGGGCTGTACTCGTTCGACCTGACCCAGAAGCGGGCCAAGAAGCCCGCCGGGGCGCCGGACAAGAGCCTCGCCCGCGAGGTCAACAAGGTCGGCGTCGTCGGCGCCGGGCTCATGGCCGGGCAGCTGGCGCTGCTGTTCGTGCGCCGCCTGAAGGTGCCGGTGGTGATCACCGACGTCGACCAGGAGCGCATCGACAAGGGCGTGGCCTACATCCACGGCGAGATCGACAAGCTGCAGGGCAAGGGCCGGCTGACCGCGGACGCGGCGAACCGGCTCAAGGCACTGGTCACCGGCTCGCTGGACAAGGGCGCGTTCGCCGACGCCGACTTCGTCATCGAAGCCGTCTTCGAGGAGATGTCGGTCAAGCAGAAGGTGTTCGACGAGCTGGAGCAGCACGTCTCCCCCGAGGCGATCCTGGCCACCAACACCTCCTCGCTGTCGATCACCGAGATGGCCTCGAAGCTGCAGCACCCGGAGCGGGTCGTCGGCTTCCACTTCTTCAACCCGGTCGCGGTGCTGCCGCTGCTGGAGGTCGTGCGCGGCGCCCGGACCGACGACCCGGCGCTGGCCACCGCGTTCTCCGTGGGCAAGCAGCTGAAGAAGTCCTGCGTGCTGGTCAAGGACGCCCCGGCGTTCGTGGTCAACCGGCTGCTGACCCGGTTCATGGGCGAGATCATCGCCGCCGTCGACGAGGGCACCCCGTTCGACGTGGCGGACAAGGCGCTGGCCCCGCTCGGGCTGCCGATGAGCCCGCTGGTGCTGCTGCAGCTGGTCGGGCCCGCGGTGGCCCAGCACGTCAACGAGACGATGCACGCGGCCTACCCGGACCGGTTCGGGATCAGCGAGAACCTGGACCGCTTCGTCAAGGCCGGCAAGACCGCGGTGTGGCAGTTCGACGAGGCCGGCAACCAGACCGTCGACCCGGAGGTCGCCGAGCTCTGGCAGCAGGGCGACAACCCCTCCACCACCGAGCAGGTGCGCGAGCGGGCGCTGAAGGCGCTGGCCGAGGAGGCGCGGCTGATGCTCGACGAGGGCGTGGTGGCCGAGGCGCAGGACCTCGACCTGTGCATGATCCTCGGCGCGGGCTGGCCGTTCTGGCTCGGCGGGATCACGCCGTACCTGGACCGCGCCGGCTACGCCGAGCAGGTCAACGGCAAGCGGTTCCTGGAGCCCGGCGTGGCGTCGGTGCCGCCCGCCTGATCACCGGCTGAACCGCAGGAGGGCCGGGGCGAGACCACTCGCCCCGGCCCTCTTCGCATCCGCGGGTCAGGCGGGCGGGAGGTGGACGGTGACCGTGAGACCGCCGGTGGGGACCGGGGCGGCGTGGACCCGGCCGCCGTGGGCGAGGACGGCGGCTCGGACGATCGACAGGCCCAGGCCCGCACCGGTGCGGGCGGTGCGCTGCACCCCGGCTCGGCGGAACGGGTCGAACAGCACGTCCACCTGGTCCGCGTCGATCTCCGGCCCGGAGGACGACACCCGCAGCGTCGTGCCCGCGGTGGTCACCTCCACCCAGCCGCCGTCGACGTTGTGCCGCACCGCGTTCTCCAGCAGGTTCCCCGCGACCCGCTCCAGCAGGGCCGGATCGCCCTGCACGACCGCGGTCCCGCCGTGCCGGGTGAGCTGCAGCGACCGGGACTCGGCCTCGGCGCGCACCCCGCCCCAGGCCCGCTCGACGACCTCGTCGAGATCGACCGGTTCGCGCGCCGACAGCTCCGCGCCGTCCGTGCGCGCCAGCAGCAGCAACGCGTTGACCAGGCGCTCCGAGCGGGCGGCGGCCTCGCGCACCACCTCGGCCATGCGGCGCAGCTCAGCGGCGTCCGCGTCCGGGTCCGAGAGGGTCACGTCCAGCTCGGTGCGGATCACCGACAGCGGGGTGCGCAGCTCGTGGCTGGCGTTGGCCACGAACCGGCGCTGCGAGTCGAACGCCGCCTGCAGCCGGTCCAGCATCGCGTCGAAGGTGTCGGCGAGCTCGGCCACCTCGTCCCGCGGGCCGGTCAACCCGATCCGCTCGTCCAGCGACTCCGCAGACAACCGCCGCGCCGACCCCGTCACGTCGTGCAGCGGGCGCAGCACCCGGCCCGTCACCGTCCAGGCCAGCACCGCTGCCGCCAGCACCACCGCCACGAACGCGATCCCGCCGGCGGTGAGCATCTGCGAGCGCGCGGCACTGCGCAGCGCCGAACCCAGGTGCTCGGCGGGCAGGTCCACCCCGCGCACCCGCACCCGGCTGCCCGCGGGCAACCGCGGCACCCCGGCCACGACGTTGCCGACCAGCCGCCAGCCCAGCCACAGCAGCAGCCCGCTCACCCCCGCCACCAGCGCCGTCGCCAGCAGCGTCAACCGCACCCGCAGCCCGGGGCCGCGGCGGATCAGCGGGCGGCCCGCGGCGCGCGCGGACCTCACTGCTCGGCGCGCCCGGCGGTGGGCACCCGGTAGCCGGAGCCGACCACGGTGTCGATCACGCCGGGCTCGCCCAGCTTCTTGCGCAAGGTCATCACCGTGACCCGCACGGTCGTGGTGAACGGGTCGGCGTTCTCGTCCCACACCCGCTCCAGCAGCTCCTCCGAGCTGACCACGGCGCCGCCCGCGGCCAGCAGCACCTCCAGCACGCCGAACTCCTTACGGGTCAGGTCGACCTCCCGGCCCTCCCGGGTCACCACCCGCCGCGCCGGGTCGAGCCGCAGCGACTCGGCGGTCAGCAGCGGCGGCACGGCCGGGGTCGCGCGGCGGCCGAGCGCCCGCACCCGGGCGGTGAGCTCCGGGAACGCGAACGGCTTGGCCAGGTAGTCGTCGGCGCCGAGGGACAGCCCCTCCACCCGGTCCTGCACCGAATCGCTCGCGGTGAGCATGATCACCCGGGTGAGCTCGCCGGAGCCGACCACCTGCCGGCACACCTCGTCCCCGGACATCCCCGGCAGGTCGCGGTCCAGCACGATCACGTCGTAGCGGGTGATGGCGGCCTTCTCCTGGCCGCTCTCGCCGTCGTAGGCGACGTCCACGGCCATGCCCTCCCGGCGGAGGCCGCGGGCGATCGCGTCCGCCAGCGGTCTTTCGTCCTCCACGACAAGGATTCGCACGCGTTCACCGTGCCACAGCCCCGATCCCGCGGATCAGCACGTCAGCGGACGCGCAGCGGGCCCCGGCCGGCCGCAGCCGATCCGGGGCCCGCTCGTGCTCGCGTCAGGCTTCGCGGCTGAGCGTGTCGCCCACCGCCTGCTGCTGGGCGGTCCGCAGCCGGTCGGCGACCCACTCGGTGATCCGGCGGGCGACCTGCTGCTCGGTGAGGCCGAGCTCGTCGAGGACCTCGTCGCGGGAGGCGTGCTGCAGGAACCGGTTCGGCACCGCCAGGTCCCGCAGCGGCACGTCGATGCCCGCGTCCCGCAGCGCCGCCGACAGCGACCAGCCGAAACCGCCGTGCCGGCCGCAGTCCTCCAGCGTCACCACCAGCTCGTGCGCACCGGCCATCCGCACCACCTGGTCCGGGACCGGCACCACCCAGCGCGGGTCGACGACGGTGACGCCGATGCCCTGCGCGGCCAGCCGGCGGGCCGCGGCCACCGCCGCCTCGCCGAACGCGCCGACCACCGCCAGCAGCACGTCGCTGCGCTCACCCGGGTCGGGCCGGTGCAGCACGTCGACACCGCCGACGCGCTCCACGGCCGGGACCTCCTCGATGACCGAGCCCTTGGAGAAGCGCACCACGGTCGGGCCGTCGTCCACGGCCACCGCCTCCCGCAGCTCCTCCCGCAGCGTCACCGCGTCGCGCGGGGCCGCCACCCGGATCCCCGGGATCATGCCCAGGATCGACAGGTCCCACATGCCGTTGTGGCTGGCCCCGTCGTCACCGGTGATGCCGGAGCGGTCGAGCGTCACCGTCACCGGCTGCTCGTGCAGCGCCACGTCCATCAGCAGCTGGTCGAACGCCCGGTTCAGGAACGTCGAGTACACCGCGAACACCGGGTGCAGCCCGCCCATGGCCATGCCGGCCGCCGAGGTCATCGCGTGCTGCTCGGCGATGCCGACGTCGAAGCAGCGGTCCGGGAACTGCTTGGCGAACTTGTCCAGCCCGGTCGGCCCGAGCATCGCGGCGGTCATGGCAACCACGTCCGCGCGCTCGCCGCCGATGCGCACCAGCTCGTCGGAGAAGACGTTGGTCCAGCTCGTCGGCGCCGGCGAGGTCGGCGCCCCGGTCTCCGGGTCGATGACCTTGACCTGGTGCATCTGGTCGGCCTCGTGGTTCTCGGCCGGGGCGAAGCCGTTGCCCTTGCGGGTCACCGCGTGCACGATCACCGGCCCGCCGAACGAGCGGGCCATGATCAGCGCCTGCTCCATGGCCTTGAGGTCGTGGCCGTCGACCGGGCCCAGGTACTTGATGCCGAGGTCGGAGAACATCACCTGCGGGCTGAAGGCGTCCTTGAGCCCGGACTTCGCCGCGTGCAGCCCGGTGTAGAGCGGGCGGCCCACCACCGGCAGGTTCCGCAGCGTGCGGCGGCCGCTCTCCAGCGCCTTCTCGTAGCCCGGGTTCAGCCGCAGCGCCGCCAGGTGCTCGGCGAGCCCGCCGATCGTCGGCGCATAGGAGCGGCCGTTGTCGTTGACCACGATCACCAGCGGGCGCTCCTGGTCGGCGGCGATGTTGTTCAGCGCCTCCCAGCACATGCCGCCGGTGAGCGCGCCGTCGCCGACGACCGCCACCGCGTGCCGCCCGCCGCCGGTGAGCTGGAACGAGCGCGCCAGGCCGTCGGCGTACGACAGCGAGGTGGAGGCGTGCGAGTTCTCCACCAGGTCGTGCTCGCTCTCGGCGCGCGAGGGGTAGCCGGACAGCCCGTCCCGCTTGCGCAGCCGGTCGAAGCCCTCCTGCCGGCCGGTGACGATCTTGTGCACGTAGGCCTGGTGGCCGGTGTCGAACACGAGCGCGTCGTTCGGGGAGTCGAAGACCCGGTGCAGCGCCAGGGTCAGCTCGACGGCGCCGAGGTTGGGGCCGAGGTGGCCGCCGGTGCGGGAGACCTTCGCGATCAGGAAGGACCGGATCTCCGCGGCCAGCTGCACCAGCTCACCGTGCTCCAGCCGTTTGAGGTCCGCCGGACCTTGCACGGATTCCAGCAGCGTCACCGCTCCACCTCGCTCGTCATCCAGCAATCGCTTGCGTGCACCCGGTTCCGGGGCGCTGCCCGGCCCGCGGGCGGTGCCGCCCAGTCTACGGAGCGCGGCCACCCGTCCCGGACAAGGTACGCAGCCTGCGACGAGTCTCAGATCACCGGTCCGCGGGACACCCTGATCACCGATGCGCGGGGCGCGCACTCCTCCCCTGCTGTCGATTCCGCGCCCGCGCACCGTTTCATCACCGGAACGGTTCGCAATCGATACCCGTATTGCGCAGCCGCTCACCACTCGCGGTAGTCGCCGTTCGTTACCGGTTCGTTGATCTTGGCCGGCCGCGATCAGGCCGCTTCGAGCAGCGCGAGGCACTCCACGTGGTGGGTCATCGGGAACGCGTCGAACGCCTCCAGCTCCGCCAGCCGGTAGCCCTGCTCGCCGAACAGGCCCACGTCCCGGGCCAGCGCCGCCGGATCGCAGGCCACGTGCACGATCCGGCGCGGCCGCCGCGCGCACACCGACTCGACCACCGCCCGGCCCGCGCCCTTGCGCGGCGGGTCCAGCACCACCACGTCCGGTGCCGGCAGATCGCCGGCCAGCACGTCCTCCACGGCGCCGACCCGGCAGAGCACCTGCGGCAGGTCCCGCAGGTTCACCTCAGCGTCCTGCACCGCCCGCCGCGAGGACTCCACCAGCAGCACCTCGCCGTCCCGCCCGGCCTGCTCGGCCAGCACCGCGGCGAACAGGCCGACACCGCCGTAGAGGTCCCAGGCCGTCCCGCCCTCGGGGACCGCGGCCATCCGGCGGACCACCTCGGCGAAGGCGTCCGCCGCCTCCGGGTGCACCTGCCAGAAGCCGCCCGCGGACAGCTCCCAGTCCCGGCCCGCGGCCCGCTCGACCGCCGTGCCCGAACCCGCGACCTGCGTCGACACCACCGGAGGGCGCTTGCCGCGGCGGCGCCGGCGGCCGAGCTCGCGCTGCGCGGCGTGCACCTGGCCGCGGGCGTCGGCGGCGACCTCCAGGTCCGCGCCGGGCGGCCACTCCCGGTCGGTGATGTCGTCCAGCGCGCCGCGCACCGTGATCGGGCAGTCCACCACCGGCAGCACCCGGTGGCTGCGGTGCGGGTGGAAACCCGGCCGGCCCTCGCGGTCCACGCTCAGCCGCACCCGGGTGCGCCAGCGCAGCGGGCCGCCCGGCAGCTCGCGGACCTCGACATCCCGGTCCAGGCCTGCGATGCATTGCAGCTGCTCGCGCACCACAGCGGCCTTCATCTCCCGCTGCAGCGCCGGATCCGCGTGCTGCCAGTCGCAGCCGCCGCAGCGGTCCCGGCCGCGGGACATCGCCGCCAGCTCGCACGGCGGCTCCACCCGGCCCTCCGCGGCGGTGAACACCTCGACCGCGTCCGCGCGGCAGAAGCCCTTGCCCGGGTCCTCGGTGACCTCCGCGAGCACCACCTCGCCCGGCAGCGCGTGCCGCACGAACACCACCCGGCCCTCGTGCCGGGCCACGCAGTGCCCGCCGTGCGCGACCGGCCCCACGTCCAGCTTCAGCCGGCGGCCGGTCCAATCGATCGCGCCGGTCACCGGCGTTCGCTCCCCTTCGACTCGCCCAGGCCGCGCCGCAGCGCGCCCGGCATCACCCGCTGGTTGCGCTGCTTGGCCCGCGTCGAGGACGCCAGCTGCCACGGCACGCTGGTGACCATCACGCCCGGCTCGAACAGCAGCCGGCCCTTGAGCCGCAGCGCGCTCTGGTTGTGCAGCAGCTGCTCCCACCAGCGGCCGACGACGTACTCCGGGATGAACACGGTCACCACGTCGCGGGGGCTGTTGCGGCGGATGCGCTTGACGTACTCGATCAGCGGGCGGGTCACCTCGCGGTAGGGCGATTCGATGACCTTCAGCGGCACCGGCAGGTCCTTCGCGTCCCACTGCGCGGTCAGCTCCCGGGTGCCCGCGTCGTCCACGTTGACCGTGACCGCCTCCAGCGTGTCCGGCCGGGTCGCCCGCGCGTACGCCAGCGCCCGCAGCGTCGGCAGGTGCAGCTGGGAGACGAGCACGATCGCGTAGTTGCGGGACGGCAGCACCGCCGGCTCGTCGTACTGCGCCAGCTCCTCCTGCACCGAGTCGTAGTGCCGCCGGATCGCGGTCATCAGCAGGTAGATCGCCGCCATCGCCGCCAGCGCGATCCACGCGCCCTTGGCCAGCTTGGTCACCAGCACGATCACCAGCACCGAGCCGGTCATCAGCAGCCCGAACCCGTTGATGGCCTGGGAGCGGCGCATCCGCCGCCGCTCGGCCGGGTCCTCCGTGGAGCGCAGCAGCCGGTTCCAGTGCCGCACCATGCCGGTCTGGCTGACCGTGAACGACACGAACACGCCCACCACGTACAGCTGCACCAGCTGCGTGACCTCCGCGTCGAACGACAGCACCAGCACGATCGCGAACGCGGCCAGGAACAGGATCCCGTTGGAGAACGCCAGCCGGTCGCCGCGGGTGTGGAACTGCCGCGGCAGGTAGCGGTCGTGCGCGAGGATCGAGCCCAGCACCGGGAAGCCGTTGAACGCGGTGTTCGCCGCCAGCACCAGGATCACCGCGGTCAGCCCGGTCACGTAGAACGCCCCGGGCGGGAAGATGTCGAACACGGCCCCGGCGATCTGCGAGAGCATCGTGTTCTGCTCGTAGCCGGGCGGGGCGGACAGGATCTGGTGCGCGGGGTTCTCCGCCAGCCGCACCCCGGTGATCTGGGCCAGGAAGATCAGGCCCATCAGCATGGTCACCGAGATGATCCCCATCATCAGCAGCGTGGTCGCCGCGTTGCGGGACTTCGGCTTCTGGAAGGCGGGCACGCCGTTGCTGATCGCCTCCACACCGGTCAGCGCGGCCGCGCCCTGCGAGAAGGCCCGCATCACCAGGAACACGAAGGCCAGCCCGGCCACCTGCGAGTGGTCCGGGGCGATCTGCACCGAGGCGCTCTCGGCGCGCATCTCCTGCCCGAGCACCAGCGCGCGGAACAGCCCCACCGCGATCATGCCGAGCACGCCGATGAGGAACGCGTACACCGGCACCGCCAGCACCCCGCCGGACTCCCGCAGCCCGCGCAGGTTGATCGCGGTCAGCACCGCGATCGCGGCCACCGCGAACCACACCTTGTGCGTGGCCACGAACGGGATCAGCGCGCCGATGTTCGCCGCCGCCGAGGAGATCGACACCGCGACGGTGAGCACGTAGTCCACCAGCAGCGCGCTGGCCACGGTCAGCCCCGCGCGGCGCCCCAGGTTCTTCGTCGCGACCTCGTAGTCGCCACCGCCGGACGGGTAGGCCCGCACGTTCTGCCGGTAGCTGGCCACCACGGTCAGCATCACCAGCGCGACCAGCGCACCCAGCCACGGGGTCAGCGCGTAGGCCGACAGCCCCGCCACCGACAGCACGAGGAACAGCTCCTCGGGCGCGTAGGCCACCGAGGACATCGCGTCGGAGGCGAACACCGGCAGCGCCAGCCGCTTGGGCAGCAACGTCTGCGACAGCCGGTCGCTGCGGAACGGTCGCCCCACCAGCAGGCGTTTGGTCGCGGTCGCGAGCTTGTGCACGGCCAAGAGCGTAAGTGCTCGTCCAGCGCCGCCTGCGGCGCCCGTCCCGCGGCGGACGCGGGCGGGGCGGCGGCCGCGCGCGGCCCTCCGATACGGTGCACACGCCGAAAGCGGCGGTCCCGGCCGCGGTGCGCGCGGGCCGCCGCGCCCAGACCTGCCGGAGTACCGTCACGCCGGCGCGACGAGGCGGCACGTCGTGCCGTGGGGAACGGGACAAGGAGACAGGCCGTGCACGTCGTGATCCTCGGTTGCGGCCGGGTCGGGGCCTCCCTGGCCTTGGCACTGCAACGGCTCGACCACACCGTCGCCGTGGTGGACAAGGACGAGCAGGCGTTCCACCGGCTCGGCAAGGACTTCACCGGGCTGCAGGTCACCGGCAACGGGTTCGACCGGGACGTGCTGGTCGAGGCCGGGATCGAGGCCGCGGCCGCGTTCGCGGCGGTGTCCAACGGGGACAACTCGAACATCGTGGCCGCCCGGGTGGCGCGCGAGACCTTCGGCGTCGAGCACGTGGTGGCGCGCATCTACGACCCCAAGCGCGCCGAGGTCTACCAGCGCCTCGGCATCCCGACCGTGGCGACGGTGCCCTGGACGACCGACCGCTTCCTGCGGATGCTGCTGCCGGAGGGCGTGGCGACCGCGTGGCGCGAGCCGTCCGGCGCGGTCGCGGTGCTGCAGCTGCCGCTGCACGAGGCCTGGGTCGGGCGCCGGGTCACCGAGCTCGAGGGCGCGATCGGCGCCCGGGTGGCCTTCGTCATGCGCTTCGGCAACGGGGTGCTGCCGGAGCGCGGCACCGTGATCCAGGCCGACGACACCGTCTACGTCGCCGCGCTGTCCGGCACCGTCACCGACGTCACCGCAGCGGCCCTGCGGCCGCCTGAGGAGGAGGGCGCGTGATGCGCATCGCGATCGCCGGAGCGGGCGCCGTCGGCCAGTCCATCGCCCGCGAACTGCTCGACGGCGGGCACCAGGTGATGCTGCTCGAGCGCGACCCGGGCAACTACCGGCCGAAGGCCATCCCGGGCGCCGAGTGGGTGCTCGCCGACGCCTGCGAGCTGTCCTCCCTGGAGGAGTCCGGGCTGCAGTCCTGCGACGTGGTCATCGCCGCCACCGGCGACGACAAGGTCAACCTGGTCGTCTCGCTGCTGTCCAAGACCGAGTTCGCGGTGCGCCGCGTCGTGGCCCGCGTCAACGACCCGCGCAACGAGTGGCTGTTCACCGACGCCTGGGGCGTGGACGTGGCCGTGTCCACCCCGCGGATGCTGGCGGCGATGGTCGAGGAGGCCGTCAACGTCGGCGACCTGGTGCGGCTGATGACGCTGCGGCAGGGCCAGGCGAACCTGGTGGAGATCACGCTGCCGGAGGGCACGCCGCTGGCCGGGCGCCGGGTGCGCGACCTGCGCCTGCCCGCGGACGCGGCGCTGGTGACGATCCTGCGCGGCGGGCGCGTGATCGTCCCGCAGCCGGACGACCCGGTGGAGGGCGGCGACGAGATGCTGTTCGTGGCCACCGCGGACGTCGAGCAGAGCATCCGCGACGCCGTGCACCTCAACGACGACCGCACCGAAGACCCCCTGAGCTGACCCAATCCCGCGGCCCGACCCCGGTTCCGGCTCCCGTGCCGGTCCCGCCGCAGGGTCTTGCAGCTCCGGCTCATCCCCCGCGACTTTCGGCTCGCCCAGCGCGGTTCGGTCCCACCCCGTCGCGCTCCAGCTCAAGCCGCGCGATCCCGGCGGCTCACCCCGGCACGGGCTCTGCCCGCGCAGTTCCAGCTCGCCCCGCGCGCCTTGCGCTCCAGCCACGCGCGAGATTCGACACGCTCCAGAGCTCGTGCCCGCAGGCCCACGCGCGCAGCAGCCGCATTCGCCACGGCGATCCAGGGAGCCGAAGCCCGCTCCATCAAGCGCAACCGGCAGCCTGAGGTGCAGGTGATCATCGACCACAAACTCCGGCGTCCCGATGCCGATTCGAACCGGCCGGTCGGGAACAGCGGGCAGTCCACGCACCTCGTGCCGCTCGTCGAGCACGCCCGCGCGGCGGGCGCCCGGCACGGCTGAACCTCCGGAGCCACGCGCGGCTTTCGGCTCTGCCAGCTCTGCCAGCGCAGTTCCGCGCCCAGGCAGGCCGGTTCCGGCTCAACCCGCGCGCCGACTCAGTCCCGCGCGGTGGGGGTTCAATGCCCGGCGCTGCCCGGCGCGGGCTCGGCCCCGCCGCCCGAGTACTTCGCGTAGGCCGCGCGATCGGCGGCCTCCTGCTCCTCGGCGACCTCCTGCGCGACCTTGCCGGCCCGGCGCACCGCCCACACGGTCACCAGCAGCGCCAGCCCGGTCAGCGGGTAGCCCATCGCGATCCGCGCGACCGCGAGCCAGCCGGTCTGGTCGGCGGCGTACAGCCACTGCTGCACCACGAACTTCGCCCCGAACACCACGACCCACGCCAGCGTCGCGAGGTCGTAGCCGCGCATCGCCCGCCGCTGGTGGCGCCACTCGAACCCGAGCCCGTTCAGCGCCGACCAGGCCACGCCCACCAGCGGCCAGCGCACCAGCACCGAGATCAGGAACGCCCCGCCGTAGACCAGGCTCGTCCAGATCCCCAGCAGGAAGAAGCCCTTCGCGTCGCCGGACCGGTAGGCGATGTACGAGCAGACCGCGACCCCGAGCACCCCGGAGATCGCCGGCTGCATCGGCTCCTTGCGCACCAGCCGCCACACCGCGATGGCCACCGCCACCCCGATCGCCGACCAGATCGCCGGCATCAGGCTGGTCAGCGCGTTCACCACGACGAACACGACGATCGGCACCGCCGAGTAGGCCAGGCCGGACACCCCGCCCATCTGCTCCAGCAGCGTCTGCTCGGGCTCCGCGGCCGCCTGCTTCGCGGGGGAGCCGCCGGTGGGGTCGGAGGCGGGGACGTCTCGATCGCTCATGCGGTGTTCTGCAACTCGTAATAGGGGTTGTACAGGACCTTGCGCCCGTCCCGGACGGCGATCCGCCCGCGGGCCTTGATGGTGCGGCCGGGTTCGATGCCGGTGATCCGGCGCCGCCCGAGCCAGACGAGGGTGACGCCCTCGGTCCCGTCGAACAGCTCGGCCTCCAGGGTGGGGGTCGAGTTCTTCGGGGACATGTCCACGCTGCGCAGCCGACCGAGCACCACGGCCTCCTGACCGCATTGGCAGTCGCAGGCCCGCTGGGCCCCGCCCGCCTGCGAGCGCTCGGACAGGTCGTCGGCGTCGAGTTCGGCGACGTCGCTGGTCAACCGACGGACGAGGCGGCGCCAGTAGCCGCCCCTGGTGTTGCTCATCGCTAGCGCTCCCGTGCGCCTGGGCACTCGACTTCGAGGGGTGTGCGGGCAGTTCGTTCGGGACTGCCCGGGCCGCCGCCGGGCAGGGGTTCCGGAGCGGAACCTCCGCGCCTCGCTGCGTCCGGGCCACCAGCGTAGCCCGCAGCGGGCGCCTGGTCGCCACCCTGGCGGCAATTCGAAGTTGATCACTCGGTCGTGTGATCAGGTCCGATCGGCCGCACCGGGCCGCGGCCGATCGGCACCGGCGCGGAGCCCGCGGATCAGCCCTGCGGGCCCGGCGCCTGCACCCCGTACTGCCCCTGCTCGCCGTTCTGGGCCTGCTGGATGTGCCGCGCGATGCTCTCCGGCAACTCGATCGGCAGCGGGGTGCGCACCGGCAGCGGATCGTCCCCGCGCACCACGACGGTGTCGTCCAGCACCGTGTACAGCAGCTTCGAGCAGGCCTCGGCGTGCTCGGCCGGACCGGCCGCCACCCCGCGGACCATCCAGCGCGGGCCGTCGACGCCGACGAACCGCAGCACCGCCTGCGGCGAGTCGGCCACCAGCTCCGGGCCCCACTCGCCGTCCTGCTGGCCGACCTTCGCGCCGTCCTTGCGCAGCTGGTCGGCGAGTTCGCGGCGCACCTCCGGCCACAGCCCGTCGCTGCGCGGCGCGGCGAACGCGCTGATGGTCAGCCGGCCCACCTGGGTCACCAGGTGCACCGCGCGCACCGGCCCGGCCGGGTCGACCTCCACCTGCAGCTGGCTGCCCTCCGGGACCGGCAGCCGCACCGAGCCCAGGTCCAGCCGCTCCACGTCGTCGGACTCCGGCAGCTCGCTGAGGTCGTACGGCCCGATCCCGGTCTCCGGCGCGGCCGGGGTCTCCGGCGCCGCGGCGAAACCGTCGACCTCCTGCTCGGCACCGTCCGAGCTCCGCCCGCGGCGGCCCCTTCCGAACATCCCCTCAGACCTCCGTCCTGTGCTCGGCCCCGGCACCCGCCGGAGCCGTCAGCGCCTCGTGCCCGCCGGTGGATCCGTACCCGCCAGCGCCCCGCTGCGATTCGGGCAGCTCCTCGACCTCTTCGAAGACCGCGTGCTCGACGCGTTGCACCACCAGTTGCGCGATGCGGTCGCCGCGCCGCAGCGACAGCGGTTCGGCTCGATCATGATTGATCAGGCACACCCGGATCTCACCCCGGTAGCCCGCGTCCACCGTGCCCGGTGCGTTGACGATGCCGAGCCCGGCGCGCGCGGCCAGGCCCGAGCGCGGGTGCACGAAACCCGCGTAGCCCTCCGGCAGCGCCAGCGCGACACCGGTTCCGACGACGACCCGCTCACCGGGCTGCAGCACCACGTCGCTGGTCGTCACCAGGTCCGCACCGGCATCACCGGGCCGGGCGTAGCCGGGGATCGGCACTTCGGGGTCGAGACGGGTCAACAGGACCTTCACGTTCGGCACGGGCGGCGAGACTACCCTGGAGGCGTGTCGGAGAGCGCAGAAGCAGCCACGCCCGCCGCGGACACCCCCGGTCAGGGGAACAGCGGCGCGCCGGTGGCGTACCGGGAGCGGCTGTTCGCCTCGTGGTGGACCTGGCCGCTGCCGCTGATCATGGCAGTGCTGCTGGCCGCCGAGGTGCACATGGGCTACCCCGGCCTGCGCGCCTGGCTGCCGTACGTGGTCCTGGTGCCGCTGGCCGTCGCGGTCCCGCTGTGGCTGGGCCGCACGAAGGTGGAGGTGTCCGGCGGCGAGCTGCGGGTCGGCGACGCCCACCTGCCGCTGCGGTTCGTGGAGGACGCCGAGCCGGTCGCCGCCGCGGACAAGCGGCGCGCCCTCGGCCCGGAACTGGACCCCGCGGCGTTCGTGGTGCACCGCCCTTGGGTGCGCACCTCGGTTCGGGTGTGGCTGGACGACCCGGACGACCCGACGCCGTACTGGGTGATCAGCACCCGCCGCCCGGATCAGCTGATCGCCGCGCTGCGCGGCTGAGCGCCGGGAACTCCCGGCCCCGGGGCATGTCCGGCCCGGAATACGACGAACCTGGGCGCACGCCCCCTGCGTGTGCCCAGGTTCGTGTTCGGCCGGTGGCGCTGCGCTCCGGCCGATGTCCGCCGGTCCCGCCTCGGGCCCGTCCGGGTTCCGGCCGGTCGGAGCGGCGCGCGAGCTTCAGAAGCGGCGCCGCCTGCGGAGCGGTCTCAGGCCGCGCAGTCGCGGCAGACCAGTCCGCTGGCGCGCTCCTCGGCGAGCCGGCTGCGGTGGTGCACCAGGAAGCAGCTGGAGCAGGTGAACTCGTCGGCCTGCTTGGGCAGGACCTTGACGGTCATCTCCTCGCCGGACAGGTCGGCGCCGGGCAGCTCGAAGTTCTCCGCGATCTCCGATTCGTCGGCGTCCACGACACCGGATTGCGCCTCGTTGCGCCGCGCCTTGAGCTCCTCCAGCGAGTCCTCCGCCATTTCCTCGGACTCGCTGCGGCGCGGAGCGTCGTAGTCGGTCGCCATCGTGATTCACCCCTGCGATAGTGGAGACTGCAATGGTGTGCCGCTGGTAAACGTCCCAGGGCCCTCATTTGTGCCCGAGGGCAGGAGTGACGGTGATCTCGCCTGGAACGCCCCAGGTTTCCCCCGAAACGAGCCGCTCGGCCCTCCCCGTCACTGCCCGAGGCGCCGAGAGGGTAGCCCATCCCGGCGCCGATGACGCATCAGGTCACCCATAGGTGTGGTACGTGCGGCACCGCCACCCGGAGCAAGATGCGCCCGGCGCACTCGGCGACACTCCGACGGGCGCCCGGTGACCTCCGGTGCCGCGACGGATGGCCCGTCCGGCGGCGCGGAAGCGCGCTGCAACGAATAGGCTGATCCACGAACGTCCGATCCGTCACGGCAACGGCAAGGAGGGTGGCAGGACGTGTCTGCCGCGAGTTCACGGTGGGGCCGCAAAGGGCCTGGATACCGGCGTCGCCGACCACTACCCGCCCTGCTGGTGCTGGCATTGCTCGTGGTGGCGTCCGGGTTCGTCTGGACCAGGGTGTTCGAGACCGTCGAGACCACCGAGTCCGCGACGCGGTGCAATCCGCCCGGACCGGCCCCGGTGGCGCCGGGAGCGCCGCGGCCCGCGCAGGTCCCGGTGGGCCAGATGCTCGACCGCGAGGCACTGGACCGCACCGCTCCGGTGCCGCCGAAGGACATCCGGGTGCGGGTGCTCAACGCCAACGGCGAGGCCAACCAGGCTTCGCTGATGAGCCAGGAGCTCACCGACCTCGGCTTCGCCCCCGGCGGCGATCCGGACAACGACCCGGTCTACCCGGCGTACGACCTCAACTGCCACGGGCAGATCCGCTTCGGCGGCGCCGGGGCGGGGGCGGCTCGCACGCTGAGCCTGATGGTCCCGTGCGCCCAGCTGGTCCGCGACGACCGCCCGGACTCCTCGCTCGACCTCGCGCTGGGCGCGAAGTTCGACGACATCAAGAGCACGCCGGAAGCCCGGCAGGTGCTGCAGGAGTTGCGCAACTCCGCACCGCAACCGACCGGCGAGGGCACCGCGGAGCAGGAGGTGCACCCGCCGAAGATCGACCCGGATCTGCTCAGCGCCGCGCGCGACGTGTCCTGCTGATCCCCCCTGCACGCGAAACCGCCCCCGCCGATCCCGGCGAGGGCGGTTTTTCGTGCCCGGCTCAGACCTCCCCGGCCCCGGTGCGCACCAGCGCCTCGGTGAGCGGGTCGGCGATCTCCGGTGTGGCGCACAGCAGCGCCTCGTCGCCGAGGCCGTCGGCGGAGCCCTCCTGCGGCAGCCGCAGCCGCGCCCCGGCCTCCTGCGCGATGAGCGCGCCGGCGGCCCAGTCCCAGCGCTTGAGCCCGACTTCGAAGTAGGCGTCGAGCCAGCCGGCGGCCACCGCGCACAGGTCCAGCGAGGCCGCGCCGGACCGGCGGATGTCGCGCACCTCGCCCAGCAGCCGCGCGGTCGCCGCGGCCTGCGCGCTGCGGCGCTGCTGGTCGTAGGCGAACCCGGTGCCCACCAGCGCCAGGTCCAGCCGCTGCGCACCGGAGACGGTCAACCGCGCGCCGTCGCAGAACGCGCCCGCGCCCTCCGCGGCGCTCCACACCCGGCCGGAGACCGGTTCCACGACCGCACCGGCCACCGAGCGCCCGTCGACCTGCGCGGCCAGCGACACCGCGAACCACGGGTAGCCGTAGAGGTAGTTCACCGTGCCGTCGATCGGGTCCACGACCCAGCGCAGCCCGTCCAGCGCGCTGGCGCCGCCCTCCTCCTCGCCGAGCACCGACTCGCCCGGCCGCAGCTCCGCGAGCCGCTCCCGCACGAGCCGTTCGGCGGCGTGGTCGCCGGCGGTGACGACGTCGGTCTCGGTGCTCTTGGTCCCCACGGAACCGGCGGTTACCGATTCGTCACGAATCGAGCGCGCCAGCTCGGCGGCCTCCCCCGCGACCTGCACGGCGACCGTGCGCAGCGTTTCGGTGTCCACGTCAGCTGTCAATCCCACATTCACATCGCAACACAGCGCGGTTAAGGTCTGCACACCTTGGTCTGAATCGAATAGGAAGGATCGGGCATGGGCACTGCCCGCGGTTTCGGCGTGGACATCGGCGGGTCCGGCATCAAAGGGTGTCCGGTGGACCTCGACGGTGGTGTGCTGGCCGAAGAACGCATGCGGATCCCCACTCCGCACCCCTCCACCCCGGACGCGGTGGCCGACGCGGTCGCCGAGATCGTCGAGAAGTTCGGCTGGACCGGACCGGTCGGGGTGACGCTGCCGTGCGTCGTCAAGGAGGGCACGGCGCACACCGCCGCGAACATCGACAAGAGCTGGATCGGCACCGACGCGCAGACCCTGTTCGCGGAGCGGCTCGGCCGCGACCGCGGCGAGGTGTGCGTGCTCAACGACGCCGACGCGGCCGGGATGGCCGAGATGAGCGTGGGCACCGGCGTCGGCCGCTCCAGCGGCCTGGTCGTGGTGCTGACCTTCGGCACCGGCATCGGCAGCGCGATGTTCATCGACGGGCAGCTGGTGCCGAACACCGAGTTCGGCCACATCGAGGTCGACGGGCACGACGCCGAGACGCAGGCGGCCGCGTCGGTCAAGGACAACCTCGAGCTGACCTACCCGGAGTGGGCGCCGCGGGTGAGCCGCTACATCCAGGCGCTGGAGAGCTTCCTGTGGCCGGACCTGATCATCGCAGGCGGCGGGGTGAGCAAGAAGGCGCACAAGTGGCTCCCGCTGCTGGAGAGCAGGACCCCGATCGTGGCAGCCTCGTTGAAGAACGACGCCGGCATCGTCGGCGCCGCGGCCGCCGCCACGGCCGGACTCGGCCGCTGAGGAGCACGCCCACCGGGGCGATGCGGTGGCATTTCCCCGGTGCGCCCGGCACGGGCCGAGCAGGGCCGCGTTGCGCTGGGCCGGGAGGGATCTCCACCTTGCAGCGGAACCGGAGTCCGCGGGCGCGGTTACAATGGAACACGACCGACCTGATCCGGGGCCTTCCGGCCCGGCGCTGAGCAGACGTTCGCCGGACGCGTTCGGCGCTTCGGAAGTTCTGGCGGGTGGGTCGTCCCCGACCTCTTGGCGGCCGAGGTTTCGCGCCCTCCGGCCCGCCCTGATCGACCGTCGCGAAAGGGCGTACGTGGCAGCCGCAGAAACCGCAACCCGACGCTCCAGCTCCGCTGCAACCGCCGGCGGTGCCCAGGCTCCGTCGGGCCAGTCCGGAACCGAGTCCCAGGCAGAGACCCCCGTGACCGCTGCCGACACCGGCACCGGCACGGCGAAGAGCTCGTCGGCCACCAAGTCCGCAGCGGGCAGCAAGTCGGCGGGTCGCAAGACCGCCGCCAAGCCCGCGGCCAAGAAGGGCACCAAGTCCGCGGGCAAGACCACCGCGAAGTCGGCGTCCAAGGGCGCCGCCGCGAAGACGGCGGCCAAGGGCGGCGGCGAGGGCCTGGAGATCGACGAACCGATCGAAACCGACCTCACCTCGCCGGACGTGGGCGACCTCGCCGACGTCGAAGTCGAGATCCCGGAGGAGCCGACCCCGCCGGAGGACGAGGACGGCAAGACCGACTCCGACTTCGTCTGGGACGAGGAGGAGTCCGAGGCGCTGCGGCAGGCCCGCAAGGACGCCGAGCTGACCGCCTCGGCCGACTCGGTGCGCGCCTACCTCAAGCAGATCGGCAAGGTGGCGCTGCTCAACGCCGAGGAGGAGGTCGAGCTCGCCAAGCGCATCGAGGCCGGCCTCTACGGCGCGGAGCGGCTGCGCCAGGCCGACGAGAGCGACGAGAAGCTCAGCTTCCAGATGAAGCGCGACCTGCGCTGGATCGTGCGGGACGGCGAGCGCGCCAAGAACCACCTGCTGGAGGCGAACCTCCGGCTCGTGGTCAGCCTCGCCAAGCGCTACACCGGCCGCGGCATGGCGTTCCTGGACCTGATCCAGGAGGGCAACCTCGGCCTGATCCGCGCGGTGGAGAAGTTCGACTACACCAAGGGCTACAAGTTCTCCACCTACGCGACCTGGTGGATCCGGCAGGCCATCACCCGCGCGATGGCCGACCAGGCGCGGACCATCCGCATCCCGGTGCACATGGTCGAGGTGATCAACAAGCTCGGCCGCATCCAGCGCGAGCTGCTGCAGGACCTCGGTCGCGAGCCCACGCCGGAAGAGCTCGCGAAGGAAATGGACATCACCCCGGAGAAGGTGCTGGAGATCCAGCAGTACGCCCGGGAGCCCATCTCGCTCGACCAGACCATCGGCGACGAGGGCGACAGCCAGCTCGGCGACTTCATCGAGGACTCCGAG
>Ga0164243_10003993_pt1 | contig 23289 bp, 17 predicted proteins | sample OricompcompostOP_FD_108781 | JGI IMG/M metagenome (GOLD analysis project Ga0164243, IMG submission 108781) | Organic Plus compost microbial communities from Emeryville, California, USA - Original compost - Organic plus compost (OP) | ecosystem: Engineered > Solid waste > Mixed feedstock >...
CGCCACCGGTCACTTCGGCCGGCACGGCGGCCGGTTCTCACCCGAGCCGCTGATGGCGGCCATCGCCGAGCTCGCCGAGGTGTACGACGCCGCCCGCGTCGACCCGGAGTTCACCGGCGAGCTGGACCGCCTGCTCACCGAGTACGCCGGCCGGCCCACCCTGCTCACCGAGGCGCACCGCTTCGGCGAGGTGGCCGGCGCCCGCGTCCTGCTCAAGCGCGAGGACCTCGCGCACACCGGCTCGCACAAGATCAACAACGTGCTGGGCCAGGCGCTGCTCACCAAGCGCATGGGCAAGACGCGCATCCTCGCCGAGACCGGCGCCGGGCAGCACGGCGTGGCCACCGCCACCGCCGCCGCCCTCCTCGGCCTCGACTGCACCGTCTACATGGGCGAGGAGGACACCCGCAGGCAGGCGCTCAACGTCGCCCGCATGCAGATGCTCGGCGCCGAGGTCGTCCCCGTGACGATCGGTGCCCGTACGCTCAAGGACGCCATCAACGAGGCGTTCCGCGACTGGGTCACCAGCGTCGAGACCACCCACTACTGCATCGGCAGCGTGATGGGCCCCGACCCGTTCCCGCGCATGGTCCGCGACTTCCAGCGGGTCATCGGCGTGGAGGCGCGCCGCCAGGTCATCGAGCGGACCGGCGGCCTGCCGGACGCCGTGGTCGCCTGCGTCGGCGGCGGCTCCAATGCCATCGGCGCCTTCCACGCGTTCATCCCGGACACCGGGGTACGGCTGATCGGCTGCGAGGCCGGCGGCGACGGCGTGGACACCGGCCGGCACGCCGCCACGGTCGCGGGCGGCTCGCCGGGCGTCATCCACGGCATGCGCACGTACCTGCTCCAGGACGACGACGGCCAGACCCTGGAGACCCACTCGATCTCCGCCGGCCTGGACTACCCGGGCGTTGGCCCCGAGCACGCCTGGCTGCACGACACCGGCCGGGCCGCGTACCGGGCGATCACCGACGCCGAGGCGATGGACGCGTTCGCGCTGCTGTGCCGGACCGAGGGCATCATCCCGGCCATCGAGTCCTCGCACGCCCTGGCCGGCGCCCTCCAGGTCGCCAAGGAGCTCGGCCCGGACGCCACCATCGTGGTGAACCTGTCCGGCCGCGGCGACAAGGACGTGGACACCGCCGCGAAGTACTTCGGCCTCGTCGACGAGAAGGGGGCCGGAGCATGAGCGCGCCCGAAAGCAGCCAGTCGGCAGACGCGACCGTCGTCAACGGCGGCCATACGAAGGCACCGTTCGCCGGGGGCTCCGGGGAGGCTCGGTCCCCCGGGCTGGCAGGCGTGTTCACGCGCGCGGCGGATGAGAACCGCGCCGCGCTGGTCGGGTACCTGCCGGCCGGGTTCCCCACCGTCGACGGCGCCGTGGATGCCGTCAAGGCGATGGTCGCGGCCGGGGTGGACGTCATCGAGCTCGGCCTGCCGTACTCCGACCCGCTGATCGACGGTCCGGTCATCCAGGACGCCGTGCACCGGGCGCTGGTCGGCGGCGTACGGGTCCGCGACGTACTGGCCAGCGTGGAGGCCATCGCCACCACCGGCGCGGCCACGCTGGTCATGACGTACTGGAACCCGGTCGACCACTACGGCGTGGACGCCTTCGCCCGCGACCTCGCCGGCGCCGGCGGCGTCGGCCTGATCACCCCGGACCTCACGCCCGAGGAGGCCGGCCCGTGGCTGGAGGCCTCCGAGGCGCACGGCCTGGACCGGGTGTTCCTCGTCGCGCCCAGCTCCACCGAGGAGCGCATCGCGACGATCACCGCCGCGTCTCGCGGCTTCGTGTACGCCGCGTCCGTCATGGGCGTCACCGGCGCCCGTGACCGGGTCGGCGGCGGCGCCGCCGACCTGGTGGCCCGTACCCGGAAGCACACCAAGCTGCCGATCGGCGTGGGCCTCGGCGTCCGCGACCGCGCCCAGGCCGCGGAGGTCGCCGGCTTCGCCGACGGCGTCATCGTCGGCTCCGCCTTCGTCCAGCGGCTCCTCGACGCCCCGGACCCGGCGTCCGGCGTCGAGGCCGTGTCGGCGCTGGCCGCCGACCTGGCCGCCGGCGTCCGCGCCCGCTGACCAGCTCAGGGCCTTGTCACGCGTCCGGACCAAGTGGTCCGGACGCGTGACATCATTGGTACATGGCCGCGGTAACCGCCTCCCACCGCTTCGTATCGGTGCAGCCCTGGGTCACCCTGCTCGCCCGTCTCGCGCTGGCCGGCATTCTCGCGGCCGCGGCGTGGGCCAAGCTCGTGGTGCCCGCGAACTCCGTCGTGTCGGTCAAGGCGTACCGGCTGTTCCCGGACTCCCTCGCCACGCTGATCGGCTACGGCCTGCCCGCGCTTGAGCTCGCGCTGGCGCTGCTGCTGCTCGCCGGCTTCGCGACGCGCTTCGTGGCCATCGCCACCGCCGTGCTGATGGTGATCTTCATCTGCGGGATCATCTCGGTCTGGGTGCGCGGCCTGTCGATCGACTGCGGCTGCTTCGGCGGCGGCGGTAACGTGTCCGCCAGCCAGACGCAGTATCCGCAGGAGATCCTGCGCGACCTCGGCTTCATCGTGCTCGCCGCGTGGATCGCGGTGTTCCCGAGGAGCCGGCTGTCGGTGGACGCGGCGCTGGCGATCGACAAGCCGGCCGACGGCGAGGACTAGCGCGACCGGGCGGGCGCCGAAACCATTCGCGCGCCCCGTCCGTTGACGACCAGGACGTGTGCACACCCCACGTACGTGACGCTGTGCGTGGTCGGGCGAAGGAGTACCGATGGGGAAGGCCGCCAAGCGGACGGCCCGCGAACGGCTCGCCGAGCAGCGGCGGATCGAGGCGCAGCGCAAGAAGCGCAACCGGACGCTCGGCATCGCGGGCGGCGCGGTGGCGCTCATCGCGGTGATCGTGGTCGCCGTGGTGGTCATCCAGGCGAACCGCTCGTCCTCGGAGGGCTTCAACGGCAAGCTCGCGCCGGTCAGCAAGCAGGCGGACGGCACCGTCGTGATGGCCAAGCCGGGCGTCACCGCCCCGGTGCTGGACGTCTGGGAGGACTTCCAGTGCCCCATCTGCCACGAGTTCGAGAAGACGAACGACTCGAACGTCAAGCAGCTGGCCGCCGAGGGCAAGGCCAAGGTCGTCTACCACCCGATGACGATCTTCGCGGCCCAGGGCCAGACGCAGAACGCGCACGACAACTCGGTGCGCGCGCTGAACGCCTCCATGGCCGCCCCGGCGGACAAGTGGATGGCCTACCACGACCAGCTGTACGCCAACCAGCCGGACGAGACCCAGGCCGGCGGGTTCCCCAACAGCCTGCTGGTCAAGCTGGGCAAGCAGGTCGGCATCACCGACCCGGCCTTCGAGAAGGCCGTGAACGGCATGAAGTACCAGAAGCAGGCCGAGGCGAACACCACCCGGGCGCTGACCCAGGAGAAGATCGACGGCACGCCCACGGTCAAGCTCGACGGCAAGGCGCTGGACCTGAACGGCCTCCTGTCCAACAAGGACGCGCTGCCCAACGCGGTGAACTCCGCCTCGTCGCAGAAGTAGGGTCCGCTGAGCCGTGAGTGACCAGCCGCCGCCAGGCTACGGACCGCCGCCGCAGCCGCCGCCCGGGTACGGGCCGCCGCCCCAGGCACCGCCGGGATACGGCCCGCCCCCGGGGTACGGCCCGCCGCCCGGCTACGGCGCCCCGCCGCCGGGGCCGCCCCGCCGCGGCAACAAGGGCCTGCTGATCGGCCTGCTCACGGGCGGCGGCGCGCTGCTCGTCATCGCGGTGGTCGTGGTCGGCGTGGTGGTCTTCCAGATCAACCGCTCCTCCGACGCCGAGGCCGGCCCGGTCACCTCCTCCGCCCCGGACGCCGTACCCGCGCCGGTCACCAAGCAGGCGGACGGCACGGTGGTGCTGGCCAAGCAGGGCGTGACGTCGCCGGTGCTGGACGTCTGGGAGGACTTCCAGTGCCCCAGCTGCCAGCGGTTCGAGCGGTCGAACGGCGCCGCGGTCCGCAAGCTCCTCGCCGACGGTGCGGTCAAGGTCGTCTACCACCCGCTCACGATCTTCTCCACCGAGCCCGCCCGTACCAACTCCCTGCGGGCGCTGAACGCCTCGCTGGCCGCCCCGGCCGACGCCTGGCCGGCGTTCCACGACGCGCTGTTCGCCAACCAGCCCCCGGAGACGCAGAGCAACGGCTTCTCCACCGCCCGGCTGGTGAAGCTCGGCCGAGACGCCGGCATCACCGACCCGGCCTTCGAGAAGGCCGTGACCGGCATGACGTACAAGCAGCAGGCCGAGGCGACAAGCCGGCGGGCGCTGACCGGCGACGGCATCGCGGGCACGCCCACGCTCAAGCTCAACGGCAAGGAACTCAGCCCGACCATCGAAGGCGCCGACCTCACCAGCGCCGTACAGAACGCCCACTAACTCCCCGGAGCATCGCGGAAGTAGGTATCTTTTCCCGTCATGGAACCGACGCTCGCGTTCATCCCCAGTCCCTCTCAGGGCGTCTGGCATCTGGGGCCGCTGCCGATCCGCGCGTACGCGCTGTGCATCATCGCCGGCGTGATCGTCGCGGTCTGGATGGGCGAGCGCCGGTGGACCGCGCGCGGCGGCGAGCCCGGCGCGCTCCTCGACATCGCCACCTGGGCCGTGCCCTTCGGCCTGGTCGGCGGCCGGCTGTACCACGTCATCACCGACTGGCAGCTGTACTTCGCGCCCGGCGGCAACCCCATCCAGGCGCTGGAGATCTGGAAGGGCGGCCTCGGCATCTGGGGCGCCATCGCGCTCGGCGCCGTCGGCGCGTGGATCGGCTGCCGGCGCAAGGGCGTCAGCCTGGCCGCGCTCGCCGACTCCGTCGCCCCCGGCATCGCGATCGCGCAGGCCATCGGCCGCTTCGGCAACTACTTCAACCAGGAGCTGTTCGGCCGCCCGAGCAAGCTGCCCTGGGCGCTGGAGATCGACCCCGGGCGTCCGGGCACGATCCCCGGCGTCACCACGTACCAGCCGACGTTCCTGTACGAGTCGCTGTGGTGCATCGGCGTGGCGATCCTCGTGCTCTGGGCGACCAAGCGGTTCACCCTCACGCATGGCCGCGCGTTCGCGCTGTACGTCGCCTCGTACACGGTGGGCCGCGCGTGGATCGAGTGGCTGCGCGTCGACCCCGCGCACCACATCCTCGGCCTGCGGCTGAACGACTGGACGTCGCTGATCGTCTTCGTCGCCGCGATCGCGTACATGTACGTCAAGCGCAACGACACCTCGCCCGAGCGGATCCGCGCCGACGGCCCGGCCGGCGACGCGGGCGAGCCCGGTGCCGCGCCGGAGACCACGCCGGAGGACGCGGACGCGGAGGACGAGAAGCCCGCCGACGCCGCGGAGGAGACCACGGACGACGGCGACTCCGGTCCGGACGACACCGGCAAGGACGACGCGAAAACGGCATCGGAGACCAACAGTCCGTGACCGGATCGACGGTCCGCGACCGCGTACGGTACCGGCCGGTGTGCGTTCGGTGAATCGTGATCGGGTCGTGACGTTCCGGTAGCCATCCCTGGCGCCGCACGGGCCCGTGACACCGTGCGCAGACGCTACCCTGCTGAACTGTGAGCAATCAGGACCAGCCAAGTCCCGAGGACGCGCCGGGGCCCGCGGGGCAAGGCTCGGGCACACCTCCCGGACCCCCGCAGGGACAGCCCGGATACAGCCCGCAGGGTCCGACTCATGCGGCGCCCCCCGGGTACGGCTCCGGCCAGCAGCCGGGCTACCCCCAGCAGGGCTACCCCGACTACGGCACGCCGCAGCCGTACGGCGGCCAGCCGCAGCAATACGACCCGAACGCCTACGGCCAGCCGCCCTCCTACGACCCGAACGCCTACGGGCAGCAGCCGCCGTACGGCGGTGACCCGGGCGGCTACACCCCGGTCACGTTCGAGCAGCCGCTCGGCGCGCCCGGCACGCAGCCCCCCGGGTACGGCGGGTACGACACGGGCGGCATGGGCGGGTTCCCTCCGACCGGCCCGTCCTACCCGGCGCAGCAGGCCACCGGGGGCGGCGGCAACAACAAGGGGCTGTTCCTCGGCCTCGGCGCCGTCGCGCTGGTGCTCGTGCTGGGCATCACCGGCCTGGTCGTGGCGCTGTTCCGCAGCGGCGGCGACAACCCGGGCCCGCAGCCGACCCAGGCCGGGCCGGCGTCCCCGTCGACCACCGGCGGCGCGGTCACCCCGGCGAACACCGGCAACGGCAGCCTGCCGGGCCAGCCGAAGCCCAGCATCTACCTGGGCAGCAACAGCAACACCTCCAGCACCTTCGACAAGATCAAGGAGCGGTCCAACGACAGCAAGCCGCTGACGCTGGACGAGGTGTTCACCGGTGACGGCGCCGCGCCCGCCTACGAGGGCAAGAACGTCCGGTTCAAGCTGACCAACCAGGACCTCACCACGGACTGCGGGTCGCTGGTGTGGGGCGACAAGCTGAAGAACGACCTCAAGGCGGCCGGGTGCACGCAGGCCGTCCGCGGCGCGTACGTCTCCACCGACGGCAAGGCCATCGCGGTCGGCGTCGCGTTCAATCTCAAGTCCAGCACCGACGCGGCCCGCGTCGTCGACACCCTGGACCCGGAGAAGGGCGCCGGCGGGTGGGTGCTCACCCCGCGGACCGGCAACGACGTCGAGAAGCTCGGCAAGGGCTACACCTGGGGCAAGGGCGACGGCATGGGCCACTTCGTGTGCGTCACCGCCACGCAGCGGACCGACGGCGCCAGCCCGGGGCTCGGCAGCGACGACCTGATCCCGTACAGCGTGGCCATGTCGGACTTCGAGAGCTTCGTGTACCAGCGCAACATCAACTAGCGGCGCGGCGAACGCCCGCTCCTCCGTTGTGGCCCCGGGGTTTCGCCCCGGGGCCGTTTCGGGGATAAACGCAACCGTGCGGTAATCTGTCGCACGGATCTTCCCGTCGCCGCAGCCGGGAACCCAGCACCAGCAGCAGGGCCAACGTCGTCCCAACTGCCGTAACTCGTACGCAGATGAGACGACAGGAGCGTGAATGCCCGCTGCAATGTCTTCGGCACGCGCTTGGCCGGCCCAGGGTCTGTACGACGGCGCCCACGAGCACGACGCCTGCGGCGTCGGCATGGTCGCCGACCTGACCGGACGGGTCGGTCACGAGATCGTCGAACGCGGCCTCACCGTACTGCGCAACCTGGAACACCGCGGGGCGAAGGGCGCGGAGGCCGACACCGGTGACGGTGCCGGCATCCTGACCCAGATCCCCGACGCGTTCTTCCGCGCGGTCGCTGACTTCCCGCTCCCCGCCCCCGGCGCCTACGCGGCCGGGATCGCCTTCCTGCCCGCCGATGACACCGACCGCGCGGAGACCGTCGCCGGGATCGAGCGGATCGCCGCCGAGGAGCGGCTGACGGTCGTCGGCTGGCGTGATCTTCCGCACGACCCGGCGTGCAGCGGCCCGGCCGCCCGCGCCGCGCAGCCGTACCTGGCGCAGCTGTTCGTCGCCGGCCCGGACGGCGAGACCGGCATCGCGCTGGACCGGCTGGCGTTCTGCCTGCGCAAGCGGGCCGAACACGAGCTTGGCGTGTACTTCCCGAGCCTGTCCGCGCGCACCATCGTCTACAAGGGCATGCTGACCGCGCCGCAGCTCGAGCCGTTCTTCACCGACCTGTCCGACCCGCGGTTCGCCTCCGGCCTGGCCCTGGTGCACTCCCGGTTCTCCACGAACACGTTCCCCTCGTGGCCGCTGGCCCACCCGTACCGCTACATCGCGCACAACGGCGAGATCAACACGGTCAAGGGCAACCGGAACTGGATGCGCGCCCGGGAGGCGCTGCTGGCCAGCGACCTGATCCCCGGCGACCTGTCCCGGCTGTTCCCGATCGTGGATCCGGAGGGCTCGGACTCGGCGTCCTTCGACGAGTGCCTGGAGCTGCTGCACCTCGGCGGCCGCTCGCTCCCGCACGCGGTGCGGATGATGATCCCCGAGCCGTGGGAGAACCACGACCGGATGGACCCGGCCACCCGCGCCTTCTACCAGTTCCACTCCTGCGTGATGGAGGCCTGGGACGGGCCCGCCTGCGTCGCGTTCACCGACGGCACGCTGGTCGGCGCGGTGCTGGACCGCAACGGGCTGCGGCCCGGCCGGTACTGGGTGACCGACGACGGGCTGGTCGTGCTGGCCAGCGAGGTCGGCGTGCTGGACATCCCGGCGGACCGCATCGTCCGCAAGGGCCGCCTGCAGCCGGGCCGGATCTTCTGCGTCGACACCGCCGCAGGGCGCATCCTCGAGGACGAGGAGATCAAGACGGACCTGGTGCGCGAGCACCCGTACGAGGAGTGGGTCGCCGCCGGCCTCCTGCACCTGGACGACCTGCCCGAGCGGGACCGCACGGTGCCGACGCACGACGCGCTGCTGAAGGTGCAGCAGGCGTTCGGCTACACCGAGGAGGAGCTGCGCATCATCCTCCGGCCGATGGCCACCACCGGCGCGGAGCCGATCGGCTCGATGGGCACCGACACCCCGGTGGCCGCGCTGTCCGGTCGGCCGCGGCTGCTGTTCGACTACTTCACCCAGCAGTTCGCGCAGGTCACGAACCCGCCGCTGGACGCCATCCGCGAGGAGATGGTCACCGCGCTCGGCTCGTCCATCGGGGCGGAGCAGAACCTGCTGGCCGCCGGGCCGTCCTCGTGCCGGCAGATCGTCGTGCCGTTCCCGGTGATCGGCAACGACGACCTGGCGAAGATCGTGCACATCGACGACGACGGCGACATGCCGGGCTTCCGCGCGCACGTGGTGGACGGCCGGTACGACGTGGCCGGCGGCGGCGACGCGCTGCGCCGCCGGCTGGACGAGATCCGCGCCGAGGTGTCCCAGGCCATCCGGGACGGCGCGCGCACCCTCGTGCTGTCCGACCGCGGCGTGGACGCCGCCAAGGCGCCGATCCCGTCGCTGCTGCTCACCGGCGCCGTGCACCACCACCTCGTACGCGAGCGGGCGCGCGCGCACGTCGGCCTCGTGGTGGAGGGCGGCGACGTACGCGAGTGCCACCACGTGGCGCTGCTCGTCGGGTACGGCGCGGCCGCGGTCAACCCGTACCTGGCGATGGAGACCGTCGAGGAGCTGGCCCGCGACGGCGTGCTCACCGGCGTCACCCCGGAGCAGGCCTCAAAGAACCTGGTCAAGGCGCTCGGCAAGGGCGTCCTGAAGATCATGTCGAAGATGGGCGTCTCGACGGTCGGCTCCTACACCGGCGCGCAGATCTTCGAGGCCGTCGGGCTCGGCCCGGAGGTCATCGACGCCTGCTTCACCGGCACCACGTCGCGGCTCGGCGGCGTCGGCCTGGACGTCCTGGCCGAGGAGACCGCGCTGCGGCACCGGTACGCCTACCCGCCGGGCGGCAACGCCGCGCCGCACCGCACGCTGACCATCGGCGGGGAGTACCAGTGGCGCCGCGAGGGCGAGGCGCACCTGTTCAACCCGCAGACGGTGTTCAAGCTCCAGCACGCCACCCGCGACCGCAAGTACGAGATCTTCAAGGAGTACACCAAGGCGGTCGACGACCAGGCGCGCACGCTGATGACGCTGCGCGGCCTGTTCCGGCTGCGCACCGGCGACCGCCCGGCGGTGCCGATCGAGGAGGTCGAGCCGGTCTCCGCGATCGTCAAGCGGTTCTCCACCGGCGCCATGTCCTACGGGTCGATCTCCGCCGAGGCGCACGAGACCCTCGCCATCGCGATGAACCGGCTCGGCGGCAAGTCCAACACCGGTGAGGGCGGCGAGGACGCCGACCGCTTCACCGTGGACGCCAACGGCGACCTGCGCCGCTCGGCGATCAAGCAGGTCGCGTCCGGGCGCTTCGGCGTGACCAGCGAGTACCTGGTGAACGCGGACGACCTGCAGATCAAGATGGCGCAGGGCGCCAAGCCCGGCGAGGGCGGGCAGCTGCCCGGGCACAAGGTGTACCCGTGGATCGCGCACACCCGGCACTCCACGCCGGGCGTCGGGCTCATCTCCCCGCCGCCGCACCACGACATCTACTCCATCGAGGACCTGGCCCAGCTCATCCACGACCTGAAGAACGCCAACCCGGACGCCCGGGTGCACGTCAAGCTGGTCTCGGAGATGGGCGTCGGCACGGTCGCCGCCGGGGTGAGCAAGGCGCATGCCGACGTCGTCCTGATCTCCGGGCACGACGGCGGCACCGGCGCGTCGCCGCTGACGTCGCTGAAGCACGCCGGCACGCCGTGGGAGCTGGGGCTGGCCGAGACGCAGCAGACGCTGCTGCTCAACGGCCTGCGCGACCGCATCGTCGTGCAGACCGACGGGCAGATGAAGACCGGCCGCGACGTCATCGTCGCGGCGCTGCTGGGCGCCGAGGAGTTCGGGTTCGCCACCGCGCCGCTGGTGGTGTCCGGCTGCGTGATGATGCGCGTCTGCCACCTCGACACCTGCCCGGTCGGCATCGCCACGCAGAACCCCGAGCTGCGCTCCCGGTACGCCGGCAAGGCCGAGTTCGTGGTGAACTTCTTCGAGTTCATCGCCCAGGAGGTCCGCGAGTACCTGGCCGAGCTGGGCTTCCGCAGCCTGGACGAGGCCATCGGGCATGTGGAGATGCTCGGCGTGCAGGACGCCATCGACCACTGGAAGGCGCAGAACCTGGACCTCACGCCGGTCCTGCACGCCGCCGACCGGCCGTACGGCGGCGACCTGCACCGTACCCAGGGGCAGGAGCACGGCCTGGAGAAGGCGCTGGACAACACGCTGATCCAGCTGGCCGAGGGCGCCATCGAGCACGGCGACCCGGTACGGCTCGAACTGCCGGTGCGCAACGTCAACCGTACGGTCGGCACCATGCTCGGCCACGCCGTCACCAAGCGGTGGGGCGGGCAGGGGCTGCCGGACGACACGATCGACGTGACGTTCACCGGCTCGGCCGGGCAGTCGTTCGGCGCGTTCGTGCCGCGCGGCGTCACGCTGCGGCTGGTCGGCGACGCCAACGACTACTTCGGCAAGGGCCTGTCCGGCGGCCGGCTGATCATCCGGCCGGACGCCGCGGCGCCGTTCGCCGCCGAGGACAACATCATCGCGGGGAACGTGATGCTGTACGGCGCCACCTCCGGTGAGGCGTTCGTGCGCGGGGTCGTGGGCGAGCGGTTCTGCGTGCGCAACTCCGGCGCGGTGGCCGTCGTCGAGGGCGTCGGCGACCACGGCTGCGAGTACATGACCGGCGGGAAGGTCGTGGTGCTCGGCGGGGTCGGGCGCAACTTCGCGGCCGGCATGTCCGGCGGCGTCGCCTACCTGCTTGACCTCGACCCGACGCTGGTCAACACCGAGATGGTGGACCTCGACCCGCTCGACGACGAGGACCGCGAGTTCCTGCGGTACGCCGTCGAGACGCACCTGGCCGAGACCGGCTCCGCGGTGGCGCGCACGCTGCTCGGCGACTGGGACACCGCGCTGACCCGGTTCGGCAAGGTCATGCCGAAGGACTTCAAGCGGGTGCTGTCCGCCCGCGAGGAGGCCGTACGCGACGGGCGCGACGCCGACGAGGCGATCATGGCGGCGGCGCGCGGATGACCACGTACCAGACCACAAAGGAAGGGGGTCCGAGCCATGGCTGACCCGAAGGGCTTTATGACGACCGAGCGCGAGACCCCGAAGCGGCGTCCGGTGGACGTGCGCATCCAGGACTGGCGCGAGGTGTACGAGGAGTTCCCGGCCGGCAAGCTGGAGAAGCAGGCGAGCCGCTGCATGGACTGCGGCATCCCGTTCTGCCACCAGGGCTGCCCGCTGGGCAACCTCATCCCGGAGTGGAACGACCTCGTGTACCGGCACGACTGGCGCGAGGCCATCGAGCGGCTGCACGCGACCAACAACTTCCCGGAGTTCACCGGGCGGCTGTGCCCGGCGCCGTGCGAGTCCGCGTGCGTGCTCGGCATCAACTCCGACCCGGTGACGATCAAGCAGGTCGAGGTCGAGATCATCGAGCGGGCCTGGGACGAGGGCTGGGTGCGGCCGCGCCCGGCGGACGTCCGTACGGGCCGCAAGGTCGCGGTCGTCGGCTCCGGCCCGGCCGGGCTGGCCGCCGCGCAGCAGCTCACCCGCTCCGGGCACGACGTCGTGCTGTACGAGCGGGCGGACCGCATCGGCGGGCTGATGCGGTACGGCATCCCCGAGTTCAAGATGGAGAAGCGGTTCCTGGAGCGGCGCCTGGCGCAGATGCGGGCCGAGGGCACCGAGTTCCGCACGTCGGTGAACGTCGGCGTGGACGTCACGGCCGAGGAGCTGCGCGCCGAGTACGACGCGGTGGTGCTGACCGGCGGTGCGACCGCCTGGCGTGACCTGCCCGTACCGGGGCGCGAGCTCGAGGGCGTCTACCAGGCGATGGAGTACCTGCCGCTGTCCAACCGGGTGCAGGAGGGCGACGCCGAGAAGCCGGAGATCACTGCGGAGGGCAAGCACGTCGTGGTGATCGGCGGCGGTGACACCGGCGCCGACTGCCTCGGCACGGCCACCCGGCAGGGCGCCGCGTCGGTCACCCAGCTGGAGATCATGCCGCGGCCGTCCAACGAGCGCCCGGCGAACCAGCCGTGGCCGACGTACCCGATGATCTACCGGGTGTCCAGCGCGCACGAGGAGAACGGCGAGCGCGTGTACGCGGTCTCCACGCAGGAGTTCGTCGGCGACGCCGACGGCCGCGTGAAGACGCTGCGGCTGGTCGAGGTGGCCATGAAGGACGGCCGCTTCGAGCCGGTCGAGGGCACCGAGCGGGAGATCCCCGCCGAGCTGGTGCTGCTGGCCATGGGCTTCGTCGGCCCGGAACGCGGCCCGCTGCTCGACGGCCTCGGCGTGGAGCTGACCGACCGCGGCAACGTGGCCCGCGACGACGCGTACGCCACCTCCGTCGAGGGCGTGTACTGCGCCGGCGACATGGGCCGCGGCCAGTCCCTGATCGTGTGGGCGATCGCGGAGGGCCGCTCGGCGGCGGCGTCGGTGGACGCGTACCTGTCGGGGCGGGAGGACACGCCGCTCCCGGTCGCGATCGAGCCGACGGCGCGTCCGATCGGCTGACCCGCACGTCACCGCATGCCCCGTGCCGTACGGCGCGGGGCATGCCGCGTTCAGCCGGCGTGGCGGTCGCGGTACGCGCGCATCTTGTGCCGCGCGCCGCAGATGTCCATGCTGCACCAGACCCCGCGGTTGGCGGGGGAGCGGTCGTAGAACACCCAGCGGCAGTCCGGGGCCGCGCACACCTTCAGGCGGGCGTCCGCGCCGGTGAGTGCCGCTGAGGCCAGGGCGGCCAGCACCTCGCCGACCAGGGCGGTCACCGGATCGCCGTCCTCGGGGCCGAGCGCCACACCGTCCGCCGTCCAGCGCGGCGACCCGAGTGTGGCGCGGGCGCGGTCGTTCAGCGTGCGCAGCGTGCCCGCCGAGCGGTCGCCGCCGAGCAGGTCCCGTACGGCCTCACGCGCGGTGACCAGCCCGGCGCGCGCGTCCTCGTCCAGCGCGCCCGCGTGCCCGTGCTCGCGCAGCCATTCCCGCGCCGTGCCGAGCGAAGCCAGCGCGTCCTCGTCGTACAGGAACCGGGCCGAGTTGCAGAAGTCCTCGATCCGCGCGAGCTCGCCGGGCGCGGGCGGACGATCGTACGCCATGCCGAACATGTTACCCCTTAGCGGATCCTTGTGGTAACGTCGTTACTAGTTAAGTCGATGTACCGGTAACGAGGGAGTGTGCGCATGACCATCGAGCTCACCGAGACGTTCACGTCGTCGCAGGGCGAGGTGCGCTGGGCGCGGCTCGGCGACGGCCCGCCCGTGGTGCTGGTGCACGGCTGGCCGTTCTCGTCGTGGATCTGGGGCGACGTCGCCGCCGGCCTGGCCACCCGGCACACCGTCTACGTGTGGGACCTGCCCGCGTTCGGCCGCTCCGCGCGGCGCCCGGGCCAGGACGTCACGCTGGCCGGCCACGCCGGGGTGTTCGCCGAGCTGCTCGCGCACTGGGGCCTGGACGCCGGCGAGGGGCCCACGGTCGTCGCGCACGATATCGGCGGCGCCGTCGCGCTGCGCACGCACCTGCTGCACGGCATGCCGTACGCGCGGCTCGCCCTGATCGACGCGGTCGCGGTCGCGCCGTGGGGCTCGGAGTTCTTCCACCTCGTGCGCGGCGCGGCCGACACCTTCGCGCGGATCCCGCCGGAGCTGCACGCCGCCCTCGTCCGCGGCTACGTCGGCGGCACCGGCGGCGCCCCGCTGTCCCCGGAGGCGGTCGAGGCGCTGGCCGGCCCCTGGCTGGACGAGGAGGGCCGGGCGGCCTTCTACCGGCAGATCGCCGCGCTGCGCCAGGAGCACACCGACGAGATCGAGCCCCGGTACGGCGAGCTCGACCTCCCCGTGCTGATCTGCTGGGGCACCGAGGACGCCTGGCTGCCCGTCGAACGCGGGCGGAAGCTGGCCGGGCTCATCCCGGGCGCGCGGCTCCGGCTCCTCCAGGGCGCCGGCCACCTGGTCCCGGTGCAGGCCCCGGCCGCGCTCACCGGCGAGCTGCTCACCTGGCGGGCATGAGAACGGCCGGACCCCGCGTGGAGACCCCGGCGAACCGTCCCATTCACCCCTCCGCGCGCGGTCCGGCCCCCTACCCGGCCGGTGTGATCACCGCTGGAGCCAGCCAGCGTAATGACCGGCCCTTACATCTCCTTTACATCCTGCCGGGACCGGTGCACGCCCAGCTCGGCGAGCTGCCGCCCGGCCCGGCGCACCTGCTCGCCGTCGCCGGTCAGCTCGCCGAGCGCCAGCCGGCAGCGGGCCGTCCACAGCGGTACGCCCAGGGCCTCGGCCAGCCGCAGCGCGTGCCGGAGCTCGGCGGCGGCCCGCGCCTCGTCGCCGCCGTCGCCGTACACGCCGGCCAGGGCGTACCGCACGCGCAGGTCGGTGAGCCGGTCGCGGCGCTCGCGGGCCAGGCCGAGCGCCGCGGTCAGCGCCCGCTCCGCGTCCTCCGCCTGGCCGAGCGCGGCGTACGCGCAGCCCAGGCCGTGGTTGGCGTACATGCCGCCGAGGCGGCTGCCCGCCGCGGTGGAGGCGTTGCCGACGTAGTCGAACAGGTCGCGGGCCTCGGCGGCCTGGCCGAGCGCCAGCAGCGCCTGGCCCACGCCGTACACCGACTGCAGCTCCACGCTGGCGTCGTGCGCCTCGTGCGCCATGTCGCGGGCCCGGCCGAACACCTCGAGCGCCGCCTCCGGCTCGCCCCGCTCGGCCCGTACCTGCCCGGCGACCATCAGCGCGTGCGCCGCCCCGGCCGGGTCATCGGCCTCGCGGAGCAGCTCGAAGGACCGGTCGGTGTCGTCCAGCGCCCGCGCGTACCGGCCCGCCATACGGTGCACGACGGCGCGCTGCCGCAGCACCAGGCCCACACCGTGGCCGTCGCCGACCGCCTCGAACAGCGCCAGCGCCTCCTCGACCGGGCCGAGCGCGGCGCGGTAGTCGCGCCGCGCGCAGGCCAGCTCGGCGATGCGGTGCAGCACCGCGGCCTCGCCCGTACGGTTGCCGGCCGCCCGGGTCACCGGCAGCGCGCCGTCCATCGCCTTGCGCCAGGCGTCCACGTAATGCGCGGGCTGGAACAGGATGGACGCGCGCACCGCCAGCTCCCAGCACAGATCGTCGTCCACCCGCGCGGCCTGGCCCGCCGCGGCGGTCAGCGCCTCGGTCTCCCGCTCCAGCCAGCGCGCCGTGCGCGCGGTGGCGCCCGCCATGGCGGCCGCGTCCGGGGCGTACCGGGGCGCGTCGCCGGGCCGCAGCGCGTCACCGCCCCGGTTGACCGTGTGGATCACCGTGTCGCACAGCGCCAGCCAGCCGCCCAGCGCGCGGCGTACGGCGGCGGTCCGCTCCGGCTCGGGGATCTCCGCGGTGCCGCGCTCGCGCGCGTGCTCGCGGACCAGGTCGTGGAAGCGGTACCGCACCTCGTCGTCGGCCGGCCGCGCCGCCTCCACCAGCCGGGCGTCGACCAGCGCCTCCACGGCGTCCTCGCCGTCGGCGTCGAGGAGGGCGGACGGCACCCAGGCCGGGACGTCCGGTACGTCCAGCAGGCCGAGCAGGCCGTACAGCCGGCGGGCGGTGGCGTCCAGGCCGTCGTAGGAGACGTCGAGCGTGGCGCGTACGGACAGGCCGTGGTGGGCCAGCTCGTCCAGCCGGTGCCGGTCGCGCAGCCGCGCGGTGAGGTCCGCGAGGCGCCAGTGCGGCTTGGCGGCCAGCCGGGCGCCGGCGATGCGCAGCGCCAGCGGCAGCCCGCCGCACAGCCGGACGAGGTCCTCGGCCGCGTCCGGCTCGGCGGCCATGCGCTCCGCGCCGACGATGCGCGCCAGCAGTTCGCGCGAGCGGCCGCCGTCCAGCACGCCGAGCTCGATGAGCCGGGTGCCGGGCAGCGCGGTGAGCCGCGTCCGGCTGGTGACGATCACCCGGCATCCGGTGTCCGCGCCCGGCAGTAACGGCGCGACCTGCCGCTCGTCGGCGGCGTTGTCCAGCACGACCAGCATGCGGCGGTCGGCCAGCACCGTGCGGTACAGCACGGCGCGCTCGGCCAGCCCGTCCGGAATCGCCGAGCCGCCCACGCCCAGCGCGCGCAGGAACCGGGCCAGCGCCTCGGCCGGGTCGGTGGGCGCCGGCTCGGCGCCCTGGAGGTCGGCGTACAGCTGGCCGTCGGGGAAGTCCTCGCGTACGCGGTGCGCGATGTGCCGGGCCAGCGCGGACTTCCCGACGCCGCCCATGCCGGCCACCGCGGCGCTCTCGGAACCGCCGAGCACCGCGAGCAGGGCGGCGACCTGCTCCTCGCGGCCGGTGAAGTCGGCGATCGCGGCCGGAACCTGCCGGGGCCGCCGTTCGGGCGACGGCGCGCGCGGCGGCGTCTCCTGGCGCAGCACCCGCAGGTGGATCTCGCGCAGCTCCGCGCCGGGCATGATGCCGAGCTGCCGGTCCAGGCGGCGGCGCAGCCGTTCGTACGCGTCCAGCGCCTCGGCCTGGCGGCCGCATCCGGCCAGCGTCTCGATCCACGCGCCCAGCAGCGGCTCGTCCATCGGGTACTGGTCGGTCAGCGGGCCGAGCACGGGCAGCGCACGCTCCGGGTCGCCGGACGCCAGCGCGGCGCGCGCGTGGTCGGTGGCCGCGGTGATCCGCTCCCGCTCCAGCTGCGCCACCGTACCCGGGTCCACGGCCTCGGCGGGGACGTCCTCGAGCGCACGACCCCGCCACAGCGCCAGGGCCTGTTCCAGCGTCCGGGCGCGCTCCGGCGGCTCGGCGCCGGCCGCCCGCTTCACCAGCGTGCGGAACGCGGCCGCGTCGGTGCCCGCGCCCTGCAGGACGTACCGGTCCCGTACGTAGGCGACCGTGACGGCGTCGCCCACGGAGTCGCGGAGCCAGCGGCGCAGCCGGTGGACGGCCACGCCGACGGCCGACTCCGACAGGTCGTCGCCGCGCGCGCCCCAGATCCGCTCGCGCAGCGTGCCCACCGACACCCCGGGCGGTCCGGCGACGGCCAGCGCGGCCAGCAGCGTACGGGCGATCGCCGACGTCGGCCGGACCAGCCGCTCGTCGCGCGCCACGCCGACCGGGCCGAGCAGCGCCACCATGACCGCTTCGGCCACCGCTCCACCCGCCTTCCGACGCTCCGCTCTCGCGAGATGGAACGTACCCGACCGGCTGGGAAAAGACGGCCTTACTCGTGGGTAGACGGCGGTTCGGTCAAGGCCGCTTACGGCCGGGTCAGGCGCTCAGTTCGTGTTCGATGAGCAACTGCGTCGCGGCGTCCCGCCGGGTGCGCTGGACGCCGGGGATGGTGCGGCCGTCGCGCAGCGCCGCGGTCCACTGCCGGGTACGGCGGCGGTCGTCGTCGTGCGCGCGGACCGTGCCGATCACCTCGCCGTCGGCCATCACCCGCCAGGCGTCCGGGCCGTCGGCCGGGGACGTGCAGCGCGCCAGCTTCATGACCGCGGCGCGCGGTCGGCCGTCCGGTGGCGTCCGCTGCCGCGCGACGGGCGCCGAGACCACGTCCACGCGGACGATCTCACCGTCGGACCGGCTGACCGCGCGGGTCAGCGTGTCGAGCGCGTCCGGCCGGTCGGGCAGCCTCAGGTGCAACTGAACGAGCACGGTTCCCTCCCTCGGGCGGGCCCATCCGGGCCATCGAGCGGTTCCAGGTTTCCGTGCGCGTGATTCGCCGGGGTTAACCGGTCGTGAAACGCCTGCAACATCGGCGGGCGGCCGGGGCCGGGGCCGGTCCGCACCCGGCGCGGGCGGTTATCTTAGAATCAGATTCGGTACGAGTCCGTGTGACGTCCGATCCTGGGAGGTCCCTGTTGCGGGACACCACGCAGTCCGACCCGACCCGCCCCGGCCCGGCGAACTTCGCCTCGGTCGCCGACGTGATGGGGCGCCTCGCCGACGTCGGCTACCTGGCCTCCACGGCGGTCGCCACCACCGTGTTCCTCGCCGACCGGCTCGGCAAGCCCCTCCTGGTCGAGGGCCCGGCCGGCGTCGGCAAGACCGAGCTGTCCCGCGCCGTCGCGCAGGCCACCGGCTCGGAGCTGATCCGCCTGCAGTGCTACGAGGGGATCGACGAGGCCCGCGCGCTGTACGAGTGGAACCACGCCAAGCAGCTGCTGCGCATCACCGCCGCCCGCGACGAGAGCTGGGACGAGGCGCGCGCGAACATCTTCGCCGAGGAGTTCCTGCTCTCCCGGCCGCTGCTCAACGCCATCCGCGGCTCCGACCCGGCCGTGCTGCTGATCGACGAGACCGACAAGGCCGACGTCGAGGTCGAGGCGCTGCTGCTCGAGGTGCTCGGTGACTTCCAGATCACCGTCCCCGAGCTTGGCACCATCACCGCGGCCCGCCGCCCGTTCGTGGTGCTCACCTCCAACGCCACCCGGGAGCTGTCCGAGGCGCTCAAGCGCCGCTGCCTGTTCCTGCACATCGACTTCCCCGACCCCGAGCTGGAGCGCCGCATCGTCGGCCTGCACGTGCCGGACATCGACGAGACGCTGACCGCGTCGCTGGTCACCGTGGTCAACGCGCTGCGCGAGCTGGAGCTGCGCAAGGCGCCGTCGGTCGCCGAGAGCGTCGACTGGGCCCGTACGCTGCTGGCGCTCGGCGCCGAGACGCTCAGCGAGGACGTCGTACGGGCGACCCTCGGCGTGGTGCTGAAGTACCAGTCCGACAACCGGCTCGCGCTCAACGAGCTCAAGCTGGACCAGCTCACCGGCGGGGGAGCGGTCCCCGGGGCGGCGCTGCCGTGATCGGCGAGCCGCGGGTCACCGAGTCCTCCGGGGCCGGGTCGCTGCCGGACCGGCTCGTCGAGTTCGTCGCCGCGCTGCGCGAGCACGGCGTGGCCGTCGGGCCCGGCGAGACCGTCGACGCCGGGCAGGTCATCGAGGTGCTCGGGCTCGCCGACCGCGGGCATCTGCGCGAGGGGCTGGCGTCCGCGCTGCTGCGCCGGTCCGGGCAGCGGTCGGTGTTCGACGACCTGTTCGACCTGTACTTCCCGGCGGCGATCGGGGAGTCGCACACCCGTGCCGAGCCCACCGACGACATCGACGAGCTGCGCGCCGCGCTCGCCGAGGCGGTCGCCGACGCCGACGACGAGCGGCTGCGCGCGCTGGCCGCCGCGGCCGTCGAGGGCCTCGGCCAGTTCGCCGGGTACGGCAACCTGCCCGGCGGCTGGTCGGCGTACCAGACGCTGAAGGCGCTGCGCCCGGAGAGCCTGCTGGCCGAGGTGCTGGCCCAGATGGGCACCGGCGACGACGGCCCGGAGACCCTGGAGGACCGGCTGGCCCGCGGCGAGGCCGAACGGCGGTTGGCCCGGTTCGGCGAGGACGTACGGGCCGAGGCGCGCCGCCGTACGGCCGAGACCCGCGGCCGCGGCCGGATGGCCCGGTACGGCGTCGCGTCGGCCACCGACCAGGTCGACTTCATCTCCGCGCACGCCGACCAGCTCGCCGAGATGCGCCGGCTCATCTACCCGCTGTCGAAGAAGCTGGCCACCCGGCTCGCCGCGCGCCGCCGCCGGGCCCGCCGCAGCCAGATCGACCTGCGCCGTACGCTGCGCCGCTCCATGTCCACCGGCGGCGTACCGGTGCGGCCCGCGTACCGTACGCGCAAGCCCGGCCGCCCCGACCTGGTCATCCTCTGCGACATGTCCGGCTCGGTGGCCCGCTTCGCCGACTTCACGCTGCTGCTCGTCCAGGCGCTGCGCGACCAGTTCAGCCGGGTCCGCGCGTTCGCGTTCGTCGAGACCACCGACGAGATCACCGGCATGCTCGGCGCCGGCGAGGCCGACCCGCGCGGCCTGGCCACCCGCATCCACACCGAGGCCAAGCTCACCCGCTGGGACGGCCACAGCGACTACGGCCACGCCCTCGACGTCTTCTGCGACGACTGGCCCGACGCCGTCGGCAGCCGCACCTGCGTCCTCATCCTCGGCGACGCCCGCACCAACTACGGCGACCCCAACGTCCCCGCCATCCGCACCCTCACCACCAAGGCCCGCCGCGTCTACTGGCTCAACCCCGAACGCGCCTCAGCCTGGAACACCGGCGACTCCGCGGTGGAGGCGTACTCCCGAGTCGTGGAAATGCACGAGTGCCGCAACATCCGCCAGCTGTACGACGTGGTAAGCCAGATCCTCCCGGTGTAGCCGCACCCCCGCGCACCCCCGGGCGTACCGTGAACCCATGCGCTGGGTCTACACGTCCCTGGCCTCGGTCACCATGGCCGTGCACTTCCTCTTCCTCGTCTACCTCACCCTCGGCGGCTTCCTCGCCTGGCGCCGGCCCAGGGCCTTATGGCCGCACCTCGCCGTCGTCGCCTGGGGTGTCGTCTCCATCACCATCGGCGTCACCTGCCCGCTGACCGTCATCGAGGACTGGGCCCGGCGCCGCGCCGGCGGCCCCGGCCTCACCACGGGGTTCATCGACCACTACCTCACCGGCGTGATCTACCCTCGCCGCTACCTCGCCCTCGTCCAGGCCCTCGTCGCGCTCTGCGTCGCCGTCTCCTGGGCCGGCCTGTACCTGCGCACCCGCCGCGCGTCCGATTCCTTCAAGACCACCGGACGCCCCGGCCCGTAGCGTCACCGGCATGAGGTACCTGACCACCGACGCCCTCCGCGACGCCGCCGACTTCATCGACGGCAACGCACGGCTCATCGACCGCCACCGGTACGCCTTCCACTTCGCCGGCGGCGACGCCGACGCCGTGCTCGCCGCCCTGCGCCCGTACGCGAACCCGGACGGCGGATTCGGCAACGCCCTGGAACCGGACCTGCGCGGCGCCGGCAGCCAGCCGCAGCCCGTCGAGGTCGCGTTGCACATCCTCGACGAGATCGGCCGCTTCGACGCGCCCCTCGTCCGCGCCGCCTGCGACTACCTGACGTCCATCGACACCGGCGAAGGCGGCGTCCCCTTCGTCCTGCCCAGCGCCGCCGAGACCCGGTGCGCCTGGTGGTGGCGCATGGGCGCGGAGTCCGGCGAGACGGACAAGGCCGCCCTGAACCCCACCGCGCCGATCGCCGGCATGCTGGCCGCCCACGCCGTGGATCACCCCTGGACGGCCCGCGCCGTCCGCTTCTGCTGGGACCGCATCGACGCCGTCGCCGACGCCGGCACCGACCTGGCCCCGTACGACGCCCGCGCCGTCCTCGGCTTCCTGGACGCCGTCCCGGACCGCGACCGCGCCACCAAGACCGCCGACCGCCTGCGCGGCGCCCTGCTCTCCGGCGTCACCTTCGACCCGGACGCCGAGGGCCACGTGCACCTGCCGCTGGACGTCGCCCCGCGCCCCGGCACGCTCGCCGCCGGGCTGTTCGACGACGCCACGCTCGACGCCCACCTCGACCGGCTGGTCACCGACCAGCGGCCCGACGGCGGCTGGCAGATCAACTTCGAGGCCTGGACCCCGGCCACCGGCCCGGAATGGCGCGGCTCGCTCACCGTCGGCCGGCTGCTGACCCTCCGGGCGTACGGCCGCTTCCCGTCAGATCAGTGACGTCAGCGGCGCGCCGGCCAGGGCGCGGACCTCGCGGGAGAGGTGGGCCTGGTCGGCGTAGCCGAAGCGGTAGGCGATCGCGGCCAGGTCCGCGTCCGGTGCACGGGCCGCGCGCAGCGCGCGCTGGAAGCGGATGACGCGCTGCAGCGTCTTCGGGCCGTACCCGAACGCGGTCAGGCAGCGGCGGCGCAGCTGCCGCTCGCTCAGCCCCAGGTCCTCGGCCACCCGTGCCACCCGGGGCCAGCCGCCGCCTGGGCACAGCGCCCGGCCGGTCGCGACGGCCACGGCGTCCGGCGCCTCCGCCGCCCGCGCCAGCACCAGCTCCTCCAGCGCCCGCGCCGCGCCGTACCCGCGCACCGCGCCCGGCGCCTCCTCGGCCACCGCGACGCCGACCCGCTCGACGATCCGCTCCGCGTCGGCCCCCCACAGCTCGGCCAGTGGCACCCGCTGGTCGCGCAGCGCGTCCATCGGCACGCCCAGCACCCCGGGCGCCTGCCCGGGCTGGAACCGCACCCCGGTGACCGGCGCGTCCGGCCCGAGCCGCGCCGGCACCGCACGCGTGTCGGGCCCCGCGACCTGCAGCTCGGTGCCGATCAGGAGGACGTCCACGCAGCCGTCCGGCACCACGCGCTGCACGTACGGGGCCTCCGCGCGCTGCGCCCACACGCAGGCGACCCGGCTCGCGTGCCGGGCATCGCCGGTGTACTCGCGGTAGAACGTGGCGCTCACCCCACGTACGAGTATGCCGCCTGACCTCGGGCAGTGGCACGACCAGAACCGCACCGCTCGAAGGAGGCAACCATGGCCGGACCGCTGTCCGGACGCACCGTCGCGTTCCTGGTGGCCCCCGAGGGGGCCGAGCAGGTCGAGTTGACCGAGCCCTGGAACGCCGTGAAGCACGCCGGCGCCACCCCGTGGCTCGTATCCACCCAGGCCGGGAACGTCCAGGCCTTCCACCACCTCGACCGGGGTGACACGTTCCCGGTCGACGCGCCCATCGGGGAGGCCGACCCCGGCGACTTCGCCGGACTGGTCCTGCCCGGCGGCGTCGCCAACCCGGACTACCTGCGTACGCGGCCGGAGGCGGTCGGGTTCGTCCGCGCGTTCGCCGAGTCCGGCACGCCGATCGCGGCCATCTGCCACGCGCCGTGGACGCTGATCGAGGCGGACGCCGTACGCGGCCGCACGCTCACCTCGTTCCCGAGCCTGCGCACCGACATCGAGAACGCCGGCGGCCACTGGGTGGACCAGGAGGTCAAGATCTGCGACGCC
>Ga0164243_10003995_pt1 | contig 23278 bp, 21 predicted proteins | sample OricompcompostOP_FD_108781 | JGI IMG/M metagenome (GOLD analysis project Ga0164243, IMG submission 108781) | Organic Plus compost microbial communities from Emeryville, California, USA - Original compost - Organic plus compost (OP) | ecosystem: Engineered > Solid waste > Mixed feedstock >...
ATGTCGAGAAGCGGCATCACCGCGCTGGCCTGGCGGCCTTTGGGGTATTTGGCGATGTGCGCCTCGGCCAGCTTGAGGTTTTCGGGCGTAAACTCGAAAGACTCGGGCTGCTGCTCGGCTAGTCGTCTTGTGTGTCCGGCCACGTTGTCCTCTTACCGATCAATTTCACCGAAGACGATATCGAGCGAGCCGATGATCGCCGGGATGTCCGCCAGCATGTGCCCCTTGGTCAGGAAGTCGGAGGCCTGCAGGAAGGCGAACCCGGGTGCGCGGATCTTGCAGCGATAGGGCCTGTTGGTGCCGTCGGCAACGAGATAGACGCCGAATTCGCCCTTGGGGGCCTCCACGGCGGCATACACCTCGCCCTCGGGCACATGGTAGCCTTCGGTGTAGAGTTTGAAGTGGTGGATGAGCGCCTCCATGGAGGACTTCATCTCAGCCCGCTTGGGCGGCACGATCTTGCGGTCCAGAGACGAGACCGGCCCCGCCGGCATCTCGTTGAGGCACTGGCGCATGATACGGATGGACTGCTTCATCTCCTCGATGCGGACCAGGAAGCGGTCATAGCAGTCGCCATGCTTGCCCACGGGAATGTCGAAGTCCATGCGGTCGTAGACCTCGTAGGGCTCGGCCTTGCGGAGGTCCCAGGCCACGCCCGAGGCGCGGATGCACGGGCCGGAGAAGCCCCAGGCATAGGCGTCGTCGGCGCTGATGACGCCGATGTCGCAATTGCGCTGCTTGAAGATGCGGTTCTCGACCAGCAGGCATTCCATGTCGGCCAGCGCCTGGGGGAAGGTCTCGCAGAACGCGCCGATATCGTCCAGCAGTTGGGGCGTCAGGTCCTGATGCACGCCGCCGGGGCGGATATAGTTGGCATGCAGGCGCGCGCCGGAGGCCCGCTCGTAGAACCCCATCAGCTTCTCTCGCTCCTCGAAGCCCCAGAGGATGGGGGTGAGCGCCCCCACGTCCATGCCATGGGAGCTGACGTTCAGCAGATGGTTCAGGATGCGCGTGATCTCGGAGAACAGGACGCGGATATACTGCCCGCGGATCGGCACCTCGCAGCCCAGCAGCCGCTCCACCGCCATGGAGAAGGCGTGCTCCTGGTTCATGGGCGAGACATAGTCCAGCCTGTCGAAATAGGGCACGGCCTGGGTGTAGGTCTTGTACTCGATCAGCTTTTCGGTGCCGCGGTGCAGCAGCCCGATATGCGGGTCCAGCCGCTCCACGATCTCGCCGTCCAGCTCGGTGATGAGGCGCAGCACGCCGTGCGCCGCCGGGTGCTGCGGACCGAAATTCAGATTATAGGACTGGATATCGACTTCGGACATTTAAGCGCCCTCCCCCGGCTTGGTGGCCTTCTCGTCGCCGGGCAGAATGTAGTGAGCCCCTTCCCACGGGCTCATGAAATCGAAGCGGCGGAATTCCTGCGTCAGCCGGACCGGCTCGTAGACCACGCGCTTCTGGTCCTCGTCATAGCGCAGCTCCACGAACCCGGTGAGCGGGAAGTCCTTCCTCAGCGGATGCCCCTGGAAGCCGTAGTCGGTCAGGATGCGCCGCAGATCGGGATGATCGGAGAAATAGATGCCGTACATGTCCCAGGCTTCGCGCTCATACCAGTTGGCCGTGGGATAGACGCCGGTCAGCGACGGCACGGGGGTCACTTCGTCCGTCTCCACCTTCACCCGCACCCGCTGGTTCTGCACCGGGCTCAGGAAATGGTAGACCACGTCGAAGCGCTGGGCGCGCTCGGGATAGTCCACGCCGCAGATATCCACCAGGACCTTGAACTGGCAGTTGCTGTCATCGCGCAGGAACTTGGCGATATCGACAATGCGGTCGGCGCGGCCATTGAGGGTCAGCTCGCCGGTCCTGACCTTGAAGCCGGCCAACTCGTTCGGCAGAGCCGCCGCGATATAGTCGCCAAGCTCATGCAGTGCTGTTTCGTCCATTCGTCTTCCCGAATGTCGGGCGGTCGAGCCGCCGCGCGGTTTAGCGCGTCAGCGTTCCCGTCCGGCGGATTTTACGTTGCAGTTGCAGGATTCCATACAAGAGAGCTTCCGCGGTGGGCGGGCAGCCGGGGACATAGACGTCCACGGGCACGATGCGGTCGCACCCCCTGACCACGGAATAGGAATAGTGATAATAGCCGCCGCCATTGGCGCAGGAGCCCATGGAGATGACATAGCGCGGCTCGGGCATCTGGTCGTAGACCCGCCTCAGGGCCGGGGCCATCTTGTTGCACAGCGTACCCGCGACGATCATCACGTCCGACTGGCGGGGCGATGCACGGGGTGCTGCGCCGAAGCGCTCCATATCCCAGCGCGGCATGGACGCCTGCATCATCTCCACGGCGCAGCAGGCCAGGCCGAAGGTCATCCACCACAGCGAGCCGGTCCGCGCCCAGTTGAAGAGGTCATCCAGCTTGGCCACCACGAAGCCGCGGTCGCTCAGCTCCGCCGACATGTCGTTGAAATAGGCGTCCTGGGCGACAGGAGCGGTGTGGGGATAGCTGGCCGGGCCCGGCAGGCCCGCGTCTTTCGATTCTACTCCCATTCCAGAGCTCCTTTCTTCCACTCATAACAGAAGCCGATGGTGAGGATGCCGAGGAAGATCATCATCGACCAGAAGCCGAACATGCCGACTTCCTTGAGCACCACGGCCCAGGGAAACAGGAACGCCACCTCCAGGTCGAAGATGATGAACAGGATGGCGACGAGATAGAACCGCACGTCGAACTGCCCGCGGGAGGAATCGAACGCCTCGAACCCGCACTCGTAGGCCGATACCTTGGCGCTGTCCGGGTTCTGTCTGGCGACCAGCCAGGCCGCCACCACGAAGAGGGACGAGACCACGACCGCGACCCCCAGAAAGATCAGAATCGGGAGGTATTCTGCCAATAATTCGTTCATGGTTTCCCTATCCCAATTACTCTTTGCAGCGTTCTAACGAGCGCACCATCCTCTGGCAAGGGGGAAAAACCCCGCACTGCAACAATTCGGCATAAATGTGGCGGCACCTGAGAACGCTTCTCAGCGAGGCGTTTAGCCCCGCCAGAAGTGCGGATCGAGCAGCACCAGCACGGTGAAAATCTCCAGCCGGCCAAGCAGCATGGCCGCCGACAATACCCATTTAGCGCCATCTGGCAGCGTGGCAAAATTTCCGGACGGTCCGATGATGTCGCCCAGCCCCGGACCGACGTTGGAAATGGCGGTCGCCATGGCCGAAACCGCGGTCACCAGGTCCAGCCCCATGGCGCCGAGCGCGATGGTGCCCACGGCCACGGTCCCGAAATACATGGCGATAAAGGCCAGCACCGCCGAGATGACCTCCTGGGAGACGCGGCGCTGGCTGTAGGTGACCAGCACCACGCGGTTGGGGCTCACCAGCCTCAGCAGATAGGTGCGCACCATCAGCCACAGGATCTGGAAGCGGTACACCTTGATGCCGCCCGCCGTCGAGCCCGTGCAGCCGCCCACGAAGGTGAAGATGAAGATGACGGCCACCGCCAGCGGCCCCCAGGTGGCGTAATCGGTGCTGGCGAATCCGGTGGTGGTGACGATGGACGTGAGATTGAAGGCGGTGAGCCTCAGGGAATCGAAGAAATCGGAGGCATAGGTCATGCTGTGCCAGGCGGCCATGAGGACCGCCGATATGCCGAGGAAACTGACCAGCGCCCTCACCTGCACGTCGGTGAGCAACGCCCGGAAATCGCCGCGCGCGAAGCGGATGAAGGCCACGAAGGGCATGCCACCCGCCACCATGAAGATCGTGCCCGACCATTGCAGCCAGCCGCTCTGGAAATAGGAGAAGGAGGCGTCATGCGTGGAGAAGCCGCCGGTGGAGAGCGTCGTCATGGCGTGGCAGATGGCGTCGAACATGCTCATGCCGCCAAAGGCATAGGCCAGGATGCACAGGAAGGTCAGCAGCGCGTAGATGGAGGCGATCCAGCCGGCGAGCTGCAGCGGCCGGGCGGTGACCTTCTCGGAGCGCTCGGAGCTCTCGGTCTGGAAGAGCTGCATGCCGCCGATACGCAGGAACGGCAGGATGATGATGGCCATCAGGATGATGCCCACCCCGCCGACCCATTGCAGGAGCGAGCGCCAGAAGAGGACGCCGGGGGGAAGCGTATCGAGCCCGGTCAGGACGGTGGAACCGGTGGTGGTGAGGCCGGAAATCGATTCGAACAGCGCATCCGTGTAGGTGAGGCCCAGGCCGAGAAAGGGAATCGCCCCGAAGGCGGAGACGGCGATCCAGGACAGGCTGGTCATGAGAAACGCCTGGCGCACGGTGAGCCGCGTCGCCCCCTGCCCCGCATTGCTGAAGATCAGCGCGCCGCCGAATGCGACGGTGATGACCGTGGAGGCCAGGAACACATGCCAGTCGGGATTGCCGACGTTGGCATCCACCACCGCCGTCACGAGCATGGGAATGGCCAGGCCGCAGAGAAGCGTTCCCACCACCCTGAGGACAGGGCGCAAATCAACTATGGACCGTGTCATCTCCAGAACCTCCCGAGGACACTTTGCCCTGAACCGACGACAAAGCAACCGACTTCTCGCACCAAGCCCCTGCGGAACAGGCGCCGATCGCGCGGAATACCTCGGATTTGCGGGGAGAAGTGGCGGGAGTGACGGGACTCGAACCCGCGGCCTCTGGCGTGACAGGCCAGCGCTCTAACCAACTGAGCTACACCCCCGCGATGCGTGGTGGCCACTGAACTATTCTAACGGTCGGACCCTGTCAAGCAGCGAGTGGCACATATGCGCATTTTCCTCGGCACACCCCCTCCCCCGCCGCATTCCATACCTGTGCATTCGGCACAAATACTTGAAGAAACAGCCGGAAACAGGAACCTTGTCCTCAAGGGAAAAATCACGCAATGTTGGCAATTGAATCGAGCGCTCCTTTGCCTGTATGCTGCGCTCGTTTTAAGATTCGACCCAGAACAAAGCACAGAATGTGCAATCGGAAAACGATAAGCAGAAGGCATCGAAGCAGCACATATCCGCCAGCTAGCTTCCCGAGCACTTGGCGGTGGTGATGCTGCCCGTTGGGCAGCGGCCGGAATCCGCCTCTCCTTACCCCGGGTTCCGGCCACCCACCGATCCACGTTCCAGGTGCCACGGCCCCGCCGGGTTTATTTGCCGGTTGAGGGCTTGATATTAGTTTCCCACCGATGGAGCGGCATCGGGCAGGACACGGTCCCCTAAAGTGGTGTGCCGGATGTCTCCTTTTTCCTCGTCATGCCCGCGGTCCAGCGGAAGGCCGGCCGGATAAACTCCGGCGGGCATCCATTTGCCTTTTTCGTCATGCCCGCGCAGGCGGGCATCCATTGCCCCGCCCTATCCACAGCCGTGCCGACTGAGATATCGCATGGCCCCTCGCCTGCGCGAGGGTGACGAACAGGGGTGAGGGTGGCGAACAGGGGGAGATGGTGTGCTGTTCTTCGGTTGAAGCATGGAAGAGGGCTGATCCGTCTTCTTCATCATGCCCGCCTCCGCTCCAGCCGGAGAATGTGGTGGGCGGTGACAGGCTCGAACTGCCGACCCTCTCGGTGTAAACGAGATGCTCTACCAACTGAGCTAACCGCCCGGATTGCACGATACGGGTGCCGGAAGACGCGCGTTGCGGACACCGCGGCTGCGCAGCCGTGTTATATCGGCTGACGGCCTGCCGTCCAATAAAAATCAGTACCGTGGTGACGCACAAAAGAAATGACCGGCCAGAGGGCCGGTCATTCCTGAAACCGCAGAACGCGCCGAGATTAGTTGACGGCGTCCTTGAGGGCCTTGCCAGCCTTGAACTTGGGCTGCTTGGAGGCCGGGATATTGATGGTTTCACCGGTGCGCGGGTTGCGCCCCTGGGACGCCGCACGGCTGGCGACGGCGAAGGTGCCGAAGCCGACCAGGCGAACCTCGTCGCCCTTGGCCAGTGCACCGGTGATCTGGTCCAGCACGCTGTCCACTGCCTTGGCAGCATCCGCCTTCGAGAGACCTGCCGCCTTGGCGACGCTTTCCACCAAATCGTTTTTGTTCACTTGAACCCCCTTTTTGACGTTTAGGATTATAGGATGAACTCTGGGCTAAAAAGTCAGGTGAGTGTAGAGCGCGGTCTCGGCTCCGTCAAAGGGAAAACCGCGATTTTTGCAGATATTCATACTTGAAAAAAATGGGGGACGCGGTATTACGCGTCCCCCCGATTCTCGTTGTGCTTCAACGTGGTTAAGGGATGGTTAATGGGTCACCACCTCTTCCACGTCGTCGCGCTTGTCCTTCTCGGTGATGGGCGCCAAATCGTCTTCCTCGGTCCACTCGATTGCAACCAGAGGTTTTGTCAAGGCCACCTTCAGAACCTCCTCGACGTCCGCCACCGGAATTATCTCCAGTCCCTTCTTGACGTTATCGGGAATGTCCACGAGATCCTTCTCATTGTCGCGCGGGATGAGGACCAGTTTCAGACCGCCCCGGTGGGCCGCCAGGAGCTTCTCCTTCAGGCCGCCGATGGGCAGCACCCGCCCGCGCAACGAAATCTCGCCGGTCATGGCGACATCCTTGCGGATGGGAATCTGCGTCAGCACCGACACAATGGAGGTGACCATCGCCACGCCGGCGGACGGGCCGTCCTTCGGAATGGCGCCTTCGGGCACGTGGATGTGCACGTCGCGCTTCTCGAAGGTGGTCGGCTTGATGCCGAACTGCACCGCCTTGGAGCGCACATAGCTCTGCGCCGCCTCGATGGATTCCTTCATCACGTCGCCCAGCTTGCCCGTGTACTTCATGCGGCCCTTGCCGGGCAGCATCACGGATTCGATGGACAGCAGCTCGCCGCCCACCTCGGTCCAGGCAAGTCCGGTGACGACACCCACCTGATCCTCCTCTTCGGCCTGGCCGAAGCGGAAACGGGGAACGCCCGCATATTTGCTCAGGTTCTGCTTGGTCACCTGAACCGACGTCTTGCCGTCCTTGCTGGTCACGATCTCCTTCACCGCCTTGCGGATCAGGTTGGCGATCTCGCGCTCCAGGTTACGGACACCGGCTTCCCGCGTGTAATGGCGGATGACGTCGCGGATGGCGGTCTCGGAGATGCTCCACTCGCCGTCCTTCAGCCCGTGCGCCTCAAGCTGCTTGGGCACCAGGTAGCGTTTGACGATCTCCAGCTTCTCGTCTTCGGTGTAGCCCGAGATGCGGATGACCTCCATACGGTCCAGGAGCGGCTGCGGAATGCGCAGCGTGTTGGCCGTGGTGACGAACATCACGTCGGACAGGTCGTAGTCCACTTCCAGGTAATGGTCGCCGAACTTGTTGTTCTGTTCGGGGTCCAGCACCTCCAGCAGGGCGGATGACGGGTCGCCCCGGAAATCGGCGCCCAGCTTGTCGATCTCGTCCAGCATGAACAGCGGATTGGTGGTGCCCACCTTCTTCATGGACTGCATGATCTTGCCGGGCATGGAGCCGATATAGGTCCGCCGGTGACCGCGGATTTCCGCCTCGTCGCGCACGCCGCCCATGGAAACGCGGACGAACTTGCGGCCCGTGGCCTTGGCCAGCGACTTGCCCAGCGACGTCTTGCCGACGCCCGGAGGGCCGACGAGGCACAGAATCGGTCCCTTCAGCTTGTTGGTGCGCTGCTGCACGGCCAGATATTCGATGATGCGTTCCTTGACCTTCTCCAGGCCATAGTGATCGGCATCCAGCACTTCTTCGGCCACTTCGATATCGCGCTTGACCTTGCTCTTCTTGCCCCAGGGAATGCCCAGCAGCCAGTCGAGATAGTTGCGCACGACCGTCGCTTCCGCCGACATGGGGCTCATGTTGCGCAGCTTCTTGACCTCGCCTTCGGCCTTCTCGCGCGCTTCCTTGGAGAGCTTGGTCTTCTTGATGCGCTCTTCCAGCTCGGAGATTTCGTCGCGGCCTTCCTCGCCCTCGCCGAGCTCCTTCTGGATGGCCTTCAGCTGCTCGTTCAGATAATACTCGCGCTGGGTCTTCTCCATCTGGCGCTTCACGCGGCCGCGGATCTTCTTCTCCACCTGCAGCACGCCGATCTCGTTCTCCATCAGGGAGTAGACGCGTTCCAGCCGGGCGCTGATGGTGGGCAGCTCCAGCAGCTTCTGCTTCTCGGACAGCTTCACCGAGAGATGCGAGGAGACGGTATCCGCCAGCTTGGAGGCTTCCTCGATCTGGTTGACCGAAACCAGGACCTCGGGCGGCACCTTCTTGTTGAGCTTCACATACTGTTCGAACTGGCTCACCACGGACCGGGCCAGAGCCTCCACCTCGGGAGTCTTCTCGTCCTCATCCTCGATGGCCGTGGCCTCGACCTCGAAGAAGTCCTCGGCCTTGACGAAACGGTTGATGCGGGCGCGCACATTGCCTTCCACCAGCACCTTCACCGTGCCGTCAGGCAATTTCAGGAGCTGGAGAACGGAGGCAACGGTGCCGACCGGATAGATGTCGCCCTCTCCCGGATCGTCTTCCGAGGCATCGCGCTGGGCGACCAGCAGAATCTGCTTGTCGTCGCGCATGGCGTCTTCCAGCGCATGCACGGACTTCTCCCGACCGACGAAGAGGGGCACAATCATGTGGGGAAACACGACAATGTCCCGCAACGGCAATACGGGATAGGTGGTGTTCTTCGTTTCCATAGTGTCTGTCATTACTAAACCACTCGTACAATCAGGAGGGACGAAAAGCTGCGGCCACGAAGGGCCGCCTGCTCTCAAAGGTGGCGAGTGGCGGAAAGAATATCAAGGGGCGGCTGCGCCAGGCAGTCCTCAGGCACCCTTTCCGACATCTTCACGCCGGTCGGCGTATATATACAGAGGCTGGGCGTTACCCTCTACCACTTCGGCGTTTATCACGACTTCCTCGACGCTTTCCAGCGACGGCAGGTCGTACATGGTTTCCAGCAGGATCGCTTCCATGATGGAGCGAAGACCACGCGCACCCGTCTTGCGGGCGATGGCCTTCTTGGCCACGGCGCGCAGCGCATCCTCGGTGAAGGTCAGCTCCACGTTCTCCATCTCGAAGAGACGCTGATACTGTTTCACCAGGGCGTTCTTGGGCTTGGACAGGATTTCGATCAGCGCATCCTCGTCCAGGTCCTCCAGCGTCGCCAGCACGGGCAGGCGGCCCACGAATTCCGGGATCAGGCCGAACTTGAGCAGGTCCTCAGGCTCGATCTCGGCGAGGATTTCGCCGGTGCGGCGATCGTCGTCCTCATGCACGTCGGCGCCGAAGCCGATGGCCTTGCTGCGCCCGCGCTGCCCGATGATCTTCTCCAGCCCGGCGAAGGCGCCGCCGCAGATGAACAGGATGTTGGTGGTGTCCACCTGCAGGAATTCCTGCTGCGGATGCTTGCGCCCGCCCTGGGGCGGCACGCTGGCCACCGTGCCTTCCATGATCTTGAGGAGCGCCTGCTGCACGCCCTCGCCCGAGACGTCGCGGGTGATGGAGGGGTTGTCGGCCTTGCGGCTGATCTTGTCCACCTCGTCGATATAGACGATGCCGCGCTGCGCCCGGTCCACATTGTAGTCCGCGGCCTGCAGCAGCTTCAGGATGATGTTCTCCACGTCCTCGCCCACATAACCGGCCTCGGTCAGGGTGGTGGCGTCGGCCATGGTGAAGGGCACGTCGAGGATGCGCGCCAGGGTCTGGGCCAGCAAGGTCTTGCCGCAGCCCGTCGGGCCAATGAGCAGGATGTTGGACTTGGCCAGTTCCACGTCGGAGCTCTTGCCGGTATGGCTGAGGCGCTTGTAATGGTTATGCACGGCCACCGACAGCACGCGCTTGGCGTGCCGCTGGCCGATCACATAATCATCCAGAACCTTGTTGATTTCAGACGGGGTGGGCACGCCGTCGCGGGACTTCACCAGCGCGCTCTTGTGCTCCTCGCGGATGATGTCCATGCAGAGCTCTACGCATTCATCGCAGATGAACACCGTCGGCCCCGCGATCAGCTTGCGAACCTCATGCTGGCTCTTTCCGCAGAAGGAGCAGTAGAGGGTGTTCTTGGAATCGCCGCCGGTCAACTTGGTCATTCATTCAATCCTTACGGCCTAGGTGCCCAGTCTCTGATCTCTAGCCTAACGATAAACGCGGAGTCATCAATAGTTCTTTAATACCGCGTACACTGGGCACGAGTGCATTACGCCGCGCCGAAGCCTTAGTCGCCAGGGGTCTCCTTGCGCTGTTCGACCACGCTGTCGATGAGGCCGAACTCCTTGGCTTCGCCCGGAGTCATGAATTTATCCCGCTCTACAGCGGTTTCAATCGTCTCCAGGTCCTGGCCGGTGTGCTTCACATATATTTCATTGAGCCGCCGCCGCAGGGCGATGATCTCGCGGGCGTGGATTTCGATGTCCGTCGCCTGCCCCTGCATGCCGCCGGACGGCTGGTGAATCATGATGCGGGAGTTGGGCAGCGAGTTGCGCATGCCCTTGGCCCCGCCGGCCAGCAGCAGCGACCCCATGGACGCCGCCTGCCCGATGCACAGCGTGGAAACCGGCGGCTTGATGTACTGCATGGTGTCGTAGATCGCCATGCCGGAGGTGACGACACCGCCCGGCGAATTGATGTACATGGCGATCTCCTTCTTCGGATTTTCCGCCTCCAGGAAGAGGAGCTGGGCCACCACCAGGCTCGACATATGGTCCTCGATGGGCCCGGTGATGAAGATCAGGCGCTCCTTGAGGAGCCGTGAATAAATGTCGTAGGCGCGCTCACCGCGGTTGGTCTGTTCGACCACCATGGGGACGAGCTGGTTATAGAATTTATCAACAATATCCACGGCTTACCTCCTTGATGCGTTAGCCCCCTTATAGAGGGAAGCGGTTTCCGCAAGGTTATTCGTCACCGGCCTTCTTGGCTGCTGCGGCCTTCTTTGCCGGAGCCTTCTTGGGCGCGGCGGGCTTCTTGGCGGCAGCGGCCTTCTTGGGTGCTGCGGCCTTCGCCTCCTCGGTCTTCGGCGCCTCGGCCTTGGCTTCCGCCTTCTTGGGCGCGGCCTTCTTCGCCGGAGCCTTCTTCGCGGCGGCCTTCTTCGGCTTGGCGTCCATGTCCTCGGGCTCGGTTTCCAGCTCCTCGCGGGAGACCGTCTTGTCCGTCACCTGGGCCATCTCCAGAATGAAGTCGACCACCTTGTCCTCATAGAGCGGCGCGCGCAGTTGCGCCAGCGCCTGCGGGTTCTCGCGGAAATACCGGATCACCGCCTGCTCCTGGCCGGGATAGCGGCGCGCCTCGGCGGCCAGGGCCTGGTTCAGCTCCTCCGCCTTGATCTCCACATTGTTGCTCTGGCCGATCTCGGACAGCACGAGGCCAAGGCGCACCCGGCGCTCGGCGATCTTGCGGTACTCGTCACGCAACTCGTCTTCCGACTGCTCCTCGTCCTCGATGGTGCGGCCCTCGGCTTCCAGCTCCCGCTGGAATTCCTGCCAGATCTGCTCGAATTCCATGTCCACCATGCCGGCGGGCACCTCGAAATCGTAATCCTCGGCCAGCGCGTCCAGGAGATTGCGCTTCACCCGCATGCGGGACAGGGACTTGAGCTCACGGCCGAGCTGCTCGGCGGCCTTCTCCTTGAGTTCCGCCAAATCCTTGAGGCCCATCTTCTCGGCGAAGGCATCGTCCACCGCGACGGGCTTGGCGACCTTGACCTCCTTGACCGTCACCTCGAAGAGGGCATCCTTGCCCGCCAGCTCGGTGGCCTGATACTGCTCGGGGAAGGTCACATTCACGTCCACCTTGTCACCGGCCTTGGCGCCGACGAGCTGATCCTCGAAACCGGGAATGAACTGGCCGGAACCGAGTTCCAGGGTGAAATCCTCTCCCGCGCCGCCGTCGAACTTGACGCCGTCCACCGAGCCCACGAAGTCGATGAGCACGGCATCGCCCGTGTCGGCCTTCTTGGTCTTGGCCGCGGTCTCGAAATTCTTCTGGCTTTCGGCCAGGCGGGACAGGAAATCGTCCACGTCCTTCTCCGGCACTTCGGCCACCGGGCGCTCCACCTTGAGCTTGGACAGGTCGCCGATGGTGATCTGGGGGAGCATTTCCACGGTCATGGTGTACTCCAGCCCCTTGCCCTCGCCGAATTCCTTCACTTCGACCTTGGGCTGCAGCGCCGGGCGAATCTTCTTCTCGTCCAGGGCCGAGCGGGACGTCTCGTCGACCGCGCGCTCCAGCACCTCGCCGAGCACCGCCTGGCCATGCATCTTCTTGACGAGCGACACCGGCACCTTGCCGGGGCGGAAGCCCTTCATGCGGATGGTCTTGCTGATGTCGGTCAGCCGGTCGTTCATCCGGCGGTCGATTTCCGAGGCGTCCAGTACGATCTTGAATTCCCGCTTCAGGCCCTCGGCATTTGTCTCAGTTACTTGCATGGCGATCGATCATCACTTCTCAAGGTCAATATGTGGTGCGTCCGCGACGGGACGCAATGTAATTTAGCGGCACCAGTCCCCTTGCGCCATGGCGATGGAGGCTCCTCCGTCGCCCGGGATGCGTTTCCGGTGGCGTGCCACCCATGCCCCAAATCCGACAGAGGCGGAGGATGGTGCGGGCGGAGGGACTTGAACCCCCACGAGTTGCCTCACCAGAACCTAAATCTGGCGCGTCTACCAGTTCCGCCACGCCCGCTGGAGAACGGCCAGCTATAGCACAGGAAAATCCGGCTGTACCAGAATCCCGCACGCCGGACCGGCAGCGACACCAAAAATCGTAGCCGGTTCTCTAGCCCATCATGCCGCCCGTCACAAGAGCTAGCTGGCGCCCCCGTCAGGATTCTTTGCCGGCCGGAGCGGGTAGAGCACGGATTTCTCCCCTGCCGCCCCACGGCCCGCCTGTTAACAGCAAAACTGCAACATTTGAAACACGGGTAACAAAGTAATTTACTGGACGGGGATACGCGCAGGGATAAGCTTGCGCCAAAACGAGCGCGGCGCACGATCCCGGCTGCCGCCCGCCTTTTCGGGGCGGCATATCGGGAAAAGCACCGCCAATCGGACGGACCGTGAAAGTGCAACAGGATTCTCAAAAGCATACGGGCCAGCACGGGGGCAGGACGAGGTTCGGAATTGCGGCGGCAGCCGTCGTGGCGCTGGTCGCCGTCGGCGCTGTCCTGTACTACGGCCATATTCACAGCCTCAAGTCCCGCCTCCTGATGGCGACGCCGGATTCGATCCCGGCCCAGCCGGACCTGGTGGATTTCGCCCGTCCCATCGGCCGCAAGGCCTATGCCAATCATTGCGCCGAATGCCACGGCGCCGATCTCAAGGGCGATTCCATGAAGGGCGTTCCCAACCTGATCGATAGCGACTTCCTCTATGGCACCGGCCGGCTGAGCGAGATCGAGCGGGTGGTGATGTACGGCATCCGGTCCGGCAGCTCCAAGGGCTGGGACCTGGCCTCCATGCCGGCTTATGGCACGCCCACCCCCTACTCCCGCTACGAGCTCGCCTCCCTCTCGCCGCGAGAGATCGACGATCTGGTGGCCTATCTGCGCTCCTTCCAGAACCTGGTGGAGGATCAGGAGGCCGTGAAACGCGGCGAGGAGCTCTTCCATGCCTACAAGAAAGGCGTCTGCTGGGACTGCCACGCCACCGACGCCATGGGCGACAGCGCTATCGGCGCGCCCAACCTGACGGACACCACATGGCTCTATGGCGACGGGTCGGCAGCCTGGATCCGCCATTCCATCACCTTCGGGCTGGGCGGCGCCTGCCCGGCCTGGGTGAACGATTTGTCACTGACGACGATCCGCTCCATCGCCGTCTATATTTATTCCCTCCTGCCGCCGCGCGTCACGCGAACGGCCTCGGCGGGAACGGAGCCCAACTGATGCAGGGCCATGGCATCCCGCGGCCCGGAAACAGCGACTGGTACTTCCATGACAGGTGAACACGCGACATCCAAGGACACAGGCAAAAAATCCACCTTCTGGCGCGCCGACAGGGTCAGCAAGACGCGCTCCATGCTGTTCTACGGCATCGGCACGCTCATCGGCCTGATCATCGGCGGCATCGGCCTCTTCAACGCCCGGGGGACCACCACCAACGTGGTGCCGCCGCAGGATGTGGCGCTGGTCAACAGTGTGCCGATCCTGCGCAGCGACTTTGAAACCCAGCTCGAAACCGAGACCGGCACCCCCTTCAACCAGGCGTCCCGCGAGGAGAAGCTCAGGGTGCTGGACGAGATGGTGCGCGAGGAGCTGATGGTGCAGCGCGGCCTGGAGCTGGACTTCGCCGAAACCGACCAGGCGGCCCGCAACGCCCTCTATTCGGCGGTGGAGCAGCAGGCGCTCGCCGAGGTGACCACCAGCCGCCCCACCGAGGACGACTTGCACAAGCAATACAGCCAGCATCCCGAGAAATATGCCACCGAAGGCATTATCGTTTCCCACAACCTGATCGTGCCGGTATCGGAGGGGCGCTCGGAAGAGGAGGCCAAGGCCATCGCCAAGCAGGTGGCCGACGCCTTGCGCGGCGGCGCCGGCCTGGAGGACGTGACGGCCCGGTTCCCGGTGACGGAAGACAAGTTCTACGGTGAGGATTTCTACTTCGCCGCGAAGATCCACATGGGCGATGTGCTCTATGAGGCGGTTGTCGACAAGGACCCCGGCTCGGTCTCCGACCCGGTGAAGCTGGATGACGGGTATCACGTCGTGCAGATCGTCAGCAACCAGCGGCCCCGGCCGCTCAGCTTCGAGCAGGCCCGCGCCCAGGTGCTCAACGATTACCGCAACGCGCAGCAGTCGCGGCTGATGAACAATACCCTTACCTTCCTGCGCAACCGCTCGCGCATCCTCATCGCCGACGATTACAAGGCCGATTACGAGCCGCAGCCCTATTCCGCCGGGGGCCTGCAGTGAGCATGGCGAGCCGCATCGCCTGCGCGCTCCTCATGTGGCTGGCCGCGGCCGCGGCCGCCCATGCGCATACGCTGAGCGAAAGCCACAGTTCCTGGCAGGTACAGGGCAACACCATCCGCATGCAGTTCACCGTGCCGGACCTGGAGGCCAAGCGCCTGTCCGATTCCGGCAAGGACCTGCCGCAGCCCGACGTGCTCGGCAAATACCTCTCCGAGCGCGTGGGCGCCAAGGTGCAGACGGACAAGGGGGCAGTGGAATGCGAGCAGCCGGGCGGCGCCCGGGCGCTCAGCGCCTCGCCGGGCTATTTCCGCTATGAGTTCGTCTTCCGCTGCCCCGCCGATGGGGAGATGAGCATCTATTCCAACGCGTTCTACGACCTGGTGCCTTCCCATACCGATTTCGCGCAGATCCAGACCGCCGACGGCGAATTCTTCGAGCAGCTCATCGTGGACGATCACCGCGAGGTCTCGCTCAATCCGGAGGGCGAGCACGGCAATCTGGAAAGCGCCGGCTTCCTCCAATACGTCTCCATGGGCATCATGCACATCTTCACCGGCATCGATCACATGTCGTTCATGCTGGGGCTGGTGCTGATCTCCCGGCGGGTGCGCGACCTGCTCTTCGTCGTCACCGGCTTCACCATCGGCCACAGCCTCACGCTGGCGCTGGCGGTCACCGGCGTGCTGCGGCCGGAAGCGCAGTTCATCGACGCGCTGGTCGCTTTCACCATCGCCATGATCGGCGCCGAGAACATGGGCGACAGCACGCACACGCCCTGGTTCGTGGCGCTGGGCATGGGCGGCATACTGTTCGCCATGGCCATCGCCAAGGCGTTCGGATTCGGCGTCACCCTGCCCTACATGCTGCTCATCGGCGGCGGCATCTTCGGGGCCAGCTATCTCATGATGACGGGCCATATGAGGGATGCCGGCCGCGTGCGGCTGGTCATGACCCTGGTGTTCGGCCTCATCCACGGCTTCGGTTTCGCCGCCAATCTTCTGGAGATGCAACTCCCCAAGGAGAAGCTGGCGGAGCTTCTGGTGGGGTTCAACCTCGGCGTGGAGATCGGCCAGGTGACCGTGGTGCTGAGCGCCGTCGGGCTCGCCTGGTGCCTGAGCCGGGTCAGGCTGGCCATTCCCCGGCCCTTGTTCACCGACCTGGCGGCCGCCTTCCTGGTCTGCGAGGGGCTTTACTGGTTCCTGGGCCGGAGCATCGTGCTGTAACCAGCCGTCCGCAGGCAAGCTCAGGATGAACGTGAGATGATGTTGCAACAATCCCGTTCGGGCTGAGCCTGTCGAAGCCCCTGCCGCCGCCTACTCCAGCAATTCCTTCAGCACAGCCGGCACCATATCGCTCAGGTCCTCCGAAATGAGGCCGGGGCCGAAGGCATTGGCTGCCTCGCCGTGAATCCAGGCGGCGGCGGAGGCCGCTTCGAAGGCCGGCATGCCCTGGGCCAGCAAGCCGGTGATGAACCCGGCCAGCACGTCGCCCGCGCCCGCGGTGGCCAGCGTGGGCGGCGCATTGGCGGTGATGCTGGTCCGGCCGTCCGGCGCCGCAACCACAGTATCCGGCCCCTTGAGAAGGACCACCGCGCCCGATTGCCGGGCCGCCTCCAGCGCCAGGGCCACCTTGCCCCGCTCGGGCTCCGGCTTGCCGAACAGACGGGCGAACTCGCCCATATGGGGCGTCAGCACCGTCGGCCCGGTGCTGCCCGCGATGGCCTTGAAGAGGATCTTGCGGCTGGTCTCGAAACTGGTGACGGCATCGGCATCCAGCACCACCGCCTTGCCCGATCTCAAGACCGCCAGGACCCGCTCGCAGGTGGCCTTGCCCACCCCGTTGCCGGGGCCGAGAAGCACCGCGTTGCGCCGCCTGTCCGCGATGACATGGCTGAACTCCGTGAGGTCGGCGAACGGCTGCAGCATGATGGCGGTCAGATGCGCGGCATTGGCGGCCAGGGCATCCATGGGCGAGGCCACGGTGACCAGGCCCGCGCCGATCCTGAGCGCGCCCATGGCACCCAGCCGCGCCGCACCCGTGGCCGCCGCGCCGCCCGAGACCACCACCGCATGTCCGCGGTCATACTTGTGCCCCTCGGGCGAGGGCCGTGGCAGACGCTCCAGCCAGAGGGCCGGCCTGTTCTCGAAACAGCCGCAGGCCACCTCCGCCAGCACGTTTTGCGGAATGCCGATATCGATGAGCCGCACCTCCCCCGCCATCGCCCGGCCCGGCATCAGCAGGTGGCCTGGTTTCTTTCGAAAGAAGGTCACCGTCAGGTCGGCGCGGACGGCGGCGCCGAGCGGCAGTCCCGTGTCGCCGTGAACGCCGGAGGGGATATCCACCGCTAGGACCCGCACCCCGCGCTCCTGCCGGGCGGCGTTCACCGCCTTGGCCAGTTGCGCGGCCTCGTCCTGGAGCGGACGGTCGAGGCCCGCGCCGAAGAGGGCATCCACGATGATGTCGGCATCGGCCAGGAGGTCTGGGTGCGCGCCTTCCGTTGCGCCCCGCCAGCGGCTTTGCGCGGTGGCGGCGTCTGCCTTCAGCTTGTCCACGCTGCCGAGCAGGCCCAGGCGGACCCCGCGGCCCAGTATCTTCAGCCGTTCCGCGATGACGAAACCGTCCCCCCCATTATTTCCGGGGCCGGCCAGCACCAGCACGCGCCCCTCGGGCCAGCGGCCGTGCAGGATGTCGGCCACGCCCTCGCCTGCCGCGCGCATGAGGCGGAAACCCGGTATGCCGCCGGATATGGCCAGCGCATCGGCCCGCGCCATGGCGCCGACGGTCAGCAGGTCTATGGGCTGGGTGCCGACAGTCATCTCTTCAGAATGGTTTCCCCGCCTATGGTTTCAGAGTAGGGTACTTTCTTGGACTGCATAACAGTAATGAAAAATTGGAGTGCTATCCGGAGTCCTGGCCGTATCCGCCATTGGCCGGCTTTCTGGGGTGACGTTTAAGACAAGGAACAGATGTATGACTGAGTTGCGGCGATGGGCTGTGGGGGCAATCGTTGTCGCGTCCGTGATTCTCGTTGGAGGGTGTGGACCGAACGACCGTCTGAGAGACGATTATATGGGCAAACCCACCCCGCCGGAATACAAGCCCATCAAACGGGACGATTACGGCAATCCGATCCTTCCCGAAGAGAAAAAAGACAGCTAAGCGGCAGGCACCGCCTTCCGCCGGCGCCCCGTCTTGTCCTTCAAGGGAAAATGGATTTTTGAAGGGGAAATGGGGTGGCTGATGGGATTTGAACCCACGACCTCAGGAGCCACAATCCTGCGCTCTAACCAACTGAGCTACAGCCACCACAGATGGCGCTTCTTTAGCGCCTCGGACTTCCCCCGGTCAAGGACAAAGAATGTCATCCGCCGAATGGCGGCCGAAGCCCCGCCGCAAACCGGGCGCCGGCCAGCCGTCCAACGGCGAATGCCTGCGAAATAGGCATGGCGAACAAGATTTGCACAGGGGGATGCCCAAATAATGGACAAAGCCTGTCACCCCCGATCAGAAACCTGTTTATTACCGTATAGTTGCTGTTGGTACGCTTCTTGCAGAGCCAGGATCAGCGCGCCTCGCGCATTCCTGGAGGACTCTCGAACCCATGAAGAAAATCGAAGCTATCATCAAACCTTTCAAGCTGGACGAGGTCAAGGAAGCCCTTCATGAGGTCGGCCTGGCCGGCATCACCGTCCTGGAAGCGAAAGGCTTTGGCCGTCAGAAGGGCCATACCGAACTATACCGTGGGGCTGAATATGTTGTGGACTTTCTCCCCAAGGTCAAAATAGAGATCGTCCTGGACGACGATCAGGTCTCCCGCGCCATCGAGGCCATTCAACAGGCCGCCCGCACGGGCCGCATTGGCGACGGCAAGATTTTCGTATCCAATGTCGAAGAAGCCATCCGCATCCGCACCGGCGAAACCGGCGTGGAAGCAATCTGACACTCACCAACCGATCCTAAAACAACAGGGAAACCAAAATGGCTGACGCTAAAGAAGTTTTGAAGCGTATCAAGGACGAAGAGATCGAATATGTCGATCTCCGTTTCACCGATCCGCGGGGCAAATGGCAGCACGTTGCCATGGAAGTATCGGCTGTCGATGAAGACATGTTCGCCGACGGCATCATGTTCGACGGTTCTTCCATCGCCGGCTGGAAGGAGATCAACGAATCCGACATGGTCCTGATGCCGGACCCCTCCACCGCCGTCATGGACCCGTTCTTCGCCCAGAACACGCTGATCATCAACTGCGACGTGCTGGAGCCGATGACCGGCGAATCCTACGAGCGCGACCCGCGGTCCGTGGCCAAGCGCGCCGAGGCCTACATGAACTACACCGGCATCGCCGACGCCGTCTATTTCGGCCCGGAGCCCGAGTTCTTCATCTTCGACGACGTGCGCTTCGGCGTGGACATGAACGAAGCCTTCTACAGGCTGGACGAGCGTGAAGGCCCCTACAACTCCAAGCGCGAGTTCGAAGGCGGCAACATGGGCCATCGCCCGGCCATCAAGGGCGGCTACTTCCCTGTTCCGCCCGTGGACTCCGCTGCCGACCTCCGGTCGGAGATGCTGAGCGTGATGAAGGAGATGGGCCTGCCCGTCGAGAAGCATCACCACGAAGTGGCTCCCAGCCAGCACGAACTGGGCATGAAGTTCGCGCCGATGATCCAGTGCGCCGACAACGTGCAGATCTACAAGTATGTCGTGCAGCAGGTGGCCGCCTCCTACGGCAAGTCCGCCACCTTCATGCCGAAGCCCGTCAAGGGCGACAACGGCTCGGGCATGCATGTGCACCAGTCGCTGTGGAAGGACGGCAAGCCCCTCTTCGCCGGCGGCGGCTATGCCGACCTTTCGGAGACGGCGCTCTACTACATCGGCGGCATCATCAAGCATGCCAAGGCCATCAATGCCTTCACCAACCCCGGCACCAACAGCTACAAGCGCCTGGTCCCGGGCTTCGAGGCGCCCGTGCTGCTGGCCTATTCGGCCCGCAACCGCTCGGCCTCCTGCCGCATTCCGTTCGCAACGAGCCCCAAGGGCAAGCGCGTCGAAATCCGCTTCCCGGACCCCACGGCCAACCCGTACCTGGGCTTCACCGCCATGCTCATGGCCGGCCTGGACGGCATCGAGAACAAGATCCATCCGGGCGACGCCATGGACAAGGATCTCTACGCGCTGCCGCCCGAAGAGCTGAAGGATATCCCGACCGTCGCCGGCTCCCTGCGCGAGGCGCTGGAATGTCTGGACGCCGACCGCAGCTTCCTCACCAAGGGCGACGTGATGACCGACGACATGATCGACGGTTACCTGGCCCTCAAGTGGGGCGAAGTGACGGCCTTCGAGCAGGCGCCGCATCCCATCGAGTTTGCGATGTACTACAGCTCGTAAGCCATACCGGCTGGCGATTACGAAAAGAGACGCCCCGTGGGTTTCCACGGGGCGTTTCTGTTGCGGCCGGACCGGCTCGGTGAGCAGGCAGACGATCTTGACTGATCCGGAAATATCTTAACCATAAACAACGTCGGCCTGCTTGACAGAATCACACTATGGTTAACGTTCCAGAGTGAAATTCCTCATATAGATCAATAAGCTGTAAAACTGGCCCGCCGATTGCTTAAGTATTGTCAGACATACCGGGCCGAGTAACCATTAACCAGTGGCCCGGAACAGCTTTGACAGTATGGAGGCGAGTAATGCGTGTCTTTATGTTTCTTCTGGCGGTGGCCCTGATGACTGGCGGCACTCTCGTAGTTCGCGCCTCGGCCGAGAATGTGAAACAGGGCGTCACGGCACCGCAGATCCAGCAGGACAATGACCTGCCGGAAGCGGCCAAGCCGAAGCGCAAGCTCTACGCCTGATATCCTTTACCAGTGGTGACCCCCGCTATCCAGCCGGGGTCGACGCAGCAGAAACTGCCCCGCTCGGATGTCCCGGGCGGGGTGTTTTGTCTCTGCGCTCAGGTTTCCACGTCAACGGGCCGCGGACGCGCCTGCCCGTCAATGGCCACATAGGTGAACCGGCCTTCGGCCACCTTGACCGGCTCCTTCCAGCCCATACGGTCCGATATCAGTTCCACCCAGGTGGAAATGGAGGTGCGCCCCACCCGCTCGATGGTCACATGGACATGCACGATGTCGCCGAACAGCGCCGGGGTGAGAAACGACATGTCGGACACCCCCGCGGTGACCACCGGTCCGCCGGCCCTCTTGTAAGCCACGATGCCGCCCCCGACATCCATCTTGTCCAGAAGCCACCCGCCGGCGACATGGCCATTGTAGTTGAGGTCGCTCTGTTGCGGAAACAGCTTGAGGATGACCTCCGGGCCATGGGAAACAGAAGATGTCATGTCTGGAGTTCTCCTCTCTACAAGATATGGTGGGCAGAGCCGATCCGATCTCCTATACTGCCCTCGAACAACCACCCCGACAATGCGAGTAGATAAGTGCCGTCGACCGCCGATCTGTTTCAAGTGACCACCAAGGACGATTACACCGCCAAGGACATCGAGGTCCTGGAGGGGCTGGAGCCCGTACGCCGCCGCCCCGGCATGTATATCGGCGGCACGGACGATGCGGCGATGCACCACCTGGCGGCGGAGGTGCTGGACAATGCCATGGACGAGGCGGTGGCCGGCCATGCCAGCCGCATCGAGGTGACGCTGGAGCCGGGCAATGTGCTGACCATCCACGACAATGGGCGCGGCATCCCCGTGGACCCGCATCCCAAGTACGAGAACAAGTCGGCGCTGGAGGTCATCCTCACCACCCTGCATTCGGGCGGCAAGTTCTCCGGCAAGGCCTATCACAGCTCGGGCGGCCTGCACGGCGTCGGCATCTCGGTGGTCAACGCGCTCTCCGAGTTCCTGGAAATGAAAGTGGCCCGGGACAAGACCCTCTTCGTGCAGACCTATTCGCGCGGGCACCCCACCAGCGCGCTGGAGAACCGGGGAGCCGTCAACAACCGGCGGGGCACCACGGTACGCTTCAAGCCCGATCCGGAAATCTTCACCGACAAACTGCATTTCCGCCCGGCCCGCCTGTTCCGCATGGTGCGCTCCAAGGCATACCTGTTCCGCGGCGTCGAGATTCGCTGGAAGTGCGATCCCTCGCTCATCCGCGAGGGCGAGGACATTCCGGAAGAGGCGACGCTGCATTTTCCGGGCGGCCTGGCCGATTTCCTGGCGAGCCTCCTGGAGAACCGCCGCACAGTCTCGCAGCGCAGCTTCTCCGGCCGCACGGCGTTTCCCGAGGAAGCCGGCTCCGTGGAATGGGCCATCGCCTGGCCGGCGGATATGGACGGCTTCAGCCAGACCTATTGCAACACCATCCCCACCCCCGAGGGCGGCACCCATGAGGCGGGCCTGCGCGCCGCGCTGACCAAGGGCCTGCGCGCCTATGGCGAGCTGGTGGGCAACAAGAAGACGGCGCAGATCACCGCCGAAGACGTGATGACCCACGCGGCCATCACCCTCTCCCTTTTCATCCGCGATCCGCAGTTCCAGGGGCAGACCAAGGACAAGCTCTCCACGCCCGAGGCCTCGCGGCTGGTGGAAAACGCCATCAAGGACCATTTCGACCATTGGCTGGCCGACGCGCCGGACCAGGCCAAGCAGTTGCTTGAGTGGACCATCGAGCGCTCGGAAGAGCGCCTGCGCCGCAAGCGCGAACGCGACGTGCAGAGGAAGCAGGCGACGAGGAAGCTGCGCCTGCCCGGCAAGCTGGCCGACTGTTCGACAGAAGCCCGCGAGGCCACCGAAATCTTCATCGTGGAGGGGGATTCGGCGGGCGGCTCCGCCAAGCAGGCGCGCCACCGCGCCACCCAGGCCGTGCTGCCGCTGAGAGGCAAGATCCTCAACATCGCCAGCGCCGGCGCCGACAAGATTTCCGCCAACCAGGAGCTGAACGACCTCATCCAGGCGCTCGGCTGCGGCGTGGGCGCGCGCTATTCCAGCGATGACCTGCGCTACGAGAAGGTCATCATCATGACGGATGCCGACGTGGACGGCGCCCATATCGCCACGCTCCTGATGACCTTCTTCTATTATTCCATGCCCCGGCTCATCACGGAGGGACATCTCTACCTCGCCATGCCGCCCCTCTACCGCCTGGCGCACGGCGGCACCGTGGCCTACGCCCGCGATGACGCCCACATGGAGGAATTGAAAGCCACCCTCTTCAAGGGCAAGACCAATATCGAGGTGAGCCGCTTCAAGGGCCTCGGCGAAATGCCCCCCGCCCAGTTGAAGGAAACCACCATGGACCCCGCAAGGCGCACGCTGCTCAAGGTGGTCCTGCCCGTCGAGCAGGATGAGATCGAAGACACGGGCGACCTGGTGGACCGCCTCATGGGCAAAAAACCCGAGCTCCGCTTCGCCTTCATCCAGGACAACGCCAAGTTCGTCACCGAGCTGGATATCTGA
>Ga0164243_10003996_pt1 | contig 23278 bp, 24 predicted proteins | sample OricompcompostOP_FD_108781 | JGI IMG/M metagenome (GOLD analysis project Ga0164243, IMG submission 108781) | Organic Plus compost microbial communities from Emeryville, California, USA - Original compost - Organic plus compost (OP) | ecosystem: Engineered > Solid waste > Mixed feedstock >...
CCTGCCCCTTGCGCTCCCGCCCGGCTTCGCGCGCAACAACACCGAGTACCAGTCCAAGGGGCGCTGGCACACCGGCGACCTCGTCCGCTGGTACGGCGCCCAGCTCGGGCCGATCCCGGGCAGCCGCAGCCGCTCGGACAGCGCCGTGACCGGCAAGTGCCGCAGGATGCGGGTCTGGACCGACAACACCGCCACCCGCTGGATCGGGCTGGCGACGGAACAGCAGTTCGCGGTGCAGAACTCCGCCGGCGACCTGTTCGACATCACCCCCGCAGACCTGACCGCGGGGAACGCCGATGCGACCGCCGCCACCGGCTACGGGGCCGGGCCCTACGGCTCCTACGCCTACGGCGTCCCGCGGCCGGACACCGGGACCCTGACGCCCGCGACGGTCTGCTCCGTCGAGCCCTGGGGCCAATACGCGCTGTTCGTCTCCCCGGCGGACGGGCGGCTGTTCCAGTGGCAGCTCGACACCGGGACCAAGGCCGCGGTGGTGGCGGGCGCGCCGACCAGCCTGACCGGCGTGGTCGTCGCAGGCCAGCGGTTCGTGATGACCTACGCCGGCCGCACCGTGACCTGGTGCGACCAGGGCGACATCACCACCTGGTCCGCCGCCGCCACGAACCAGGCCGGCGACCAGGACCTGGAGACCTCCGGCCAGATCGTCACCGGCGTCCGGCTCGGCCCGCAGGTGCTGTTCCTGACCGACGTGGACGCCCACGCGGCGAACTACCTGGGCCCGCCGTTCATCTGGGGCTTCGACAAGGTCGGCCACGGCTGCGGGGCGATCTCGGCGGGCTGCGCGGCCTCGTCCGGCGCGCAGGTCGCGTGGTGGGGAAGGAACCAGTTCTGGATCTACGACGGCGCGGTGAGGCCGCTCCCCTGCGACGTGTGGGACGACCTCCAGGCCGACCTCAACCCGAGCCAGCACTCCAAGATCAGCGCCTACCACAACGCCCAGAACGGGGAGTTCTGGTGGTTCTATCCCTCGACCATGGCCACGGAGAACGACAGCTACGTCTTCTGGTCCTACCGGGGCGGGTACTGGGCGATGGGCCGCATGGCGCGCACGGCCGCGGCCGAGGCCCCGACGTTCAACTTCCCGCTCGCCGTCGGGACGGACGGGCTGGTCTACGAGCACGAGGTCGCGGGCCTCGAATGGGCCGACAGCCCCTATGCGGACATGATCGTGGAACTCGGGGACGGGGACAGGGTGATGAAGGTCTCCGCCATCGTCGGGGACGAGAAGACCGTCGGCCAGTGCACGGTCTCGGGCGGGACCAGGCTCTATCCGGGGGCCGACGAGGCCGCGATCGCGGAAACCACCCTGACCTCGGCGCTGACGCCGCTGCGGTTCTCGGGCCGGCAGGCGCGGCTGCGGTTCGCGTTCACCGACGCGGCGGCGCGCCTGGGCGCGCCCCGGCTGGTGGTCCAGGCCGGGGGCAGGCGATGACGCCGGCCATTCCCGCCGCGCCGGACAGGTACGACCGGGGGACCTGGCAGCAGATCGTCAACGCGATCCGTCAGGCGCTGCTCGGCGCCTTCCGCGCGGGACAGGACCTCAGGCTCGTACGGGGGGAGCGGTTCTCGCTGAAGTCCTCCGGCGGGGTGGAGACGTTCTTCACCGTGGACGACGCCGGCAACCTGCTGACCCCCACGGCCGGGGCCGAATACGTCAAGACCTCCTCGGCCGCCAGCCTGACCCTCACGGCCCCGGGCTTCCACGTCTTCACGGGGACCACCGCCACCTGGACGCTGCCGTCCCTGGCCGGCTCCCCCGGATGGACCATCCGCGTGAAGAACCGGGGCTCGGGCGACCTCACCATCGAGAGGGCGGGGTCGGACCAGCTCTACACCTCGGCGGCCGTGGACTCGCTGACCCTTCCCGCAGGGGCCTCGACCTGGCTGACCGCCGACGGCTCCTTCTGGGACGTGGAGCGGATCCGGGCGCCCTACGGCTGATCGGAGGACCGACATGCTGATCGACAAGGACGACCCCCGCATCGCGGCGGCCGGGCTGGCCAGCATCGACGACGACAAGCTGGTCGGGACGAAGCTGAAGCGCTTCATCGTGCCCGGACGGGGCGGGACGGCGGACGTGCACGTCACGCCCGAGGGCAAGCTCGACCTTCAGCCGGAGCGGTCGTCCGCGCATCGGGCGCTGTGCGTCGCGCTGGGGCTGAACCTGTGAGCGCCGACTGCGGAGACTCCGACCAGGCGCGCGCCGCCTATGCGGAGCAGGTGCTCGAGCTGGTGCAGCGGGCCCTGGAGTGCTGTCACGGCACCCACACCCTGGCGGACGTGCGACGGGAGATCGAAGCGAACCGTCTGGAGCTCTGGGTCGCGGGGGAGGGGCGGGCGGTCGCCGTCACCGAGTTCGTCAACTATCCCGCAGGCCGGGTGCTGAACATCTTCCTCTCGGCCGGCGACCACATCGTCATGAACGAGTGCCTGCCGGGGCTGGAGGCCTACGCCCGCGGCAAGGGGTGCATGGCGGTCATGTTCTACGGCCGGGCGCCACGAAGAGCCGCCTGGAGCGCACTGCTGCCGGGCTACCGCCCGGCCTGGGTCTGCATGTGGAAGGATCTTTGACATGAGTCTGAGCGCTGGCGGATCGACGTCGCAGCAAGCGACGTCGTCGTCCATCGACCCCGAAATCAAGAACCGATGGCTGCAGCTCGAGGGGCGGGCCGACGACGCCTATCGGGACATCTCCGGCGGCATCAAGTCCGGAGCGTACGACATCCGCCCCGACCAAATGGTCGCGCCCCTGAACCCGGTCTCGCAGGCCGCGGTCCAGCGCGCGCAGGACGTCGCCAACGGATCCATCGGCGACGAGGCGATCAACCGGGCCATCGCGGCCGCCGGCAGCCTGCCCAGCGCCGCCGGCCTCGCGGCCGACCCGCGCCTGCGCCAGACGGCGGCCTATCGGCCGGCCGCCGAGATCCAGGAAAGCCTGGCCGGCCCCGCCAGCACCTATGCAGGCGCCCGGATCGGGCCGATGGCGACCTACGCGGGCGCGCAGACCGACCTTGCGCAGCTGCCGAGCCTGGATCCCCGCACCGCGGCTCAGGGGGCAGCCGCCTACAAGGATCTCTACGACGCCAATGTCGTCGATCCCACGATCAAGGACCTGTTCCGCGCCAAGGAGATGACCGACGCCAAGACCGCTGCGGCGGCGACCCAGGCGGGGGCGTTCGGCGGGTCCCGCCATGGGATCGTCGACGCCGAGACGAACCGTGCGTTCGCGGACGCCGCGGCCAAGGAATCGGGCGCGCTGCGCCAGTCGGGGTTCAGCGCCATCGCCGGTCTGGCGCAGAGCGACGCGGACCGGGCGCTGTCGGCCGACACGACCCGGTATGGAGCCGCGGCCGGGATCCTGCAGGGGAACACCGGTTATCGTCAGCAGGCCGGGCTCGCCGGCATGGAGGCCGCCAACAGCCGCGCGCTCCAGCAGGCGCAGCTGGAGCAGCAGGCAGGCCTCGAGGCCGCGGACGCGCGCAACAACATGGCGCAGTTCAACGCCGCCCAGAGCCAGAACGCGGACCTGGCCAACCAGACCGCGGAGAACACCGCCGCCTGGGCGAACAGCGCCGCCCAGGACCAGGCTTCGCAGGCCAACGCGGATCGCGTGCTCCAGGCGCTGACCGGCGGCGGCCAGCTGCAGCTTGCCGGGGCGCAGGCCCTGGGGACGCTCGGTCAGGCCCAGCGCGCCATGGCCGAGAGCGACGTGAACCTGCTGAACGGCGCGGGCGCCACGTTGCAGGGCAACGCCCAGGCCCTCGCGGACGCCCGAACCCGGTCGATCGACCGCCAGATGCAGCTGCCCATGCAGGCGCTCAACGCCTACCTGCCGGTGTTCGGCTCTGCGGTCCCCACCACGGCGAACGGGGGGACCGTCACGCAGAACTCCAGGGGCAAGCAGCAAAGCATCGGATTGGGAGGCTGACATGAGCGGAACACCCATCGGAACCATCGCCGGCGCGGCCGGCAAGGGCGTCGGCCTGCTGGCCAGAGGAGCGGCCGGGCTCGGCAGGACGTTCGAGCACGAGCTGCTCGGCGTCTGGCCGGGCGCGCCACAGCCGGGCTCCGCGCCCACGGACCCGAACCAGCCGGACCATCACGTCCGCGATCGGCTCATCGCGTTCCTGGCCGGGGGGCCGAAGGGGCTCCTCGACGAGATGCGCCTGCAGCAACAGCTCGAAGAGCAGCGTCGCAAGGCGATGCAAGGCCAGCCGCCGTCCAGCGGTCCGGGGGCGGCCGAGCCGCCGCCGCCGCCCGTGAACCTGACGCCGCTGTGACATGGACCGCCGCTTGGCCGACATCGAACGGGAGGTTCCGTTGAGCGAGGAGCCCATCGGCGAGCGCGTCACCGCGCTCGAACAATGGACGCGCGGACATGAGGCCCTGTGCGCCGAACGCTACGGCGACCTGAAGGAGAACATGCGCTGGCTGGTGCGGGGCGTGTTCGGCCTGCTGATCGGGATCGTCGCCTGGCTCGGCGTGCAGCTCTGGAACGGCGCCCAGGCCCGCATCTCGGAACTGGAGCGCGCCGCCGTCCGGCCGCCGGCGGCCAGCGCGCCGGATCTTCGGTCTTAAGCTTCTGCCGGAGGCGTCATGCCCAGGACCACCGCCGCGGCCGCCCTCGCGGGAGGCATCCTCCTGCTGTTCGCCGCCGTGGTGCTCGGCGCGTTCGTGACCGGCGACCGCGATCTTGCGCGTGCGCTCGGCCAGGGGCTGCTGAACGTCCTGGTCGGCGTCGCCGGCTACTATTTCGGGTCGTCGGCCGGATCCGCCCGCAAGGACCAGACCATCGCCAAGGCCCTGCACGGCGAAAACGAACGCGGCTGACCAGGACTGCGGGGAAGGCGACCGGGCGCGGGCATCCTAGACCAGCCGGGCGTGCAGCCGCCTCAGCAGGTCGACCGCCCGTTCGACTTCGTCGAGCGGCACACCCTCGAACAGCTCCGCCCGGACCGAGTCGGTGATCTCCGCGAGTTGCTGCATCATCGCCGTGGCCTGTCCGGTGAGGCGCACGCGCTTGGCGCGCCGGTCTCCCGGCACGGCGCGGCGCTCGATCAGGCTCTGGCTTTCCATGGCGTCGAGCTGACGGGTCAGGGTTGAGGTCTCGATCCCGACCTTTTCCGCCAGTTCCCTCTGGGTCATGCCGTCGGGATTGCGGGAAATCCAATAGAGCACCGCCCAGGCCGCCTTCGTCATGCCGGCGGGCCTGAGCCGCTCGTCGAGCAGGGCGCGCCAGCGGCGCGCTATCTGAAAGACCTCGACGGCCAATTGCTGAGTGACGTCCATCCCCGCTCCAAACAGCCCCGAAAAGGCAGGGTGAAAGCTTTGCTTTAGCGTTGCAGCCGCAACTTGGCAGCGCGACGCAGAGTCGCTCCCTCCGGGCCCGGATGAAGTAACGGGAGGTGTTCGCCCGCTAGCTTAGCCGCTCGCGCCCGTGCGGCGTCCCGAAATCCAGAGCCGGCCCAATCGGGACCACGCCAGAAGGGTTCAGATGCCGGTGGCTTTCGTAGTAGTGGCGCTTGATGTGGTCGAAATGGACCGTCTGGGCGACGCCGGGGATCTGGAACAGGTCCCGCGCGTAGGCGGACAGCGCCGGATAGTCGGCGAGACGGCGAAGGTTGCATTTGAAATGGCCGACGTAGACGGCGTCGAAGCGGACGAGGGTGGTGAACAGCCGCCAGTCCGCCTCCGTGGGCCGGGCGTCGCAGAGATAGCGCCGGCCCGATAGACGGGCCTCCAGTTCGTCCAGCATGCCGAAGACGCCGCGGGCGGCCTCCTCGTAGGCGCGCTGCGAGGTGGCGAACCCCGCCTTGTAGACCCCGTTGTTCAGCAGGTCGTAGATGCGGCCGTTCAGGGCGTCGATGTCCCGCCTCAGCCGTTCGGGATAGTAGTCGACCCCATGAGCGCCGACGCCATCGAAGGCGACGTTCAGCATACGGATGATTTCCGAGGACTCGTTGCTGACGATCTTTCCGCGGGCCTTGTCCCAGAGCACAGGGGTGGTCGCATGGCCCGAGTAGCGGGGGCTGTCCGCCAGATAGACCTGGTAGAGGAAGGTCGAGCCGTTCACGTCGTCGGGGACAACGCCCGGGCCGGGCGCGAAGGTCCAGCCGTTTTCGGCCATCAGCCAGTGCGTCACCGACATGGAGACGGCGTCCTCCAGCCCCTTCAGCGTACGGAAGATCGTCGTCCGGTGGGCCCAGGGACAGGCGTGGGAGACGTAGAGGTGGTATCGGCCCGCCTCCGCCGGAAACCCGCCTTCGCCGGTCGGGCCAGGGCGGCCGTCGGGCGTGATCCAGTTGCGGAACTGGGAGTCCCGGCGCACGAACCTGCCGTCCGAAGCCTCGGTGTCGTACCATTCGTCGCGCCAGACGCCGTCGACCAGGAATCCCATCTGCGCCTCCGTTCCGGGCTCCAGCACGCGCCGGACATTGCGGCAGGTCAAGGCGGGGCGGCGCGCCGCGGGCCGACCCTGGACCGCCGGGTGCAAGCCGACCATAACGTGATCATGAGTTCAGACTCTTCCGCCAGACGAGTCCGCGCGGCCCTGCGCTGGCTGTTGCTGCCCTGGTGGGTGCTGCAGGTCTTCTCGCAGGAGAAGTCGTTCCAGCCGAATCCGATCCTGGGCAGTCTGCGCCTCAGCCGTCGCGGCTTCCACGTCTGGCGAGGGCGCCTGGCCTATCGCATGACCGAGCGCCGGCGCCGGCGTCTGGAACATCTGCTGGCGCCCGCCGACCGGGCGTCGTTCGCCCGCAACGGCTACGTGACGAGGAAGGACTTCCTGCCGCCGCAGCTGTTCCGGCAGCTGCTGGAGGAGCTGCGCTCGTTCGCGGGCGAGGCGGGCGAATTCAAGGAAGGCGATGCGATCACGCGCCGGATTCCGCTGACGCCGGAAGCCCTCAGGCGGCTTCCCGCCTGCAAGGCGCTGCTCGCCCTGCCGGAGTGGCGCGGGCTCACGCGCTACGTCTCGAGCTTCGACTCCGAGCCCCTGGTCTTCATCCAGACCATCTTCACCCGGGTGGACGACGGTCAGACGGATCCGCAGACCACCATGCACATCGACACCTTCCACCCGTCGATGAAGGCCTGGCTGTTCCTGGAGGACGTGGCGGAGGAGGACGGGCCCTTCTGCTATGTGCCGGGGTCCCATCTGCGCACCCCGCGACGGGAGGTCTGGGAGCGCCGCCAGAGCATCCGGGCGGCGGATCCGGGCAATGCCAAGAAGGGCGGCGCCTTCCGGATCACCAAGCCGGAGCTGGCCAGGATAGGCGCCGCCAAGCCCAAGCGGTTCGCGGTCCCGGCCAATACGCTGGTGGTCGGCGACACCTACGGGTTCCACGCACGCCGCCGCTCGACCCGGCCGTCGTGCCGCATCGAGATCTGGGCATACAGCCGTCACAACCCCTTCCTGCCTTGGACGCGGTTCGGCCTCTCCTGGCCGCCGCAGCTGGCCGCCTATGCCGCCCCGATCGGCTGGTGGCTCATGGAGCTGAGGGGGCGCGTCGGCCTTCCTGCCCCGCAGTTCCGCCGCGTGCGCGTCGCGCCGGCCGACCCGCCGGCGCCCTGGTCGCTGGGCCCTGCGCGGCGCCAGAGCACGATGTAGAGCGCGTCCAGGCGGCGAAACCGCACACACTTTCGCCTGACGCGCTTTAGCCGGGAGGGCCGCCGAGGCCCAACACGTCCATCATGTCGTAGAGTCCCGCCGGCCGGCCGGAGACCCAGCGGGCCGCCTCCAGGGCGCCGCGGGCGAAGAGGGAGCGGTCGCGGGCCGAGTGGGACAGCGTGACGATCTCGTCCTCGGCGGCCAGGACCACGCTGTGCTCGCCGACGATCCCTCCGGCGCGCATGACCGAGAAACCGATGGCGCCCTCGGCGCGGGGGCCGGTCATCCCGTCGCGCGCCCGCTCGGACACCCTGGACAGCTCGACCCCGCGGCCCTGCGCCGCCGCCTGGCCCAGCATCAGCGCCGTGCCGGAGGGCGCGTCCGCCTTGCGCCGGTGGTGCGCCTCGAACACCTCGATGTCGTAGTCGCGCGCCGGCAGGGCGGCGGCGGCCTGGCGCACCAGGCCGAGCAGCAGGTTCACGCCGAGCGAATAGTTGCCCGACTTGACGATCGCCACCCGCCGGGCCGCCTCGGCGATCGCCCGTTCGTCCGCCTCCGAAAAGCCGGTCGCTCCGATCACAAGCGCCGGACCGCCGCGACCGGCGGCCGCCTCAGCCAGGGCCGTGGCCGCCGCCGCCGTGGAGAAGTCCACGATCACGTCACAGGCCGGCAAGGCCGCCTCGGGCGGGACGATCGCCAGTCCGCCAGCCTGCCGGCCGACCGCTTCGGGCCGGTCGATGAGGGCTGCGAGCGTCATGTCGGGGCGGGCCTGCACCAGGCCGGTCAGCACCTTGCCCATGCGGCCGAGCGCTCCGGCGAGGCCGATCCTGATCGGGGTGTCTTGGGTCATGGGAGGCGGGCCGCCGTCCGGTTTCAGGGCCGGGGACCTTAGCCGCGCAGGCCTGCGGCGCAAAGCCGGACCAGCTCACACTTGCGCCCCAGGCCAAGGCGCCCTTTAAGGCGCGCGGTTCCAACGGCACTCCAGGACGCTCACCCATGGCCGCATCCGCGCCGAAGAAGGTCGTGCTCGCCTACTCCGGCGGCCTCGACACCTCCATCATCCTGAAGTGGCTGCAGACCACCTACGGCTGCGAAGTCGTGACCTTCACGGCCGATCTCGGGCAGGGCGAGGAGCTCGGGCCGGCGCGCGAGAAGGCCCTGCTGCTCGGCATCAAGCCCGAGAACATCTTCATCCAGGACCTGCGCGAGGAGTTCGTGCGGGACTACGTGTTCCCGATGTTCCGCGCCAACGCCCTGTACGAGGGCCAGTATCTGCTCGGGACCTCCATCGCCCGGCCGCTGATCGCCAAGGCCCAGATCGAGATCGCGCGCCAGACCGGGGCGGACGCGGTCTGTCACGGCGCGACCGGCAAGGGCAACGACCAGGTCCGCTTCGAGGTCGCCTATTACGCCCTGGAGCCGAACATCCGGATCGTGGCGCCCTGGCGGGAGTGGGACTTCAAGAGCCGCGAGGCCATGATCGCCTTCGCCGAGGAGAACCAGATCCCGATCGCCAAGGACAAGCGCGGGGAGGCGCCGTTCTCGGTGGACGCCAACCTGCTGCACTCCTCCTCCGAAGGGAAGGTGCTCGAGGACCCCGCCGTCGAGCCGCCCGAATTCGTCTACCAGCGGACCATCTCGCCCGAGGCGGCGCCCGACAAGGCGACCGTCATCACCATCGACTTCGAGTCCGGCGATCCGGTGGCCATCGACGGCGTGCGCCTCACCCCGGCTGCGCTCCTGACCCGGCTCAACGAGCTCGGCCGGGACAACGGCATCGGGCGCCTCGACCTCGTGGAGAACCGTTTCGTCGGCATGAAGTCCCGCGGCGTCTACGAGACGCCGGGCGGCACGATCCTGCTGGCCGCGCATCGTGGGATCGAGTCCATCACCTTGGATCGGGGCGCCGCGCACCTGAAGGACGAGCTGACGCCCCGCTATGCGGAGCTGATCTACAACGGCTTCTGGTTCACGCCTGAACGGGAGATGCTGCAGGCCCTGATCGACAGGAGCCAGGGGCCGGTGTCGGGCCGGGTGCGGGTGAAGCTCTACAAGGGGAACGTCACCGTGATCGGCCGCGAGAGCCCCAATTCGCTCTACGACCAGGACCTCGTCACCTTCGAGGAGGGCAAGGCCGCCTACGACCACCGCGACGCGACCGGCTTCATCAAGCTCAACGCCCTGCGGCTGCGGGTGCTGGCCAACCGGGACAAGCGGGCGGCCTATCCGGAGTAGGCTTCGCGCGGCGAAATTGTTCTTGAATTGTTCCTGAGCGCGTCGGACGATCCGTCGTTCGGGGGCGAAGCGGGATGACGGCCGACAGGTTTGGCGAGCTCATCGCCAGGCGGCGCCTCAACCTCGACGGGAGCGGGCGATCCAGATGGTGCTCGACGCTCCCCGGACGGGTGATCTCGGCTTTCCGAGGCTCCCGCCGTCCGATTAGGCGCTCAGGAGACCGGGACCGTGGAGTCGAAGAGCTTCAATCCCGTGATTGCTCGGCGCGAACTCCGGCAGACGGCGTGAAGCCAGTCCAAGTCCTGATTGCCGGGGGGCCCATGATCGACCCCGGGGACGGACGACGCCCTGACGCGAATCCCCGCAGAATGGCCGGCGGCTGCGGGGCCGCGCGTGAGGAGTAAGGCCGGATGATCATCGCCGGATGGCTATTGGCGATCCTGGGGCTCGCCCAGGTGGTGTATGCGGGCACGCTCGACGTGACCCAGCTGGAGCCGGGCAATCCCCTGCTCGGCGTCGCCCCGAGCATCGTGGCCAACGCCAACCTGCTGGCCCAGAGGAGCATGATCCACCAGGCCGGCTGCGCCGCCTTCCTGGCGGGGGCCGTGTTCCTGGCCGTCGCCTATCTGAAGCCGCCGCCGGAGACGGCCAGGGACAAGGCCTGGACCAACTTCGGCGCAATCGCCGCCGGCGCCCTGGGCCTGGCGGCCGCGGTCGGCTTCGGCTGGTTCATCCTGAACCTGGATCACCGCAACGCCGCCGAAAAGGTCGAGGACGCCGCCCGGGTCAAGCAGGCGCGGGCAGAGGCGAGCGCCCGGCTGTTCCGGCAGGCCGACCGACTGGCGGACGCCCGCGGCGGGCCGCCAGCGGGGACATCGCCGCCGCAGGAGCCGATGGACTGAGGTCCTCCGCGGCCAGGCGCGGGCGTCAGGCGCGGAGAGGTCAGGAGGTCCAAGGACACGGCGAGACGCGGCTGGGCAGGCGACGGACGTAGGAACGTCGTCGCCATCGGTCCGTTTATCTTCGCAAAGAGGAGGAAACTCCGATGAAGATAATCGGAAAGCTGCTGATCGCATCAGTCCTGGCCGCGGGAGCGGCGGGCTGTGCGGACTACTATGGATCCGAATACGGGTACGGGTCCAATCCCGCGTACGACTACGGCCGAGGTTACGACTACTACCGTGACGGCGGATATGATCGCGGCTGGGACCGCGGCGTCATCCACCGCGACGGCCGGCGCTACTGCCTGATGGACAATGGCCGGTACGCCTACTGCGGCCGGGACTACGAGTAGCCGGTCAGCCCCAGCGGGCGTGCTCGGGACCGGGCGCGAAGGCCTCGTCGGGCCTGCCGGTCCGTGACGCCGCGAGCGCCTTGCGGACCGCCGGGCGCGCACGCATCCGCTCCAGCCAGGCAGTGAACCGGGGCGCTGTCTCCCTACGGGCGACGTCAGGCAGCAGCTTGGGCAGGGAATTTGCCATGGCGAAGGCGTCGATGTCGGCGAGGCTGTAGGCGTTCTCCACCAGCCACTCCGCGCCGTCGGCCAGCGCCTTTTCGATCCGCTCCAGCAGCAGCCCGGCCTTGCGGCGGGACTCGGCCATCTCCTCTTCGGAATAGCCGTCCTCGATGGCCTGGGCCCAGGCGGCGCGGCGCTCACGGGTCGGGATCCGGTCAAGCACCTGGTCGGCGGAGTTGATTCGCTTCTCCCGCAACGCGGGCGCCAAGTACTTGTGACCGCCAAGGGTGGAGACCGCCGGCGCCACCCGCTCGCCGATGAAGCGGCCCCACACCTGGACCTGCCAGTCGCCGTACGGCGTGCGCGGCTTCAGCGCCGGCTCTGGATAGGCGTCCTCCAGGTACTCGATCATGAAAAAGGACTCGGAAATCACCGCGTCCCCATCGACCAGGATCGGACCTTCCTGTTCGGGGTTGTGCTCGGCCTCGAGGTTCACCCGGGGCATGCCCGGCCCGAACTGCTCGAAGTCCAGCCAGTCGACGTAGCGGCTCCGGTATTCCAGCCCCTTTTCGTTGAGCGCGATCAGCGCTTTCAGGCTGAAGCCGTTCGGCTCCCAGTGGTAGAGCTCCAGCATCTCGCGTGCGCCTCGCCTTCAGAAGCTCGGTTCGACCGCCACTTCCAACAGGAACGGCCCCGGTGAGTTGAGCGCGGTTTCGAGACCCTCGTCGAGCGCGTCGGCGCTGGCCACCCGCGCGGCCTGGCATCCGAGCGATTGGGCCAGCCCGACGAAGTCGATGCCCGGCAGCTCGATTCCGACAGGGTTCTTCATCTGGAACATGTCGGCCATGTGCTTCAGGGCCAGATAGCAGCCGTTGTTGATGATCACGATGGTCATCGGAAGCTTCAGCTGGGCGGCCGACCACAGCGCCTGGACGCCGTACATCGCCGAGCCGTCCCCGATGAGGGCGATGACGCGCCGGCCTGGCGATCCCAGGGCCACGCCGACGGAAGCGGGCAGGCCGTATCCGAGCCCGCCCGAGCCGGTGGTCAGGAACCCGTTCGCATGCTCGATCGGCAGCTGGTCGTTCATAGGGTCGCGCGCGGTGGGCGCCTCTTCGACGATGATGCTGGCCTCGGGCCTGCGGCGTCGGATCTGCTGCATCAGATAGCGCGGCGGGATCGGCGTGGAGGGCGCGATCTCCGGCAGCGGGCCGCGGCCCTGGGCCTTGGGCCGGGCGCGCCGGCCGCCACGGGCCAGCAGTTCGGTCAGGGCTTCGCCGACATTGCCCACCACCGACACGCCTTCGGGCGTGTAGGCCGCCTGGTCCGGGTCTGAGACGATCTGGAACAGCTTGGCCCCCGCGGGCAGGAACGGCCCCTGGGTCTCGTTGTGGTAGGTGAAGGCCGGCGCGCCGACCACCAGCACGAGGTCGTGTCCCTTCAGCTTGCCGGACACGGCCGTCTTCAGGGGCGCCAGGAAGCCGGCGAACAGCGGATGGGTCTCAGGGAAGCCGCAGCGGTAGGTGCGCGGCGCCACCCACACGGGCGCCTGGTAGCGTTCCGCAAGCTCCACGATGGGCCCGAAGCCGCCGGAGCGGTCCACGTCCGAGCCGACGACGATGACCGGGCGCTCGGACGCTTCCAGGGCGTCCGAGACCGCCGCGAGCGCCCCCGAATCCGGACGCCGGCGCGTGATCACCCGGCGGGGTTCCAGCACCTCGGTGACCTGGTCCCAGTCGTCCACCGGCACCGAGACGAACGTCGGCCCGCGCGGCTCGGTCATGGCCACATAGTAGGCGCGGGCGATCGCCGCGGGCACGTCCTCCGCCCGCGCCGGCTCGACGGAGAACTTGACATAGGGTTTGGGGAATTCCGGCGCGGCGGTCGCGCCGAGGAAGGGGTCCATCGGCAGCATGGAGCGCGCCTGCTGGCCTGCGATCACCACCACCGGCGCGTTGTTCTTCCAGGCGGTGAACAGGTTGCCGAGGGCGTGGCCGACGCCGGCGGCGGAGTGCAGGTTGACGAAGGCGGCGTTGCCCGTCGCCTGGGCGTAGCCGTCGGCCATGCCCAGCACGACGGATTCCTGCAGCCCCAGCACGTACCGGAAGTCCGACGGCCAGTCGCGGAACAGCGGCAGCTCCGTCGAGCCGGGGTTGCCGAACATGGTGGTGCAGCCGAAGCCGCGCAGCAGATGGATCACCGCATCGCGGACGGTGACCTTGCCGGAGGCGGACTGGGTGATGCGCTGGGCGCTCTGGGCGTCGTCCATGGGCTTCCTCGGAACTCTTTCGCCCCGTCCTAGACTCTGGACGCGCGCCCGGCCAGGGGGCGCGGGCCCCTAGGCGACCTTCATCACCACCGTCTTCAGCTCGGTATAGGTCTCGATCGCCGCGGCGCCGTTCTCGCGTCCGACGCCGGACTGCTTCATGCCGCCGAACGGCAGGTTGGGGTCCACCACGTTGTGGGTGTTCACCCAGACGGTCCCGGCCTTCAGCCGCCGGCTGAGGCGGTGGGCCAGGGAGAGGTCGTTGGTCCAGATCGAGGCGGCCAGGCCGTACGGGGTGTCGTTGGCGATCGCGGCGATCTCGTCCACGGACTTGTAGGGCGTGGCGACCACGACGGGGCCGAAGATCTCCTCGCGCACGATGGTCGCGTCCGGGCCGCAGCCGGCGAAGACGGTGGGCTGGACGAAGTAGCCCTGGTTGCCGTGCCGCGCCCCGCCGGTCACCACCTCGCCCCCCTCGGCCTTGCCCTTCTCGATGTAGCCGAGCACCCGCTCCATCTGCTCCTGGGAGACCACGGGGCCCATCTGGGCGGCGGGATCATGCCCGGGGCCGAGCTTGATCGACCTGGCCGCGCCGGCCAGGCCCTCGACGACCTTGTCGTAGATCTTCTCCTCGACATAGAGGCGCGAGCCGGCGGTGCAGACCTGGCCGGAGTTGAAGAAGATGGCGTTGGCCGCGCCAGCCACGGCCTGGTCCACGTCGGCGTCGGCGGCCACGATGACCGGCGACTTGCCGCCGAGCTCCAGCGATACCCGCTTCATGGAATCCATGGCGGTCTTGCCGATCAGCTTGCCGACGGCGGTGGAGCCGGTGAAGGCGATCTTGTCTATGTCCGGGTGCTGGGCGATGGCCGCCCCGGCGGTTTCGCCGAAGCCGGTGACGATATTGACGACGCCCGGCGGGAAGCCCGCCTCCATGATCAGCTCGCCCAGGCGCAGCGCCGTCAGGGACGTCTGCTCGGCGGGCTTCAGCACGCAGGTGCAGCCCACGGCCAGGGCGGGCGCCAGCTTCCAGGTCGCCATCGCCAAGGGGAAGTTCCAGGGCACGATCTGGCCCACCACCCCCACGGGCTGGCGCAGGGTGAAGGCGGCGTATTCCTCGCCGGGCATGCCGAGCGAGACGTCCAGCGTCTTGCCCTCGATCTTGGTGGCCCAGCCGGCCATGTAACGGAAGAAGTCCACCGTGCCGGCCACGTCGACGATCCGGGCGAAGAACACCAGCTTGCCGTTGTCCAGGCTCTCCAGCTGGGCGAGTTCTTCCCCGTTCTTCTCGATCAGGTCCGCGAGCCTGAGCAGGAGCCGCTCGCGCTCGACCGGCCGCATGCGGGACCAGGCGGAGTCGTCGAACGCGCGGCGGGCGGCCTTCACCGCCCTGTCCACGTCAGCCTTGTCGCCCGCGGCGAGCTGGCAGATCACGCCCTCGGTGGCGGGATCGATCGCGTCGAAGGTCTTGCCCGAGGCGGCCTCGACCCACTGGCCGTCGATCAGCATCTTGCCGGCGCGGCCGAGGAAGGCCTGGGCGGCTTCGCCGAGGTGGGACATGCGGGTCATCTCGTTCATGGCGGCGTCCTTCTCCCTGTCGCGCCCGGCGATTATCGCGCCGCCGGGCTAGCCGGTCCACGGCTGACCGGCGGCCTTCTGCGCCTGGGTCTGGTGAGCCCGGTGGATGATGTAGGCGCGGATGGCCTGGGCGTCGCCGCGGCTGAGGACCGGCGTCCAGGAGATCATGCCGTTGTCCTTCAGCGCCCCGCCCAGCACCACGTCGAAGAAGCTGTCCGACGACAGCAGCGGCGAGTAGCGCAAATCTGGGGTGATGCCGCTGGCGACGGCCGCGTCGCCGTGGCAGCTGCCGCAGTAGCGGCTGTACAGGCGGAAGCCGCGGTCGACGGTGCGGGCGTCCGCCGTCTCCGGCGGCGGGTTCAGCACCCGCGGCGCCGGCGTCGGCACCGGCGGGAGCTTGGCCGTGCCGCCGAGCTTGAACACCAGGATGCGCGACTTGTTCAGCAGGTTGCCGGACTTGTGCGCCACGATGCCGGAGACCAGCGGGTAGGTGCCGCCCCAGCCGGACAGCACGGCGATGTACTGCTCCCCGTCCACCGAATAGGTGATCGGACCGGCCATCACTGGCCCCTGGGCGTCGAACGACCAGAGCTTCTGGCCGTTGTCGGCGCGATAGGCGGCGAACTCGCCGGTGGCGTTGCCCTGGATCATGAGATTGCCGGCGGTGGTCACGATGCCGCCGTTCCAGGGGCCCTTCAGTCCGACGCGCCAGACCTCCTTCTGCCTCACCGGATCCCAGGCCACGACATAGCCCTTGAGGCTGTCCATGACCTGGACCTTGACCTTGGGATCCTGCGGCATCGAGTTCGCCGCCATGTCGAGGGCCATGTTGACCCCCAGCGGCTCGGGCTTCCAGTTCTTGGCGGGGACGTAGGTGAAGCCGGCCTCCTGGACGGGGATGTAGACGAGCCCCGTCTTGGGATCGAAGGACATCGGCATCCAGCTGTGGGCGCCGTGCGGGCCCGGGGTCATGGTCACCGCCTTGCCGGTCTCGGTGTAGCGGATCCCCGGGTTCTCGATCGGCCGCCCGGTCGCCATGTCGACGCCCTTGGCCCAGGTCACCAGGGTGAACGGCTTGGCCGAGATCAGCTTCCCGTTGGTGCGGTCCAGAACGTAGAAGAAGCCGTTCTTGGGGGCCTGCATCAGCACCTTGCGCGCCCGGCCGTCGATCGTCAGGTCCGCCAGGATGATGTGCTGGGTGGCCGAGTAGTCCCATTCGTCGCCGGGATTGAGCTGGTAGTGCCAGACGTACTCGCCGGTCTCCGGCTTCACGGCCACGATCGAGGTGAGGAACAGGTCGTCGCTGGGCCCCGGGCTGCGGTAGTCCTTGTTCCACGGGTCGCCGTTGTCGGTGCCGAAGATCAGCAGGTCCGTTTCCGGATCGTAGACGATGGCGTCCCACACCGTGCCGCCGCCGCCATACTTCCACCACTCGCCCTTCCAGGTGTTCGTCACCTTGGCCAGGATGGCGTCCGAGGCGGCGCCGTCGGGATGTCCGGGCTGGCCGGGCACGGTGTAGAACCGCCAGGCCAGCTTGCCGGTCTCGGCGTCATAGGCGGAGATGAAGCCCCGCACGTTGAACTCCGCTCCGGAGTTGCCGATGATCACCTTGCCCTTCACCACCCGCGGCGCGCCGGTGATGGTCTGGTGCTTGGTGCGGTCCGTCGTCTGCACGGACCAGACGACGTTGCCGGTCCTGGCGTCGAGCGCGATCAGGCGCCCGTCGAGCGCGCCCACGTAGACCTTGCCCCTCCACACGGCCACGCCGCGGTTGACGACGTCGCAGCAGGCCCTCTCGCCCCATTCGCCGCCGACCTTGGGGTCGTAGGCCCACAGCAGCGCCCCGGTGCGCGCGTCCAGCGCCTTCACCTTGGACCAGGCGGTGGAGACGTACATGACGCCGTCCACGACGATCGGCGTGGCCTCCTGGCCGCGGGTGGTGTCGAGGTCGTAGTACCAGCTGAGGCCCAGCTTGTTGGCGTTCCTGTCGTTGACGGCGTCGAGCGGGCTGAAGCGCTGCTCGTCGTAGGTGCGCCCGTAGGTCATCCAGTTGCCGGGCTCGGAGTCGGCGTTGCGGATGCGCGCGCCGTCCACGTCGGCGGGTCCCGAATAGGTCCGTGAGGCCAGGCCCGGCGCCTTGCCGCCCGAGTTTCCCTGTCCGCAGGCCGCCAGCGCCAGCACCGCGCAGGCGAACATCGTCGAAATCCGGAACGCGCGCATCAAAGCCCTCCCCGCAAGCTTCTGCGAGCTCTGCCGGGAGCCTAGTCAGAGCTTGGCGCGGGAGTCCATGGCCCGGCGTGCATGGACCGCCGGCCGGGCCTGCAGGGCGGCTCCGCTTGCGCGGCGGGCGGAAGGGCCTATGGTCGCCCCATCGCTGGCCGGTTTTTCGGGCGCCGGCGGCTGAGAGAGACGAGCGCTCCCGCCTGTGTGCACCGGGAGCCAAATGAATCACATATTCGACCATCTGCAGCGCGCCTTGGAGTGCGAGCGCCTCGCGGCCGCGTGCGAGGACCGGATCGCCCGGCAGGCCCTGCTGGAATCCGCCCGGAGCTGGCGACTGCTGGCCGAGACCGAGCCGCTCGTCGAAGCTTTCGATCGCGCGCCGCGGCCCGAGAGCCGGCGGCCCTAGAGCGCGGGCCCGCTCAGGGCCACGATCCGCCGGTCTGGCGCGAGCTCCACCAGGATGTCCGCGCGGCGCGGCAGATCCTCGATCAGCGCCCGGGTCAGCCGTTCGTAGTGCTGGATGAAGACCGCGATCTCGGCGTCGGACATGACCTTCGAACCCGGGGGAGCGGCCCCGCTCCGGCCGGGGGCCGCGGCAAGGCTGAGCGCCAGCTTGTGTTCCTGCTCGGTTCTCCAGGCCAGGACGCAATCGAACGACGGCGCGCGGACCGCCACGAGCAGGTCGATGAGCGCGAAGAGGGTCCGGTAGGGACCCTGCAGCTGGGCGTTGACGTATCTGCGCCAGCGGCCATCCGGGTCCCGGTCCCGCTCCAGGGCGTTGATCGGCGCGGCCAGGTCGGCCTCGTCCTGCGGGCGGGCGCCGACGCACCAGCCCTCGAACAGCACGATGTCGGCCCGGCCGTGGAACACCGGCCATTCGCGCTCGGGCGCGCGGTCGTCGACGGACTTGTCGAAGCGGGGCAGGGGCCTCGCCTCGCCGGGCCCGGCCGACGTCAGGCGTGTGATGACGTCCAGGCCCAGGGCGACGTCGTGGGCGCCAGGGACGCCGCGGGTGGCCAGCAGCGGATGCACGTCCCGTCCCAGCCGCAGGCGCTCGGCGCGGGTGAGGTAGAGGTCGTCGAGCGACAGCCGGGCCGTCCTCAGCCCCTGCCGCTCCAGCAAGGCCTCCAGGAACAGGGCCAGGGTCGACTTGCCCGAGCCCTGGGGGCCGGAAACCCCCAGCACCATCGGCCGGCCGAGCGCTTCGTGTCGCCGGACGGCCGCCGCCGCGATGCGGCCGTAGGTCGGCAGGACCGCGGACGCGAACGAGGCCGGCAGGCGCTCGCGCGCGATCAGCGCGTCGATCGGATCGGATGGGGTCATGCTCGCCTCAGGCCTGCGTGAAGGCCGAGCCGATCATGTCCCGCCGCAGGGTGCGTGCGGCCGCCAGGTAGAAGGCGGCGCCCAGGGCGAACGACAGGCAGATCACGAGGATCGCCTGCTGCAGGCCCGTGGCTGCGGCGGCAGCACAGGAGGAGGCGAGCTCCGCTCCCGCGCCGCTTGGCGCCACCCCGCCCGGGCACAGCCGCTGGAAGTCCCCCGTCGCCTGCGCCGCGAAGATCCGCCCGGCGCGCTCGTCGCTCAGCCAGCCCATGAAGGTGGGGCCCAGCCCCTGGCCGCAGACATTGATGAGCAGCAGCATCAGGGCCGCGGCCGAGGCGCGCATTCGAGGCTCCACCAGGTTCTGGATCACGCCGAAGGTCGGCGCGAAGTAGAAGGAGTAAAGGACGCTTCCGCCGAAGATCCAGGCGGCCGTGGAATAGGCGTCCTGCCGGGTGAAGGCCAGCAGGAAGGCGGGCAGGGCGAGCGCCGCCCCGATCGCCGGCGTGAAGGCGTACCATCTGGGGTCGCGCCGGGCCGCCAGGTCCGCGCCGAAGCCGCCGACGAGGATGCCGGCCACGCCCGAGCTTCCGGTCACCAGCCCGAACAGCAGGCCCACCTCGGTGAAGCTCATGTCGAAGGCGCGCACCAGGTAGGAGGCGGCGAAGGTGTTGACCCCGGCCGCGGCGAGGTTGGTGAGCAGGCACCCCAGGATCATCAGGACCATCGTCCGGTTGGTCGACAGCCGCCGGATCACGGCGGTCAGGGGCGGGGCGGCCGCGTCGGTCGGCCGGCCCTCGGAGTGCCCGCGCGGGGGCTCCCTCAGGGTCAGGCGGGTCAGCAGCGCGAGGGCGAGCCCCGGCAGCCCCACCACGAAGAAGGCCGTGCGCCAGTCGAAGGTCTGGGTGATCCAGCCGCCGCTCACCGCGCCGAGCATGGAACCAATGGGCACGCCGATCGCGAAGATCGCCAGGGCCGAGGCGCGCTGCCGGGGCGGGTAGTGGTCGGAGATCAGCGACTGTGCGGCCGGGCCGCAGCCGCCTTCGCCCAGCCCCACGCCCATGCGGAACAGCAAGAGCTGCCAGTAGTTCGCGGCCACACCCGAAAGGGCCGTCATCGCGGACCAGAGGGCGATGCAGATCGAGATGATCGTCACCCGGCTGGTGCGCTCCGCCAGACGTGCGATGGGGATGCCGAAGGCGGCGTAGAACACCGCGAACGCGAGCCCGCCCAGGAGGCCGAATTCCAGGTCGGTCAGCTGCAGGTCGACCTTGATGGCCTGGCCCACGGTCGAGAGGATGATGCGGTCGACGAAGCTGCAGGCGTAGATCGCCACCAGCAGGCCCAGGAACCAGCCCCGGTACCTGCGCGAGAACCGCACCTGCCCGGCCGCCTCGACAGCGCTGGCCATGCCCGTTCCTCCCACTTCCTGCGGGAGCTTAGTGCCAGCAGGGCGCTGCGGCATAGAGGCGCCACGTGCGTGACGGTTTTGGCGGGCGCCGCCATCGCCCCGCGTCCGGATCTCAGCTCCCCTCCCGCGCCCTCAGGATCAGAGTCCGCCCGCGCACCTCAAACGACTGCAGGCGCCTGAGGAAGCTGAGGCCGAGCAGGGAATGGCTCATCGGCGCGCGGTTGATGCTCATCTCGAAGTCGTTGAAGCCGATCGGCCCCACCTGCAGGCGGTCGGCGCGCCAGAGGGCCGATCGGCCGACGCCGTTGGCGGTCTCCGCGCGCCCGTCGAAGCTCAGCCGGTCGAGGTCGACCCCGATCCGGCGTGCGTCCTGGGGGCTCAGCACCGTGTCGGTCGCGCCGGTGTCCACGATGAAGCGGACCCGCTGTCCATTCACCTCGCCGACCACCACATAGGAGCCTTCGTCGTTCTGCGGGATCGCGAGCTCACGATCGCCCACCTTCACCGGGTCGCCCCCGGAGAACGCCAGCATCAGCCGCTGCGGGACGGCCGCCAGCTCCTGCCTGAAGGCCACGCCCAGGGCGAGCACGGCGATGATGGCCGCCCAGATGGCCGCGTGGCCGAGATGCCGCCGCAGGCCGATCTGGCCCATGCGCGTCAGGCCGGCCGCGACCAGCAGCAGGAAGCCGAACAGATAGGCGAGACGGCTCCAGTCCTCGCCGTCGCGCAGGGCGCCGGGAAAGGCCTTCGCAAGCGCGAACACCAGCGCGGCGGTCGCTGCGATCAGGACGGCCAGCGCCAGTCCGCGCCGCCTCGGCCGCGCCCTGGGCCGCGGCGGCGCCGGGCGAGCCGGAGGCTCGTCCGTCGCCCGGCCCCACGGTCCTCCCTCGTCCGGCATGCTCTTTCGCCTCCGCGCCGCCGCGCGCACTTTTCGCGCGCAGATGGCCGGACCCTAATGCGATACCGCGCGGCGGCAAAAGGCGCTGGGAGCCGGAATGACGCCGAACGGCCGGATTCAGTGGACACGAAGATTGCGCGGTCGGATCATTTGATGGCGACAGTGCTGCGGACGGTCCGCAATCTGTCGGCGATTGGGACCGGTGATGGGCGGCGGCCCGGCCGCGCCGATAGTCTGCAGCCGGAGCGCGGCCGGCCACGGCCGACCCGTCGTCAGGTCCCCGAGCGGGAGTGTGTTCGTGCGGGCGCCTGATCAGTTGGCGGATCCGGAGTCCAGGCTCCGGCTTGCGATGACCTTCGCAAGGCTCGGGGAATGGTGGACGGACGGAGGGGACGTCATCCACTTCTCCGCGCGCGCGGCCCAGATCTACGGCCTGGGCGCCCGGCGCGCCGTCCCGCGCGCCGAGATCGACGCCATGATCCACCCGGACGACAAGGGCCCGGTGCTGCAGCACGTGGCGGGCGCGATCGAGACCCGCCACGACTTCGACGTGGAGTACCGGGTGCGCCGGCCGGACGGCGGCCTGGTCTGGGTGCACGGACGCGGGCGGGCGGTCTACGGCGAGGACGGCCGTCCCGCCGGTCTCGTCGGGGTGGTCAGCGACGTCTCCGAGGCGAAGGCCGCCGCCGAGGCCGAGCGGCTGCGCGCCCGCGAGGTCGAGCACCGGGCGGCCAATGTGTTCATGCTCATCCAGGCGCTGATCCGCCTGACCCCGTTCCGGGACCGCGACCAGTTCGTCGGGGTGCTGGACGAGCGTGTCGCCGCCCTGGCCCGCGCCCACCGCGTGATCCTCCGCGCCCGTTCCGGCTTGGCCCTGGCCGAGCTGGTGCGCCGGGAGCTCGAGCCCTTCGCCGGGTCCGGAGAGGTGCGGGCCGAGGGACCGGCCGTCAGCCTGAAGGCGGAGGCCGCCCCGGCCTTGTGCATGGTCCTGCACGAGCTCGCCACCAACGCGGTGAAGTACGGCGCGCTGAACAGCCGCGGCGGCTCGCTGTCGGTGGTCTGGAGCCGTGGGGCCGACGGCGGGCTCGTGCTGTGCTGGACCGAGACCGCGCCGCCGGGCGTCGCACAGCCGCGCGCGGAGGGGACCGGCTTCGGTTCGGTGCTCCTCGAGGGGCTCGCGGCCCAGCTTGGCGGCGCCTTCCGCCGGCGCATCTCCCGCGGGGGCGTCTCGGCGGAGCTTTCGGTGGCCTCGCGCAACCTCCGCTGGGCCGCGGCCTCGCGCCTGCGCCCGCCCGCCCAGCCGCGCCCCGCCAGCCTTCCGCGCCGGCGCGCCGCCCAGCGCCGCCCCCCGCCTGCGCCGGGCGCGGTCAGGTGAGCGCCGCCCCCCTCGTCGTCACCGCCGAGCTCGAGGAGGCCGCATTCGAGTGGTTCGAGGACCTGAGGCGGACCCACTATCCGCCCGATCGCAACAAGGTCCCGGCGCACCTCACCCTGTTCCATTCCCTGCCCGGGCGGCAGGAGCGGGAGGTGGCCGGGGCGCTCAGGGCCGCCTGCCGGGGCCGCGGGCCGATGCGCCTTGAGGTCCGCGGTCCCTGGTCGCTGGGCCAGGGTGTCGCCTACCGGGTCGCCTCGCCGGAGCTGGAGGCCCTGCGGGCCGGGCTCGCCGCCGTGTTCGATCCCTGGCTCACGGGTCTGGACCGTGCGCCCTGGCGCCCGCACGTCACCGTGCAGAACAAGGCCGATCCGGCGGCGGCGCGCGCTCTTCTGGAGCGGCTGCAGCAGGAGTTCGAGCCCTTCGACTTCGAGGCGGTCGGGCTGCTGGTCTGGCGCTGGCGCGGAGGCCCCTGGGAGCTGCTCGGACGGACGCCCTTCGGCGCTTGAGGCCGCCGGCGGGCGCCGGGCCCTGGCCTCGGCCGCCCCGCAGGTGCTACCGGCCGGCCATGTCCAGCCCTGCGCCCGCCCCTTTGCGACTCTGGCTCGAGATCTCGCACCATGCCGCCTTCCGCGTCGGTGGCTGGGCCTGGGTGCGCGCCGACGGGATCGAGCGCGCCGGCCAGGCCGGAGGCGAGCGGCGCGTCGAGCTCGAGCGCGCCGTCCTGCTGGGGCTGCTTTCCGCGCTGAAGTCCCTGCCGCCCGGCCGAGCGGTGGAGCTGCACAGCGCCTGCGAGGCCCTCCTCGCCGTCCCCGCCCGGCTCGCCGCTGCCGAGGCCGGGCTGGACCCGCCGGCGGACAACCTCGAGCTCTGGGCCCAGGCCAGGACCGCA
>Ga0164243_10003998_pt1 | contig 23266 bp, 28 predicted proteins | sample OricompcompostOP_FD_108781 | JGI IMG/M metagenome (GOLD analysis project Ga0164243, IMG submission 108781) | Organic Plus compost microbial communities from Emeryville, California, USA - Original compost - Organic plus compost (OP) | ecosystem: Engineered > Solid waste > Mixed feedstock >...
GGGAGGCCCCGGGTGGCCAGCATTGTCATGACCACCTGGCAACGGCATACACCCGCCCGGAGTCCGACCTCTACTGAGGCTACGTGCTAATAGCAGTAACGCCGGAGGGGCAATCGTATGGAAGGCGTTTGATAATAGACCCCAGATGGAGTTGTATCGATCGACGTTAGTACCCATATCAAGGTTCGATGGGCGGAACCCTGAAGGGGACGGACTTGTAAACTAGAAGGGCTTCGGATTTTATCGCCGTTATCGAGCAGCACCTATCGCAGGCATGATAAATCATCGACGAGTGTAGGAAACGATGGTCTCGGAGGGTCTTCACCAGCCATTATATTTCGCCGAAACTCTTGACTTAAGTGGCAAAGGAGCTATGCGGTGAAGTAAGCACGAAGGACTTACTTTGCCGCGTAGCAAGCCGATGGGCAGTAATACTCGTAATAAGAGAACGATCGGTGACTAGACGGAAAATAATCGCATTGACAACTCAGCGAAAGTGGCCCGGTGGGATTCTCACAATGCAAGGTAGATATAATGACAATTGGGCTTCCCAGTATGCCCTCGGTAGTTGGACATTGCGTGACTATGCGGGTTTCCATCAGTGGCAACAACGTGGCGCCGAAATTGGGGAACCTTCTCAACCTCAGACGGCGGCCTGCCGGGAACCGCTCTGTATTCCAACTTCTGGGCCAGTCTTCAGTCGACTGCGAAGCATTTAACGCAAGGCGCCATGTACACCGGCTGCTCCGAAATGCTCAACCATCCTGGCGTCTCAAAGGCGCAACAGATAAACGATGTATCAACTGCCTCGAAGGGGGAAGGGGAGCAGACACCCGGGGAGGAATCTCTAGACGCTGATCAAGATGAATTGTGACTACATCTGGCGTGGGAGGAAAAGACTTCCAGAAGAAAGGCACATCAGTGGATATGTGTTACGCGGCGAGGAATGTGACGATCTGGCGCACATGCTGCGTTTTCGGGAGACTCCAATAGTACCCACCCCGTCATTCATGGCATGGCCGTGCTGTGTAGAAGAACCCCATCATGGCCTGGCTCGACCTATGTTCTAGCCGGAAACTTCCTGGGCCGAGTGTGGGAATCCAAAACAGCGTCTAATCCTGACAGCATATCCGCCATATACCTCCAGTAGTCAGATGCCCGCAACATCCTTCAATGCAAGCCAGTTTCACTCTTGCTCGCGATATATTGATTCATCTGCCCGGTTTAAATTGGATGACAGTGAAGGATTAAGGTAATAGAGGGGATACAACATGAAATACTGCGTACGAAGCATGGGGGATATAGTTGTAGAACGAGGGGCCTTTGGGGATCATGAAGAATTAATGTTGACATCGTTTAGCAAACTGGAGGAACATCAAACGGGTTGAGTGAGCAAGTCTATGTTCACTGTTTCTTTCAAACTCATTGTGACCGATTGATGCTGCACAGGGCAATGATAAGCGGATGAGCTGCGAAGTATGAAACGGCTGAAGACGTACAAGGAGGAGGGCACGTAATCATGGCTGACTAACCACAAGAACTCTTGAGTTCATTCAATTGTTGTCCGAGGTCGTTCGTCCAGAGCCTTGGCGGGACTTGAGGCCCTTGTCAATCAGTGTCAAACCCCACTATTGGGGATAGCCACTTCAGTTTGCCTTTGTACTCCGTGTCCCATGACGTTGACGAGACCAAGACCCATCAAGATTTTGGACGACTTCAGCGCCACCATTAACATCACTATCAGAGCGAAGTGCGAACATCTCCTCAACACTGAATTTATCAAGAAAGCCGTCTCATAGCCACCGCCCAGCCATAGTCCCCCCAAAAAATGTCGAACCGACAACTTGCCAGAGATATGCAGGTGGAGTTTCAGGCGAGGGTATGTCTGCCTATCCCAACCACCATCACTGCAAACTGTCAGCCAGGTACTGATCCTCTTCCCAGTTCCAAGCCAAGCAAGCCCGGAGAGAGGCGCAGAAGGCCGCAAAGCAGGATCCTATCCTGAAGAAGCAGATTCAGGATGTTCGTAGTACCACTCCACAAGTCCGTCCTCTCCTACTGCACTGCCCGGCTAACATCTCAACTCTAGCTCCTGAAGAAAGGCGAAACCGCCAAGGCTTATCAAAAAGCAAAGATGTTGCTTTCGAAACAGGCACTTGCGCAGCAGATGGATCAGATGGCGGACATGGCGGAGCTATCAGCTGCTCAGATCCAGGCCAATAACGCAATGAATCGCATGACCCACATGATGGCAAACTCGTCGCGGACAATGTCTGTTGCGCAGAGGAATGTCAACCCGGAAAAGGTACTGTTTTCAACCATGAGAACCCCGAGCTTCACCATTCATAGCTAATGTCCTCTCACGTCACAGACTCTCCTCACGCTTGAGCAGTTTAAACAACAAAACGAGGAATACGCCATGTCCAACGGCATCTATCAGGATGCCATCGCCCAGTCAACAAGTGCTCAGGTCTCGGACGATGCTGTCCACGAACTTCTAGGAAAGCTTGCCGATGACGCAGGCGTAGAACTTAGTGCGGAGCTCAATAGCCCGAAGCCAGTCGTCGCCGAACCGGTTGCAACGGAGCCGACCGCCGAGGAGGAAGATCAGCTGCAGCAGAGGCTGCGGGCTCTCAGGGCATAGATCTACTCGACCCCCCCTGTTGGGGTCTTCTTTTACGCGTAATGGTGGATTCAAGTCATGATGTTTCGGTGCGCGGAAGGTCAAATTGGAAAGGCGTTGATGGAGTTTTAACGGTTTACATGGAGGACATACATAGCATTGGAAGGGCACCGAATCACGATCCTAGAGGGGTTTACCCCCAGATATATATAAACAAGAATAGGAATTTATGCGTTTCGGGACTGGAGGCCTGGTAGGTTTGTCTCTACTTTCCCCTAGAGTTGGGGCTCGGAAATTTGTTTTATAGGATCTGTGCCGTCATTTCATCTCATCATAAACAGCCGCGCTGATAAAAGGCCCCAACGATGACGTGGCTACGAAGTACTGCCCATGAGACATAACAGCCAGGTTTTTTTTTTTGGACCCTCGATTACCACTTCCCCTTTTTGGGGGGTTTTTCTCTTGTTTCTTCACATGTATAAGCTAGCGACTGCCGTGATATCTCGCTTGATCATTTCCTGGGCGGCCTGCATCTTCTGGTAAAGCTCAGGGTCTCCCACAATGCGCGCCGCGTTCTTTACCTCGCGGCATGTCTCGTCTAGGCGGGTGATGGTGCGGACAATAGTGCCTTCGAGGACGTCGGTCAAATCCGTGATGTTTTTGAAACTCATCCCCCTAGCCCACTCATAGACAACTTCCATGAGGCCAAACCGGGGTTGCGACACAAAGTCGTTTGATTCGTCGGAAGATTGGATAACTTGATGCAGCGTCTGGACTTCGTTCACCTTCTCGCTGATTTCCACGATAGTTGCTCTGCCCCGTTCCAACTTGCTTGTCAGTGAGGGCTCACAATCAGTCTTCTCCTGGAACACGAATGCAGAAAGAAGGGCCGCAATTTCTGCTGGTTCGTAGTCCGCCAGGACATTGTCCAGGATGAGCTCAGTGAGGACAAGTTCGTCTCCTGAATGTATCTCGCAGGCAACCTTGCCCTTGAGTTGAATGCGCGTGTCATCGTCGATGAACTTGAGATCTTTAAGTACCTGGATCCGCTGTTCGTAATCCGGAAGGAGCTGGAGGTTTTGGTCCGAAAGAGCCTGGCGGAGCTGGGAAATGTGATCTTTGATAAGCCACTGGTCGTGACACATTGCGAACTAGATAGAGTCGACAGTCGTTAGCGTTCGCTAGAATTGCTTTGCAGGGTACACTCCTAGACAGGTATGGCCCCAGGGAAGGTGAAAGTACTTACGTGTTTTACAAAGTCGGGGCAACGTAAAGCGGGCGAAGCTGCTGCCGTGGCAGCCGCCTTCTTTCTCCTCTCCACCAACTCCTGCAAATATAGGCTTTTGAATCGTGACATGTCCGCCTCCTCCCAGATACCATCCCATGAGCGGCATAGACCATGAATCCGTTCCTTTGCTCTGCGGCCGGCATCCCCACCCTGGAATATTTCGGGCACAATGCCTTTGGTAACATATCTTGTGAGGCAGATGATGTCCTCAACCGGGACGTGGGCCGTCTTGATATGTACGTGTTTCTTTGCCTGTGGAAGAGGCGTAAGAAGGCCCCAAAAGGCCGATACAAAAGGTAAAAGATCTGTCGAATCTCTTGTATCCCTGACGGTTTTAATCTCGAGAACATGGACCATCGGGTTATTGGGGGAGCCCTTGATGCTGGCACCTTCAGCGAGCAGGATACCGGGAGTCCGTATTCCGTCCCTACTGTAGACGATCAAGCGCTGGGCAGTAAACATCTTGCGTCCGATAGGGATAGCCAAGAGCCCTTTATATAGCTCGGTCGTCAACTGGCGATATGTTTGCGAGGCCCCGTGGCACTCGTCCACGACGCCATCACAGACGTCGCAGCTATCTCGCTTGACGCGGGCAAGGTCGGCCTCGGACAGTCTAACAGCTTTCTCATGCTCGGGGAGAAGCTGCTGGGTGGCATGCTCCGAGAAGCTACGCTTAATCATCTCCTCTATCTTGAGCGCCTCAACCCGCAGAAGGTTCAATATCATGTTGTAGGTGAGCCTGAACTGAGATCGCAACTTGGACGGTTCGCCCAGGATCATGGTCCGCAGCTCGCCGGCAGGAGGTGCCTCGTCTCCGCCTGGTGGTACAATTATGACAGAACCAACACTGTCCAGCCCTCTCCGACCAGCCCTACCCGCCATTTGGGTGTATTCACCGGGAAGCAAATTGCGGAAGGAATGGCCATCATGCTTTCGATACCCAGAAAAGACGACAGTGCGGGTGGGAAGATTAAGGCCCATGGCAAAAGTTTCCGTCGCAAATAGGACTTTGACGAGTGTTTGGGCGAACAAGATCTCGACCAGTTCCTTGACGATAGGGAGTAGACCACCGTGGTGTACAGCGATACCTCGGCCTAAAAGATCTCGTAGGCGGATGATTTGGGGAAGCACCCGGTCTTCGGGCTTTAACCTCGCAATAGACTTCTCGATCGTCATGTGGATGGCACTCTTCTCGGATGCAGTGCAAAAATCCTGATTGCTAAGAGCATCGGCATTCTCCTCGCATCTCCTCTTGGAGAAGACAAATATACAGGCCGGGAGAAGGCTGTTCTTCTTCAGGAAATGGACCATGTGGACCCAGAGCGTTTTGTCTTGGGCAGCGGACGTATACCCACCTGGACGTCCGGTTCTACCCATATGACCAGGAGCGTGGCTGGCACGCGAAGGTCCACCTCGGCCTCCGCCCCGGCCACCGCCTCCTCGAGAAGAGTTTCCTCGCTGCCCAGAGCCCCTTTGGCCGCCTCGCTGGTTGCCACCTCTACCGTGGCCCCGGCCTCCTCCTCGTGCCCCAGCAGAACTCTCTGTAAGGGTTCTCGTCTTCCCCTGAAGTGCATGGTTGGCATCTTTCCAACCTTGCTCCAGGAACCGCTTCTCGGAATCGACTATTTTGTGGATAGCCTTGCCCGCCCAGAGGTAATGTTCCAATGGCACTGGCCTCTTGGTCGTCGAGATGACGTAAATATCCTTCTTCTTGGTCCGGCCTACCCATGAGGCGAATTCATACGTGTTTGGGACCGTGGCAGAGAGGAGGATGAGGGACACATGGTCCGGTAGCATGATGATAACCTCCTCCCACACGACGCCGCGCTCGAAATCATTGACGTAATGGACCTCATCGAAAATCACGAATTCGACGTCTCGAATCAGGTCAGCGCCACGGTAGAGCATGCTCCGCAAGATTTCTGTCGTCATGATGAGGCAGCTAGCTTCGGCATTGATCTGAACATCTCCGGTGAGGATCCCAACATCGTCGAAGGTAAGACGGAAGTCTCTAAACTTTTGATTGCTTAGAGCCTTGATGGGCGAGGTATATATCGCCTTGGTCATGTGCTTGGCAGCTAGGGCGATGGCGTACTCCGCCACGACTGTCTTTCCGGCTGACGTATGGGCGGCGACGAAAACGGAGTCGCCGTTTTCGAGATGATAGACGGCCTCCTTTTGGAAGGTATCGAGCTCGAACGGCCATTCTCTAGCCATGTCCGGCACTAGCTCTGCGAAGTTTGCCATTTCTCGTTTGATGTCTACCATGTGTGCATATTCCCGGCCAGCCCTGCGGGTACTGGATGCCGCCAGGATTCCGTGGGGCTCCAACGCGGGGAACTCGACGGGGAGAATGGCATCGATGTCTTCTTCCGCATCCTCGTCAGATTCAGGACTCTCCTCCCCAGCAGCAGGCGATACGATTTCTCCGTCGACGCCTTCGGAGACATGTATCTGATCCGGCTCCTCTCTGAGCTCTCGCACCACTTGCTGACTCTCATCTTCCTCAGCCAGAGGTGTTTTCTTTCCAAAATTGATGCCCCGTGATAGTCCGGGTGCTACTTCCAACAGCCCACCCTCGGCGCCTAGGGTAATGACTCTCTCCAGCTTGTTAGAAGCACCTGCCTTGGTGTCAGCGCCATCGGCAAGCTGCAGATCCTCATATGCAGCAGCAGCCTCGATACCGTCAAGGCCTCCCGGAGCAAAAGGGAAAAAGCCGGCGGCGCCGCGAACAAAGTCAGCCCTGCCTGCCGGTTTCCGCAGGAAAGAGGTGGAGTTTTTGGCAGTGGCGCTGTTCGCCGGCACCGTTACACTTTTGTACCCCGTCACCCGGCCCTCTAGGCCATGACGAACAAATCGTGTGACTGTTCGACTCTGGGTTGGAGCGAGGTGGAACAGTTCCGAGAACTCTACCAGGCTCTCCCAGCGTCTGAGATTGAGTGAGGGGGTGTTAGTTAGCTAGGGCCGATTACATCTCTGGGTTTGGATGCGACCACAGTGAATCGGGCAGATATGATGGCGAGGGGTAGGGCTTGAGCAACGTACTGTTGAAACCGATCCAGCCACTCCGGGGGAAACGATGCGGAAGGCGCCAAAAATTCGCCCTCGAGCTGTTGCTTCAAGTGCTCGTTGCTTATAGTGGCAGGTTTCCTTCGATTCACTGGTCTGGGTCCTCCAGCCAGTAGGTCGTCGATGACGGATACGGGTTTATCCTCTCGTTCCTCAGCGCCACAGCTCAGAACCGATAACCTCTCCATACAGGCCTGCAAGGCATCCTCACAGGCCATGGCGTGGGTGAGTATTCTCAATGTCCTAGAAACATACACTATATGGTGAGATTTGGGAGCTCAGACGTTCTCCGTAAGGTCGTAGGGGAATAAGAGACAGAAAGAAAAATAGAAGTTGAAAAAAGCAAGGCACGTTTGTGGAGAATGGATGATTATGAGAAGGTGCAAATGGATTGCCAGGTCAAGCAACAAACAATCATGCTCCCACTCCTCAAATTATCGAGGTTAGCTAACAAACGTTGACCAAATATGCCAGCATTGAGCCCTGAGAATTAAGACAGCAGAAAACTAAGCTTAATCGAGTCGGAGCAATCAGAAATTCCAAAGTCTTTTTTATCAATGATTGACTGAGCACCCTTTAATGTACGACATCCGTGCCGCCGCCATGCTGCAGGGTGTAAATTGTGAAGATGATGAATAGTTTTTTTTTTAATCTCGCGCTGACTATTCTCATAGAACCTATGAACCTATGTCCTGCTGAACCTCCATTTGCCCCAGGCAGTAGAATATCCCATCCAAAAGAAAATAGTGCTTGAATTGCGAGTGCAAAAGAAGATAGAGTTACAGCTAATAGTTTCCGAGCCTCCCAGACTCTAAGTAATGTGACGGATTACATGGGTCGAGAGTATGTAATTACAGTTTTCGGAACCGATTCACCCCTTTCCACTGTCCTGTTCCCAGTTCCCATCATCGCCCTAGTCTACGCGACATCTGGTCCCCTTTGCCAATGTTCCCCCCTCCGGTGGGTTGGTTCTACTTTCCATTACAACCCTTGGGCTCTCCCTTGTTCTCACCGCTGCTAATCTCGCCTCCCCCTCTTACACCCGAAGCATCTTGGCTGCGTAATTCTCGATTAACTGCTCGGTCGGGAAACTCATCTCTTCGAGATTCTGCGCGTATGGCGTCGGAACCTCAGCTCCGGTGATACGCTGGGCCGGGGCATCCAGATAGTCAAAGGCATATTCCATGGTCAACGCTAGAATTTCCGAACCAACGCCGAAGGCGGGGAAGCCGGATTCGACAGCAAGTAGTCGCCGTGTCTTCTTGACGGATTTGACGATAGATTCGACATCCATGGGCTTGACTGATCGAAGGTTGAGGACTTCAGCCTCAACGCCGTACTTGTTCTTCAGATTCTCGGCCGCGATCATGCACTGGCCTACGCATCGAGATAGCGACACAATTGTAAGGTCCTTGCCGACGCGCTCAATCTTGGCCTTTCCGATTGGAAGCACGAAGTCATCCTTCTGGGCGGCCTCGGACATGGGGAAAGATTGACCGTACATCAGTTCGTTCTCGAGGACAACGACAGGGTTGGGGTCCCTGATAGCTGCTTTGAGGAGACCCTTTGCGTCTTCGGCGCTCCAGGGGGCGACGACTTTAAGTCCCGGGATGCTACCATACCAGGCAGAGTAGTCCTGGGAGTGCTGAGCGGCGACACCAGCAGCGAAGCCATTTGGACCACGGAATGTGATATTGCATGGCTGGATACCTCCAGACATGTATAGTGTTTTTGCTGCCGAGTTGACGATCTGGTCTATCGCTTGCATGGCAAAGTTCCACGTCATGAATTCGCACTAGACATGATGTGTCAGGGTCAGTTGACGAAGAGAACAGGCAAGAAAGCATGGCGATAAAGTGACAAAAAATAACTGTCCAGAAAACCGGAGGGGATCAAACGAGACAAGACGTACAACAGGGTGAAGACCACTGAGGGCAGCGCCCACAGCCAGACCGGTGAATCCGCTTTCAGTAATGGGTGTATCAATCACCCTCTTATCGCCAAACCTGTCGAGCAAACCCTTGGTAACCTTGTAGGCTCCGTTGTATTGGGCTACCTCTTCACCCATCACGAACACCTTCGGGTTGGACTCGAGCTCTTCCGCTAGCGCCTCATTTAGCGCATCGCGAACGGTATACTCCTTGGTGGCCGCGGAAGCAGAGTAGGTTCGGGCAGCACGGATGGCGAAAGCTGGAGTCAAGGCGGTCCTCGCAAAAGTGGCAGGCCTTGCGGAAGCAGCCATTCGGCTAGCACGGAGAACGTACCGCGACATTTTCTGGATCCTGTTTGTCCTGGACACTGCTAAGGAATGAATGTGTGAAGATGTGGATTGTCTGGACGTGACGATAGAGCCGTGATGACGTGGAAACGAGATAGGCCGGGGCGGAATTGAACGCTATAAGGCGAGCGGCAAAATGGTCCTTGTCCCTGGGACGGAGAAGACGAAGACAAAAGTTCAATTGCCTGGATGATAAGTCGTGAGGAGAGATGTGGGAAAGGAGGTAATAGGTGAAGACCCGAACCGTTTCGGCAGAGGAAGGTTGATAGGAGGGAATTTTTCCAAAAGTTGAGTAAAGCTCAACAGCTTACCTTTCGCTGGGGCTAGAAGCGGAAAAATCGGGTGTACCAGCCGCCGGGGAAGGTAGAGGTACGAAGTATACTTGGTAAAGGATAGATGCTGATGCAATTGTCTATAATTATAATTGGAGGGGTTTGGGTGCAGAACATGATTGATTGAGACGATTGGCACCTCTAAGGTACTGGTACTTACTTCCGTCCTCTTACAACACAGGAAGTATCAATACAAGCCCGCTAAGCGGGCGCCTCCAAGAAGTTACAGGCACGAAGTACTTCGTAGTTTACGAAGGGGTTCAGGCGCAAGGATGTAGCACACAATTTGGTGCATTTCAGTAACCCTTGCTGATGGTTCTACCCCTGCTTCTGGAGGAGCTTTCCACAGTGTTTAATGTCAACCGAAAAATGCTGTGGATCCAAGTTCCTGGGAGCTAGTCGCGATTAGTACTGAATCGGGTCCCTTGCTCTCCGAGAAGAGTGAAGAGTTGCGTCTTGGTGTTCTTCTGCAATTAAGGTTTCTTCAGTGTTCCTTTCCCTTGGAGCATACGTTAGGTGCAATGCCACCGTGAAAGCAGTTTAGAACTATTATGATATTTGGGGAGAGTTCATCGGAGCCCACAATCATTGGTATAAACCGGCTTCATTCCAAACGTACGGAGGGCCCGTTTATGTCTATAAAGAAAAGACAGGGGGCAAAAAGAGAAAGAGAGAGACGTCTCAATAGCTGCGTCGAGAATGCAGAGTGCAAAGTACAGATTGCTTCGCTTGACAGGCCACCAAGCCAATGACACGCCCCCGTGCCCTAAATTATTGACAGAACACTCACAGTCGACACTCAGACATGGCGTTGCTTCCATTGAATTATTATTATCGGTGTACGAACTATGCATTATGTACATTCAAAATTATATCCACGGATTTCCAGCTCTGGCTCAGGGAATAAAACTAGACGGAAGCTGAAGATCTGAGCCTCTCACAAGATAGGCCGCGCACAACGAGAGACTCCCTCTCCATTATTGTCCTCCCGGCCATGCCTTTACCCATAGAAACGACTACATCGGCTGAAACGATTCTCACCCCTAGTATTTAATTCGACGGCTTCCTCGCCACTATCAGGTACATTGGGGTGAAGAGATGTTCCCTGCCTCCAGCGACCAGACAATCGGCAGCATGCGCGAGGCTGTCCGCGGTCTTCTTCGTACCGACCGGCACAAGGCCAACCTTCTCCATCACGCCAGCCAGGTTGTGCATGATTGTCCGGCCCCACCGCGTCATGCGCACGATGGAAAAGATATCACCGACAGATTGGATGTACCTCAGCTCTCCCGACAGGGGCCAGTACCATGGGAGGGCATCGTCACCCCCTGCAAGGTCTTTGTGCATAAGCATTTCGAATCCAGCCGCATCGATGGCTGCTAGAGCCTCTGAAACCTTGCACATATTAGAGATACCGTCACCTTGCTCAATACCCAATCGGATAGCTCGGTGGTGCAGGTCGTCATTGTCATATTGATCCGTCATGAGCCATTCGTATACGCCGAAGACACCGCCAGGTTTAAGCACTCGGAAAATCTCGCTATAGATGCCCTCTAGCGTTGGCGCGTGAACCGTCGCCTCGATGGCGTAAATAGCATCGAAGGTGTTATCGGCAAACGACATTTGCTATAGAAAAAAACCAATGACGGGTGAGTATGTTACACTACGTTCAATGCTCAGCCTAGGGTGGAAAAAAAAAAGAAGGCGTACCATAAAATCACCCTTAACGAATTCAAGCTGGTCAGAAAGACCCTCCTTGGCAGCGTAATGGGTGGCGCGCTCAATCTGGTAGTCGTTATTGTTCAGGCCGGTGACGTGGCATCCGGTGAACTTGGCGATCTCACGAGCTGGTCCGCCGACACCACAGCCGACGTCGAGGACCCTCATCCCCTCTTTGATGCCAATGCAGTGCGCAAGGTAGTGCTCGTGTCTTGCAATGGCCTGGTAAAAAGGCTCGCCATATGAGAAGCGGCAGAAATGGAACGATTGTCCCCAGCCATATTCGTACAGATCGGTAGCAAGGTTGTAATAACTGGCAAAGTCACTTGGTTAGAACCCATGCTTCTAAGGTTTATTCTGCAGTGTCTTGGGGATAGGGGGGGGATACATACTGCCTCGTGAGAGTCGCGTACTCAGCTGTGCGGGCCTATTTCGTGAGTATTAGCATCTATTACTGCCGGCATTGTCCACGTGCCGGAAACCTACTGCTCGATCCTCTGCAGTTTCGTCTTTGGCGGCCTTGTTATCCCAATGCTTAAAGTATTCTTCCGATGCTACTTTCTGGGCGGCCGTGTTTTTCTTTAGAATTGCGGCGATACCACCCGTGGCCTGCGCGCTGCTTCCGTGCATCGCCTTGTTAAAGGCCGCATCTCGGCCGTGGTCCTCCCTCTCGAGGTGCGAAGCGGTCGAGGATGCCACCATGGTCGCGGTGTGTCTTATCGAGATTGAGGTGAGGAATTGGGGGTTGAATCGACGCGGAAGCTTGCTTGCTTTGAGCAGAAGGGATTAGAGAAGAAATTCACTCCGAATTGGATCAATTGGGGAAGATGAAGCAGGGTCCGATACTTTATAGTTATACAAAGTAGGTGTGCTCTGCAAAGCTTTGGAGGTCAGGAAGCGAAAACGGGCGTATTCGGATGGACATGCTTTTTTACTCTCCCCTTTTCAAGCTTAAAAAAAGGCACTGACCGCCCGTTGTGGCGACTCCCCGTCATGTCCTCAGTACAATGTATTTCTCCTTTGTAGATATTGTCACTAATGTATCAATACCCCAGGCTTCATCGAAATAACCAGGTAAGGTCATGACCAATGGGAAAAGAGGAAATTTCGAATCCGAATACGAGTCAGGCACGACACTTCATTGCGATCTGGACAACTGCAATTGTCAAATTGAACAGACTTTTGCTTCATTATATAAGCAGAGCTAATTTCGTCGTCGCAGAGAGTTGCAGTCCAATTGAAAATTTGCCGTCCTTTTTTTTTAAAACTGGAAGAAAACAAATGGAGGGGCCTCAACAGCTCGACACATCCAGGCTGACCTGCCCCAATTCTCCAACCAAGTTCTCCTCGTGTTACATAATATTAATACGATTACGTTATATCGATCCGAAACATCCTGCGCAATATCACATAGTAAGGTCATTGTGATTCTCCTAGGCACCATAGCCACCACGCCACCAGCTTTATTCCCTCCATCGCGCCGCCGACAACATGCCTCCGCCTCAGATCAAGCAAGATCTTAACAGATCCGGATGGGAAACAACAGATTTCCCTTCAGTCTGCGAAAACTGCCTTCCAGAAAATCCATATGTCAAGATGCTCAAGGAAGACTATGGCGCCGAGTGTAAACTGGTTAGTCTACGCGCCTTTTTATATACTCTTTTTCTTGGTCCTGCTTCGTCTACACTTGCTAACCCAAGATCTGTTCCCTAGTGTACACGTCCATTTACCGTGTTTAGCTGGAGTGCCGACCGAGCGCAAGGCCGGAAACGAAGGTGTAATGTCTGCCTAACCTGCGCTAGACTCAAAAACTGTTGCCAATCTTGCATGCTCGATCTCTCGTTTGGTCTGCCTCTCGTGGTCCGCGATGCCGCATTAAAGATGGTTGCGCCCGGCCCTACCTCCGATGTCAACCGTGAATATTTTGCCCAGAACAATGAGCGAGCTATTGAGGAAGGTCGAGGAGGTGTTGAAGAGTATGAAAAGACGGATGAAAAGGCCAGAGAGTTGCTTCGCCGCTTGGCAACAAGCAAACCCTATTTCAGGAAAGGCCCGACCGTTGACGACTCGGGTGCCATCATTTCTTCCACAGGCGCCGGTCGCGGCGGACCTGGTCCAATCCGGACTCGCGACTCCCGAGCGGCCGCGGCCGCGGGCGGTGGACGTCAGAATCGACCAAAACCAGCCGCGGGTGGCATAGCACATACACCAATCGGCCCCAAGGATTGGATGCCACCAGATGACAAGAATATCATGTCCTTGTTCCTAACTGGGGTTGAGGACGACCTTCCTGAATACAAGATCCGAGACTTTTTCAAAGTCCATGGCAAGATAAAGAGCCTCATATGCTCTCATATGTCGCATTGCGCTTTTATCAACTTTGAGACTAGGGAGGCTGCGGAAAAGGCTGCTGCTGCCTGCCAGGGGCGTGCAGTCATTGCGGGCTGTCCCCTCCGTGTACGCTGGAAAATGCCAACGGCGGTTGGAACCATGAATCGAGAACAGAGGGCGCAGATGTTGATGGATGCGCGGCGTACAATCACTGGTGTGAGGGGCAAGGATAACCGTCGAGGTCACCCCGGGAGTACGCCGTCGGCTTCTGAGGGTGAACAATCCGCCGGCCCGGCCACCACCGCCGCGCCACCAGGAAGTGCTGCGATTCCCAAATATGCAAGTCTCGAGGGGGCGTAAGCTTATGGTGTACCCTGCCATGTCTTGTTTCAAATGAGCACGAGCTTCGCATTCTAAGGCGTTATACGGACGGCGGCGATTATGAGGATATGGAATACACGCGGGCGTTTATCGGGACAACAAAAAAACACTCTAGCTTCATTGGTAAACATGCTTCTGTATTGGCACAGTGAGTCCGGCAATCGGTATCGTACAAACACACCTGGCATCGGTGATGAGATGTCATAAATCAACTGCAACCGCATTTCCCGCCACCAAGCGTCTGCGTTGGCGATTTGATGCTATCGTTGTCGCCACGCTCGGTCTGATCATGTATCCGCAGCCCTACAATGACACGGTTCAGGTCAGCACCAATATTTTTCATCCCGTCGGGGCAAGATTATCCAAGAGAAGAACGTCGGGCCATACTGTATACATCGTTCTCCTCCTGCACACCCTGGACTACGTTCGCCCTGAGCACCGAGGCAACCTCCTGGGCATGTTGAATACGTTTTTGGAAGTCGGGGTCTGAGGGGCTGGCGCCAGCGCGGAATTCTTCACGGATACGATTTCTCGCTTCGATAAGGAGTCGCTGATCGCCTGCAGAGGGAGATTCTGGGTTAGCATCACAGAATGGGGGGCCGAGAAGGGCCGATGCCCGTCAAAAAAAATATCGGTTTGACTGACCCCGGAAGGCCACCTGGGTAGCTCGGAAAAGATTCCGGTATGCAGCAAGGGCCATGGTCGCGGTGCCTGTGCTGATGTATATGGCTAGGTAAAGTGGCTTAGGATATGGGATGGCTTGAGAGGGCCGTCGGAGGTAAAAATCGAGGCTCGATATATCCTACGCTCGTTCCACGATGATGGGGGCACATGAGCAATGGTGGGCTACAAAAGCTCGTTGCCGTCCTCAAACTACCAATTTCACAGCTGCTTAATAATCAAACGTATCAAAGTCCGTATCCCAATTGATGCATAGACTACTTACTTCATATGAATATCACTGAAAGAGGTATTTCAGTCTTTAGTCTTCGCCTTTCAAAGACTTTTTACACAGGTACCTTTTCCATGATCAATGGGCGTGGACGGGCCAACCATCTTTGTCGATTTCTCGTGGTTTCCTTGGCCTCGGGATGCCCGCTTTCTACAAGAAATTCCTCGAAATCAACCTAGAATTACTTTTTCTTCTTTTTCGTCGCTCGTAATTATTAGGAGTCAAAGTGATTTTCCCAAGGGGTGTAGTTTATACATAGGCTATATATCAAGTACTATTGCTTACTTGGGGAAAGGAAGGAAACAATTCGAATTCCATTGTAGCAGCCGAACATCTGGTCAGTGACTTCGCGCGACCTTTGTTCTTAGTCAGACACACCTCCAGGTCAAAGTTGGTCTAAGCGTTGCAGCCGCCACACCAAGAAATTTTTAGCTGTTGCTTATCTCCAATTGTGCCCCTCCAAAATTTTCTTGCCATCGACAAATTCAAGATCCCTTCGAGCAGAAAAACAATGGCTGTTGCATCAGTCACTAGCATTCCCCTCCCGGCCCTTCCTGCGGATTGGGCCGCGGGAAAGGATTTCAAACCTGTTGGCCATATCTCCGCCTCGACTTTGCGCACGATTGAACCAGTCGGACCTCACTTCCTTGCCCATGCCCGCCGTGCTCGTCATAAGCGCACCTTTTCCGAGGACGACCGTATCCAAGCCCAGGAGAAGGCCAAGAAGGTTGAAGACGAAGAGTACAGTGAAATCAGCGAGGACGAGGATCCTCTCATGCTTCAGCGTGACGCCAAGGACTGGAAGGTTAGAACCAACTCTCCCCCATTCATATCTTCTACCTCACCCTCTGTTGCTAACGTGGACCTTTTCTTTTTTTTCCCTTGCAAATTTTAGAGCCAAGATCACTATGCTGTCCTCGGCCTCACAAAGTTCCGGTATAAGGCGACCGAAGACCAGATCAAGCGGGCCCATCGCAAGAAGGTCTTGCGCCACCATCCCGACAAGAAGGCCGCCGCTGGCCGCACCGACGATGACAATTTCTTCAAATGCATTCAAAAGGCCACCGAGATCCTTCTTGACCCCGTGAAGCGCCGTCAGTATGACTCAGTTGACGAGGCGGCAGACGTCGATGCCCCGTCCAAGAAGCAGCTTGCCAAGGGCAACTTTTATAAGCTCTGGGGAAATGTCTTCAAGTCGGAGGCTCGATTCTCCAAAACCCACCCTGTCCCAACTTTCGGTGATGAGAAATCGACGAAGGACGAGGTTGAGAACTTCTATAATTTCTGGTACAACTTCGACAGCTGGAGGTCTTTCGAGTATCTCGACGAGGATGTTCCCGACGACAACGAGAACCGTGACCAGAAGCGCCACATGGAACGTAAGAATGCGAATGCACGCAAGAAGAAGAAGGCTGAGGACAATGCCCGTTTGCGAAAGCTTCTAGACGATTGTTCAGCCGCGGATGAGCGGATCAAGCGTTTCCGCAAGGAAGCAAACGCCGCGAAGAACAAGAAGAGGCTGGAAAAAGAAGAGGCCGAGCGTCGCGCGAAGGAGGAGGCTAGGTTGAAGAAGGAGGAGGAGGAGAGGGCTGCCAAGGCTGCCGAGGAAACAGCGAAGGCCGACCGCGAGGCGGCGAAGAAGGCAAAGGAAGCTGCCAAGAATGCCGCCAAGAAGAACAAGCGAGTTCTTAAGGGCTCCGTCAAAGATGCCAACTACTTTGTCAGTGGCGAGCCGAGCGCATCCACAATCGATAGTGTCCTTGCGGATGTTGAGCTCGTTCAGTCGAAGCTTGACAACGAAGGCATAGCTGCCTTGGCCGGCAAGCTGAATGGCCTTAAGCTCGCGGATGAGATTAAGACCGTCTGGCAGGATGAAATAGGAAGGTTACAGGGCGATGGGAAGTTGGTGGCTGCGGATATCAAGGCCCTTGGCTCTTGAACAAACCAGACTAGGTTTTCTTCCGCCTGATTGCTTCAGGTTATGCCCGTTTGCATATCTTACGATCCAGATATTTGAGGCATAGTAGGAGCAGCATTATAAGTCAAGTATCAATCCTAGGGACCGTTAAAAGAAGATTCGTGAGCACTGTTCTTTTAATCCTGCGATGAATATCCCCTCGCCATTGTCGTGGTTTTATCGGAGGTCTGAGAGCCAAGGTCGAGGAACCAACTGGACCGAGAATACAAGGCTTCAGCTGCTACTTCAGTCAAACGAAGCTACCCTTTCCAATCTACTCAGTTTCGTCGCATGTCGGATGTTGGCTTCTACCTAGATCGAGCATGGACTTTGGGCGAGGAGGTCGAAAGAATCTTTGGGCCCAACCCAGATTTGTTGATTGTTTTTCCTACTGGTTTTCTATATGAATGGGTTGTATCCATTATGTTCCATCCTCTGAATCATGAGCTGTCCGAGGCAAAAGGAGTGGTAGCGGGAGGCATTCTGGGGCTATGATCACCTATTTCGTGGGCTAATGGTCTCTTGCTCCAGTCGCGAATTCAGACAGGAGCTGCAAAAACAACGTATCTGCTTCCCTGGGTCTAGGTTCAAGATCCTCTTGCCTAACAAGAAGCTTAAGACAGCCAGCTGATTGCCTACCACCAGACTCTTGATGTGAGTTGATAATGCCAACGGCAGTCTTGATTGCTAACATCATCAAGCCTGCTTTCTAGAACTTTGCGGTTTTCGTTTTTCTGATAGCCGCTATCAGTCCTATCCTCCTCAAGCTATTGTACCGGCCCAATCCCTACTAACGGGAATAAAAGAGCTCGGTGTGCACACTGCTCTCGATAAAAGAACAATCACAGCAGGGAGGAGACAGGTTACCTACTCATCGTGGCCTATCAGCTAGAAATACATTGCCATAGAGCAGTATGGGCGAAGAGAACGCCGAGAACCCGCAAGATCAGCACCTCTGGGCTGAATTCGAACCAAATACCGCCCCGCAAGTTTCGATCGAGAGCGGTCTCGAGGTTGCGGTTCTCATTGAGCCGGATGCGGCTCCTGTAAGGCCTTCCGCCCAGGCTAGTGCAGGAGAAGGCGCCGTCACCCAAGCCACCCAAGTCACCTGGTCCTCCACCCCTGCCGGCATACTACGCAAACTAGGTAGCCGAAAGGCGATGCCTTGGATTGGCCTGGGAATCTTTATTTGCATAGCCATAGCCGTTGGCATCAGTGTCCCCTTGGTCCGGGGCAGGGTGGACGCCACGAACGCCTCGACAACAAGTGAAGGTCCTCCTCTCGTCACAAATACCGGGGCTTCCCAATCAGTTACGGGTTCAGCAGTTCCGCCGGATTCTCAGGTAAGTCTGGATTCGCCATTTGGACATCTAGAGTTGCTAACATGAAGAATTCACAGCCGAGTGGATCATCAGGCTGCAGTAAGGAGAATTACGTCCCCAGTGTTGACTGGGTTGGCATCAGAGACGGCCAGGGATGGGACTTTGAATTAGAGGCCGTAGGCAGTGCCCAGAAATGCTGCGTGTACTGTTACGAGGCTGCCAGTGAATGCAATGCCTGGCTGTTCGTCCCCTCGACGCGGCCCGGCCCGGATTGCACTGTTATAACCGGGTATGAAGGAAAAGATCCAAACAAGACATGCCCCCATGGACGACCCTCGATTTTGTTTAACAAAGTTGATGATAAACCTGAGAACTTTGCCGGCGGAGGTCCATGCTCAGATGCGGGAAGAGACCCATAGGTACCAAGAGCCTGCTCGAGAAGGAGAAAGTCGGACATGGCCATAAGTACATGACGGGAGCAGAAGCTCCGCCGAGGAAATCTCCGGCACATGGGTTAAACCGGCAGTGTTTCCAGGGAAGCAGGACACATCTGGTGAAAGAAGCAACTAGGGATCATTGCATGAGATGAGCAAATAAATCCATCTACCTTCTGAGGCTCGCTCCATAGGAGACTGCGCATTTCACAGGGAGGATAGGGCACTTCGGAGGGTGTGCTTCGTTTTGGCTCGTCCCCTCTCGCGATACAGACGATTAAAATTTGGAGGGTAGGCACTCCTACAGGGGGCTGGCTGTGTGCTAGGGAACGAGGGAAGAAGTCGCAGTATCATTTCACGAAAGACGGCTAGGTAATTCTTGCTGAGGAGGAAGAATGCACTCTGTTGTCGAGGACTTCTCCAGAACATAGGACGGATAAACAGTGGGAATTGTACAATTCCAGAGCATCAATTACCAGGCGTGTCTCCCAACTTCCCATTACCCCGGAGACGTGCCCCAAATATAATGTATCTGTGAGATATTGTGGTCTTCCTCGCCCCCCTATTCCTTCGTGCAATGCCAGAAGTGTGGATTCACTCCATGACTCTGAACAATACTTCGTTCGACCACAGCGTTCAAACTTGGATCAGACTAGAAAGGAACAGAAGAGAGAGAAAGGAGGGTTCAGCCAACCTAGGGTGCCTTCGCGAGAGGCAGATCCCGCCAAGCCCTGGCGAAGTGAGTGAGGCCCGATACAAGACGGAAAACCATCCCGCAACAGGAGTGGATGGAGATGGCATCGGACAGACAATAGCAAAGCATCTTTCATAACGAAACACATAATCTACCATTTAAACATCGCTTCCATATGCAGAAATCTATATGTATATATGTGTGTGTTTACACACTTCCCACGGCTTTGCATTGTTTGCTGGGCCCGACAGGTAAGGATAGAAAGACGGGGAAACGGTAAAAGGGAAATGGGCAAAGAAGCGCATTAAAATGCCACGTGCGCGTAGAGGTTGTCGTATAAAGTGCCTATCCAGCCCGATGTGAGGCCACCTCTGGCGACTACACCTAGACCACCAGCAGCCCAAAGCAAGGCGAAGGCGGCAGATACGCCGTGGACACCGAACCAAGCTCTTCGACGACCTTTAGGAACCACCCTTGAACCATTCCTCTGTGTCCATTCGGATGTATCGGGGGCGATGCCAAGCCACTTAGCTGCACCCCAGACCATGTGCCCGCAGCCGACGGTGAGGAGGCCAACGTAAGACAAGGTAGAAAGGGCAGTATGGCGTGCAAATCCATGAGCGACGAAGGCAAGGCCGATATTGGAGCTGTCGCCCTCTACCACGAGTGGGAGGATGCGGTTGACGGCTACATGCGCGGCGAAGAAGGCAGTAAAGACGTAGCCCGACGCGCTAATGTAGCTGAAGTGCGGCCATATCCGGAGTGTCGGGACAGGAGGCGGATATTTGCCTGTTGATACGGAGGCGGCGTTGGCGGCGTAGCGGCGGAGATTATGGGAGCGCCGGAGGAATCGGAGGGCGGTGCCTGCGGCGATATGGGCAAGTACGGGAATGCCGATTAGGAGAGGTTCCGAGAGGGTTGTTTGGTAGATTTCGCGGGCCTGGAGGAGGTAGGTCTCGGAGGCAGGGACGGAGCGGGTGAACAGAGGTATTAAAGAGGTGTTGGCGAGATGAATCGAGGTGAAGATGGAGAGCGTAATAGAAGAATACCGCTGAACACGGGAGACTAGATACGGCTGGTTAGCCCAAACTCTTCCACCACTTTCCGATTGACGAGCGGGGCATAGGCGAGCGCTGACCGAGGACTCGAGGGTTTCGAGGCCAGCGCGGCTCTGTTGGGGGATCTTAGGAGTTCATACGAAGGAAGATGGGACTTGGGCTACCGCGATGCGGGGTCGGCAGTTCTCCCTCCATGGTCATCGGATATGTAGAAGTAGAGGCAGATCTCGGCCTGGGTTCGGGAGAGTCTTTAGGTAAGGAGGGCAATGGCTTCTCGAAGGCGGGAGGAGGAGCCTCGGGATCAATCGGGGTGGGGTCGAGCTGGAGAAGGGAGGCGAGGGTCTCCTGCGAGGCTTTGGCGTGGAGCGACGCCGTGTCCATGGCCAGTCTTTCGGACAGGATAAAGCTAGCTGTGGGTTGGGTGAAGACATAAACAGCGGGTGGGAGTCAACATTCGTACTTTGTAGACCCAGGATTGAATTGACGCGATTTAATCAATCGATCGACGTCGCAGGAGCGGCGGTTTCAACATTCGCCTCGGGACTCGTGCACTGTCATGTACTTTGTAAAGAGGTATAGGATCGTTGAGTCAATCAGTGGTAAGTTTAGGGGAGTGGAGACGAACGTTGGGGTGTCTAGCGGCAGATTGATACTGGGGTAACCGATCAATTATTGAACTGTTGACACTGGAACCCCCTACGAAGCAGTAATTTGTCATTGGGCAGCCCTACAAAGGTCCAGTGAACGTCAGCCAAATTTACCACGCGGCTATTGGCTAAGAAATCGGCAGTTTAGAGGCTCGCGCAGAAACTGTTTGAGATATACTTCGTACAAGGAACTTGATATGCAAAGAGAAGGGTAAAGATAATTTCGCATGCCGCTATACAATGCATACAAAACCAACCTATGAATCAAACCATCTTCATAAAATATAAAAATACGTGGCTTCGCTGTTTTCGGTCTCTCCTTTATGGATTCTACAGTCTTTCATAAGAGATGATGTAAAGCACGCTATTAGACCGAGCGTATGTCCCGATCTATTGATAAATCTAGCATCGTTCGCGCCAGCCTTGATTTCGTCGTCAACTGGAATGCGCATCTAGTAATGTCGAAGAGATTGGGAGAAAGAACCGCGCGTGCTGTGCATGAGATGTATCGCAGAAATCTCGACGCCGCGCCTAGGAATCAACCATGTCTCCAACTACACGTTGAGAGATAACATAGACATTATATCTAGGGATAGTTGCCTCTATTCCTGAAACCTTTTTCTCGATCTCATGAACTCCTTGGTTTGCTGCCATTCAAGACATGGACTCTTGCCAACCTTGTGCGGAGGTCGTCTCTTCCGTCGACGGCTCCAAGAGCGTGACTACCACGGCAACTTGCCTCTCGGGCAGCCGAATTCTGCCAGATTGGGCTATGATAGAGCCGCCCCCGAGATTGCTAGGGCCAGGCATTGGTAGCAATCCCATGAGTGCTTGCAGTTCATATCTGTCGGAGGGCGGGGAAACATGTACATAGATATACAATGCTGCAGTATCAGGAGAGCTTCCGACTTGAGCGACCTTTCTTTCGCGGCACGCTTGGGTGATTGGTTCGTCGGTGGAAAATATGTACCCAGGCGATCAGGGAGCCCCCTGACTTGGATACGCCAGATTAAGGGATACGAGTTGGCGAAACGGTGAGGCATGGGCCCTAGAGACAGGACGGGTAATGGAAGATCTCCAAACGCTAGAGGAACCCTGGCGGAAGCAGCCCAGAGACGACGGAGGCGAGGATGCGATGTTAGGAATAGCAAACTGCCACCAGAGAATCAGTCCGTTGGATGTCTCGGGTCATATCTCTCATAGCCTTCGTCTTCCGAGTCAGTGTCTGCTGAAATATCGAGGTCTCGGGTCTCCCTGGTAGCTGCTTCCTTGCCACCTTCAGTCGAAAACCGTCCAACCAGAGAGGCAGGACCTGAGCTTCCGGGCGCAGAGATGCTTGCCGGGTTCGCCGGGGCCGTAGAGGACCCGAACGCAGACTTGAAGCCCGACTTCTTAAAGCCACCTTTCTTGAAGCCTCCGCCGGAGTTGTTGCTCGTTTCAGTCCCTGTGAGCTTCAGGCTGATGATTCCGTCGGCCTTGGCCTCCGCCTTCCTAGCGCGGGCCCCGGCACTGGGATCTTTCACCATTGCCTTCATGTCTTTGAGGCGCTGTTTGTGGGTATGGTCATAGCTGCTAAGGTGGGCCTCATAGTCATTCATTCGCGAGTAGCCCTTGGAGCAGAGATTGCAATAGAACGCCTGCCGGGCCTCCCTGGCTGACGAGGTCTGAGGTGCTGGGAGAGTTTGATGACGCTAATCCAAGAAAAGGGACAAAAAGTATCCCAGAGGGGGTGAGTATACCATATATGTGATATGCCATGGAAGGAGGTTGGAATTACGTACAGGTGCCATATTGATAAATTCTTTCTTCCCCTCCTCTTACTTTTCCTATTCCTTTTCCCTTTTCTCGTGGCAGATCTCGGGCATCGAGATGAAAGGTGCTCAATTCAGCGACGTCGTGGAGCCTGTGATAGAAGTTGAGGTGAGATTTGAGAAAGCGTCGATTGACGGCGATGGTGAAGCAGGTGTTGGAATATTTGCAGGGATATGGAAACAAAACTTAGCTCGGACCTGATCGGACAATCCAATACCGTCGGATGTCACGGAATTCCCAAAATGTCACTGTAAAACAGGCCTTTTTAGACGGCAGAGGGTCTTCCGAAGTCGCACCAAGGTCACACCATAGAAAGGAAAACGTTTTGGAAATGGGAACTGGTTTCGGCTAGGGTTTGTGACGTAGGAA
>Ga0164243_10004001_pt1 | contig 23251 bp, 18 predicted proteins | sample OricompcompostOP_FD_108781 | JGI IMG/M metagenome (GOLD analysis project Ga0164243, IMG submission 108781) | Organic Plus compost microbial communities from Emeryville, California, USA - Original compost - Organic plus compost (OP) | ecosystem: Engineered > Solid waste > Mixed feedstock >...
GTGACCCGTACCGAGAACTCCTGGCACACCTGGCATCTGGCGCAGCTGGCGGCGCCCGCCATGCTCGAGTTCGTCTCGGCCCGCCTCGCCCGTCCGGCAGTCCCCGGCACGACCCCACGGTGACCACGCACCAAGCCAGCGCCGGCCCCTCATACCGGCGACAGCTGCCAGCGGCCGTGCCGACGCGTACCCCGGCTCAACGCCGAAGTCGTGATCTCTACCCAGCCACCCGCACCGACCACCGCGCGCCCGAGCCTTCCCCGCCGCCCCTCCGGTTTCACGTGAAACGACGGCATCGTGGCGCCCTCGCCGTTTCACGTGAAACCGGAACGACCCATCGCCGCCGGGCACGCCATCCCAGGACACGGCGACGCCGCCTCGGCGGTACCCGGAAGCTTCGCCGGTCGGAACCGACCACCCGATGGTGGTCGAAACATGCCGGACACATGGGGGTGCTGGCATGAGGGCCGGAGGTACGAGATGGACAACGACAAGGTACGGACGCGGGACGCACACGTGGATGACGTCGTGGCGTTGACCGCGATCTACAACCACTACGTGCAGCACACCGCGATCACGTTCGACCTGGTACCGGTGACGGTGGAGAACCGGCGGGCATGGCTGGACGAACATGCCACGACCGGCCGGCACCGGTTGCTGGTCGCGGAGTACGACGGGGCGGTCGTCGGGTACGCGTCGAGCAGCCGGTTCCGCGCGAAGGCCGCGTACGAGACGTCGGTCGAACTGAGCGTCTACCTGGCGCCCGACCACACGGGGCACGGCACCGGCTCCCTGCTGTACCGGCGGCTGCTCGAACTGCTCGCCGACGAGGACGTGCATCGCGCGTACGCCGGGGTCTGCCTGCCGAACGAACCGTCGATCCGGCTGCATCGCGGGCTCGGCTTCCGGCCCCTGGGGATCTACCGCGAGGTGGGGCGAAAGTTCGGGCGGTACTGGGACGTCCAGTGGTTCGAGCGGACGGTGGGGTCCGCCGAGCGGTAGGGCGGATACGCGAAACGGCGGCCCCTCGGGGCCGCCGTTTCGTCGCTCAGAGGGGTTCCCGGGTCAGCCTTCGCCGCGGCCGGTGATGCCCATGATCCCGACGATCCGTTCCAGGTCGTCGACCGTCGCGAACTCGACCACGATCCGGCCCTTCCGCCGCCCAAGATCGACCTTCACCCTGGTGTCGAACTTGTCGGAGAGCCGGTCCGCGAGTTCGGTGATGGCGGGGGAGTGCGGCTTCGACTTCTTCTCGGGGTCGGCCGCCTGCTGCTTCTCGGCGGGCGCGCCGGCCGAGAGCGCGACGAGCTCTTCGGTGGCGCGTACCGACAGGCCCTCCGCGACGATCCGCTTCGCGAGGTCGTCCTGGCGGTCGGCGTTCTCCATGGCGAGCAGGGCGCGCGCGTGCCCGGCGGACAGGATCCCGGCCGCCACCCGGCGCTGGACCGCGGGCGGGAGGTTCAGCAGCCGGATGGTGTTGGAGATCTGCGGGCGGCTACGACCGATCCGCTTGGCCAGCTCCTCGTGCGTGGCGCCGAACTCCTCCAGCAGCTGCTGGTACGCGGCGGCCTCCTCCAGCGGGTTCAGGTTGGCCCGGTGCACGTTCTCCAGCAGCGCGTCCCGAAGCATGTCGTCGTCGGGCGTGTCCCGTACGATCGCCGGGATCGTCTCCCGCCCGAGCGACTGGGCGGCACGCCAGCGGCGCTCGCCCATGACCAGCTCGTACCGGCCGGCGTCCAGCTCGCGGACGACGATCGGCTGCAGGAAGCCGACCTGCTCGATCGACGTGCAGAGCTCCTCCATCGCCTCTTCATCGAAGACCTGGCGCGGCTGCTTCGCGTTCGGCTCGATGCCGGCGACCGGGATCTCGCGGAAACGGGCGCCGGGTACCGGTGCGAGATCCGGCTCGGTGCCGGTCGGCTCGGGCGCCGGTGCGGGCGTGGGGAGATCGCCCGGGCGGTCGTCGGCGGGCGGCGCGGCCATCGGCGTGGGCGACATCGCGGGGGAGGGGGCGGAGGGCGCCTCTTCCGGGGCGGCCGACGCTTCGGTCAGCCCGGTGGGGATGAGCGCACCCAGTCCACGCCCCAACCCGCCTCGGCGGTTCTTCATGCCTTCCCTCCCGCGGCCGCACCGCGCTCGGCGAGCTGCTTGGCGGCGTCGAAGTAACTGGTCGCTCCCCGCGATCCAGGATCGTAGGTCATCACCGACTGCCCGTATCCCGGAGCTTCCGAGACCCGTACGCTCCGCGGAATCACCGCGTCGAGCACCACGTCACCGAAGTGTTCCCGTACCTCCTGGGCCACCTGATCGGCGAGCTTGGTGCGGCCGTCGTACATGGTGAGCAGGATCGTCGAGATCCACACCGACGGGTTGAGGTGCGCCTTGACGAGCTCCACGTTGCGCAGCAGCTGGCCGAGCCCTTCGAGCGCGTAGTACTCGCACTGGATCGGGATCAGCACCTCCTCGGCGGCGACGAGCGCGTTGACCGTCAGCAGGCCGAGCGACGGCGGGCAGTCGATGAACACGTAGTCCACCGGCTCCTCGTACGCGGCGATCGCACGCTTGAGCCGCGATTCCCGGGCCACCACGGAGACCATCTCGATCTCGGCGCCGGCAAGGTCGATCGTCGCCGGTACGCACAGCAGGTTCGGGATGCCCTCGACCTGCTGGGTGGCCTCGCTGAGCGGGAGGCCGTCGGTCAGGCAGTCGTAGATGCTGTTGAGGCCCGAGTGGTGCTCGACGCTGAGCCCGGTGGAGGCGTTCCCCTGCGGGTCGAGGTCGATCACCATGACCCGGCTGCCGTGCAGCGCCAGCGCGACCGCGAGGTTCACCGCGGTCGTCGTCTTACCGACGCCGCCCTTCTGATTGGCGATGCACATGACTCGCCGCCGCGCCGGCCGCGGGATCAGCGGAGCGCCCGACGGGTTGAGGATCTGTACCGCCCGCCGCGCCTCCATGGCGAGCGGAAGGTCATCGTCGTCGAGCTCCGTTTCACGTGAAACGGAGCCGCCCGCCTGGATCGGTACGGCCGTCGTCCGCTCGCTCGCCAGCGGGTCGGGGACCGGCGCGGAGGCGCTGCCGCTCACGTCGACCATGTCGTCGGCCGACACACCCGACTCGTACGGCTCCGGTCGGCGCGGCGTGCCATAGATCGTGCCGGAGGCGCGGGGGCGTGCACGCTCCCCGGCCGTCATCGCCGCGTCGTCCAGGTCCTCGGTTTCACGTGAAACCGGAACCTCGGCCAGTGCCTGTCGGATCCGCTGTTGACTGACGTCGTACCCGGGCTGAGACGGGTCGGCAGGTCGGTCCTCGCGCACCATGCTGCCCTCGTTCGGTCGGTTGGGGAAATCACCGGACTCCATCGAGGACCCTGCCACAGTGGCGCCACTACGCCGGATCGACCGAGCCCGCTGCCGTGAGGTGATCGGGCTCGAAGAATCGAAGGACGCAGGCAAGCCGTTGTGGCCGATGTCCGTCGTTCCGGTGTTGGTACCGGTGTGCGGCAAGCCTACGGCGATCCGCCCATCATGGCCACGGCGGGACACCGCGCCATGGGATCGACCCGGCTCGATGCCGCCCGTACCGACCGGCGGTGCGGAACCGGGCGGCACCGGGCCGCCGTACGTGCCGAATCCGTACCGTGCGAAGGTCATCTGTTGGCCCGCCCCCGTTTCTTCTTGCTGTCGGCCCCACGACGCCGGACGATCTCCACCACGATGGTCGCCGGCTCCACTACGCCCACCCCGCACCGCAACACCCGTGGATCATCGCCACCGGCCCGGCGTACCTGAGCTGCGTGCTCCGCGGCCTCCTCGGGGGCCGAGGCGCCCTTCATCGCGAGAAGCCGACCACCCACCGGGAGCAGCGGCAGGCACCACCGTGCCAAGCGGTCCAACGATGCGACCGCGCGCGCCGTCACCACGTCCGGCACCGGGATCCGTCCGACCAGTTCCTCGGCGCGCCCCCGCACCACCGAAACTCGGGACAACCCCAGCTCGTCGACGACCTCGTCCAGAAACGCGGTCCGTCGGGCCAGCGACTCGATCAACACGACCGTCAGATCGGGCCGGGCCACTCCGAGCACGATACCGGGCAGACCCGCGCCGGACCCGACATCCGCCACAACCGATCCGACCGGGAGCAGCTCCGCCAGTACGGCACAGTTCAGCAGGTGCCGGTCCCACAGCCGGGGAGCCTCCCGTGGGCCCACCAGACCTCGCAGGGTGCCCTCGGTGGCGAGCAGCTCCGCGTACCGTCGCGCCAGTGGCAGCCGGTCCCCGAACACCTGGCCGGCAACATCGGCAAGATCATCGGGTACGGCACCCGGCGCCGAGGCCGTCCGCTCGGTCGGATCGGGCCCGTTCGGTCTGCCCCGATCGTTCGCGCCGGCAGCCTCCATCGATTCAGCCATGTACAGATTCTCGACGCCCGACCGCACCGCCATTCTCGCGCCGTGCCGGGCACGTCATGAACATCTCAGCCGCGCCGGTACGCGGGAAAGCCGCTCAACCGGAGGAGGACCCGAGAGAAGGTCATACGGGACAAAAAGGGCGGTTGACATCCGCGACCTCGGGTATGCACCCAGGATTCGCCACTGACAAAACCCATCACGGCCCGGACTCCGCTCGAAGCGAGCCGGAACGGGCGGGAGCCCCGGCGGTACCCGCCAGAGACGCGAAAGGCCGGGTTCCGGCAACCGCCGGCCCGGCCTCTTCGCGTCGTCGGACGTCAGCTCACGGCGCGCACCACGACCTGCCGATGCGGCTCGACACCCTCGGACTCACTCTCCACATCGGACAGTTCGTTGATCACGTCGTGTACGCACTTGCGCTCGAACGCGCTCATCGGCTGCAGCTTCACCGGGTCGCCGTGCTCGCGTACCTTCTCGACCGCGTTCTTCGCGATCGCGGACAGCTCCTTGCGCCGGGCGGCACGGAACCCGCCGACGTCGAGCAGCAGCCGGCTGGGCGAGCCGGTGTGCTGGAAGACGGCGAGCCGAGCCAGCTCCTGCAGCGCCTCAAGGGTCGCGCCACGCTGACCGACGAGCGGGTCGAGATCGTCACCGACGAGCTCGACGACCGGCCGACCACCCTGTACGAGTTCGTCGATGTCGCCGTCGTAGTCGAGGATGTCGAGCAGGCCCTCGATGTAGTCCGCGGCGATCTCGCTCTCGCCGAACAGCGCCTCGCCGTCGTCGTCCTTCTCGGCGGCCGGCGCAGTCTCGTCGGTACCGGTCTCGCCGGACGCGCTGTCCTCCGGCGCCGGCTTGGCGGCCGCTGCCTCGTCGTCCACCGCGTTGGTACTGGTATCGGTCACGGCAGTGATACTCCAAAGTCCCCGGGGCGTCCCAGCGGAACGCCGGTCACAGTCTGCATTGTCGGCGGGCCCGCGCCCGCGCACCAGCCGGCCGGTGCGTATCGACCCTCTGACAGGGTGCCACCGTCACCTCGGCGCCGTTCACGACCCCGACTTTCGCTTGCCCACGTTGCCGGAGGCGGCACCGGAGGAGCCGGACGAGCCGGACACCGTGGCGCCGTTCGCGGATCCCTTGCCGCCGGACGAACCGCCCTTGCCGGACGCCGCCTTCTTGGCGGGCTTGCCGGTACCGGTCTTCTTCGCCGGCTGCGAGCTGCCGGTCTTCTTGGCCGCCTGCCCGCTACCCGTCTTCTTCGCGGCGCTCGCCTTCTTCGCCGGCTGCCCCCCACCGGTTCGAGCGGCGCCGTTGGCACCGGTCGTCGTGCGCTTGCGCGCCGGCTTCGCGCCCGGCTTCGGCGCCAGCGCCTTGGCGGCCTCGCGGCGCTCCTCGGCGGCCTTCCGCGCCTCCTCGGCGGCCTTGCCCTTCAGCGGCTTGCCGGCCTCGGCGGCGGCCTTCGCGGCGTTCGGCGGCGGCGGGTACTTGTGCAGGATCCAGCTCTGCTGCGCCAGCGAGAACAGGTTGGACGTGGTCCAGTAGATGACCACACCGATCGGGAAGATCGACCCCGAGATCAGCAGCATCACCGGTACGCCGTACAGCATGACCCGCTGGATCATCTTCTGCTGCGGGTCGGTCGCGTACCCGGTACGCGCGATCATCTGCTTCTGGGTCAGGAACGTCGTGACGATCATGGCGGCGATCAGGATCCCGGCCACGATCCGCACGTGCATGGCGGTGGAGTTCAGCGCGTCCAGGGTGGCCTGGTCGGACCGGAAGCTGCCGGCGATCGGCGCGCCGAACAGGTGCGCGTGCGAGGCGTCGTTGAACAGCGGGACGGTCCACCCGTACAGCGACTTGAACGCGTCGCTGTGATCACCGGTGACCTTGCTCAGGTGGCGCAGCACGTGGAACAGCGACAGCAGGACCGGCGCCTGCAGCGCGAGGGGGAGGCAGCCCATCAGCGGGTTGGCCTTCTCCTTGCGGTACAGCTCCATCATTTCCTGCTGCATCGCCTGCTTGTCGCCGCCCTTGTACTTGGCCTGCAGCTCCTTGATCTTGGGCTGCAGCGCCTGCATGGCGCGTTGCGACTTGATCTGCTTGACGTACAGCGGGAACAGGACCGCCCGGATCGTGATGACCAGGAACACGATCGCGAGTACCCAGTCCCAGTCGGTGCCGAGGAACTGGCTGTTGCCGAGTCCGATAGCGTCCCAGAGGGCGTGCCAGCGCAGCATGACCCACGAGATCGCGGTGTACAGGAAGTCCAGACTCACTACTCAGGCTCCAGTCACGTCGGCACGGTGCCGAGGCGGCGGCACCGGGTCGTACCCACCCGGGTGGAACGGTTGACAGCGCAGCAGCCGCCAGATCGCGAGACCGGCACCCCGCAGCGGCCCATGGACGGCCACCGCCTGTAGCGCATATGCACTGCACGAGGGATAGAACCGACAGCGCGCCGGCAGTGCCGGGCTTATCCAACGACGGTACGCGACGATGGGCGCAACCAGCACCCGACCCACCCTGCCTGCCGGCTGGCAAGTCTCGATCGGCTGGTGAACTGCGGCATTCATGGCTTCTGGCCTGCTTCGCGGGCTTTGCCCCGTCGTACCGTCGACGCGGCGGCCAGGGCGGCGTCCAGATCGCGGCCAAGCTCCTGGAACGACCGGTGTGCGGCGGCCGGCAAGGCCTGTACAAGAACGGTAGTACCAGCGGGGAACCGGTCCAGCCGCTCCCGCGCAAGGTGACGCAGTCGACGGCGTACCTTGTTCCGGATCACCGCGTTGCCGACGGCGCGGGACACCGCGAAGCCGAACCTCGGGGTACCGGTACCGGCCGCCGCCAGGTGTACGACCAGCGCCCCCCGCCCAGCACGACGCCCGCCGCGGGTGGTCGCGGCGAACTCGGCGCGGCGACGCAGCCGCGCGGCGGGCGGCAGCACGAGGAAAACTCGGAACGGCTCAGGCCGCGAGGCGACCGCGGCCCTTGCGGCGGCGCGAGGCCAGGATGGCGCGGCCGGCGCGCGTGCGCATCCGCAGCCGGAAGCCGTGGGTCTTCGCGCGCCGGCGGGTGTTCGGCTGGAAGGTGCGCTTGCTCACGTCAGGTTCTCCAAGATCCAATAGTCCGGGGTGCAGGTCGCGCGGTGGCGTGGCCGGGGCGGAACCCCGCGCCATCCGAGCTGGCTCGCCACCCTGGCTCACCAGGCAGGGCCAACCAGACGCAGACATGCCGTTCTACCGTACCAAACGGCGGAGCGGGCGAGCGCTGGGCGACCCGTACCGCCGGCGCGACGGCCGGATCACACGATCCGGGGGCATTCCCGGCACCGGGTCATCGGAGGAGTGTCCTCGTCTTGTACCGGCATGGTCGGCGCTGTTAGCGTCGCCGGTTACCGGTGCACCCGGTGCGAAGGTACGTGGCTGTGGTGTGCGACCGTGTATGCGGCGTCCCTGCGCCCGGCATCGCGGTGTCTCATCGAGTCTGCGAGAACCTGGTTCGCGCGGTTCGTCCCTGGTTGATACTGGAAGCTCCAGAAGGATCCACAGGCTGTGGACAGCCCTGTGGATAACTTGCGGGCCTGCTGCTCACACGACCGTACGATGCATCGCAGCGGGCTCGCAGCCGCCGGTCGGGCGCCAGCCGAGCACCGGGGCTGCCCGCGATGGCGAGGGGGTGCGCAGCGGTGGGCGACGACGCGGTGAACCTTGCCGCGGTGTGGGTCGCGGCGACCGAGGAGCTCGCCAACGAGACCCTGTCACCGCAGCAGCAGGCATGGCTGCGGTTGACGCGACCACTGGCACTGGTCGAGGACACCGCGTTCATCGCGGCGCCGAACCCGTTCACCCGGGACGCGATCGAGTCCCGGCTGCGGCCGGCGATCACCGAGGCGCTGTCCCGCCGCCTCGGCCGTACGATCCAGCTCGCGGTCGCGGTGCAGCCGTCCGACGACGGGGATCAGGTCGCCGGCGATCCGGTCGCCGCGATGCCGGCCGACTACCGCGCCGCGGCCCCGGAGTACCGCCCGGCCGAGTTCCGGCCGGAGCCCGAGGAGTACCGGTCGGATTCCGGGGCGTACCCGCCGGAGCCCGAGTACCGGCCCGCCGACGGCCATGACTTCCGGCCCGCCGAGACGCACGAGTACGTACCGACGGACGCGTCCGGTTTCCGCCCCGGCGAGGCCGGCTTCCGGCCCGACGGCCGCGAGTTCCGACCGGAGGAGCGCGAGTTCCGGCCCGAGAGTGGGTACCGGTCGGACCAGCCCGACTACCGGGCGGCGGACCGGCCCGAGCCGGAGTACCGCCAGGTGGCCGAGCCGTCCGGCGACGGACAGCTGCCGCTCGGCATCCCGGCACCGCAGCTGCCCGGCCTCGACATTCCGACCGCCGGGCGGCCCCAGCAGGCGCAGGCACGACGCGCACCCGCGCCGACGGCGTCCGCCGCGCCGCCCGCTCCGCGTACCGCCGAGCCGCCGTCGCGGCCGACCGGGCAGCCCGATGCGGGGTCCCGGCCGGGGATCGACGGGGCCGGGCGCGGCGATCCGCCACCGGCACGGCCGGGAGACCAGCAACCGGTACGGCCGGGCGGCCCGATGCGCGAGTTCGGGGCCGGGCGCACCGACGCGGTCAGCCGGCTGAACCCGAAGTACACGTTCGAGACGTTCGTGATCGGCTCCAGCAACCGGTTCGCGCACGCCGCGGCGATCGCGGTCGCCGAGTCGCCGGCGAAGGCGTACAACCCGCTGTTCGTGTACGGCGGGTCCGGGCTCGGCAAGACCCACCTGCTGCACGCGATCGGGCACTACGCGGCGAGCCTCGGCAATGCGCGTTCGGTGCGGTACGTGTCGACCGAGGAGTTCACCAACGACTTCATCAACTCGCTGCGGGACGACAAGATGCAGGCGTTCCAGCGGCGGTACCGGGACGCCGACATCCTGCTGATCGACGACATCCAGTTCCTGGAGCGCGCCGAGCGCACCCAGGAGGAGTTCTTCCACACCTTCAACACGCTGCACAACGCCAACAAGCAGATCGTCATCACCTCGGACCGGTCGCCCAAGCAACTGTCCACATTGGAGGATCGGCTGCGTACCCGGTTCGAGTGGGGGCTGCTCGCCGACATCCAGCCGCCGGACCTGGAGACGCGGATCGCGATCCTGCAGAAGAAGGCGGCGCACGAGCGGCTGTACGCGCCGCTCGACGTCCTGGAGTTCATCGCGTCCCGGATCCAGAACTCGATCCGCGAGCTGGAGGGCGCGCTGATCCGGGTCACCGCGTTCGCCAGCCTGAACCGGGCCGCCGTCGATCTCGGCCTGGCCGAGGAGGTACTGCGGGACCTGATCCCGGACGGCGCCGGGCCGGAGATCAACTCCGAGCAGATCATGGAACTGACGTGCGACTACTTCGGCGTCAGCATCGACGATCTGCGCGGCCACTCGCGCTCCCGGGTACTCGTCAACGCCCGCCAGGTCGCCATGTACCTGTGCCGCGAGCTCACCGATCTCTCCCTGCCGCGGATCGGCCAGGCGTTCGGCGGCCGCGACCACACCACCGTGATGCACGCCGACCGCAAGATCCGCCGGCAGATGGCGGAGCGGCGCACCCTGTACAACCAGATCGCCGAGCTGACCAACCGGATCAAGCAGCAGGAACCGTAGGCCGCCCGGTACCCTCCGACCGGCGCTCGGCCCGGCATCGCGCCATCGCTGCGGGGATCGCGCCGGGTTCACAGCGCGTCGGCTGCCCGGGGATACCGTGCTCCCGGTCCACTCCCGTGCGGTATCGGCGTGTCCGAGCCTGCCGGCCCGGAGCGCCGCGTCGCTGGTACTCGCCGGCTGCGTGGGCGCGGATGAGCGAGCCGCGGATGAGCGGGGCGCGGATGGCACGCGGGGCGCTCCCGGCGCGTACGGCCGGACGGCGCGCCTCCCGGCCGCGCGGCCCCTACGGTCCCGGTCCCGGAACTGCCCGGGCTCCTGGCGACTCTGGAAGAGTCCCGGGCTCCTGGAGTTGTCCGCGCTCCTGGAGTTGTCCGGGCTGCTGGGACCGTACGCGGTCGCGGCGCTCCTTCGTCGAGTCCGGAACTCGCGGTGGGCGACGCTCACCGGCCCACGCCGGCCATCCGCACTCTTGGACCGGCGCCGCCACGGACCTTCCAGAGCGCCCCGCGACGGTGCCGAGCCGCCCCGGAGCGGTGCCGAGCCGTACGGCCCAGCCATCGACAGCCCCATTCGGGGGAGCCGTCAACGGGGAAGCGACGAGGCTCACACAACCAGAATCCACAGTGCTGTCCACAGCCGTATCCCCATCCTGTGCACAAGGGTTGTGGACGAATCGGTGGATTGCCTGTGGTCAACCCGGCGTGTTCTGGGGACGAGGTGTGGACCGCCGGTGGACAGTCGTTCGAGGCAGTTTTCGATCATGATTCGGGCTGGGGACAACCCTGGGGAAGACCTGAGGACAGCGCAGTGGATAAGCCCGTCTGCCTTGGGACAACGCGTGGACAACGGGACGCCGTGGAGCCGGGTGTGGATGACGCGCCGAGTCATCAACCGCTGTCCGCACAGCTTTCCCACACCCCTCAACCGGGTCGTACCAGGGAAAACTTCGGTTCTCCACAGTTTCCACAGGCCCTATGACGTTGATGGGTGAGTTCTTCTAAGAGAACAAAAAGCCAATCGTCTGGGTGCCGGGCAGCAGTCAGGGGTCTGGTCGATACCGGGCCGGGGAGAACCGTCCGCAACGGCTCGACGGGGCCCTTAGAATCGAGACCCGCAGCGCACGCCCCGGTCGGGCCGGGTCCTCGCCGACTTGTCGGTGGGTGCCCGTATGGTCCTGGTCGGGTCTGCGCCACGACTCAAGGTGCTGACAGGACCAGAGGCGCCGGCGGTGGGATTCCCGACCGTTGGTGCCTGCCATGCCGACCCGCGACGCCGATGCACGGACGGATGCCGTCGGCGCCCGACCGACGCTCTCCCAGGAGGGACCGCATGAAATTCCGGGTTGAGCGGGACGCGCTCGCCGACGCCGTCGCCTGGACCGCGAAGAGCCTGCCGAACCGGCCGCCCGTGCCGGTGCTGGCGGGGGTGCTGCTCGCCGTCGGCGACGGCCGCCTCACCGTGTCCGGCTTCGACTACGAGGTGTCCAGTCAGGTCCAGGTCGACGTCCAGGCCGACGAGGACGGTACGGTGCTCGTCTCCGGCCGGCTGCTCGCCGAGATCACCCGGGCGCTGCCGGCGAAGCCGGTGGACGTGGCGACCGAGGGCTCCCGAGTCGAGATCACCTGCGGCAGCGCCCGGTTCACGCTGCCGACGATGCCGGTCGAGGACTACCCGACGCTGCCGGCCATGCCGCGCTCGGCAGGGCGAATCGACGCCGCGCTGTTCGCCACCGCGGTGGCGCAGGTGGCCGTCGCCGCCGGCAAGGACGAGACGCTGCCGATGATCACCGGCGTCAAGTTCGAGCTGGAGCGGAGCACGTTGACGCTGCTCGCCACCGACCGGTACCGGGCGGCCATGCGCGAGCTGGAGTGGCAGCCGGACGAGGCGGACACCAGCCTGTCCGCGCTGGTGCCGGCGCGGACGCTGAGCGAGACAGCGCGGGCCCTCGGCCCCCTCGGCGGTACGGTCGGGATCGCGTTGTCGGCCCCCGGTGCCGGTGAGGGCATGATCGGCTTCGCCGGCGGCGAGCGGCGCACCACCAGCCGCCTGCTGGAGGGCGACAACTACCCGCCGCTGCGGTCGATCTTCCCGGCCGAGTTCACCTCGCACGCCCGGGTGCCGGCGGCCGCGCTGGCCGAGGTGGTCAAGCGGGTCGCGCTGGTCGCCGAGCGGAACAACCCGGTGCGGTTGTCGTTCTCCTCCGACGGCCTCGTGGTGGAGGCCGGTGCGACCGAGGACGCGCGCGCGTCCGAGGCGTTGGAGTGCGAGTACGACGGGGAGCCGATGACCACGGCGTTCAACCCGCAGTACCTGCTGGACGGGTTGGCGCAGCTGGGCCGGCCGATCGCGAAGCTGTCGTTCGTGGATCCGATGAAGCCGGCGGTGGTGTCCGGCAGTACCGAGGACAAGGACGACGACACCTCCTACCGTTACTTGATCATGCCGGTGCGGTTCGCCAACCAGTAGCGGGCCACACCCGCGGTGCCAGGTCGCGGCGGTGTCCTGGCACGCGCGTACCGTCGTCGCGGGGCGATCACGCCCTGCCCGCGGGGCGGGGGCCTCCGCCGGGCGTAGCGGAATCTGGAGGGGACATGCAACTCGGGCTCATCGGTCTCGGCAAGATGGGCGGCAACATGCGGGAGCGGCTGCGCCGCGCCGGGCACGAGGTCGTCGGGTACGACCGAAACCCGGACATCGCGGACGTGGCCTCGCTGTCCGAGCTGGTGGGCCGACTCGACGCGCCACGGGTGGTCTGGGTGATGGTGCCCGCCGGTGAGCCGACCCAGCAGACGGTCGAGGAGCTCGGCGAGCTGCTGTCCGCCGGCGACGTGGTGGTCGACGGCGGAAACTCGCGCTTCACCGACGACAAGATCCACGCGGATCACTTGTCCGCCAAGGGAATCGGATACGTCGACTGCGGCGTCTCCGGCGGCGTGTGGGGCCTGCAGAACGGGTACGCGCTGATGGTCGGCGGGTCGAAGGACGACGTCGCCAAGGTGCAGCCGATCTTCGACGCGCTGAAGCCGGAGGGCGAGTTCGGGTTCGTGCACGCCGGCGGCGTCGGCGCCGGGCACTACACGAAGATGGTGCACAACGGCATCGAATACGGCCTGATGCAGGCGTACGCGGAGGGTTTCGAGCTGCTCGAGGCGTCCGAGATCGTCGACGACGTGCCCGGCGCGATCAAGTCCTGGCGCAAGGGTACGGTCATCCAGTCCTGGCTGCTCGACCTGCTCGACCGCGCGCTCGACGAGGACCCGAAACTCGCCAAGATCAAGGGGTACGCGGCGGACTCCGGCGAGGGCCGCTGGACCGTCGAGGAGGCGATCCGGCTCGGCGTCCCGCTGAACGTCATCTCCGCCTCGCTGTTCGCCCGGTTCTCCTCCCGGCAAGAGGAGTCGCCGACGATGAAGGCGGTCGCGGCGCTGCGGCACCAGTTCGGTGGGCACGCGGTGCAGGAGGAGGCGGACGGCTGAGCCACCGCCGTTGACGCGCCAGGGGATGTGAGGCATGTACGTCCGAGCGGTCGAGCTGGTGGATTTCCGCAGCTACCCGCAGGTGTCGGTGGCGCTGTCGCCGGGCCCGAGCGTGTTCGTCGGGCCGAACGGGCAGGGCAAGACCAACCTGATGGAGGCGCTCGGTTACCTCGCCACCCTGGGCAGCCACCGGGTCGCGTCGGACGCCCCGCTGGTACGGGCCGGTGCCGCGCGGGCGGTGATCCGCGCGGTGATCGTCAACGACGGTCGGGAGCTGACGGTCGAGCTGGAGCTGGTGCCCGGTAAGGCGAACCGGGCCCGGCTGAACCGTTCGCCGGTGCCCCGGGCGCGCGAGATCCTCGGCGCTCTGCGTACCGTCCTGTTCGCGCCGGAGGATCTCGCGCTGGTGCGCGGTGACCCGGCCGAGCGCCGGCGGTACCTGGACGAGCTGCTGGTGGCGCGCTATCCGCGCTATGCCGGCGTGCGGGCCGACTACGAGAAGGTGCTCAAGCAGCGCAACGCCCTGCTGCGCACGTCGTATCTCGCGCGGCGGGCCGGTCGCCGGAGCGACGGTGAGGCGGCGGATCTGCGTACGCTCGATGTCTGGGACAGCCACCTGGCCCGGCACGGCGCCGACCTGGTGGCCGGCCGGCTGGAGCTCGTCGCGGCGCTCGGCCCGCACCTGGAGAAGGCGTACGACGCGGTCAGCGAGGGCAAGGGCCGGGCGCTGGCCACGTACCGGTCGACGCTGGCGGCCGAGGGTGACACCGAGCTGACCGCCGACCGGGACGTGCTGGCCGCCCGGCTGTCCGCGGCGCTGGCCAAGGCGCGCCCGCAGGAGGTCGAGCGCGGTACCACCCTGCACGGCCCGCACCGCGACGAGCTGCTGCTGCGCCTCGGTGACCTGCCCGTCAAGGGGTACGCGAGCCACGGCGAGTCCTGGTCGTTCGCGCTGGCGTTGCGGCTGGCGAGCTTCGAGCTGTTGCGTACCACCGGGGCCGAGCCGGTGCTGATCCTCGACGACGTGTTCGCCGAGCTGGACGCCGGCCGCCGGGACCGGCTCGCCGACCTGGTCGGCGGCGCCGACCAGGTGCTGGTCACCTGTGCCGTTGCCGCCGACGTACCGGCAGCGTTGCAGGGCGGCCGGTTCGACGTCGCCGCCGGGGAGGTGCGCCGTGTCCTCTGACGAGCAGCCCGAGGGCCGCGATGATCCGGCCGGCCAGCAGCCGGCGGACCCGACCGGTGCGGCGGAGCTGCCGGACGGGCTGGCCGGGCCGGACCTGGCCCGGGCGGTCCTGGCCGCGGCCAAGGCGAAACGCGGCGAGCAGTCCCGGTCGGGCCGGCGGCGGTCCGGCGACCCGCGCCGGTACCGGAAGCGCGGCTACTCGGGGCCCGGGCCGGATCCGCGTGACCCGCAGCTGTTCGGCGCGTTGCTGAGCAAGCTGGTACGGGACCGGGGCTGGCAGCAGCCGGCGGCCGAGGCGACCGTGTTCGGCGCCTGGGAGCGGGTGGTCGGTGCGGACATCGCCGCGCACTCCCGCCCGGTGAAGCTGGTCGACGGTGAGCTGACCATCGAGGCCGAGTCGACCGCCTGGGCCACCCAGCTGCGCCTGCTCAGCGGCCGGATCCTCGCCCAGATCGCCCGGGAGGTACGGCCGAGTCCGGTCAAGCGGCTCCGCATCCACGGGCCCGCGGCGCCGTCCTGGCGCCACGGGCCGTTGCGGGTGAAGGGCCCCGGCCCCGGCGACACGTACGGCTGAGCGGGGCGCCGTCAGTTCAGTATCGGATCGGGGCGCCAGGTGCCGGGATCCGTTGGCGTGCCGACGATCCGTACCCGGTCGGCCAGCTTCTTGCCGTCCCCGTGCCCGGCGACCGACGTCTGCAGCGTGAACCCGCCCCGGTTCGGAACGAAGTAGTTGCCGCCGGCGAACCGTTGCGGTTTCCCTTGTTCCGCAGGCGAACTCGTCATCACCGTGGACGAGTCCTTCACCCGCGGGCCGGAGCCGAAGGACAGCGACGCGTGCGTCGACACCGTACCGTTCGGGGCCCGCATGACCAGCGAATCGGCGGCCACCACGTGCTGGTTCGCGGGCAGGTGCAGCGCGAACGGGAACCGCATCGGTGTCGTACCGTCGATCCGCAGGTTCTCGGCGACCCGGCGGGCCACGCTCGGTGTCCGGTCGCCGAAGCCGGTACCGGCCGTGGCACCGGCCTTGCCGCCCGTGCCGCCGATGGTGACCACCGCGTGCGCCCCGGACGGGTACTTCCATTCGAGCGTGTACCCGTTGGCGTCCGGCAGCAGTTCGGCCGGCATGCCGCGGACCGGGTCGACCTTCGTGCCGTGTCCGAACTCGGCGTCCTCCAGCGGCCCGTCGGCGGCGGTGCCGACGCCCGGCGGGTACAGGGAGACCTCGACGCTCCAGATGGTGCGGGCATCGCGGGGCGTGCCGACCCACTTCTCGTACCGCAGGGCCTGCACCGAGTCCTCGACGGACTGTTCGTGCAGGTTCGCGCCACCCGGCATCCACTTCGCGTCGAGGCGTTGGACCAGCGGGCCGGCGGACCGCGCGGAGGCCGGCGGCGTGCGGTGGTCGGGCAGGTACGGCCGGACCACCAGGCCGACCAGCCCGAGTACGGCGACCACCGCGACCGCGCCGACCGCGGTGTTTCGCAGCGTCCGCCGTCGCCGCGCCTGCCGGGCTGCGGTGACCGTCGACTCCAGGTACCCGGGGGCGAGTGGCGGCTCGTCGACCGGTTCGGCGTCGAGGAACAGTTCGCGTAGCTTCTCGTCGTTCATTCCGTGCTCCTGTCCGTGTTGGCGGACCGCACCGGGTACCCGGGCAGTAGCCGGCGGAGTCGGTCGATGGCGGCGGAGGACTGGCTCTTGACCGTGCCTTCGGAACAGCCGAGCAGTGCGGCGGTCTCGGCCACGTCCAGCCCCTCCCAGTACCGCAGGACCAGGACGGCGCGTTGCCCGGCGGCGAGTTGGCCGACCGCGGCGTGCAGATCGAGCGCACTGTCCCGGTCGACCGGCTCGGCGATCTGGTCGGGCGGCGACGCGAACGACAGCACCCGGCGGTACCAGGGCCGGCGCGCCTGTTCCAGGAACAGGTTGACGAGGATGCGCCGGCTGTACGCGTCGATCGAGCGCGCCGCGGCCGCCTTCGTCCAGTGCAGGTAGAGCTTGACGAACGTGTCCTGTACCAGGTCGTCGGCGGCATCCCAACTGGCGGTGAGGCGGTACGCGGTGCGCCGGAGTGCGGCCACCCGGCCCTGGATGTAGGACTCGTAGTCCCGCTGCTGTCGTGGATTCATCGCCCCTCCCGGTCCTGCTACCCGTATCGACGGGTACGGGCAGTCATCGGTTGGGTGTCGTGGCGCGGTTCGTGCCCGACCGTACGGGTGGGATCGCGCGGCTGGCCGGATTCGACCCATTCGTTCTGCCGGTCCCGGGTATCGTGGCAAAGGCTGTCCGTCGCCGGTTCACGGCTTCCGTGGAGTGCCGATCGGCCGCCGCCCGGATGTCCGGCGCGTAGACCGCATCGCTCCCCCGCCCTGGTAGGGGGGTGCGTCTACCCACTTTTTCTGGTCTTCTCGGCCACGTCAGGGGTGCCGCATCGCGGTTATGTCGGCAGAGCCAAGTAATATTGACACGGAGTTCAGCCGTTCGACCCGCAAGCGCGGGGATCGATCGGTACGCACGGGGCCGTCGCGGGCCCCGCGGCCTGTGCGGCCGCCAGCCCGCGGTGACCTTCGAAAGGGGGGCGTGGGCCGGCACCGGCCGACGGCCGTGGACACCGGCGCACTGCACCAGTCCGGAGTTCTCCCCGCCCGCGACGCGGGCTCGCGTGCCGATCGCTGCCCGTGTTCGCCCGACCCTCGCGGCCCGGCACCCGGCTCCACCGCCGGCTCGCGGAGAAAGTGACAGAGGGTGGCAGCCCCCAAGCAGAAGCAGAGCGACTACACGGCAGCTTCCATCCAGGTCCTCGAGGGCCTGGAGGCGGTCCGCAAGCGACCCGGCATGTACATCGGGTCGACCGGCGAGCGCGGCCTGCACCACCTGGTCTGGGAGGTGGTGGACAACGCGGTCGACGAGGCGATGGCCGGATACGCCGACGAGATCGAGGTGACACTGCTGTCCGACGGTGGCGTACGGGTGATCGACAACGGGCGTGGCTTCCCGGTCGATCTGCACCCGAAGTTGAAGAAACCGGGTGTCGAGGTCGCGATGACCGTGCTGCACGCCGGCGGCAAGTTCGACGGCAAGGCGTACGCGGTGTCCGGCGGCCTGCACGGCGTCGGCGTCTCGGTGGTGAACGCGCTGTCGGTCCGGATGGAGGTCGAGATCCGGACCAAGGGCCACGTCTGGCGGCAGAACTACGAGCACTCCAAGCCCGGCCCGCTGGAGAAGGGCGAGCGTACCGACGAGACCGGGACGAGCGTGTCGTTCTGGCCGGACGGTTCGATCATGGAGGCCGTCGACTTCAACCACGAGACGATCCACCGCCGGCTGCAGGAGACCGCGTTCCTGAACGGCGGGTTGAAGATCGTCTTCCGGGACGAGCGCACCTCCGACGAGCACCCGGAGGTCGTCACCGAGACCTTCCAGTACGAGAACGGCATCGCCGACTTCGTCGCCCATCTGAACGCGAAGAAGACGCCCATCCACAAGTCGATCATCTCGTTCGACGGGCAGACCGACGGCATGTCCGTCGAGATCGCGATGCAGTGGAACGAGTCGTTCGGGGAGAGCGTCTACACGTTCGCCAACGTGATCAACACGATCGAGGGCGGTACCCACGAGGAGGGGTTCCGCGCCGCCCTCACCAGCGTGATCAACAAGTACGGCACGGACAAGAAGCTGCTCAAGGGCAACGACAAGCTCACCGGTGAGGACATCCGGGAGGGCCTGGCCGCGATCATCTCGGTGAAGCTGGCGGACCCCCAGTTCGAGGGGCAGACCAAGACCAAGCTGGGCAACACCGAGGTGAAGAGCTTCGTACAGCGGGTCTGCAACGAGTGGCTGGCCGACTGGCTGGAGCGCAACCCGTCCGAGGCGAAGACGATCATCCAGAAGGCGTCCGCCGCGGCGCGGGCCCGGGCCGCCGCCGCGCAGGCGCGCAAGCTGGCCCGGCGTAAGAGCCTGCTGGAGGCCGGTTCGATGCCGGGCAAGCTGGCCGACTGCCAGTCCACCGACCCGCGCGAGTGCGAGATCTTCATCGTGGAGGGCGACTCGGCCGGCGGCTCGGCCAAGCAGGGCCGCAACCCGCAGATCCAGGCGATCCTGCCGATCCGCGGCAAGATCCTCAACGTGGAGAAGGCGCGGATCGACAAGGTCCTCAAGAACAACGAGGTCCAGGCGATCATCACCGCCGCCGGTACCGGCATCCACGAGGACTTCGACATCAGCAAGCTGCGGTACCACAAGATCGTGCTGATGGCCGACGCCGATGTGGACGGACAGCACATCACCACGCTGCTGCTGACGCTGCTGTTCCGGTTCATGCGGCCGCTGGTGGAGATGGGGCACGTGTTCCTGGCCCGTCCGCCGCTTTACAAGATCAAGTGGAACAAGAAGGGCGACGACGTCCAGTACGCGTACTCCGACCGGGAGCGGGACGGCCTGGTCGCGATGCGGCAGGAGAAGCGGGCGAACGCGAAGCCCGACGACATCCAGCGGTTCAAGGGTCTCGGTGAGATGAACTACCACGAGCTGTGGGACACCACCATGAACCCGGAGACCCGGCTGATGTCGCAGGTCAGCCTGGACGACGCCGCAACCGCTGACGAGCTGTTCAGCGTTCTGATGGGTGAGGACGTGGAGTCGCGTCGGGAGTTCATTCAGCGCAACGCCAAGGACGTCCGGTTCCTCGACATCTGATCGGTAACCTGGCGGCCACGCTGAGTGGCTGATCATCCACACTGTCCACAGCGATATCCACAGCGAGAGGTAATTCGTGACCGAGACGACGGTGCCGCCGGGCGGCGGAGACCGGATCGAGCCGGTCGGGCTCGAAGTCGAGATGCAGCGGTCGTACCTCGATTACGCGATGAGCGTGATCGTCGGCCGCGCGCTGCCCGAGGTTCGGGACGGCCTCAAGCCGGTCCATCGCAAGATCCTGTACGGGATGTTCGACGACGGCGTCCGCCCCGAGCGCGGCTACGTCAAGTGCGCCAAGGTCGTCGGCGCCGTGATGGGTAACTACCACCCGCACGGCGACTCCGCGATCTACGACTCCCTGGTCCGGATGGCGCAGCCGTGGTCGATGCGCGCGCCGCTGATCGACGGCAACGGCAACTTCGGCTCGCCCGGGAACGACCCGGCCGCGGCCATGCGGTACACCGAGTGCCGGCTCGACCCGCTGGCCATGGAGATGCTGCGGGACATCGACGAGGACACCGTCGACTTCTCGCCGAACTACGACGGCACCACGCAGGAACCCGACGTCCTGCCGGCCCGCTTCCCGAACCTGCTGGTCAACGGTTCGGAAGGGATCGCGGTCGGGATGGCGACCCGGATCCCGCCGCACAACCTGCGCGAGGTCGCGGACGCGGTGCAGTGGTGTCTGGCGCACCCGGACGCCACCGAGGAAGAGGCGCTCGAGGAGCTCATCAAGATCGTCAAGGGGCCGGACTTCCCGACCGCCGGGCTGATCGTGGGCACCCAGGGCATCCTCGACGCGTACCGGACGGGGCGCGGCTCGATCCGGATGCGGGCGGTGGTGGACGTCGAGGAGGACGCCAAGGGGCGGGCGATGCTCGTCGTGTCCCAGCTGCCGTACCAGGTGAACCCGGACAACCTGGCCGAGCGGATCGCCGAGCTGGTCAAGGAAGGCAAGATCAACGGCATCGCGGACATCCGGGAGGAGTCCTCCGGCCGTACCGGCATGCGCCTGGTCCTGGTGCTCAAGCGGGACGCGGTCGCCAAGATCGTGCTGAACAACCTGTACAAGCACACCCAGCTGCAGGAGACGTTCGGCGCGAACATGCTGGCGCTGGTCGACGGCGTGCCGCGAACGCTGAACCTGGCCCAGTTCATTCAGCTCTATGTGAAACATCAGATCGAGGTCATCGTCCGGCGCACCCGGTACCGGCTGCGCAAGGCCGAGGAGCGGGCCCACATCCTGCGCGGTCTGGTCAAGGCGCTGGACCAGCTCGACGAGGTCATCGCGCTGATCCGGCGCTCGCCGAGCGCCGACGCGGCCCGTACCGGCCTGATGGAGCTGCTCGAGGTCGACGAGGTGCAGGCCACCGCGATCCTCGACATGCAGCTGCGCCGGCTGGCCGCGCTGGAACGACAGAAGATCATCGAGGAACTGGCCGACATCGAGGCCAAGATCGCCGACCTGCAGGACATCCTGGCCAAGCCGGAACGGCAGCGGAAGATCGTCTCCGAGGAGCTGGCCGAGGTCGTCAAGAAGTACGGCGACGAGCGGCGCACCAAGATCGTCCCGTTCGACGGCGACGTGTCGATCGAGGACCTGATCGCGCGCGAGGACGTCGTGGTGACGATCACCCGCGGCGGGTACGCCAAGCGCACCCGTGCCGACCTGTACCGCACCCAGCGGCGCGGCGGCAAGGGCGTGCAGGGCGCCCAGCTGCGGCAGGACGACATCGTCAGCCACTTCTTCGTCTGCTCGACGCACGACTGGATCCTGTTCTTCACCAACAAGGGGCGCGTCTACCGGGCGAAGGCGTACGAGCTGCCCGAGGCGAGCCGCGCGGCCAAGGGCCAGCACGTCGCGAACCTGCTGGCGTTCCAGCCGGACGAGCACATCGCACAGGTCATCGAGATCGCCGACTACGAGGTGGCGCCGTACCTGGTGCTCGCCACCAAGAGTGGTGTGGTGAAGAAGACGAAACTCTCCGACTTCGACTCGAACCGGTCCGGCGGTGTGATCGCGATCAACCTCCGGGACGGCGACGAGGTGGTCAAGGCCGCGTTGATCGGGCCGGAGGACGACCTGCTGCTGGTCAGCGCGAACGCGCAGGCCATCCGGTTCCAGGCGACCGACGAGGCGCTGCGGCCGATGGGCCGGGCCACCGCCGGCGTGATCGGGATGCGGTTCGCGAACGGCGACGTACTGCTGACCATGGAGGTCGTCCGCGAGGGCATGGACATCCTCGTCGCCACCGACGGAGGGTACGCGAAGAGGACACCAGTGGAGGAATACCCCACCCAGAACAGGGGCGGAAAGGGGGTCCTCACCGCAAAGATCACCACCCGGCGTGGTCAACTTGTTGGTGCACTCGCGGTATCGCCGGACGATGAACTGTTCGCTATCACATCCAACGGCGGGGTCATCCGGACTCCGGTGAAGCCTGTACGGCGGACCCGGGACCGGAACACAATGGGGGTCAAGTTGATGGACCTTCCCGCGGGCGTGACGCTGGTGGCGATCACCCGCAACGCGGACGAGCCCGAGGAACAGGACTGACGCATGACTGAGGCCAAGACGCACGAGACCGCGGCGGCGCGTACCGGCCCCTCGGCGTACGGGCAGGACGACCGGACCGTCGGGCGCGCGACCGTGCCCTCGGCCGACCCGTCGGCCACGAGCAAGTTCGTTCGGCCGCCGGGGATGAACCCGCCGCCGACCGGCCCGGTGTCCGGCCAGTCGGACCAGGGCCAGGCGAAGGCGCAGGTCGCCGACGCCGTCCGGGCCGCCCGGGCGACGGTCTCGGCGGCCGCCTCGCGCGGGCCGCGGCGGGCGCGTCTGCACCTGAAGCGGATCGACCCGTGGTCGGTGATGAAGTTCGCCTTCGCGGTGTCGCTGGTGCTGTTCATCGTGATGGTGGTGGCGACCTCGGTGCTCTACCTCGCGCTGGACACGATGGGCGTGTTCGAGAGCATCAACAAGACGCTGACCTCGCTGATCGGCTCCGCCGGTACCAGCGGGAAGGGGTTCAACCTGCAGATCACCGCCAAGGGCGTGATCGGTGTCGCAGCCCTGCTCGGCGTGATCAACATGGTGCTGTTCACGGCGCTGTCCACGCTCGGCGCGTTCATCTACAACGTCTGCTCCGACCTGGTCGGCGGCATCGAGGTGACGCTGTCCGAGAAGGACTGACCCGACGCGTACGGTCGGCCCGGCATCCCGCGGTGGTGCCGGGCCGGCGGCGTCTTTCCGGCCCGGCACCGGGATTGAGGCGGCCGGCTGCCGGTTTCGCTGGTACCGTCGGCGATGCCGCCGGGCAGACACCTCGGCGGTGGGTGCGCTGCGTCGCCATACCGACCCCGGGTGGCGCCGACCGGGCAACCATGGGGTAATCTTCAGGCTCGCGCAAGGGGCTATAGCTCAGTCGGTTAGAGCGCATCGCTGATAACGATGAGGTCGCTGGTTCGATTCCAGCTAGCCCCACTCCCGAGCCGTTGCGTCGACCGCGTGCGGTCGGCGGAAATCGCAACTAGGGGGACTGATGGTGAAGAAGCTGCTGATCGTCGCCGCGGTTGTCGGCGTCGCTGCGCTGGTGGCGAAGAAGGTCAAGGACGCGAACGACGAGCGTGCCCTCTGGCACGAGGCCACCACGTCCCCTGACCTTCGCTAAGAGCATTCGGGGCCGGTCCGTCCGGCCCGCGACCGCACCGGCCCGACGGAGATACCAGCCGTCGGGCCACTGTGCGATCTCGGGGCTGTAGCTCAACTGGCAGAGCATCGCCTTTGCAAGGCGGGGGTTAGGGGTTCAAGTCCCCTCAGCTCCACCCGA
>Ga0164243_10004002_pt1 | contig 23250 bp, 27 predicted proteins | sample OricompcompostOP_FD_108781 | JGI IMG/M metagenome (GOLD analysis project Ga0164243, IMG submission 108781) | Organic Plus compost microbial communities from Emeryville, California, USA - Original compost - Organic plus compost (OP) | ecosystem: Engineered > Solid waste > Mixed feedstock >...
AGCCATGAGCATCAACGCCGCCGCCCAAGCCGTCCAACGCTCCGGCACCCCGCACGCCTACGGACCACACGAAACCGACGCCCGCCGCATCGTCGCCGCCGTCGCCGGCATCCGCTGCGAACCAGCACCCGCCCTCGACGGCACCGGAGACTGCACCAACATCCAGGCACCCACGGCAGCGGCACTGACCGCCATCAACTACGCCTGCGGCCAACGAGGCCTGCCCTACATCTGGGGCGGTGACGGACCCGGCAGTGGCGATCGTGGATTCGACTGCTCCGGGCTGACCAAAGCCTCCTACGACGCCGCCGGAATCACCCTCCCCCGCACCGCCCACGCCCAATTCCACACCGGAGCCCGCGTTCCCGCCGGATCCCCACTGCTGCCCGGTGACCTCGTCTTCTACGGCACCCCAGCCGCCATCTCCCACGTCGCGCTCTACCTCGGCAACGGCAAGATGATCAACGCGCCCACCTTCGGCAGCCCTGTCCAGATCGACAACTACCGCCACCCGAACGACAACTACGTCGGCGCCACGCGGCCGTCATCAGACAACTAGGGAACGCAATCACGTTGCGTTGCGATCAGTCGTTCTTGGTGGCGTGTTCCCGTAGCACGCTGAGAATGTCAGGCCGATAGCGCGTCTTGATGCGGTGCCGGGTACCGTCTCGCATCTCCTCGATGAGCTTCGCAACGTTCGTAGCTTCCTCCAGTGATCGCACCAACGCGCCCCTTACGACACGGGTCTTTTTGGACAACCGCTTGACATGGAGGCGGTGACGAAGCGTCCATAGTCGTGTAGCCCGAACCACCGGATGCGCACCGGCGGGCTACCGTCCCGGCCGGGGCATGATCACCCAATTCCATCCCAGCGCACACTTGGAGTTCGTCATGTCCCGTCAGAACCCGACTACCTCCGACACCGCGGAGCGCCACCTCCACGTCGTCACCCACGGCCCCGATCAACAGGCCACTGCAACAACCACTGACGGCAAGGTCCGTGCCGCCTTGGCCGACAATCCCGGCCTCACCACGGCCGAGCTGGCGCTCGCGGCCGGGATCGGCCGTTCGACCGCCGGGAAGATCTTGGCCCGCTGGGACCGCGACGGTGTCGTGATTCGCACCCCTGGCGTCGGTCCGCGCGACCCCGACATGTGGTCCCCCGCACCATCGGACACCATCGCGCCCAACGTCGAGCAGCCCGACACCAAGGAAACGGCGCCCAGCACCTCCCCGCGAACCGATAGCACCACCGATGCCGGTGTCCCCGGCGCCGCCACGCATGACACCGCCCCCGAGGCCGAGGCCGCCGACGCTCCCCACGGCGCGGCGACTCCGGCGCCGGACGACAGCACACCCGGCGACGGTGCTCCCGCCGTGTTGCCCGAACCACCGACGGCCTCTCCTACTGACAGTACGAACCCGACCGAGTCGCGTGCGGACGTCTCCCCTGTGGACGCGGAATCCGCCGATGCTTCAACGGCCAAGGGGCGGCTACGCAAGGGTGGGCTGCGTGCCCTGGTCGAGGAGTACCTGACCGAGCACGCGGGCCAGAGTTTCGGACCCGCCAAAATCGGCAAGGACCTCGGCCGTTCCGGTGGCGCGGTCAACAACGCACTGGAAAAGCTCACCGCCGAGGGGTACGCGATCAAGACCTGCGAAGCGCCCAAACGGTTCACCATCAACCTGGTCAAGACCGACATCCCGCAGAACACCCGGGATACCGTGTAAGTCAAGCTCCGCCCCAGTAACCAATGTATGCGGTCGTCGTCCTACTGGGCGACGGCCGCACTCGCGCGTGTCGTGGACCGGGCGTCGGCGCGGGCATCAGCTTCCGGCCTGTTCGGGGGGTCAGGAACAGAGGTTTCGCGTTTGCGGGACCGGGCGCTGAACGCCGACGTCGGCGCCCCCTCTCCCGGTGAACAGGTCGTAATACGGAACGCTCCTGCTCCATGCGTGGGCGTGGCGGCAGCTGTGGAGCGCTGGCTGGCCGCATCATTGATGCCCGGCTCACCCTCCCCGAGTCCGAGACCGCACCAGCCGAGGCAACCGCATCGGCCGGCACATCGGACCGACCCCGTCACGGAAACGTGTCGGTCTCGCCGATGCGGCTGTGGAGCGACACCGAAGGCGCTTTTGGTGGCCGGCTCTGCATCAGTGCGATGAGCACCGGCCTCGCCGACTGAGATGGCTAGTCCCACACTCGGGAACCCTGCCGTTGCTCGCGATGCTGGCGCCGGTGCCGCGTGCTGCGGCTCCACGGTGTCAGACTCTCTCGCATGAACAACGCACGCTGGGACGGCCACCGGGTGGTCGACGTGAACACCGGACACCTCGCCTACCGGATCCGCGGCGAACGCGTGGTCGATGTGAACACCGGCGCGACTGTCTACCGGATCCGCGACGAGCGGGTCGTCGATGTCAACACCGGCGCGACTGCCTACAAGATCCGCGGCGAACGGGTCGTTGACGCAAACACCGGGCAACTCGCCTACCGCCTCAGAAACTGACCCTCCTGGCCCCGGAACCGGTCCTGCCTGCGATCGGACCCCTCACTGCGCGGGGCCTCGCAACCCGCGGGCTCAGTGGACACGGGCGAGCAACTGTTCGAGGTTGTGGCGTGTGCTCGGACTGGTCTTCGGGAAGGCGGTCAAATAGCACAGCATCTGCGGCGTGGCGCGCGGCGAAGCATCGCCTGCCAAGACCGCGAGCGCGGCCTGGTGGCGACGTCCCAGGTCGGTGGCGAGCGGCGGGCGATCGGGAACCATACGTCGTGGATCTCGTAGCGGCCATGGGCGTCGGGGAGGATGACGCGCGGCTCGGGTTCGCCTGCGAATCCCCACGGGTTGTCGTAGATGTGCAGGGCGTCGCCTTGCCAGTCGTAGTGGACCTGCGCGCCGCCGTAGATCGATTCCACGTAGATGCCGATCCAGTGCGCCACGGATCGGCGGCACCGGAGGCCCGTCTCCCACCAGCAGCCCTCACTCTGCGGTTCGGGCCCGATCTCCGGAGATGTGATGACGGCGGGTGGGAGTTCACTGGCGGGGATTCCGGGGAACACGGCCTGATACGGCGAGGCGACCAGAACCTCGCCGGGCCGAAATGCGGGCAGCACAGTGCGCCCTCCTTAGCTCGTGCGGGGCGCCTTCTGAACGCGGTGGAAGGTCCACTCGTCGCCGTCGATGCTGTAGTTGCCGTCGTGGTCGGGGTCGATGCGCCAGGGCAGGTAGTTGTCCAGGACGCGCAGGTGCTGGTGCACGTGGACGAGGGTGTGGCCGTCGAGGTAGACCTGCGGGTAGTCGTCGGGGGCGAGGTCGTGGTGGGTGGTGCAGAATGCGGCCACGGCTTCGGCGATCTCGGGCCGGAACACCGGGATCAACGGCTGCCGGGGGCGGGTGTCGATCCTGGCGGGGAACGCGCTCGCCGGAGCGTTGGCGGGGTTGCAGGTGACGAGGATTTCGCCGGGGCGTGGGGCGTGGCGAGTGGGGTCACCCAGCACGGCCAGGTCGTGCTCGATTCGGGCGGCGGTGCGGGTCGGGGTGGACAGGAACCAGCGGCCGATGTCGGCCAGCGGGTAGCGGCCGCCCTCGTCGGGTGGGATCTCGTGGCCTTGATGGGCGGCGTCACCGGTGAAGACGACGAGCAGGTCGTTTTCGAAGCGGGCCAGCGGATACCAGTCCGGGTCCGTCGGGTACACGAGGTTGAGCCACTCGCACAGTGCCTGCGCGACCTCGCGGCGCAGCCGGGGCCGCACCCACAGACCGTGGTGACGGCGAGGTTCGATGAGGGCGGGGAAGCTGAGCTGGTGGGGCCGGGTGCGCGCGGCGGGCACGTGTTCGATCCAGTGCTCGCCGGTGGCGAGGTCGATGTCCGCGGCCGAGCCGGCGGTGAGGGTGTTCATCGGGTGTCTCCTTCGGTGGTGATGGGGTCGGGGCGGATCCAGCGGTAGGCCACCGGGTCCCAGGTGGCGGTGGTGATCAGGCGGGTGAGGTCGGGCAGACCGGGGCCGAGCATCCAGCCGAACTCGGCGCATTCGGCTTCACCGGGCCACCGCCCGGTCCACACGTCCTGGGGGCAGCGGCAGGCCCCGTGACCGAGGCGCTGCAGTCCGGTGGCCAGACAGCGGGCCACGTCGCAGCCCTCGCGGTGAGCTTGGCCGATTTCGGCGTGGCAGTCCGGGCAGCGCTCCTCGAGCGGCGTCTCATCGGGGTGGGTCACGCCAACCTCCTGTGGTGTCGTGGTGGTTTCGCAGGAATTCGGCCCGCTGGCTGGCCTGCGAGATGAGGTAGGTCAGGTGGTGGTCAGCACCGCACGGGTGTGCGGGTCGGCCAGTACGGGGTGGGTGCGGTGGCGTTCGTCAATCGGCGAGGAGCACGCGCACGGCGAAGCGGGGCGGGTCGCCGTTGGGGTCGGTCCATCCGGAGAGTGCGGGCAGCATGGCAAGCGCCTGCACGACGGCGTCGGCGGCGGGGTCGCCGTCGAGTAAGCCAAAAACCTCGACTTCCAGCTCTACCGTGGTCTCGTGGGCGGTGATGGCGTACCGCAGGTGCGGTGGGAGTTGCGCGCGGAGCTCGACGAGCTGAGCGGGTGCCGGTCCCGGCGACGACGGCAGGGTGAGGTCGGACAGGATGCGCAATCCGAGCTGGGACAGGTCGTGGCGGTGGGTCTCGCCCAGGAGCGGTCCGTAGCGGCGCCTCGTGGTGTCGGCGGCATAGATGCCGGTGTAGCCGCATGTGTCGCGACCGTGCGGAAACACCACCGGGGTGTCGCCCGGTCCGGGCGGGACGTACTCGCCCGCGCGCGTCGACCAGCGCTGGCCCTGCCGCGCTGTCCACACGGTGTCCGTGTCGAAGGCATGGGTGTAGTCGGTGCCGTGGCTGGTGGGCCAGGGCCACGGCCACGGTCGGCCTCGGTGGGTGACCTCCCCGGCCTGGCCGACCTCGGCGGCGTGCAGGAAGGAGTTCACGAGGTCGGCGAACTCGTCCGCCGAGCGGGCCCGCCAGATCTGTTCGACACTCTGGCAGGCGCAGGCGCCGAGGTGGATCGATCCGATTCGCTCGGCGTCGGGTCCGCGCCCGAGGTAGAAGTCGTGGGTGGTCGAGCGGCTCATCACACACCTCCGGCGGTGTAGGAGGAGGTCCGGTTGTGCGGCGGCTGGTAAGGGTTCGAGCGGGTCGTGGCCGGGTCGGGTGCCAGGTTCGGCGCGGACCGGGGACCGCATTCGGTGTCCTGGTCGCGCTCGGCGGCGCGGTCGAGGAGGTAGGCCGCCACGATGACCGGGGTCCAAGGTCCCGGCAGCAGCACGGCCAGCACCGTCCACAGGAGCTGTTTCTTATCTCGCATGGGTCTCCTAATCGCTAGTAGGGGTAGTTCTTCCGGCTCGTGATCGAGCCGGTTGTTGCTGGTTCACTGGCGGGCGACGCCTGAGGTCTCCGGTCGTTCGACGACTTACGAAAGAACGGCGCGTCTGCCGGTGGGCTGGTGATCGTGGTGGTGGGATGTCGTGGTTCGAGTCCGCCGCAGGAGGTGACCTCTTCCTGTGTTCCCGAGCTGTGAGCTCTTCGATAGAACGAGGTTCCTGCGGCGTGCTGGGGTCACGAACGGCTACTGAGATGACGGACCGTCGAGTCCTGCGATTAGGGCGCTGCGTGACCTTGCCTGGGCCCGTGAGCAGCAGCGATAGCGAAGGAGACGTGACAGTTTGACACTGTTCTGCGGCATCGACTGGGCGCAATCCCACCACGATGTCGCGATCATCAACGACACCGGGACGGTCGTGGCGCAAGCCCGCGTCGGTGACGACGCGGCAGGATTCGCCTGTCTGCTGGAGCTGCTGGCGGGGGCCGGTGACACCGCTGGGAACCCGATCCCGATCGCCATCGAGACCGACCACGGATTGCTGGTGGCCGCGTTGCGTTCCACCGGCCGCACCATCTATGCGATCAACCCGCTCTCGGCATCGCGTTACCGGGCGCGGCACCAGGTGTCGGGTGCGAAGTCCGACGCCGCGGACGCGGTGATGTTGGCCAACATCGTGCGCACGGATGCCGGCGCGCACCGCTCGCTGCCGGTCGACACCGATCTCGCCCAGGCGGTGCGGGTGCTGGCGCGGGCGCAGCAGGACGCGGTCTGGAGCCGCCAGCAGCTGGGCAACCAGCTCCGTTCGCTGCTCAAGGAGTTCTACCCGGCCGCGCTCGAGGCGTTCGCCGGGTTGCCCGAGGGGGGCCTGGCGCGCCGCGATGCCCGCGCCGTCCTCGCCGTCGCCCCGACCCCAGCGCTCGCCGCGACACTGACCCGAGCGCGGCTGCGGACGCTGCTGACCAAGGCTGGGCGGCGTCGCAACATCGACCACGACGTTGATCGCCTCTACGGGATCTTCCGGTCGTCGCGATTGCGGCAGCCACCCATGGTGGAGAACGCGATGGGAATACAGTTCTCGGCTCTGTTGAGACAATTCGAAGCCGCATGCGCCGCCGCCGACAGCCTCGCGGAGGCCGCGCGGACGCATTTTGAGCAGCACCCGGACGCCACGATCATCACCAGCTTCCCCGGCCTGGGGTTGCTGGCCGGCGCCCGGGTGCTCGCCGAAATCGGAGACGACCGCACCCGCTTCACCGACCCGCGCGGTCTCAAGGCCTACGCCGGTTCCGCCCCGATCACCCGCGCCAGCGGCCGAAAAACCGTGGTCTCGCACCGGCACATCAAGAACCGGCGTCTGGCCGCGGTCGGCCCGATCTGGGCACTCGCATCGCTGCGCGCCAGCCCCGGCGCACGACGCCACTTCGACGCTCGCCGCGCCGCAGGAGACTGGAACCACCAGGCCCAACGCCACCTGTTCAACAAGTTCCTCGGACAGCTCCACCACTGCCTGCAGACGGGCTGTCGCTACGACGAACACCAGGCCTTCCCACCTCCACTCGCTGCTGCGGCTTGACTTCCAACAACCTGAGATGTCTTCCGTAGTGGTTGTCAGGGTTGGTGCCACAGCACGTGGGCGTAGTCGGTGGGTGGATCGCCGGGTGAGCGGAACACCGGGAGCGTGACGGCTGGCGGTGCGGCGGGGTCGCGTGCCCAGGCGGCGAGGTCGGGCGGGCCGCACCGCAGTGGCGGGCGCGGGTAGTCGGGGTCGAGGCGGTGCCAACGGTCGCCGCCGCCCGCTGTCATGTGCACTCCGCCGCCGGGGCCGCCGAGGAAGGTGATGATCCAGTCGTTGCAGTGGCTGGTCTCCCAGTCCCACGGCCAGCCGTGGCGGTGCGGGTGGCCCACCCCCAGGCGCTTGATGGGCCACCTCATCAGCAGGTCCTGCACCGCGTCGCGGTAGCGCGGCAGGGCGAGCGCGGTCAGGACGGCGCGGCCGTGGTGGTCCTTGAGCAGGTTGTCGGGATGGCAGGCGAACTGCAGGGACCCGATCCACTCCGCCCTCGGGCCCGCCCCGAGGTAGAAGTCTGTGCGTGTCACCATCACTGCTCCCCCGTGCTGCGCCCGGTTTCCGCGGGTGGTGTCGGTGGCGGGACGAGCACGGGTCCGCCGAGGGCGAGGGTGAGGCGGCAGCCTGCGGACTCGCGGGCATGGACGTCCCAGAAGCCCCGGCACAGGGCCTGGGTGCCGGGCGGGTTGCCGGTGTCGGGAAGTGTGGCGTGGCAGACGATCCAGCTGTCGCGGGCGAGTGCCTCCTGCACGAGCTGGTCGCGGTAGCCGGGTGGGAGGAACATCAGGTTGCCGGGCCGGAAGATGCAGGTCGGGCACTTGGTGGTCAGCAGGCGCGGGAGGCCGCTGGCGTGGTCGCGGACGTCACCAGGCCGGGAGTGTGTGTCGCGCGCGTCGCGGGTCATCGCTGCGTGCTCCGTGGTGCGTCCGCCAGTTCGGCGCGGAGGTCGGCGAGGGGGCGGTCGTCGCGGGCGCAGCGCCACAGGTACCAGCCGTTGACGGTGGTCGGTGTGGCGAGCCGGGTCGCCAGTGCGGACACGGCGGTCGGGAACAGCGGGGCGGAATCGGTGCCGTGCAGCAGCGCGCCGCCGTGGCCCACGGTCGCGGTGTGCCCGTTCCACACCACCTCCTCGCCGGGCGCGATCAGTCCGGCGTCGATCAGCTGGTCAAGCCCGTCCGGGTACGGTGGCATGCCGACGGACGAGGTGAACAGCCGCTGTCCGATCGCGCGCTCGGCCTCGTCGGCGAGGGCGCGCATCCAGGCCATGATCGTGGCGGCGCGGTAGTGCGGCCAGTGCGCGCTCATCGCGGGCAGGGTCTGCACGCTGTGCCAGCCGTACGCGGTCGCGATGAGGACCTCGACGTCGGCCTTGGCGGGGTCGTGGTTGGCGGGCGGGTGCAGCCGCACCGCGACGTCGCCCTGGTGCAGGTCGGCGGATGGCTGGGCGGGCAGCCACACCCCGGCCATCAGGTCGGTGGGCCGGGTGGACCAGGGCCGGCCGAGCCGGACGGTGGTGATCACGAGTGCCCACGCGTCGGCGGGGTTGCGCAGCGGCACCGTATCCGGCGGTGCGGGCACGAGGGCGACGGGGTCGGCTGGCACGGTCGGGTCGCTCGGGTGCGGGTCGGTGGTCATGGCTGGCGTTTCCTTTCCGTTGCGGTCGTGGGGGTTCGGTCCGACGGCGTGGGTTGGTTGGCCCCGCCGCCGGGCGGGCTGGCTCAGCGGGTGGCGCGCAGGGCGGCGGTGGCGGCCTGCCCGATGGCGCGGGCGGTGGTGGCGGGGTCGGTGAGGGTGTGCACGGTGGCGCCGCGCATGGGTTCGTTGAAGGGCGCGTCGGGCGCCAGCCACAGCACCGCGCATCCGCTGGCGCGCAACCGGTCGAGCATCTTCTGGCCCGGTTCCTTGGTGGTCGCCTCGAAGCACCCGTCGGAGACGATCACGAGCAGCCGGGCGGCGTCGGGGCGGGTGAGGTCGAGCGCGCCGTCGAGCGCGCTGATCGCGGTGTCGACGTGGTGCTCACCGTCGTTGGTGTCGAATTCGGTCACGCGTGGCGGGGTGCTGCCGGGGCGGGTGATGGGGCGCACGTGGTAGCCGAAGATGACGGTGGCGGTGGTGGCAGGCACGGAGGTGTGGCGGGCGGCCTCGGCAAGGATCCACGCCGCGGAGGCCACGGGGCGGGCGAAGGCGCTCATGGACCCGGACACATCGCAGGCGATCCCGATCCGCAGCGGTGGGGCGGGCACGGTCGCGCGGGTGGTGCGGGTGAACGGCTCGGCGGTGGGGATCGCGCCCGCCGCGCGTTGCGCGTCGGCGGTCATGGCGCCGCGCATGCGCAACCGTCCCGGGGGCAGCGCGGAGCGGGTCTTGGTGGGGGTGCGGTCGCGGGCTCCGGCGGTGGTCAGCGCGCGGGTGAGGTGCCGCGCAGCCGTGCGTTCAGGCGCGGTGGGCGGACGGCTGCCCCGGATGGTGGTGCCGGAGGTCGGGGGTGCGCCGGGGCCGTCGAACACCGCGCGCGCGTTGCGCTGGGCCTGTTGGTGGGCGGCGTCCTCCCGGGCGGCGGCCTCCAGTGCCTGCGTGGCGGGGTCGGTGGGTGCGGGCTCGGCGTCCACGGCGCGGTCGATGGCCGCCACGGCGTCGGCGAGCGCTGTCGCCAGCGGCGACGGGGTGCTGCTGGTGCCGCCCGGCGCCTGTGCGTGGCTGCCAGGTTCGGGGGGCCGTTCGTTCGGGTCGGCGCCCAGGGCTTCGCACCAGCGGCGGCCGAGGTCGATCATCGCGTCGGTGTCGTGGTCGGCGGTGCGGTGGGCCTCGCGCCAGATCTCGCGCAGCGTGTCCAGGGTGCCGGCGTCGAGGACCCGGGTGACCTCGCGCCGCACGGCGGCGGTTTCGCGGCTGTTGAGGACTCCCCCGTCCACCCGAGCCAGCAGCAGCGCGGCGCAGCGCGCGGCGTCGGCGGTCGTCATCTGCGGGGCGGTCGCGGGGTCGTCGAGGTCGACTTTGAGATCGGCGAGCAGGAGGTTGGTGGCGCTGGCGCGCAACCAGTACCGGTCGCCCGGGCGGCGGCGCAGCTGTGCCGCTTCGATGCGGGACTCCTCCAGCAGGGCCGCCGCCGCTGCCGCACCGGGCGGCGCGTCGTCCGGCGCTTGCCACACCGAGTGTTTGGCGTGCGCGCATTCGTGAGTCAGCAGTCCCCACGCGGTGCGGTAGCGCTTGCGGTCCCCCACCCGGTGCGGTGCGACCGTGGCGGGGTCGACCCCGTCGTCGAGGTGGACACCGTCGACCTCGATGGTGGCGGGATCGTAGAAGAAGCACGCGGGGGCGCCGTGGCCCGCTCTTGGCGCGACGGTGACCACGATGTCGTCGCGGTCGGCGATCGCGGGGACCTCGTCGCCGAACGCGGCGGACAGGGTCAGCCACCCGGGCGCGGCCGGGAACACGGCGGTCGGTGTGGCGGCGGTGGCGACGTGGGTGCTCATGTCCTGTCCTTTCCGGACTGTCCGTCAGAACTGGGGGCCCAGTGACAGTGGGGCGACGTGGGGGCCGAACACGTTGTGCACCACATCGGCGACCACGTCGCGGTCTTCCTCCGGTGCGATGCCGAGGAGGTTGCCAGCGGCGGCGGCGGTGCCCAGCACGTCGGCGATCCGGGCGAACGCGATCAGCTCGCGCAGCTGGGGCGCCCACCCGATTTCGCCCTTCTGCTGCCGCGCGGCCAGGTTCCGCGCGACCCGTACCGCCCTGGGTTCGATCCCCAGCTGGGTGGCGAGGTCGTAGTCGGTGGACACGTGGATCTGCGCGGCGAACCGCGACGAGAGCGCGTCGGTGAGCACCGCGCCGTGCACGCCGGGGTTGTGCCCGGCCACGACGTAGAACCCGGGCGCGGCGTCGACCACCTCGTTGCGGTGGGATTTGATGATGATCTGGCGGCGTCCGTCCATCGCGGGATACACCACGGCGAGCACGGTCGGCGGGATGAGGGTGGCGTCGTCGATGAACAGCGCCCGCCCTTCGCGCATCGCGGTCACCAGCGGGCCGTAGGCGAATTCGTAGCGCCCGTCCGGGGTTTGCGTGTAGGAACCCACGAAGTCGTCGGTGACGGTGTCGCTGTCGCCCTGCACGGTGATCAGGTCGTCGAACGCGGCCTCCACCACCGACGTTTTCCCGGTGCCGGGTGGGCCGTACATGAGCGCGGACACCCCAGCGGCACGCAACCGCCGCAGCGCGGTGACGTCGGACAGCCCGGACAGTTTGCGCGGGTGGTACATCTGCCCGTTCGGCCGCCGAACCGGGGTGGTGACCAGCGCGGCCGGAGCGGGTGGCGTCGACCCGCTGGGGGTGGTGGTGCGCGGGGTGATGGTGACGGTTTTCGCGGCGTCGGCGGTTTTCCCGGTCGCACGGTAGGTGAGCGGGTTGGTGCCGACCTGTTCGGCTTGCCCGCGCGCGGCCAACGTCGCCAGCGCGTTGCCCACTGCGCCCGATGATCGTTTCAGGGTCTGCGCGATCGTGGACGGGGTGACCGTGGCGGTGGGGTTGCTGGCGAGGTGTTCGGCCACCATGCGGCGCAATTCGCCGTTGCGCAGCCGGGTTGTCGTGCCCGGGGCGGCGGGTGCGTCGCCCCGGGCAGTCGGTGTGGCGGGCGTGTTCATCGGGTGTCCCTTTCAGACTTTCGCGGTCGCGGATCGGTCCGGGGTTAAAGGTTTTCGCCCCATTCGGCGTGCCGCCGATGGAAGGTCAGGTCGGCGCCGCTTCCGCACGGGCAGGGCGCGGACGCGTCGCGTTCCCACTGCTGACGGGTGATGGTCAGCGGTCGCGAGCATCCGCCGCATTCCACGGTTCCCGTGTCGGGACCGCCGCCGGGGGTAGTGGTGGACAGCCATTCGACGGCGTCGAATTCGCTGGCCGCGTGGTAGTGCGTGCCGTCGGCGGCGACGATGCGCCAGTGCTCACCGCGCACCCGGTCGGCCGGGTAGTAGGTTCCGGCGAGCGTTCCGTCGGGGCGGGTGACGGTGCCGTACAACGTTTGTTGCGCGTCGGCGGGGTCGATGACCACGCACGTAACGGTGCAGCCGTTTTCACGGAAGTGGTCGACGGTGATTTCCGGCAGCGGCGCGGGATCGGCCATCGGGTCGATGACGTGCACGGCTGGGTTGCGGGCGTTGCGGCTCACGACGTGGCCCCTTTCCGGGATGTGGCGCGGGTTCTTGGGCGGTTCAGCTGTACGCGAGTTCGGTGGCGTCGTGGTGCGCGTCGGTGGCGGCTGCGGCGGCGGCGTGGCTGGGGTGTTCTTCGGTCCATCCGCAGTAGCAAAACGCGGTGGCGGTTCCATCGGCGTGGGTCGTGACATCGGTGAAGCACATAACGGTCCCCATTCGCGAATTCACTGATTCCGATTTTCCGGGGGTTCCCGGTGACACAACAAACGTAACTCGATCCCGGGTGCCGCGCAATAGGTTTCCCGCGCGAATTTCCGCGAATTTCGGGCGATTTTCGAGCGTTGCCGGCGTCGTTTTCCGCAGACGTTTGCGCAGGTCAGGAGTGTCCGGCCCAATAGCGGAAGGAAATGGAAGGCCGGCCGCGATGGATAAAGCCGCGGACAAGAATTGCTTATAGTCAATATGTGGGCAAGCGCGGAAAAGACAAGGTGAGTGGAGTGCGGTAGTCCCTTGCTGACGAGCGGCAGCCACGGGCCACACCGCCCCCGGGCCTGATGTGCTTACCCGCTTGGCGTCAAGCGAGTCTGGGACACCGATGGATCCCCCGTCGGTGGTCGTGAGCTGCGGAAAGGCCCCGCACCGGGGGATCCGGCTTAGCCGGATACCGGAGGGCGAGGCTGATCTGCCGGGCCAGCGGCCCCACGGTTGGCCGTCGCACTCAGGATCGCCACACCTTGCCACGGTGGCGGTGCGTGACCGCCCGCGGGCGTCGCCGCCGCTGCGACGTGGACAGTGAGGCAGGCGCGCAGGCCACTCGACGCGGAGCAGCGAGGGAATTTCCGCAGAATTCAGGAGCACGCTCACAAAGTTCTTCTTTTTTGACGTCGCTGACGGTATTACCGTGGCCGACGCTAGCATCCGAGCGGGCGTGATCGGTGCGAGATATCGAGGCATTTCGCTGTTCCGCACAAATGCCTTTGACGCTGCCGGGAGGTGGTGCGGTTCATTCATTTGCCATGGCACGAGGCGAATCATCGAGCGGGATCCCGGTGTGGCGGGCGCGTAGTCGCTGGGCGAGGTCGACGGTGTCTTTGGTGGGTTCGGTATCGATTTCGGCGAGGCGGGTGTGCAGGAGTGTGAGGGTGCGGGAGATGGCGTCGTGCCGGCCGAGTTTGTGTTGCAGGCGCATGATGTCGCGGTAGAGCAGCTCGTTGTGGGGGTCGAACGCGCGCGCGGTTTCCAGCAGATCCAGGGTGTAGTCGGGGTCGGTGTCCACGCGGGCGCGGGCGAGTGCGGCCACGGCGTCGAGGGCGTCGCGGCGGGTCGCTTCCCGTGCCGCGGCAAGCCATTCGGCCTCCAGGCCCTCCGCCAGGAAGCCGCCGTAATGGGCGACGATGGCCTCGTAGGCGTCGGTGCGCTGCTCGGGGGTGGTGGCGGTGCGGCGTCGGGTGACCGCGTCGGCGAAGGCCCAGTAGTCCACCTGCACGACGGCCGGGTCGAGCCGGTAGTGGCCGTGCTCGGCCAGCACCAGCTCGCCGACACCGCCACCGGTGGCGGTGTCGAGGGCGCGGCGGATCCGGGACAGGATGGTGCGCAGCACGCTGGCGGGGTTGCGGGGTGGCCGATGGGGCCATAGGGCGTCGATGATGGATTCGCGGGACGCGCCGCCGGGGTGCATGGCCAGGAACACCAGTAGTTCCGTGAGCCGGCTGCTCAGGTCGACGGGCAGGTCCTGCGGGTGTGTGGGTTCGGGGTGCCAGCGCAGGGCCGGGGTGCCGAACACGGTCAGCAGCAGCGCCGCCGCCGCGTTCTCCGGGTGCGGGGCCGCGGCTTGCGGGGGCTCAGGAGCGCCCGCCCTCGGCGGCGGTGACGGCGCATTGGTTGCGATCTCGAGGTGATCGGGATCGTTGTGATGAACCTCGGGGCCGGTGTCCTCTGTTGGCGCTTGGGTGGTGCGCAGGAAGGTCAGCAGGTCGCGGGTGGCGGTCTCGGGGAGGGTGAAGGCCCGGATGCCGCGTAGGGGTTCGCCGAGGCCGGGGTCGGTGGCGGAGATGATGCCGGCGGCGGTGACGTAGGCGGTGACGCCAGGGCGCCATTGGCCGAGCAGCAGCGCGGTCAGGCCGTGCTGGGCGTGGTTGTCGAGCAGGTGCTGCAGCCGCTCCTGCTGTCCGGCGTCGGTCGGTGGCGTCGCGACGAGGGTGCACCCGTGTGGCGTGTTCTCGGACTCCAGGGTGGCCAGGGCGATGTCGACGTCGGGTACGACGGTGACGGTGTCCGGCAGGTCGGCGGGCGGTACCGGGACGCCGAGCAGCCGGTTGAGGTCGGCGGCGGGCACGAGCATCCTCGGCGCGGGGCGGTCGTCGTGTCGGGTGGTGAGGAGGGTGAGCAGCAGGGCACGAGCTGCGGCGTAGGCGCCGGGCCCGACGAGTCCGAGGCCGTGCAAGCGGGCCAGATCGAGAGCGACCTGTGTCCCCTCTCCGTGTAGGGGAACGTCGAGGCCGATGTCCACCACCGAAGGCGGGTTCTTCAGCCCGGCGCCGCCCACGACCCGCACCCGGCGCTCGGCCGGGGCCGCCGGGTCGGCGGGGTCGGCGTCCGGCTCGGTGTCCTCGTCGTGCTGGGCGCGCAGGTGGGCCAGGCGCAGCTGGTAGACCACGGGCGCGACGGCCAGCTCGTCGCGGCGGCCGCTACCGGGCCGGTAGCGCGCATTGTGGCGGCGGCGCGCGAGCACCAGCAGCCCGCTGACCGCCGCGGCCAGGCCCAGGCTGACGAAGATCTCGCTGCTGCCCCATGCCGGGTCGTCGGCCGGCTTGCCCGGGCTCCCGGCGTCGGCAGCGGGCGTGGTGCTCGGACCTGGACTCCCGAGTGGAGGCGGCGGCGCCGGTGTGCTGGAGCCCCTGTCCGGTGGGGCGGGTGAGCTGCTCTGGGGCAGGCGGAGCAGGTCTCCGGGGTGAATGAGGTGGGGGTTGGTCAGGAGCCGCCCGCCGGGTTGGGTGCTGCCCTGGTTGATGGTCCAGATCTCCGGCCACCGGTTCCCGTCACCGAGGCGGCGTTGCGCGATCCGCCACAGCGAGTCGTGCACCCCTGCCTCGGGTGCCCGGACTCGCTCCGTTCCGGGCTCGGTCGCGGGGACCGGTTGTTGGACGGCCATAGCGACGATCGGCGCGTGCCCGGCTGGCGTGGGGGCGGCGGTCGCGGTGCGACCTAGGACTGCGATCAGCACGGCGCCGACGAGCACCGCCGCGACCCGCCGCAACGGTCCTCTCTGCAGCCGCAGGTCCGGCCACCGCGCGCCGCGGGCGACATCGAGGGTGCAGGCGGCGATGTCGAGGACGAACATCAGCCACAGCAGCCAGGCCAGGCAGGCGAGCGCGTCGAGCAGGAAGCTGCTCGACATCGGCGCCATCAGCACGGTGCCGATTTCGTCCAGGCTGGGCAGGTGGTCCGGCAGCGGCCATCCCACGCCGTGGATCAGCGCCCACGGAAGCCCAGCCACCAGCGCGGCCAGCAGCACCGCGGCGAGCAGCCCGCTCACCGCCCGGCCCAGCAGCCGCGCGATCCCCAGGGCGCCGGACGCCGCGGTCATCAGGTGCTCGCCGCGCCGGCCGCGACCGCGGCGGAGTCGGGCGCGCCCGATGGCACTATGGGCGCGGCCACCGTGCCGTCATGCCGGAATTCCTTGCCGTTGGTGGGTTTCTGCTTCCTAGTGGGTGGTTTGCGTTTGCCGCCGCGGCGGGGTTTGGCCGCGTGGTCGCGCCAGCGTGCGAGGTCGGTGACGGGGATGTCGGTGACCTGGGACAGCTCGTCCACGTCGATGACGTCACCGGCCGAGGTGAGGGCGTCGCCGAGTTCGCGTTCGAGCTCGGCGAGCTGACCAGCCAGCTCCGCGTGCCGGCGCGCGAGTTCGCCGACGGTGGTGGCGGCGTGCGCACGGCGGGCGCTGCGCGCGGAATCGGTTTCTTGGAGGCGGCGGGTGATTTCGTCTTCGGAGGTGACCATGCCGGTGTTTCCCTCTCGTGTTGGTGTTGCGGCGTTCAGGGTTCGATGCCGGTGACGCCGCGCTGGGGGTGTGCGGCGCCGCGGCCGTGGGTGTGGATGTCGGTGATGCCGATCAGCGAGAGCAGCTGGGGCCGGTAGGTGTCGGTGACCTCGACCGTGACCGTGTCCCCGGCCACCTGGACCGTGCCGGTCGCGCCGATGCCGGCCAGGTACCGCTGCGCGAGGTCACGCGCTCGCGCCGGGTCGAGGCGGAGCGTGCCGTCGATGCGGTAGGCGGCCAGGTCGAGGGCCTGTGCGCCGGCACGCGCCGCGGACTCGGCATGCCCACTCGCGCGGACCTTGCTCGCCAGCGCGAGCCCACCGTCCAAACTCAGGCCGGCCAGGGCGAGCAGCCCGATCAGCAGCGCGAGTACGAAGGCGGTCACCCGCCCGTGTTCGGCGCGCCACCACCGCAACCGAGGCCCCGCAGGCGCACGGGGAACGCCGGTGCGCGACCGGCCGACGGAGTGGGCAGAATGGGCTGGGTGACCGCGCCCGCGACACGGGAATTCCCTGTGCCGAGTGACGACTGCCTGACCGCCTGGCATGAGGCCGGACACGCGGTCGTCTACCTGCTGCAGGGCCGGTCCCTGCGATACGTCACGCTGCGACCCCATGCTGCTGGCCGAGCCGGGTTCACCGCGGTCCGGCCTCGTCGGGTCGATCTGTCCGCAGTGGCTGTCGCCGCCCACGCCGGGCCGCTCGCCCAGGCCCGCTATGTTCTCGACACCACTGGGGAGGCCGAACGACACCGCGAGGACGTGACCGTCGAAAGCGTCCGCCTCGACGCCTACCTGCACGGCGGGCACGATGACCTCGCCGTGATCGCCGAAGCCCGCCGCGCCTACGGCCTCGCCGCTGACCGGTCCGACTTGTGGGCGGGCATCGCTCAGGACCTGATCGACCGGCACTGGACCGAGATCGGCCGTGTTGCCACGGGGTTGCTCGAGCATCGGACCTTGACCGGCGCCCAGCTCCGCGCTTGTGTCCTGGGGTCCTGGCCCGTGCGCTGAGGGGACCATCAGGCACCCGCACCTTGATGAGATGACCGGTAGGTGTCGACGACCTCGCTGGCGCTCGATTCGAGGGTTTTCTCGCCGGGCACGCGGAGCAGCAGCGCCTGGCCGAAGTCGACGGTGCAGCGCACGTGGACGGTGACCGCGTCGCCCGGGGTCAGGGCTCCGGACAGGGTGGTGGCGACGTTGCGGCAGGCCAGCCCGGCCTGGGCGAGTGCGGCGCTCGCGGTGTCGCGGGCGGCGGTGGCGGCGGCCGCGGTGCTGCGTTGCAGGGTGGCGGCGCGTGCGGCTTGGTGGGCGGCGTCGTCGAGGCGCAGCCGGGCGTCGACGCCGCGGTGCACCACCACGGCCACGAACACCAGCAGCATGACCAGCACCGGCGCCACCAGCACGGCCTCGGCCGTCACCGATCCGCGCTCGGCCGCCCACCAGCGTCGCCACGTCGGCGCGGAAGCTGAACTCGGTCGAGTCAACGGACTTCCTCCCCTCACGAGCCGTGCGCTGTGGTGAGGTCGGGCAGGAAGCGTTCGACCTCACCGAAGGCTTCGGCGTGCACGGGCAGGTGCACGCCAGGCAGTACCGCGGTGGCCTCGCCGCGGATGCTCACCGACACCGTGGCCGCGCTGCGGGAGACCGCGAGCTGCGGCTCGCGCAGGGGCCCGGCGGCGAGGTCGTCGAGCAGGCGCTGCCCGGCAGCCTGGCCGTTGCCGGCGGTGCCGTCCTGAGTGCGCGCCGCGGCCAGGGCTTGGGATGCGGCGGCCTGGGCGACGTGCGTGGCGTGGGACCACAGGGCGAACTGGACGATCGCCAGCAGAGCCAGCAACAGCAGCGGGGCGGCCAGCACCAGCTCGACCGTGACCTCACCCCGATCTCCACGCAACGCACGGCGCACCCTCCCGACTGGCATGCTCAGCCGCCGAGGCCGAGGTCGATCGAGTTCGCCTTCTGCGTCAGTTTCGCCACGATGATGGCGATGATCGCGATCGCGGCGATGGCCATCAGGGCGGTGACGATGACCGTGGTGGTGATCTCCCCGCGTTCCGGGTCACCCCGCAGCAGCGCGAGCCGCGCGGCCATCAGCTCCCAGACAATGCGCATGTGGTTCACCATGATGTGCCTTCTTTCCGTTGTCGTGCAGCGGACTTTCACAGTCCATTGAGGACTTGGATGACGGCGGGGTAGGCGATGAATCCGAGGAAGCCGAGGAACAGCAGCGCCACGGGCAGGGCCATGCGTTCGGTGGCGGCTTGGGCGTCGGCTTCGGCGTCGGTGACCTGGTGGGTGCGCAGTGCTTGGGCTTTCGCGGCCAGGGAGGCGCGGACGCGGGCGCCTTCGGTACCGGCCAGGGAGATCGAGGCGGCCAGTTCGGACAGTTCGGTGATGTCGAGTTCCTCGCCGAGCCGGCGCAGGGTGGCCCAGGGGGTGGTGCGGGTCAGCTGGGCGGCGTGCAGGGCGCGGCGGATCTGGTCGAACGCTCGACCGCGGCCGACGGCGGCGGCGTCGCCGAGGGCGGACTCGATCCCGGCGCCGCCGGCGAGGGTGATCCACACCAGGTCGAGGAAGGCGGACAGGGCGTCGCGGAATTCGCGCCGCAACCGGGTGGCCTTGGTCCGCGCGTCGAGGTCGGGCACGAGGAACCCGAGCGCGGCGAGCACGAGCCCGGCCAGCAGCGGCACCTCCAGGCCCAGGGACAGCCCGCCCACGGCGAGCAGCGCCTGCAGCAGCCACGGCGCGAGCAGCCCGCTCAGCGCGAGGAGAGCTTTCGACGCGAGGTGGGTGTCGACGCCGCGCCCGGTGACCCGCAGATCGTTCTCGATCCTGGCGCCGGGCAGGCCGAGCGTCCGCAGGGCCGGCACGAACACCCGGCCCCACTTGGCGACCCAAGCCGCGTCGGACACGGCCGCGATAGGTGGGGCGGCCGGGCGAGTGCTGACCTGTGCGAGGCGCGCGCCCAACGCGGGGCGGGGTGGCAGCGCCCAGATCAGGAGGAGCCACAGGCCGGCGCCGGCGCCGGCGCCGAACACGAGCGCGGGGATCATGCGCCCTCACCTCCGCCGGCGATCGCCACGCCCTCGCCCGACGGTGCGCGCGGTGTGTCCAGCGCGAGCACGCGGGCCTGCCTGCCGCTGGTGGTGATGCGCGCCAGCCAGGCGAATCCGGCGGCGAACACGCCACCGAGCAGGAGCAACACGACCTGACCGGTGGCGGAGTTGTAGACGTCGAGGTAGGCGCGGTTGAACAGCACGACCCCGGCGGCGAAGGCGAGGGTGGTGGCGACGATGACCCGGACCGAGGTGTGGGTGCGGGCTCGCCCGGTTTCCACGCGCATCCGCATCGCGGCCTGCTCGCGGGCGGTGGTGGCGAGCGAGCCGAGCAGGTCGCCGAGCTGGCGAGCCTGGTGCTCGGCGGCCAGGACCAGCGCGGCGAGCACGAGGTCCGCGGTCGCGTCGTCCAGCTCGCGCGCCAGTCCCCGCAGCGCGGGCGCGAGGCGCTGCCCGCTTTCCAGCCTCGCCGCGAGGCCGGTGATCTCGCCGCGGATCGCCGCCGGCGCGAGCGGCGCGGTGGCGAGGATGGCTTGCTCGAGCCCGGCCGCCGCGGACAGCACGTCGCGCAGCATCTCGGTCCACGACGCGATCGCCTCGATCCGCGCGACCCGCCGGGCGTGGGCACGGTCCGGCCCGACCAGCCGGGGCAGGAACCAGACCCCCGCCGCAGCCAGGACACCACCGGCCAGCCACCCGGTCACGGCGGCGGTCAGCAGCCCCGCACCGACCGCCAGCGCCAGCCGCAGCAGCACCCTCCGGTCGGCGCCCCTCCCCCGCGCGGCACGGACAACGCCACGACGCGGCGGCGTCGCGCGCCAGCCGGCGAGGATGAGCAGGATCCCGGCCGCGGCGCCCAGGCCGAACGCGGCGGCCACGAGGACCTGGGTGTCGAGCGTCATGGCGTCCACCACCCCTCCGGCCGGGTCAGGAGGTCCGGGTCGAACCCGGCCGCGACCAGGTCGTCCAGGGTGTCCGCGCGCAACGCGCCGGGCACGGGCACCGCGCGGCGGTCGGGGCCGCGGCGGTAGACCTCGTTGGAGATCACCGAGCCGGCCTCGGCATCGACGACCTCCCGGATCGAGGCGATCACCCGCGTGGTGCGGTCGGCAGCGCGGTCGAGGTGCACCACGAAGTGCACCGCGCTCGCGACCAGCAGGGCGGTGGCCTCCAGCGGCAGCCGCTCCGGGCCCTGCGCCGCGTAGGAGGCCAGCCGGGTAAAGGCGATCTTCGAGCTGGAGGCGTGCAGGGTCGCCATGGAGCCGTCGTTGCCCTGGGACATGGCGTTGCACATCGGAATGACCTCGGGCCCGCGAATCTCGCCCACGATCACCCGGTCCGGGCTCATCCGCAGTCCCCACCGCACCAGCTCGGCCTGATCGATCGCGCCCTCGCCTTCCACGTTGGGCTCGCGGGCCTGCAACGCGGTGACATCGGCGTGCAGCTCCGGGTCGAGGCCCAGGCCGAGTTCGAAAGCGTCCTCGACGGTGACGAGGCGTTCCATCGGGTCCATCTCCGCAGCCAGGGCCCGCAGCAGCGTGGTCTTCCCGGCCCCGGTGCCGCCGGTGATCAACACGTTCTTGCGGGCCCGCACCACCGCGCGCAGGAACCGCTCCAGCCCGGCATCGAGCGTGCCGCGGCGGCGCAGCTGGGCGAGGGTGGCGGTGAGGTAGCCGTGCCGGCGGATCGTGCACGCCGTCACCCCGCCCGCCGTCAGGCCCAGCACCGCGAACAGGCGCTCCCCGCCGGGCAGCTGCAGGTTCAGCGCGGGCGAGCCGCGGTCGAACCGGCGCTCCTCCGACGAGGCGCGCGCCGCCAGCGTGCGGATCAGATCGGTGAGCTCCTCATTGGACCCGGCCACCGGGGCGACTCGCGCGCGGCGGCCGTCGTTGTACTGGACGAACACCTGGTCGTAGCGGTTGACGGCGATCGTCTCCACGGTCGGATCGGCCAGCAGGGGCTGCAGGCCACCGAGGCCGAACACCTCGTCCAGCACCTGCTCGACGATTCGCTCCTCGGCCTCGGGATCCACCAAGGTGCGTCCGGCGAGCAGCTCGGCCTCGCTGTGTGCGGCGATCGCGGCGTCGAGGACCTCCCGGCCGAGCGCGCGGCGCCGCTGCACGCTCGACCCGCTGGCGCCGTCGGTCTCGACGCGGCCGGGCAGGTCCGTGGTCAGCGCCTGCCGGAGCCGGGCCCGCAGCCGATGCTCGGCGTCGTCGGGCCCGTCAGCGAGCGGGGCCACGAGGTGCAGGTGATCGATGTGGGTCATGTGCGCGGTTCCTTCCCCGGCTGGTGTCCGTTCCGCGACGGCTCGCCCGCCTGCGGCGTCGGCACCGGCCGCAAGCGGTAGAGGCCGGGCCCGGGCGGGCGGATGACCGCCCCGCCGGGCAAGCGCACCTGCTGAGCGGGCACGCCCGGCACCACAGCCAGCCCGGGTGGAGCCGCCTGAGCCGGTGCCGGGGGCGGAGTGGTCAGCGTGCGGGCGAGCGCGGCAGCGGCGCGCGCGAGACCACCCCCGCGGCGGCGAGCCGAGGTCTGGTGTCCGGCCAGCGCCGCCGCGGCGGCCGGGTCGTGCGGGATGCGGCCGATCGCCGGCACACCCAGCTCCCGCTCGACGTCGCTGGTCGGGTAGCCCTGCCCGGTCAGCAGCAGCCCCGGCCGCGCGGTCCAGCGGGCCAGCTCGCTCAAGCGAGCGGCGGCGTGCGCGAGAGCGTCCGCGTGGGTGCCAGTGAGCAGCACCAGCGCGTCCGCGCGGCGCGCGAGCGCTTCGGCCGGCGAGCCCGCGTCCAGACGACCGCAATCGGCCAGCACCACCACCCCAGGCTCCCGGGCGGCCGCCTCGATCAGCGGCTCGCCCGGCACGGACGCCAGGGTGGTGAGCGCGGCGCGGGCGTGCGCCGCGCCCGGCGGGGCGAGCAGCACCCGCGCACCTCCCGGCAGAGCCTGGGTGTGCTCCCACACCCGCCCGGGCGCACATCGTCGGCGCGCGGCGGCGGCGAGGCTGACCAGACCGGGCGCCGAGGGCAGGCCGAACCGCATTGCCAGATCACCCCCGCTCGGGTCCACCTCCGCCACCAGGCGACGCTGCGGCGTGGTGTCGGGCCACTGCGCGGCCAACGCCACCGCCGTCGTGGTCACTCCGGGCGAGCCCTTCAGGCTCATCAACGCGACCAACATCAGCGACCACCACCCGCGGGCTGCATCACCAGCGCGAGCTGCCCGACCGGCACCTGCGCCAACTCGGTCGCCGCCGTGGACTCCAGCTCCAGCGACACCACCGTCGCCTGATCAGTCCCCGCCGGGGCGACCCCGATGACCGTCGCGTGCCACGGCGCGCCTCCCGCGCTGGACGTCGCCGTGCCGACCGCGGTGTCCGCGATGACGACGACCGTCACCCGGGTCCCGGCGGCCAGTTCCGGCGGGAACTGGCCCGGCTTCACCGCGACCGCCGCCACCGCCCGCCCCGCCGCGGGGACCACGGCATCACCGACGCTGTCCGGAGTCAGCAGCGTCCCCGGCCCAAGGCTGGTCGCCATCGGACGGCCCAGCACCGCCGACGCCTCACCGGCGGGCACAGTCGCCACACCCGGTGCCGCGGCAACGTCGACGCTGCGCAGATCGGCGGTGGTCAGCACCTGGCCGACGCCGACCGGCCGCGCTACCACCAGCACCGCGACCCGGTCTTGGCTGCCGGTGGTCCACCACACCGCGCCCCCGACGCAGCACACCACCAGCAGCACACCGAACAACAGATGAGGCAGGCGACGGCGCCGACGACGAGGTGGCGTCCCCGGCAAACCGGTGGAATCCAACCAGGTCCCCGGCCGCTCGACCGCAGCCGTGTCACCGCCAGTGTGGATGTCGGTACTGGTCACGAGCGCCTCCAGGCATAACTCACCCGCACCACGCATCTCGAATGCGCAGCCGGAAAAGGAAAAGAGCGAATTCAGTTGAGGGGCGGGAGTTATCCCGTTCCAAGTGCCTGCGCCTCGGCGACCCGGAAGGACGCCCCCGCGCTCGTGGTCATGTCCGGGAACGTGCCCGACGCCCCCGCACCAGACCACGTGACACGCCAC
>Ga0164243_10004003_pt1 | contig 23242 bp, 23 predicted proteins | sample OricompcompostOP_FD_108781 | JGI IMG/M metagenome (GOLD analysis project Ga0164243, IMG submission 108781) | Organic Plus compost microbial communities from Emeryville, California, USA - Original compost - Organic plus compost (OP) | ecosystem: Engineered > Solid waste > Mixed feedstock >...
GGCGAGCCCGAGGGTCAGCAGTACGTCCAGCTCGGAGGGTCGACGCCGGCGTACCTGGGCTCGCTGACCCAGCACGTCTTCGAGTCGATTGCCTTCCACGGTCACTTCGCGCTGCACGTGCGGGTGCTCGCCGGCCGCGAGCCGCACCACATCGTGGAGACGCAGTTCAAGGCGTTCGCCCGCGCGCTGCGCGACGCGGTCGCCCTCGACCCGCGGGAGACCGGCGTGCCCTCGACCAAGGGCACGCTGTAGGCGCTCACCGGTCGTGAAGAAGAACGTCGTCGTCCTCGACCACGGGTCGGGGAACCTCCGCTCCGCCGTGCGCGCCGTCGAGCGCGCCGGCGCGGAGGTCACGCTCACCGACGACCTGGCGCTGGCCCAGGAGGCGGACGGCCTCGTGGTGCCGGGGGTGGGTGCCTTCGCCGCGTGCATGGCCGGGCTGCGCCGGATCAAGGGCGAGCGGGCGATCGGCCGTCGGCTGGCCGGCGGCCGGCCGGTGCTCGGGATCTGCGTGGGCATGCAGATCCTGTTCTCGCGGGGCGTGGAGCACGGCGTCGAGACCGAGGGCTGCGACGAGTGGCCCGGCGTGGTGGAGCGGCTGCAGGCGCCGGTGGTGCCGCACATGGGCTGGAACACCGTCGAGGCGCCCGAGGGCACCACGCTGTTCGCCGGCATCGAGGACGAGAGGTTCTACTTCGTGCACTCCTACGCCGTCCGGGACTGGACGCTGACCACCAACGACCGGACCCGCGCCCCGCTGGTGACCTGGTCCGAGCACGGGGGTGACCGGTTCGTGGCCGCGGTCGAGAACGGCCCGCTGTCCGCGACGCAGTTCCACCCCGAGAAGTCCGGCGACGCGGGCGCGGCGCTGCTGCGCAACTGGATCGGGTCGCTGTGACCGGCCGCTACCTCGAGCTGCTCCCCGCCGTCGACATCGCCGGCGGGCAGGCGGTGCAGCTGGTGCAGGGCGTCGCCGGGTCCGAGAAGCGCTTCGGCGACCCGGTCGAGGCGGCGCTGCGCTGGCAGGAGGCCGGCGCGGAGTGGATCCACCTGGTGGACCTCGACGCGGCGTTCGGCCGCGGCCACAACCGCGAGCTGCAGGCCGAGATCGTCGGCCGGCTCGACATCCAGGTCGAGATGAGCGGCGGGATCCGCGACGACGAGTCGCTGAGCGCGGCGATGGCCACCGGCTGCCGCCGGGTCAACATCGGCACCGCAGCCCTGGAGCAGCCCGAGTGGTGCGCGGCCGCGATCGCGGAGTACGGCGACCGGGTCGCGGTCGGCCTCGACGTGCGCGGTCGCACCCTCGCTGCCCGCGGCTGGACCCGGGAGGGCGGCGACCTGTACGACGTACTCGCCCGGCTCGACGCGGAGGGCTGTGCGCGCTACGTCGTCACCGACGTCAACAAGGACGGCATGCTCCAGGGGCCGAACCTGCAGCTGCTGCGCGACGTCTGCGCGGCGACCGACCGGCCGGTCGTGGCCTCCGGCGGCATCACCGAGCTGGCCGACCTCGAGGCGCTGATGGGCCTCGTCGACGAGGGCGTGGAGGGCGCGATCATCGGGACCGCGCTCTACGAGGGGCGGTTCACGCTCGAGGACGCGCTCGCCCTCACCAGGCCCGGCACGTCGTCATGACGCTCGCCGTCCGGGTGATCCCGTGCCTCGACGTGGACGCCGGTCGCGTGGTCAAGGGGATCCGGTTCCGCGAGCTGCGCGACGCCGGCGACCCGGTCGAGCTGGCCCGCACCTACGACGCCGAGGGCGCCGACGAGCTGACCTTCCTCGACATCTCCGCCTCCCACGAGGGCCGGACGACGACGATGGAGGTCGTGTCGCGGACCGCCGAGGAGGTCTTCATTCCGCTCACCGTCGGGGGAGGGGTGGGATCGACCGGGGACGTCGACCGGCTGCTCCGGGCCGGTGCGGACAAGGTCGCGGTCAACACCGCGGCGATCGCCCGCCCCGAGCTGGTGGCCGAGATCGCGGACCGGTTCGGCAGCCAGGTGCTGGTGCTCTCCGTCGACGCCCGCCGGGCCGCAGGGACGGACTCCGGCTTCGAGGTCACCACGCACGGCGGCCGGCGGTCCGCGGGGCTCGACGCCGTCGCCTGGGCCGCGCGCGCCGCCGAGCTCGGGGCGGGGGAGATCCTGCTCAACTCGATGGACGCGGACGGCACCCAGGACGGGTTCGACCTGGAGCTGATCCGTGCGGTCCGCCGCGAGGTGTCGATCCCCGTCGTCGCCTCCGGCGGCGCGGGCGCGGTGGAGCACTTCCCGCCCGCGGTCGAGGCCGGCGCGGACGCCGTGCTCGCCGCGTCGGTGTTCCACTTCGGCACGCTGCGGATCGGGGAGGTCAAGCAGACACTGGTGGGCGCGGGGCATCCCGTGCGCTGACCTGCCCGGGCTCGGCCTGGGATAGTGGCCCCGTGCACGAGGCCTTGGACGAGTGGCGGCGTCTCCGGGAGGCCGGCGGCCGCCGCGTCACGATCATCGACCTGTACGAGCTGGTCGGCCGGCCGCGCGGACTGGCTCCGCACGAGCTGCCCCTGGCCGAGCGACGAGAGCTCGCCGCAGCGGCCCTGCCCGAGGCGTGGTCGGGCTTCGCCACCACACCCGGGAGCGAGCGGCAGCCCGACCCGATCGAGATCGGCGAGTACGACCCGGCGTGGCCGGACCGGTACGAGCGCTGGCGGGCGGCGATCGCCGAGGTCCTGGGCGAGGCGGCGCTCCGGATCGAGCACGTGGGGTCGACGGCGGTGCCCGGCATCCCCGCCAAGCCGGTGATCGACGTCCAGGTGAGCGTCGCCGACGTCGAGCGCGAGACGGACTACGTCGAGCAGCTGGAGTCGATCGGGCTGCAGCTGCGCAGCCGGGACGACGTCCACCGGTTCTTCCGGCCGTTCCCGGACCGCCCCCGCGACGTGCACGTGCACGTCTGCGGGTCGGGGTCGGAGTGGGAGCGTGAGCACCTGCTCTTCCGCGACTACCTCCGTGCGCACCCGGAGGCACGCGCCGAGTACGCCGCCGCGAAGCACCGGGCGGCGGAGCTCTGGGCCGACGACCGGATCGCCTACACCGAGGCCAAGACCGACACGATCCTGGGGATCATGGCGGCCGCGGAGCGGTGGGTCGCCGGGTCGTCCTGATTCGCCGGACAGGACGACCGCCGGCTGTCAGGCTTGTGCGGGTGACGACGCGCGTGCTGTGGAGCCTGTGCCTGATGCTGGGAGCGATGCTCTCCGGGATCGGGGTCGAGATGTTCTTCTCCGGGGCCGGTGCGCTGAGCAGCTACCCGCTGGTCGTCTCCGGGATCGCCCTCCTGCCGCTGGCGGCGGCGGGTATCTCCCGCCTGGAGGGCGGGGCTCCGGCCGAGTAGGGCGTGTGTCACGCCCCCTGAGGGGTACCGAGCGGCTGCGCTACCGCGCAATCACTCGATAAGGAGACAACGCCATGGAGATCCTGGGCATTCTTGTCGCGGGCCTGATCATCGGTCTGCTGGGCAAGCTGGTCGCCCCGGGCGACAAGGACAACATCCCGATCTGGCTGACGCTTCTGTGCGGCATCGGCGGAGTCCTGCTCGGCCTGGCCGTGTACAGCGCTTTCGGTGGCGACGGTTCGCCCGGTGTCGACTGGACCCGGTGGATCGTCTCGATCCTGATCGCGGCAGTCCTGGTGGTCATCGCCTCGACCGTGACCGGTCGGAACAGCAAGAAGGGCATCACGCACTGACCGCTCTCCTCGACCGGGCCCCGACGAAGGTCTGGGCCCGGTCGAGTCATGTCCGGGGCCGGTGCTCCGAGCGTGCCGCTCGAGCAGCCTCCAGGAGCCGGACCATCGTGGCCAGGTCCTCGTCGGTGCCCGTGGGCAGCGGCGCCTCACGAGTGCCGGTGGGGTCGACGAGCCGCCGCAGGCCGTGCGGGGTCTCCCACTCGTAGCAGCCCAGGCCGACCTGTCGGACCCGGTAGCCGAGATGGGTCTTCGCGCGGTGGCTGGTCCGCCCCAGCGGTGCCTGGTTGGTGTCGCGGGTCTGCCCGGGTGGCCCGTTCGGTCGGTACGGATCGGGATGGTCGCTGTCGGCGCCTCGCGAGGACCGGCAGGCGTGGGGGAAGACCTCGACCGGGTTGCGAAGCCGGCCGCGCTCGACCATGTCTGCCGGGTGCGGGTACTCGTCCACCGCGGCCTCGGCGGTGAGGTCGATCAGCGGCCGGACCTCGACGTGGGCGTGCCCCACGAGGCGGCGGACCTGGTCGAGCAGCATCGCGCCGATGTCCTCGACGGTCGCCACTGCGGTCCGGATGCCCTCGACCGCCTCCTGGGAGAGGTGGATGTACACCACCGCCCGGTTGCGCCGCTTGCGTCGGTGGGGGCGGCGGGCCGGCTGCTGGGTCGGCTGCTGGGTCGACGTCGAGGCCCGATCGGCGGCGGCGACGAGGTCCAGGACCTCCTCCGGGTGGGCGAGCAGCCCGAATGCGATCGCGCGGAGCTCGTCCTTGCTGGCCCGGTCGGGCAGGTCGGCCGTGAGGTCCGCGCGCAGCTCGGGGCGTTCCAGGAGGATGTCGGCCAGCCGGTCGACCAGGGCGTCGATCCAGGTGGCGTCGCCGGCCTCGATGCGGGCGAAGACCATCCGCAGACCGTCCTCGTCGCTGGGGCCGACCCCGACGTACCTTCGGCGCAGCGCCTCCTCGATCCGCCGTGCGTGACCGGCCGGGTCGGCCGCGATGATCGCCTTCTCCGCCACGTCGAGCACCCGGCCGGGGGACTGGCTCGGCAGCACCTCGGCGACGGCGTCGTCCACCTGCGCGGCCTGCGCGCGGGTGAGGTGGCGACTCATCGAGGCGACCCTCCGGACCACCCAGGCGTCGCAGTCACCGGCGCGGAACACCATCCAGCACCGCGGCAGTCGGTGCCGCAGGTCGAGGACGTCGGCCATCGCGGCGCGGGTCGACAGGGGATGGGTGCCGCGGGCGACGGCCAGCTCGTGGGTGCAGAGCTCGCGCACCTCCGGAGTGCCCTCGCCGCCCAGCTGCACCAGCCGGTCCCCGCCGGGGACACGGTGGCCGTTCACGGTGCGGGGGACGGGCTCGTCGCCGTGCAGGTCGGCCCAGTGCGCCACCAGCTCCAGGTCCTCGATCTCGGCCGCCCGACGGGCGCCGAGCGCGCCCTCGGCGCGGCGCAGGGTGGCGGCCGCGTCGAGGTCGTCGATGGTCTGGAACATCGACCCATCATAGTCGAGAATATGTTCGAATACAAGGTTCGCCCTGGTCGGGCCGCTGACGTGTCAGGCCAGGGATGCCGTCATCCGGATCGAGACCAGCAGTCCCGGTATCTCGGCTCCCAGCCTGGCCGCGTACCGGGTCGGTGGGTCCGACGGGAACCAGCGTGCGTACTCCTCGTTCATGCCGGCGAAGTCGTTCGGGTCGGTGAGCAGCACACCCACCTCGACGACGTCGTCCAGCGTTGCACCGGCCGCGCTCAGGATGGCCTCGCAGTTCGTCAACGCCTGTCGGGTCTGCGCCTGGATGCTGTCACCGGCCATCTGACCGGTGCCGGGGTCGATGCCGGTCGTTCCTGAGACGAGCACGAGGGACCCGGCCCTGACCGCTTGGCTGAACAGCGGCGAGCTGGGTGCGTCCGGGGTCGTGATGATCTGACGTGGCATCCCGCACCTCCTGGCCGATGGTCCCATCGCCAGGGGCTCCGGGGAAGCCGTCTGCGTACCGTGAGCGCATGCCCTCCGCCGACGACATCGCCGCCTGGGACGCGGAGGCCGACACCTTCGACGAGCCCGTCGACCACGGTCTGCACGACCCCGCCGCGCGGCGGGCCTGGCGGGAGCTGCTCCTCGGGGTGCTTCCGTGGCCTCCGGCACGGGTCGCCGACCTGGGCTGCGGGACGGGGACGGGGACGCTGTCGGTGCTGCTGGCCGAGAACGGGTTCCAGGTCGAGGGGGTGGACTTCTCCCCGCGGATGGTCGAGCTCGCCGAGCGCAAGGCAGCAGGCGTCCAGGGTGTCCGGGTCACCCAGGGCGACGCGTTCGAGCCGCCGCTCCGGGCGGCGTCGTACGACGTAATCCTGTGCCGGCACGTCCTCTGGGCGATGCCCGACCCTGCCGTCGCGCTGGCCCGGTGGATCCGGCTGCTGGCCCCGGGCGGCAGGCTCGTGCTGGTCGAGGGCCGCTGGTCGAACGGCGCCGGCCTGTCCGCCGAGCAGACGCTGCGGCTGGTCCAGGCGACCGGCCGGGCCGCCGAGCTGACCCGTCTCGTCGACGCGAGGTTCTGGGGCGCCGAGACGCAAGACGACCGCTACCTGGTGGTGAGCGCCACTGGCGAACCGCAAGCCGGCGATCGCTGAGGCGACTTCGCGTCGGGTTCGAGGCTCGCTGCGCTCGCGCCTCAACCAGCGACGGCGCCCTCGACCGGCGGCCTCGACGAGCGGCGGGCGCCTAGATGCCCAGGTCGGCGTCCTGCACCCGCCGTACCCGCTCGGCCGGCCCGTCGAAGGCGAGGTCGCCCGCGTAGTCGCGACCGAACAGGAAGAGCACGAGCTCGCCGGGCGGGCCGGAGACGACGACCGGCGAGCCGCCGGACCGCAGCACCGCCTCGGCGCCGGTGTCGGAGCGCCGGATGGTCACCGGGACGCCGAGCCGGCGGGCCATCAGCTTCCCGGTGCCGCGCCCGAGCTTCCAGAGCAGCCCGAGGTCGGCGTCGGAGAGCTCACGCGGCTCCCAGCCCGGCTGCGCCCGGCGGACGTCCTCGTGGTGGACGAAGAACTCCAGGGTGTTGGCCGCGACCTCGACCGGCGGCAGGCGGTACGGCGTGAGCCCTGGGTCGCGGAGCTTCTCGACCAGGACCGCGAAGTCGCGCTGCGCCATCCGCTCCATCGACCTCTCGGTCAGTCCCGCCAGGGGAGACAGCACGATGCCGGCCGCCGCCCACGGTCGGTACTCGCGCACGAGGAGGTGGGCGACGAGCTGCTTGACGGTCCACTCGCCGCACAGCGTGGGTGCGTCCTCACCGACCTCGAGGGCCAGGTCGCAGAGTGCGTGTCGTTCACGGCGGGCGAGGGAGCTCACGCCGCCACGGTACCCACCGGCCGCCGCACCAGATCCCCGGCGCTCGCGCGGCCGGGGCGTATTCGGCTGGCAGCCGTCCCCGGGCGGGAATAGCCTGCCTCGGCCCCGCGGTTTGCGGCGAGGGACGACACTGAGGGAGACATGAGCGACGATCGGCAGACCGGACGGGGGTCCACCCGAGCCGGGTTCGGCGTCCTCTGGGTGGCGATCAAGCGGGAGCCGGTGATCTTCACCCTCTCCACGCTCGGCTCCCTCCTCTTCGGCGCACTCACCGTCGCCGACGCCTGGGTCCTCGGCTGGTCGACCGACCACGTCGTGCTCCCCGCGTTCCGCGACGGCGAGATCGAGGCGAGCCTGCTCGTCGCCGTGCTCGCGCTGTTCGTCGGCGTGGCGATCCTGCGCGCGGTCGGCATCGTGGCCCGCCGGCTCGGCGCGGGCGTCATGCAGTACCGCATGCAGGCGCGCACCCGCCGGGCCGTCACCCGGCAGTACCTCGCCCTGCCGATGGAGTGGCACCAGCGGCACCCGACCGGCGAGCTGCTCTCCAACGCCAACGCCGACGTCGAGGCGGCCTGGGGGCCGATCGCGCCGCTGCCGATGGCGGTGGGCACGGTCGCGATGATGGTGATCGCGGTCGTGCAGATGCTGTTCGCCGACGTGGTGATGGCCCTGGTCGGCCTCGCGGTGTTCCCGGCCGTGATCGTCACCAACGTCGTCTACCAGCGGCTCGCCCAGGGCTGGGCGACGCAGGCGCAGCAGCTGCGCGGCGAGGTGAGCGAGATCGCCCACGAGTCGTTCGACGGCGCGATGGTGGTCAAGACGCTGGGCCGGGAGCCCGAGGAGACTGAGCGGTTCGCCGCCAAGGCGCACCACCTCCGCGACGTCAACATCAAGGTGGGCCGGATCCGCGCGGCCTTCGACCCCACGCTCGCGGCGCTGCCCAACCTCGGGGTGCTCGTCGTGCTCGCGGTCGGCGTCTCCCGGGTGCTCAACGGAGCGAGCGACCCCGGCGACGTCGTGACCGTCGCGTACCTGCTCACCATCGTGTCCTTCCCCATCCGTTCGATCGGGTGGTTGCTCGGGGAGTTCCCGCGCAGCGTCGTCGGCTTCCGGCGGGTGCGGTCGGTGCTGCGCGCCACCGGTGAGATGCCGTACGGCGACCGGCCCGCGCCCCGCTCCGACACGGGTGCCGAGCTCGCCGTCGAGGACGTCACCTACCGGTACGTCGAGGACCAGCCGCTGCTCGAGCACCTCACGTTCCGGGTCGAGCCCGGGCGCACCGTCGCACTGGTCGGCGCGACGGCGTCCGGCAAGAGCACGCTGACCACGCTCCTGACCCGGCTGGTCGACCCGCAGGACGGCCGGATCACCGTCGACGGGGTGGACCTGCGCGACCTGGCCCGCGGCGAGCTCGCGCAGATGGTGGCGATCGTGCCGCAGACGCCGTTCCTCTTCGACGACACCGTCCGCGGCAACATCACGCTGGGCGCCGACGTGCCCGACGAGGAGGTGTGGGCAGCGCTCCGCGCCGCACAGGGTGACGGGTTCGTCGCGGCGCTCCCCGACGGCCTGGACACCCGGCTCGGCGAGCGCGGCACCTCGCTGTCCGGCGGCCAGCGGCAGCGGATCTCGCTGGCCCGGGCGCTGGTGCGCCGGCCGCGGCTGCTGATCCTCGACGACGCGACCTCGGCGGTCGACCCCGAGGTGGAGGCGCGGATCCTCGCCGCGCTGCGCGAGTCCAGCGGGGGAGGCACGCTCGTCGTCGTCGCCTACCGCAAGGCGACCATCGCGCTCGCCGACGAGGTGCTCTACCTCCGCGACGGGCGGATCGTCGACCGCGGACCGCACGCCGAGCTGCTCGCCCGCAACCCCGAGTACGCCGACCTGGTCAACGCCTACGAGCAGGCCGACCGCGCCGAGGAAGAGGAGGAGGTGAGCACCACGTGAGCGTCCTCGTCTCCGGTGAGGAACTGCGCCCGATCGAGACGATCCGGCGCGGCGTCCGGTACTCGCCCGAGCTCAAGGAGGGCCTCGCCGGCACCCTCGTCCTGGCGGTGCTCGCCTCGCTGGGCCAGGTGGTCGTCCCGATCGCGGTGCAGCAGGTGCTCGACCACGGGGTGCGCGCGGAAGGCGGGCCCGACGTCTCCTACACGGTCCGGGTCGGGCTGCTGGCGGCCGCCGCCATCGTGGTGACCAGCTGGGCGTCGTACGCGATGACCAGCCGGCTGTTCACGACCTCCGAGCGGGGCCTCGCCACGCTGCGGATCAAGGCGTTCCGGCACGTGCACGACCTGCCGCTGCTCACCCAGAACACCGAGCGCCGCGGCGCGCTGGTCTCACGCGTCACCAGCGACGTCGACCAGGTGAGCCAGTTCCTCGTCTTCGGCGGGCTGCTGTTCGTCGTCAGCATCGGCCAGGTCCTGGTCGCGACCGTGGTGATGGTGGTCTACAGCTGGCAGCTGGCGATCGTGGTGTGGGTCTGCTTCGCGCCGCTGTTCCTCTCGCTCCGCTTCTTCCAGCGCAAGCTCTCCGCCGCCTACGGCACGGTCCGCCGCCAGGTCGGCGCCATGCTCTCCGCGATCTCCGAGCCGGTCGTCGGCGCGGCCGTCGTCCGGTCCTACGCCGTCGAGGCGCGCACCCAGGACCGGATCGACACCGCGATCGCCGCCCACCAGGCGGCGAGCACCCGCGCCCAGGGGTTCACCGCGCTGTCCTTCTCGCTCGGTGGCATCTCCGCCGGTCTCGCCAACGCCGGCGTGCTGATCGTCGGGATCTGGCTGGGCTTCGCCGACCAGATCACCGCCGGCGAGGTGCTGGCCTTCGCCTTCCTGGTGACGCTCTTCGTCGGCCCGGTGCAGATGGGCACCCAGATCCTCACCGACGCCCAGAACGCGATCGCCGGCTGGCGGCGGGTGATCGGCATCCTGGACACCCCCGCCGACCTCGTCGACCCCGGGCCCGAGGGGGAGAGGCTGCCCCGGGGACCGATCGACGTGCGGTTCGAGGGGGTGCAGTTCGCCTACCCCGACGGGCCGCCGGTGCTGCGCGACATCGACCTCGAGATCGCGGCCGGACGGCGGGTCGCGATCGTCGGCGAGACCGGCTCGGGCAAGTCGACCTTCGCCAAGCTGCTCACCCGGTTGATGGACCCGACCGAGGGCGCGGTGCTGCTCGACGGGGTCGACGTGCGCCGGATCAGCCAGGCGTCGCTGCGCCGCAGCGTCGTGCTCGTGCCACAGGAGGGGTTCCTCTTCGACGACTCGATCGCGGCGAACGTCCGCTACGGCCGGCTCGGCGCCACCGAGGCGGAGATCCTCGCCAGCGCCGACGAGCTCGGCCTGACCGACTGGATCGCCGGTCTGCCGCGCGGGCTGGACACCCCGGTCGGCCAGCGCGGCGAGTCGCTGTCGGCGGGGGAGCGGCAGCTGGTCGCGCTGCTCCGGGCGCACCTCGCCGACCCGGACCTGCTCGTGCTCGACGAGGCCACCAGCGCGGTCGACCCGGCGCTGGAGATGCGTATCGGCCGGGCGCTGGAGCGGCTGATGAGCGGCCGCACCTCGGTGACCATCGCGCACCGGCTCTCGACCGCCGAGAACGCCGACGAGGTGATCGTCGTCGACAAGGGCCGGATCGTGCAGCGCGGCCCGCACCGCGAGCTGGTCACCCAGGAGGGCAGCGTCTACGCCGGTCTGCACGCCTCGTGGGTGGCGCAGCACGGGGCCGCGTAGCCGCCCAGGGCCGCGCTGGATGATCGCGCTGGATAATGGAGCGCATGCCTCTGGACCCCGCCATCGCCGAGCGCCTCAAGCGCACCGCCGAGGGCCTGCTGCCCGCGGTCGTGCAGCAGCACGACACCGGTGAGGTGCTGATGCTCGGCTGGATGGACGACGAGGCCCTGCACCGGACGCTGACCACGGGCCGGGCGACGTACTGGAGCCGCTCGCGCCGCGAGTACTGGGTCAAGGGCGACACCTCGGGCCACGTGCAGTGGGTCAAGGAGGTCCGCCTGGACTGCGACGCCGACACCCTGCTCGTCAAGGTCGACCAGGTCGGTCCGGCGTGCCACACCGGCACCCGCACCTGCTTCGACGACGGGCTGATCGATGGCGTCGTCGGTGGCTGAGCCCCGCCCGGAGCGGCGCCGGACGTTCGCGCCCGCCGTCCTCGTCGGCCTGGCCGCCGCCGGGCTGGTCGCGGTGGCCGGGAACCAGCCCTGGGCGAAGGCCGACGACGACCAGGGCGGCATCGGCGAGCAGGTGGCCGCCGTGTCGGTGGCGGTCGGCGACGCCAAGGCGCCGCTGGCGACGGCGCTGGCCCTCGTCGTGCTCGCGTCGTGGGGCGTGCTGCTGGTCACCCGGGACCGGTTCCGGCGGGTGGTCGCCTGGCTGGCCGCGGTCGCGTCGGCCGGCCTGCTGGCCGCCGTGGTCGCGGCCGTCGTGGCCGCCCCGGACGTGGTGGCCGACGCCTACGAGCCGTACGGCGTGACCGACCTCGGCGTCCACCGCACCGCCTGGTGCTGGCTCGCGGTCGCCGGGGCGGTGCTGGCCCTTGGCGCGGCCGTGGTGGCGGTGCGTGACGTCCGGCACTGGCCCCAGATGGGCCGTCGGTACGACGCGCCCGGCAGCGCCGACGACGCCGGCGCCGGCGAGCGGTCCAACCTGGATCTCTGGAAGGCGATGGACGAGGGTCGCGACCCCACCACGCCGCCGGACCCCTAGACTCTGCGTCGCACGCCGTTCGACCATCGAGGAGCCCAGCAGATGTCCAACCACGGTGCCCACCACGGCAACACCCCCGCCGCCTGGACCGCCGTCGTCATCGGCCTTGTCGGCTTCGTGGTCGGCGCGGTGGGACTGATGCTCGAGCCGGTCTCGATGACGGTCTTCTGGATCGGGGTGGCGATCTTCGTCGCCGCCGGCATCGTGTTCGCCGTGATGGCGAAGATGGGGCTCCACGAGCCTCCGGGCTGAGCGATGGCCACCCTGGTCGGCGTCGCGCCCGCCGTCTCCCGCCGGCGGCGGATGCTCGGGCCTGCCCTCGCCATCGGCGGCCTGGCCGCGGCCACCCTGGCGCTGCACCTGCGCGACCCGCACGAGAGCGGGTCGTGGGGCTACTGCCCCACCGCGCTGCTCGGCCTCGACTGCCCGGGCTGCGGCGGCCTGCGCGCGGTCAACGATCTCACCCACCTGCGGCTCGCCGACGCCGCGTCGAGCAACCTGCTGCTGGTGCTGGCGCTGCCGCTGGCGGTGTTCGCGCTCGCGCGCTGGACCCTCGACGAGTGGCGCGGCGTCACCCGGCTCCCGCGGCCGCGGACCACGTGGCTGGCGACCACCGGCGTGGTGGCGGTGCTCGTGGCCTTCACGGTGCTGCGCAACCTCCCCGGGTCCTGGCTCGCGGCCTGAGCCGGCCTCCGGGTCGCCACCGTCCGCGTGAAAGACTCGACCTCGCACCACCCTCTTCCGTGAGCCCTCTGCTGGAGAACGTCATGCCCGTGCTCGACGACATCGTCGCCGGCGTGCGCCTCGACCTGGCCCGGCGCCAGGCGGACACGCCGCTGGACGAGCTGCGCGCGCGCCTGGCCGACGTACCGCCGCCCAGGGACCCGATGCCGGCGTTCCGTGAGCCCGGCTCCAGCGTGATCGCCGAGGTGAAGCGGCGCAGCCCGAGCAAGGGCGACCTCGCCGAGATCCCCGACCCCGCCGCGCTGGCGCAGGAGTACGCCGCCGGCGGTGCCGCCGCGATCAGCGTGCTCACCGAGGAGCGGCGGTTCGGGGGCAGCCTCGAGGACCTGCGCGCGGTGCGCGCGGCGGTCGACGTGCCCGTGCTGCGCAAGGACTTCATCGTCACGCCCTACCAGCTGGTCGAGGCGCGGGCCGCCGGCGCCGACCTGGCCCTGCTGATCGTCGCCGCGCTCGACGACGAGGAGCTCACCCGGCTGTACCGGGAGGCGCTCGGGCTCGGGCTGACTCCGCTGGTCGAGGTCCACGACGAGGAGGAGACCGAGCGCGCCGTGGCCCTGGGCGCCGAGCTGATCGGGGTCAACGCGCGCAACCTCAGGACCCTCGAGGTCGACGTCGACACCTTCGGCCGGCTCGCGCCGCGGGTGCCCGACGACCGGGTCCTGGTGGCCGAGTCCGGGATCACCGGGCCGACCGACGTGAAGCGCTTCGTCGCCGAGGGGGCCCGGGTGGTGCTCGTCGGCGAGGCGCTGGTGAAGGACGGCGCGCCGCGCGAGGCGGTCGCCGCGATGAGCGGGGTGCAGGCATGACGCGCTGGGACGCCGACGAGAAGGGCTGGTTCGGGGACCCCGCCACCGGGTGGGGCGGCCGGTTCATGCCCGAGGCCCTCATCGCCGCCCTCGACGAGCTCGACGTGGCCTGGCGCGAGGCGATGACCGACCCGTCGTTCCGTGCGGAGTTCGACGCGATCCTGCGCGAGTACGCCGGCCTGCCCAGCCCGCTCTACGAGGCGCAGCGGCTGTCGGAGAAGGTCGGGGTGCGGATCCTGCTCAAGCGCGAGGACCTCAACCACACCGGCGCCCACAAGATCCGCAACGTGCTCGGCCAGGCGCTGCTCACCCGGCGGATGGGCAAGCACCGGGTGATCGCCGAGACCGGCGCCGGCCAGCACGGCGTGGCGAGCGCGACCGCCGCGGCGTACTTCGGCCTCGACTGCACGGTCTACATGGGGTCGGTCGACGTGAAGCGGCAGGCGCTCAACGTCGCCCGGATGCAGCTGCTCGGCGCCAAGGTCGTCGCGGTCGACTCCGGCAGCGCCACGCTCAAGGACGCGATCAACGAGGCGCTGCGCGACTGGGTCGCCACCGTCGACCACACCGCCTACCTCTTCGGCACCGCCGCGGGACCGCACCCCTTCCCGAGCATGGTGCGTGACTTCGCGCGCGGGATCGGCGACGAGGCGCGCGCCCAGTGCCTGGAGCGGTACGGCGTGCTGCCCGACGCGGTGGCCGCGTGCGTCGGCGGCGGCTCCAACGCGATCGGGCTGTTCCAGGCGTTCCTCGACGACGACGGCGTGGAGATCCACGGGTACGAGCCCGGCGGGGACGGGGTCGAGACCGGACGGCACGCGGCCACCATCCACGCCGGCGACCGCGGCGTGCTGCACGGCGCCCGCACGTTCGTGCTCCAGGACGAGGACGGCCAGACCATCGAGTCCCACTCGATCTCCGCGGGCCTCGACTACCCCGGCGTCGGCCCCCAGCACGCCCACCTCGCGCAGACCGGCCGGGCGACGTACGAGCCGGTCACCGACGCCGAGGCGATGGAGGCGATGGCGCTGCTGAGCCGCACCGAGGGGATCATCCCGGCGATCGAGTCCGCGCACGCCGTCGCCGGGGCGCTGCGGGTCGCCGAGCGGCTGGCGCAGGAGAAGGGCCCCGAGGCGATCGTGCTGGTCAACCTCTCCGGCCGCGGCGACAAGGACATGGAGACCGCGCTCGAGTGGTTCCACCTCGGCGAGGAGAAGGCCGAGGACCAGGAGCGATGAGCGTCTCGACGGCCTTCGAGAAGGCGCGCGCCGACGGCCGCTCCGCGCTGGTCGGCTACCTGCCCGCCGGGTTCCCCGACGTGGACGGTGGCATCGAGGCGCTGCGGGCCATGGTCGACGCCGGCTGCGACGCGATCGAGGTCGGGCTTCCCTACAGCGACCCGGTGATGGACGGGCCGACGATCCAGGACGCCGCCCAGCACGCCCTGGACCGCGGGGTGCGCACCACCGACGTGCTGCGCACCGTCGAGGCGGTCGCCGCGACCGGCGTGCCCACGCTGGTGATGACCTACTGGAACCCCGTGGAGCGGTACGGCGTGGAGCGGTTCGCCACCGACCTCGCGAACGCCGGGGGAGCGGGGCTGATCACGCCCGACCTGACCCCGGACTTCGCGCCGGAGTGGGTCGCGGCCGCCGACGCCCACGACCTCGACAAGGTGTTCCTCGTCGCCCCGTCCTCGACCGACGAGCGGATCGCGATGACCACCGCGGCCTGCCGCGGGTTCGTCTACGCCACCGCGGTCATGGGCGTGACCGGTGCCCGAGCCACCACCAGCGAGCTCGCCGGGCCGCTCGTGGCGCGCACCAGGGCGACCACGTCGCTGCCGGTCGGCGTCGGGCTGGGAGTGAGCAACGGCGCCCAGGCCGCCGAGGTGGCCGCGTTCGCCGACGGTGTCATCGTGGGCTCGGCGTTCGTCCGGGTGCTGCTCGACCACCTCGACGACCGGACCGCCGGGCTCCGCGCCCTCACCGCGCTGACCGAGGACCTCGCGGGCGGTGTGCGTGCGTAGGTTCCTGCTGGCGCTGTGCGCGCTGGTGCTGCTGGCGGGCTGCGGCGACGACCCGGCGGCGGAGTTCAACGGACGGCGGCTGGACCAGCCGTTCGCCGTCCCCGACGTCGAGCTGACCGCGACCGACGGGTCGCCGTACTCCCTCGCGGAGGACCGCGACGAGCCGCTGACGCTGGTCTTCTTCGCCTACACGCACTGCCCGGACATCTGCCCGATGGTGCTCGGCTCGCTCGCGAGCGCGCTGACCAAGCTCGACGACGCCGACCGGGACCGGGTCGAGGTGGTCGTGGTGACCACCGACCCGGCCCGCGACGACGAGCAGGTCCTGCGCGAGTACCTGGACCGGTACGACCCCACCTGGGAGGGGCTCACCGGACCCCTCGACGACATCGTCGAGGTCGCCACCGGGCTGAAGACCTACGTCAACGACGGCCGCAAGCTGCCCTCGGGTGGCTACGACCTGGGCTCGCACGGCACCTCGGTCATCGGGATCGACGACTCCGACCGGGCCTCGGTCTACTGGGAGCAGGACACGTCGCCGGCCCAGTTCGCCTCCGACATCCACACGCTCCTGAACGAGGATGACTGACGTGACCGCACACCTGGCCGCCCAGCTGGCCGCCCTCTCGATCCCCAGCCCGTCCGAGGGCGTCTGGCACCTCGGGCCGCTGCCGCTGCGCGGCTACGCGCTGTGCATCATCCTCGGCATCGTCGCCGCGATCTGGATCGGCGAGCGGCGCTGGGTGGCCCGCGGCGGCCAGGCCGGCGAGGTCCAGGACCTGGCGATCTGGGCGGTGCCGTTCGGGCTCGTGGGCGGCCGCGCCTACCACGTCGCGACGGACTGGGAGAAGTACTTCGGCGACGACCGGAACCCCGTGACCGCGCTCTACGTGTGGCGCGGCGGCCTCGGGGTGTGGGGCGCGGTCGCGCTCGGCGCCGTCGGCATCGTGATCGGCGCCCGGCTCAAGGGGATCCGGCTGTGGCCGATGCTCGACGCGCTCGCCCCCGGGGTCCTCGTGGCCCAGGCCGTCGGCCGCTGGGGCAACTGGTTCAACCAGGAGCTCTACGGCCGCCCCACGGACCTCCCGTGGGGCCTCGAGATCGACCCGGGCAACTGGCCGGAGGGCCAGGTCTACCCCGCGGGGACGACCTTCCACCCGACGTTCCTCTACGAGTGCCTCTGGAACCTCGGCGCCTTCGGCCTGGTCATCTGGGCCGACCGGCGGTTCCGGCTCGGTCACGGCCGGGTGCTCGCGCTCTACGTGATGGCGTACACCGCCGGCCGGGCCTGGATCGAGGACCTGCGGGTCGACACGGTGCAGCTGGACGACGTGGGCGGGCTGCGGTTCAACGTGTGGACCTCGATCGTGCTGTTCGTGGTGGCGGCGGCGTTCTTCCTGTGGAGCGCGCGCCGGCACCCCGGCCGCGAGGAGGAGGTCTACCTGCCCGGCCACGGGCCCGGGCGGGACGGGACCGCCGCGGACCCCGCGACGGAGGACACCGGCACGGAGGACTCCGGCACCGGGGAGGACGGTGTCCACGACGGGGTCGAACCCGGGGGCCGCACCTGACCCGGTGGTAATCTGACCGCTCCGCCGCGTGGGCCAGTGCTGTCCCTTGCGTCCAGAGATGCAGCTGTCGGCTGCACGAACGACGACGGGAGAACATCCGGTGCCTTATCCGCACGCGTTCCCGCCGCCCCAGGGGCTCTACGACCCCCGCCACGAGCACGACGCCTGTGGCGTCGCGTTCGTGGCCACCCTCACGGGCGAGGCCAGCCACGACATCGTCGTGAAGTCACTCACGGCCCTGCGCAACCTCGACCACCGCGGGGCCCAGGGCGCCGAGCCGAACTCCGGTGACGGCGCCGGCATCCTGATGCAGCTGCCCGACGCGTTCCTGCGCGACGTGGCCGCGGAGGCCGGGTTCGAGCTGCCCCCCGCTCGCGCGTACGCCGTCGGCACGGCGTTCCTGCCCGGCGACGACGAGCAGGTGGCCAAGACCCGCCGGCGGATCGAGGAGCTCGCCGCGGAGGAGGGCCTCGCGGTGCTCGGCTGGCGCGACGTGCCGGTCAACCCGAGCATCCTGGGCGCCACCGCGCGCGGCGTGATGCCGCAGTTCTCCCAGCTCTTCGTGGCCGGCGCCGGCCAGCGGCTCACCGGCATGGCGCTGGAGCGCGTGGCGTTCTGCCTGCGCAAGCGGGCCGAGCGGGAGACCGACGTCTACTTCCCGTCGCTCTCCTCGCGCACCCTGGCCTACAAGGGCATGCTCACCACCGAGCAGCTGCACGAGTTCTACCCGGACCTCGTCGACGAGCGGATCGCGACCGCGCTGGCCGTCGTGCACTCGCGCTTCTCGACGAACACCTTCCCGAGCTGGCCGCTGGCCCACCCGTTCCGGTTCATCGCCCACAACGGCGAGATCAACACGGTCATGGGCAACCGCAACTGGATGCGGGCCCGCGAGGCGCTCCTCGAGTCGGACCTGATCCCCGGGGACCTGTCCCGGCTGTACCCGATCTGCACCCCCGGCGCGTCCGACTCGGCGTCGTTCGACGAGGTGCTCGAGCTGCTGCACATGGGCGGCCGGAGCCTGCCCCACGCGGTGCTGATGATGATCCCGGAGGCGTGGGAGAACCATGCCGAGATGGACCAGCGCCGCCGCGACTTCTACGAGTTCCACGCGTCGCTCATGGAGCCCTGGGACGGCCCCGCCTGCGTGGTGTTCACCGACGGCTCGCAGATCGGCGCGGTGCTCGACCGCAACGGCCTGCGCCCGTCCCGCTACTGGGTCACCGACGACGGCCTGGTCGTGCTGGCCTCCGAGGTCGGCGTGCTCGACCTCGACCCCGCCTCGATCGTCCGCAAGGGCCGGCTGCAGCCCGGCCGGATGTTCCTCGTCGACGTCGACGAGCACCGGATCATCGAGGACGAGGAGATCAAGACCGAGCTCGCCGAGGAGCACCCGTACGGCGAGTGGCTGCACGCCGGCCTGATCCACCTCAAGGACATCCCCGAGCGCGAGCACGTCGTGCACACCCACGCCTCGGTCACCCGCCGCCAGCAGGTCTTCGGCTACACCGAGGAGGAGCTGCGGATCCTCCTCGCCCCGATGGCCAACAGCGGCGGCGAGCCGCTGGGCTCGATGGGCACCGACACGCCGATCGCGGCCCTCAGCGACAAGCCCCGGCTGCTGTTCGACTACTTCAGCCAGCTCTTCGCCCAGGTCACCAACCCGCCGCTGGACGCGATCCGCGAGGAGCTGGTGACCTCGCTGAGCGGCACGATCGGCCCGGAGTCGAACCTGCTCCAGCCGCAGCCGGCGTCCTGCCGGCAGGTGGTGCTGCCGTTCCCGGTCATCTCCAACGACGACCTGGCCAAGATCCGGCACATCAACCGCGACGGCGACATGCCCGGGTTCATCACCCACGTCGCCCGCGGGCTGTACCCCGTCGAGGGCGGCGGGGCGGCGATGGCCCGGCGGATCGACGAGATCTGCGCCGAGGTCAGCGAGGCGATCGAGGGCGGCGCCCGGATCATCGTGCTCTCCGACCGGCACTCGACGGCCGAGCTCGCCCCGATCCCGTCGCTGCTGCTGACCGGCGCCGTCCACCACCACCTGGTGCGCGAGAAGACCCGCACCCAGGTCGGGCTCCTCGTCGAGGCCGGCGACGTCCGCGAGGTGCACCACGTGGCGCTGCTCGTCGGGTACGGCGCGGCCGCGGTCAACCCGTACCTGGCGATGGAGTCCGTGGAGGACCTGGCCCGCGAGGGCTACTTCGTCAAGGTCGACCAGGAGCGGGCGGTCGCCAACCTGATCAAGGCGCTCGGCAAGGGCGTGCTCAAGGTGATGTCCAAGATGGGCGTCTCCACGGTGGCGTCGTACACCGGCGCGCAGATCTTCGAGGCGGTCGGGCTGTCCCAGTCCCTCGTCGACAAGTACTTCACCGGCACGGTCTCCAAGCTCGGCGGCGTCGACATCGACGTGATCGCCGAGGAGGTCGCCCGCCGGCACGCGAAGGCCTACCCGCGCGGTGGCATCCTCCCGGCGCACCGCGAGCTCGAGGTCGGCGGCGAGTACCAGTGGCGCCGCGAGGGCGAGCCGCACCTGTTCAACCCGGAGACCGTGTTCCGGCTGCAGCACTCCACGCGCACCGGCCGCTACGACATCTTCAAGCAGTACACGCGGCTGGTCGACGAGCAGTCCGAGAAGCTGATGACGCTGCGCGGGCTGTTCCGCTTCAAGGACGCGGAGGCGATCGGGCGCCAGCCGGTGCCGATCGACGAGGTGGAGCCGGTCTCCGAGATCGTCAAGCGGTTCTCGACCGGCGCGATGTCCTACGGGTCGATCAGCAAGGAGGCCCACGAGACCCTCGCGATCGCGATGAACCGCCTCGGCGGCAAGTCCAACACCGGCGAGGGCGGCGAGGACCCGGACCGGCTGCGCGACCCGGAGCGGCGCAGCGCGATCAAGCAGGTCGCGTCCGGCCGGTTCGGCGTGACCGCGGAGTACCTCACGAACTCCGACGACATCCAGATCAAGATGGCGCAGGGCGCCAAGCCCGGCGAGGGCGGCCAGCTGCCCGGCAACAAGGTGTACCCGTGGGTGGCCAAGACCCGGCACTCGACGCCGGGCGTCGGGCTGATCAGCCCGCCGCCGCACCACGACATCTACTCGATCGAGGACCTGGCCCAGCTGATCCACGACCTCAAGAACGCGAACCCGGAGGCCCGGGTGCACGTCAAGCTGGTCTCCGAGGTCGGGGTCGGCACGGTCGCCGCGGGCGTCTCCAAGGCGCACGCGGACGTCGTCCTCATCTCCGGGCACGACGGCGGCACCGGCGCCTCGCCGCTGACCTCGCTCAAGCACGCGGGCGGGCCGTGGGAGCTCGGCCTGGCCGAGACCCAGCAGACGCTGCTCGTCAACGGGCTGCGCGACCGGATCGTGGTGCAGGCCGACGGTCAGCTCAAGACCGGCCGCGACGTCGTGATCGCCGCGCTGCTGGGCGCGGAGGAGTACGGCTTCGCGACCGCGCCGCTGGTGGTCTCCGGCTGCATCCTGATGCGGGTCTGCCACCTCGACACCTGCCCGGTGGGCGTGGCGACCCAGAACCCGGTGCTCCGCGAGCGCTACACCGGCAAGGCGGAGTACGTCGTCAACTTCTTCGAGTTCATCGCCCAGGAGGTGCGTGAGCTGCTCGCCCAGCTGGGCTTCCGCAGCCTCGACGAGGCGATCGGCCAGGTCGGCGCGCTCGACGTGGCCGACGCGATCGACCACTGGAAGGCCTCCGGCCTCGACCTGACGCCGATCCTGCACACCCCGGACCCGGGTCACTTCCCCGACCAGGCACCGCGGTGCGTGCGGCCCCAGGACCACGGGCTGGAGAAGTCGCTCGACGTCACCGAGCTGGTGCCACTGGCCCGGCCGGCACTCGAGAAGGGCGAGCCGGTGCGCGCCCAGGTGAGGATCCGCAACGTCAACCGCACCGTCGGCACCATCCTCGGCCACGAGGTCACCAAGCGGTACGGCGGCGACGGGCTGCCCGAGGGCACGATCGACATCACCTTCATCGGCTCGGCCGGCCAGTCGTTCGGCGCGTTCGTGCCGCGGGGGATGACCCTGCGGCTGGAGGGCGACGCCAACGACTACCTCGGCAAGGGGCTGTCCGGCGGGCGGATCATCGTCCGGCCCGACCGCGCCGCGACGTTCGAGGCCAGCGAGCAGATCATCGCGGGCAACGTCATCGGCTACGGCGCCACCGCGGGCCAGATCTTCATCCGCGGCGGCGTGGGCGAGCGGTTCTGCGTGCGCAACTCCGGCGCCTGGGCGGTCACCGAGGGCGTCGGCGACCACGGCTGCGAGTACATGACCGGCGGCCGCGCGGTGATCCTCGGCCCCACCGGCCGCAACTTCGCGGCCGGGATGTCCGGCGGCATCGCGTGGGTGCTCGACCTCGACGAGCGCCGGGTCAACCGGGAGCTCGTCGAGCTCGGCCCGGTCGTCGGCCAGGCCGCGGTCGAGCTCGAGGGTCTGGTCCGCCAGCACCTCGAGGAGACCGGATCGACGGTCGCCGAGGCGCTGCTCGCCGACTGGGAGACCTCGCTCACCCGGTTCACCGAGGTGCTGCCGACCGACTACCGCAAGGTGCTCGAGGTCCGGGCCAAGGCCGAGGCCGACGGCCTCGACGCGGACCGGACCGACCACCTGATCATGGAGGTGCTCCATGGCTGACCCGAAGGGTTTCCTGAAGAAGGGTCGTGAGGTCGCGCCCCGCCGTCCGGTCGAGGAGCGGGTCAAGGACTGGAACGAGGTCTACCCGGGCGGGGTCGGTCGCGCGCTGCTGCCGATCATCAGCGAGCAGGCCAGCCGGTGCATGGACTGCGGCATCCCCTTCTGCCACCAGGGCTGCCCGCTCGGCAACCTGATCCCGGAGTGGAACGACCTGGTCTGGCGCGGCGACTGGGAGGGCGCGATCGAGCGCCTGCACGCGACCAACAACTTCCCCGAGTTCACCGGTCGGCTCTGCCCCGCGCCGTGCGAGCCCGCGTGCGTGCTCGGCATCAACCAGGACCCGGTGACGATCAAGAACGTCGAGGTCTCGATCATCGACCGGGCGTGGGAGTCCGGCTACGTCCGGCCGCAGCCGCCGGAGTGGCTCTCCGGCCGCACCGTCGCGGTCGTCGGCTCCGGGCCCGCGGGCCTCGCCGCCGCCCAGCAGCTCACCCGCGCCGGGCACACGGTCGCGGTCTACGAGCGCGCGGACCGGATCGGCGGCCTGCTCCGCTACGGCATCCCCGAGTTCAAGATGGAGAAGAAGCACGTCGACCGGCGCGTGGACCAGATGAAGCGCGAGGGCACGGTGTTCCGCACCGGCGTCCGGGTCGGCGAGGACCTCGACGCGGCGAGCCTGCGGGACCGGTACGACGCGGTCGTGCTCGCGATCGGCGCGACCGAGCCCCGCGACCTGAAGGTGCCCGGCCGCGAGCTCGGCGGCATCCACCAGGCCATGGAGTACCTGCCCCAGGCCAACCGGGTCGCGCTCGGCGAGGAGGTCCCCGACCAGATCACCGCCGCGGGCAAGCACGTGGTGATCATCGGCGGCGGCGACACCGGCGCCGACTGCCTCGGCACCGCCACCCGGCAGGGGGCGGCGTCGATCACCCAGCTGGAGATCATGCCCGAGCCGCCGACCGAGCGGCCGCCGGGCCAGCCGTGGCCGACGTACCCGATGATCTTCCGGGTCTCCTCGGCCCACGAGGAGGCGGGGGAGCGGGTCTACTCGGTGTCGACCCAGGAGTTCCTCGGCGACGACGACGGCAACGTGCGCGCGCTGCGCCTTGTCGAGGTGCGCCTCGAGGACGGCAAGCTGGTCGAGCTCGAGGGCACCGAGCGCGAGATCCCGGCCGAGCTGGTGCTGTTCGCGATGGGCTTTCTCGGCCCCGAGAAGCCCGGCCTCGTCGAGCAGCTCGGGGTGGAGCTCGACGAGCGCGGCAACATCGCCCGCGACGCGTCGTACCAGACCTCGGTCCCGGGCGTCTTCGTGGCCGGCGACGCCGGCCGCGGCCAGTCGCTCATCGTCTGGGCGCTCGCCGAGGGCCGTGCCGCGGCGGCCGCCGTCGACGAGTACCTGACCGGGTCGACCGCGCTGCCCGCGCCGATCCCGCCCACCGCCCGCCCGCTGGTCGTCTGAGCGCCGACCCGACGCCGACCCGTCGCCAAGTTAGTGACGGGTCGGCGTTGGAACGTTCTAAACCTCGATAGGGTTGGCGCGTGCGTAGAGCCAAGATCGTCTGCACGCTGGGTCCCGCGACGAGCTCGCCGGCCCGGATCCGCCAGCTCGTGGACGCCGGCATGGACGTCGCCCGGCTGAA
>Ga0164243_10004004_pt1 | contig 23236 bp, 17 predicted proteins | sample OricompcompostOP_FD_108781 | JGI IMG/M metagenome (GOLD analysis project Ga0164243, IMG submission 108781) | Organic Plus compost microbial communities from Emeryville, California, USA - Original compost - Organic plus compost (OP) | ecosystem: Engineered > Solid waste > Mixed feedstock >...
CGCGCGATCGCGATCCTCCACATGATCGACGGCGGCGAGCTCGACGACAAGATCGTCGCGGTGCCGGCGACGGACCCGGATTATGACGACATCACCGACATCTCGCAGCTGCCGCTGGTCGAGCAGCAGCGCATCGAGCAGTTCTTCGCGGTCTACAAGAACCTGCCAGAGGGCCGCAAGGGTGTCGAGCTGAACGGCTTCTCCGATGGTGAGGCCGCCCGCACCGAGGTCATCGCAGCGATCGAGAACTACAGCGCCAACTGCGAGTAATCTCGAGCATCACGCACACGACAAAGCGGCGGGGGTCCTGGACTCCCGCCGCTTCGTCATGCCGGTGGATCGCGCTGCGTTACGCCTTGACCGAGATCTGCACCTCGTCGCCGACCACGCGGATCGCGTACTTCTGCACCGGCACGACGACCGGGAATGACGCCGGCTCGCCCGTCCGGATGTTGAACGCCCCGCCATGCATCGGGCACTCGATCTCGTCGCCGACGATCTCGCCGTCGGAGAGCGAGGCATCCTCGTGCGTGCACATGTCGTCGAGCGCGTGCAGCTCGCCGTTCAGATTGATGAGGCAGACCGGCGTGTCGTCGACCTCGACGTACATCAACTCGCCGGGCTCGAGATAGCCGTTCTTCGCGACCGTCACAAAATGCTCAGCCATCCGCTGTTCCCTACTCCTCGTCGATCAGCGCCGCGTGATCAACCCCGTAAACACCTGCCTTCAGCACCTTCAGCCCGAGCAACGCGCACTTGATGCGCGCCGGGCTCACCGGGATGCCGATCTCGTCGAGCAGCTCGTCCTTGCCGATCGCCTTCACCTCGGCAAGCGTCTTCCCCTCGACCATCTCGGTCAGGATCGACGCCGACGCCTGGCTCACCGCGCAGCCGCGCCCGGAGAACTTCACCTCGGAGACACGGTCGCCATCGACGCGCACGTCGATGCGAACCTCGTCGCCGCAGAGGGGATTCACGTCCTGATACGAGAAGTCCGCCGGATCGAGCACGCCACGATTCTTCGGGTGGTGATAGTGCTCGAGGATGATTTCGCGGTAGATGCTATCCGCCCCAAAGCTCATGCGTGATCCTCACTCTCGCTCGTCGCCGTGGCGACGCTCCGCGCCGCCGACAGCGTCGGAGAAGCCTGTCCGTTCATCGTTCGGTAGGCATCATACAACCCCTCGACCAGCCGATCGACATCGTCCGTGGTGTTGTACACGTAGAAGCTCGCGCGCGTGGTCGCCATCACGTTGAGCGCGCGCATCAGTGGCTGCGCGCAGTGATGCCCGGCCCGCACCGCGATGTTATGACTATCCAGAATCGATGCGATGTCGTGCGGATGCAGATCGCCCAGCGCGAAGGAGACGACGCCCCCACGATCCGCCAGATCTTCCGGCCCGAACAGCGTCAGCCCCGGGATCTCCGTCAGCCGCCCGACCGCGTAGGCGAGGATCTCGCGCTCGTGCTCCAGGATACGCTCCATGCCGAGCTCGTTCAGGTAATCGATCGCCACGCCGAGGCCGATCGCATCCGCGACCGCCGGCGTGCCCGCCTCGAACTTCGCCGGCAGATCGGCCCACGTCGTGTGCGTGAGCTCGACGCGACGGATCATGCTGCCGCCCGCCTGATACGGCGGCATCGCCTCCAGCAGATGCCGCTTGCCGTACAGGACGCCCGATCCCATCGGCGCGAGCATCTTGTGCCCGGAGAACGCGAGGAAGTCGCAGTCGAGATCCTGCACGTCGATCGGCATGTGCGGCACACTCTGCGCGCCGTCGAGCACGGTGATCGCGCCGACCGCATGCGCCTGCGCGATCATCTCCTTCGCCGGCGTGATCGTGCCAAGCACGTTGCTGACCTGTGTGAAGGCGACGAGCTTCGGCCCCTGCTGGAGCAGCTCGGCGTAGCGCTCCTGATCGAGCCGACCATCCGGCAGCACCGGCACGTAGCCGAGACGTGCGCCGCGCTCCTCCGCGATCAGCTGCCACGGCACGAGATTGCTGTGATGCTCCATCTCGGTGAAGACAACCAGATCACCCGGCTGCAGATTCGCACGCCCCCACGTCTGCGCGACGAGGTTGATGCCCTCGGTCGTCCCGCGCACGAAGATGCACTCTCGCGGCGACGCGGCATTGATGAAGCGCGCGATCGTCCGGCGCGCGGTCTCGTACGCCCCGGTCGCGAGCTCGGAGAGATGGTAGACGCCGCGATGGATGTTCGCGTTCGACGTGCGGTAGTAGTCGCTCAGCGCGTCGATCACGCGGGCGGGTTTCTGCGAGCTGGCGGCACTGTCGAGGAAGACGAGCGACGGCCGCCCTTCCGGCTCGATCTGATTGAGGATCGGGAAGTCCTGCCGAACGACGGCGCCATCGAGGCGCGCGGTGGACGTGGTGGTGGCCATACGCTGGCTCCTTGATCGGGCACGGCGGCGATGCCGGCCCGTGCTGTCCGTTAGCTGACGACAACGGGGAGTGCGGGTCAACCGCGCTCCCCGTTCAGGCATGTCTCGAATTCCGTGCGAACGGGCGGGCAATCCGCCCGTCGGCCGCGCGATCCCAAAATCCGTAGCAGATCAGCGCGTCTGACCAATCGGACGCAGCCCGATCATGGCGACGCGTCTCCCGGGATCGGCCGACGAACGCGGCGGCTAGTAACCGACCTTCGCCTGGATCGCGCCCTGGAGGAAGTCCTGGATCTCTTCGACCGGGATGCGATCGATCACCGGGCGGAAGAAGCCCTCGACGATCAGCTTCTGCGCCTCGGAACGCGGAATGCCGCGCGCCTGCAGGTAGAAGATGTGCTCGTCCTCGACCTGCGACACGGTGGCACCGTGGGTGCAACGGACATCGTTCGCGCTGATCTCGAGGTTCGGGATCGAGTCGGCACGCGCGGTGCGGCTCAGCACCAGGTTGCGGTTCTGCTGATAGGCATCGGTGCGCTGCGCGCCCTCGAACACCTTGATCAACCCGGAGTAGACGGATCGCGCCTGCTCCTTGAGCGCCCCCTTGAACTCGAGGTCACTCGTCGCGTACGGCGATTCGTGCAGCTGCCACGTGTGATGATCGAAGAACTGATCGCCATCACCGAAGAAGATGCCGAGCATCTCCGCCAATGAGTTCTCACCGCGCAGATGCGAGCCGATCGAGTTCTTCGTGAACTTCGATCCGAGCGTCACCTGCAGCGACTTCAGCTCGGTATCGCGCCCAAGCACGGCGCGCTCCGTCATGAAGTTGTGGACGTGACGACCCCAGTCCTGCACCTGCACGTAGCGGAGCTTCGCATCGTCGCGGAGGATCAGCTCGACCACCGACGACACGAACGAATCCGTCTCCTGCGTCTCCGACTGGTACGCGTCCACGAAGAAGGCTTCCGCCCCCTCCTCGACCACGACCAGCGAGTGCGTGAAGACCGATTCGCCACCGGTCGATGCCTGTGCGAACTGGCGGAACGGCAGTGTCACGCTGACGCCCTTCGGCACGTAGAGGATCGTGCCCGTCTGCCAGAAGGCGGCGTGCAATGCCTCGAACTTGCCGAACGACGGCGTGATCGCCTCGGTCATGAAGTACTGCTTGACGAGCTCCGGATGCTCGCGAACCGCGGTGTCGAGGTCCGCGAAGACCACGCCCTGCGCCGCGACCGCCGGATCGAGCTCGGTGTAGGCGATGCCGCTGTCCTTCGCGACGACGATACCGGCGCGATGCTCGGCCTCGCCGAACACGAGCGCGTGCTCCTCCGAACTCGCCTTCGCGAGATCGTCGAGCGACGTCACGCGCTGCTGCGTCTCGCCGAACGGCGCGAAGCGGTCGAGCTTCAGGCGGCGCAGGTCGGTGCGACGCCACTCCTCGTCCTGACGCGTCGGCATCGGGAGAGACTCGTAGATGTCCCACGCCGCGAGACGGGCATCACGCACCCACTCGGGCTCGTTCTTCGCGCGCGAGAGGGCCTCGACGGCCTCGCGCGTAAACCCGGTCAGATCGACCGGTGTGGATTCCTTGGTTGCGGAAACGTCCATATCTCCCTCAACGTCTGACGGCAGCGCGCACGGCGCCATCCGCATCCCGACTCCCTGGTCGCGGGCGGATCGGCGGGGATGATCCCCCCGCCGATCGACGCCACGCTATCCGACGGAGCCTTCCATCTCAAGCTGGATCAGGCGATTGAGCTCGACCGCATACTCCAGCGGGAGCTCCTTCGCGATCGGCTCGATGAACCCGTTGACGATCATGCTCATCGCCTCGGTCTCGTTGAGACCGCGGCTCTGGAGGTAGAAGATCTGCTCGTCCGCAACCTTGGAGACCGTGGCCTCGTGACCGATGGAGACGCTCTCTTCCTCGATCTCCATGTACGGATAGGTGTCGGTCTTGCTCGTCTCGTCGAGGAGCAGCGCGTCGCAGACGACGTTGCTCTTCACGTGCTCGGCGCCCTTGTGGACCTTCACGAGACCGCGATACGAGGAGCGACCGGTGCCCTTGGAGATCGACTTCGAGGTGATCTGCGAGGACGTGTGCGGTGCGGCGTGCACCATCTTGGCACCCGCGTCCTGATGCTGATCGTCGCTCGCGAACGCCACGGAGAGGACCTCACCGCGCGCGCCCGGCTCCATCATCCACACGGCCGGATACTTCATCGTCACCTTGGAGCCGAGGTTGCCATCAACCCATTCCATCGTGGCGTCCTTGTAGGCGGCCGCACGCTTGGTGACGAGGTTGTAGACGTTCTTCGACCAGTTCTGGATCGTGGTGTAGCGGACGCGAGCGCCCTCCTGCACCGCGATCTCGACGACGGCGGAGTGCAGGCTGTCGGTGCTGTAGGTCGGCGCCGTGCAGCCCTCGACGTAGTGCACGTAGGAACCCGGCGCCGCGATGATGAGCGTGCGCTCGAACTGGCCCATGTTCTCCGCGTTGATGCGGAAGTACGCCTGCAGCGGGATCTCGACGCGCACCCCCTCCGGGATGTACACGAACGATCCACCCGACCAGACGGCCGAGTTCAGCGCCGCGAACTTGTTGTCCGCGTACGGGATGATCGTGCCGAAGTACTGCTTCACCAGCTCCGGGTACTCGCGGACCGCGCCATCCATGTCGAGGAAGATCACGCCCTGCGCTTCGAGATCCTCACGCAGCGAGTGGTAGATGACCTCGGACTCGTACTGCGCACCGACACCGGCGAGGAAGCTGCGTTCCGCCTCCGGAATGCCGAGCTTCTCGAACGTGTCCTTGATGTAGGTCGGAACCTCATCCCAGGAACGCCCCTGCCCCTCGGTCGGCTTGATGTAGTAGTAGATGTCGTCGAAGTCGATGTCCTTGATCGCCGGGCTTCCCCAGTTCGGCATCGGGCGCTTCTCGAAGTGCTCGAAGGACTTGAGGCGGAATTCGCGCATCCAGTCCGGCTCGTTCTTCATGTAGGAGATTTCTTCGACGACCTTGCGCGTGAGTCCCTTCTTGGACTTGAAGACGTAGTCCTCTTCGTCGTGGAACCCGTACTTGTAATCGCCGATCTCAACCTGTGCCTTGGCAACCATCCAGGTATGCTCCTTTGTTGCTCGTGATGCGGGTACCGGCCGGTGTGGAACGATGTGATGCAGAACGACCTGCGAGGCCGACCCGGTCGCGATGCCGGCGGATTACGCCGGCGTCGCGAACTCCTGGAGCAACTTCTCGTATCCCTTGGACTCGAGCTCGAGGGCGAGCTCCGGTCCGCCGCTCTGGACGATGCGCCCCTCGATCATGATGTGGACGAAGTGCGGCTTGATGTAGTTCAGCAGGCGCTGGTAGTGCGTGATGAGGACGAAGCCCATCTCCGGACCCGCGAGCGCATTCACACCCTCGGACACGACGCGCAGCGCATCGATGTCGAGACCGGAGTCGGTCTCGTCGAGCAGCGCCAGCGACGGCTCGAGGAGCGCGAGCTGCAGGATCTCGGCGCGCTTCTTCTCACCACCGGAGAAGCCCTCGTTGAGGTAACGCGACGCGAACGATTCGTCCATCTTGAGGACCTGCATCTTCTCGCGCATGAGGCGGCGGAACTCGCGCGGCGTGACGCCCGGGAATTCCTCGCCCGCCTTCTCGGCGCGCGCCTTGCGAACATTCGTCACCGCCATGCGGAGGAAGTTCGCCATGGAGACGCCAGGAATCACGGTCGGGTACTGGAAAGCGAGGAAGACGCCAAGCTGGGCGCGCTCGTCCGGTTCCAGCTCGAGGATGTCCTCTCCATAGAAGCGGGCGGACCCCTCGGTGACTTCGTAGACCGGGTTGCCGGCGAGCACATTGGCGAGCGTGCTCTTGCCGGAGCCGTTCGGCCCCATGATGGCGTGAATCTCGCCCTTGTTGATCGTGAGGTTGAGACCCTTCAGGATCTCCTTGCCCTCGATCGACGCATGCAGATTCTCGATTTCGAACATCGGAACGTCATTCTGCTCGGTCATGGCTCGTCTCTTGTCCCTCCATACCTGAAACTGGGGCGCTACGTGCTGGGATCTAACGGTTCTGGGCGGCAGCGGCCGACATCCGTTCCTCGGCCTCCTCGCGTTCAAGGGCTTCCTTGCAGGCGGGGCACAGGCCGTTGAAAACGGTGTGATGACTGGTGACGGTGAACCCGCTCTGCTCCTGGGCGACATGCTCGGCAAGCAGGGCGACCGGAACCTCGACATCACCGAGGACGCCGCAGCGCGTGCACAGCACGTGATCGTGACGCTCGGTCCGTTTGTCGAAACGACTCGCCTGATCCGCGAAGGTGAGCTCCTGGATCAGATCGTGCTCGGCGAGGAGATGCAATGTGCGATACACCGTTCCGTACGCGATGGTCGGATAACGGCGGCGCACGCGTTCGAAGATCTCACCGGCGGTCAGATGGCCTTCTGCCGCTTCGACTTCGGCGAGGATCACCGCGCGTTGGGTTGTGTTTCGGTAGCTGCCACGCACTCCGTCGGCACTCATCGTGTCGTTCCTTCTCCTGGCGATCGAACTGCAACGAGGCATTCCACCGGATTGTCGGGGGTATTCGCGTGATTGCGAATAAGTCTCGTTTACAGGCGTCAAGTATAGCACGTTTGTCGGAGATACCGGTCGGCAATCCGACTGGTCACGCCTCCACCTGCAGCGAGCATACCACTAATCCCGATCAATTTCATCAGATATAGGGGAGTGATTGAGACTCATTCGTTTCTTGTTGCACATATCCTGACTCATATGGTCGGAGAACGCAAGTCCACGCGGGCGAATTCCACCCCCATGCCCCAGGTCGCTCGCGCACCCTCGGAGGCAGCTCAGTTGGGCCTATCGGGCTGCGCCCGATGCTCGTTGCCCGGGAGTCCTTCGCGTCGCTCAGGATGACGTTGGGTGAGGGTCTGCGGGGCAAAGAGCCCCCGAAGCGACGGCTCTCCCGCACCGTCGCAGGTCAGCTCGTCTGACCTATCGGGCACAGCCCGATCACCGCGCCGCGTTGGTGGGCATCGCGTAAGGCGTAGGCGTTGCCCGGGAAACGTAGGGACCACCACACAGGTGGTCCCTACGCACGGACGCTGCCGGAAGATCGCTCGATCGGGCAGCGTGTCCGACCGGTAGACACATCGCCAGTCCCGCCATGTTGGATCTAGCGCTTCATCCACGGATCGAGCGCATCGCGCAGTCCATCCCCAATGAAGTTGAACGCCAGCACCGTCAAGGAGAGCACGAGCGCAGGGAAGATCAGCAGGTGTGGATGCGAGCGCATCTCGGGCAACGCATCGCTGATCATCAGGCCCCAGCTTGGCATCGGCGGGATCACGCCCAGTCCGAGAAAACTGATGCCCGCCTCGTACAGGATCGCGCCCGGGATGCCAAGCGTCGTCGCCACCACGATCGGCGCGATCGTGTTCGGCAGCAGATGCTTGCGAATGATCTGGCTCCCCGGCGCCCCGAGACCGCGCGCCGCCTCGATGTATTCCTTCTCCTTCAATGAAAGGGTCGAGGCACGGACAATCCGCGCAACCGTCAGCCAGCTCACCAGCCCGAGTCCGATGTACACGCCGACCAGCCCGCCCGTCTTGCTGTCAAGATCGGAGAGCACCTTCAGTGCGCCAGACGGCTCATCCCCCAACTGACCGCGCAGGAAGGTCATGATCAGGATCACGAAGAGCAGGTTCGGCATCGCGTACAGCACGTCGACCAGGCGCATGATGAGCATGTCGACCTTCCCGCCGAGATACCCCGCCGCAAGTCCCATCGGCACCCCGATCGCGAGGATCACCAGCTGCACCACCACGCCAACCGTCAGCGAGATGCGCGCGCCGAAGATCATGCGGGTCAGCACATCACGCCCGAGATCGTCCGTCCCCATCGGATGGCGCCAGCTCGGCCCCTGCAGCGTCACCGAAAGATCCTGATGCGCGTAGGTCTGCGGGAGCAGCGGCGGCACAATCACCGCCGCGATCGCGATCAGCACGATGAAGCACGCCGACACGACGGCCAGCCGATTCCGGCGGAACTGCCGCCACGCACTCCCCCAGAAACCGATGACCTTCGTTTCTCGCGCCACGGCCTGCGCTGCCGCGACTGACGTTCCGACCTGTGGCGTTGCCTGCATGCGTTCTGTCCTCCCCGCCGACGACACGCGGGTGGGTGGCTGCGATCCGATCAGCGTGTGGCGATGCGGGGATCAAGCAGCGGATAGAGCAAATCGACGATCAGGTTCATCACCGAGATGACGAACCCGAAGAGCAATACCGTCCCGAGGATCACGGGATAGTCGCGCTCCGAAATGCTCGACACGAAGTACCGGCCAAGCCCCGGCACCGAATACACGGACTCCACGAAGAACGATCCCGTGATCACGTCCGCGAGGATCACGCCGGAAACCGTCAGCACCGGGATCAGCGCGTTGCGGATCGCGTGACGAATCACCACCATCCGCTGCGTCAGCCCCTTCGCGCGGGCCGTCCGGATGTAGTCCGCATTCAGCACGTCGAGCATGCTCGATCGCGTGTAGCGGGCGAGGACGGCGGAGGGATACAGCGACAGGGCGAGCGCCGGAATGATGATCTTCGTGCTGACGACGCCATCCCAGCCACCGGTCGGCAGCCATCCGAACTGGCTGGAGAGCACGAGTACCAACAGCGAGACGACCACGTACGAGGGCGTCGAGATGCCGATGATCGCCACGAAGCTCGTCACGTAATCAAGGAAGCCGTTGTGCTTCAGCGCGCCAATCGTGCCGAGCGTGATGCCGATCACGAGCGCGATGACCATGGCGACGAGCCCGAGCTTGAGCGAGACGGGGAAGGTCTGCCCGATGATGTCGGTGACGGTGCGCGAGCGCTGCGCGAACGATGGACCGAAGTCCCCCTGCAACGCATTGCCGAGGTAGTTCACGTACTGCTTCCACAGTGGATCATCGAGCCCGTACGCGGCATTGAGCCGCTCGAGCACGAGCGGCGGCACCGGCTTCTCGCCCTGCGACCACGGACCTCCCGGCGTTGCGTGGATGAGCAGGAAGGTGAGTGTGTAGATCGCCAGGAGCGTCGGGATCAGGAGCAACACTCTCCGGATGATGTAGGCTCCGCGATTCATGACATGACCTCAGGTCCCACGTGTGACGCGAGGTCGGGTGCCAGCTGGCACCCGACCTCGTCGGTCCCTATTCCGCCGCGATCTTGACGGTGCGCAGATGCACCACCGAGAGGATCGACTGGAAGAAGAGGTCCTTCACGTCGTTCTTCGCGACGCGAACTGCCTTGTTGCGATACAGCGGGATGATCGGCGCCTCGGTGACGAGGATCGTCTCGGCCTGCTGATACTCCTCGTTGCGTGCGGCCTCGTCCGTGTTGGAGACCGCCTCCGCCGCGAGATTGTCGTACTCCTCGTTCACCCAGTGGTGACGATAGTGATCCGACTGGCTCGTGAAGTTCTGGTTGTGCCAGTTCGACGGGTCCGCGAAGTCCGATCCCCAGGAACCCGTGTAGACGCCGTACGGCTGCGTCTCGCGGGAGGCACGCCAGTCGATGTACGTCGACGCCTCGATCGGAGCCAGCGTCACCGTGATGCCGAGCGTGTTCTGCCACGTCTGCTGCAGATACTCGGCAACGGTCTGGTTGCGGGCCGGGCTGTTCTGATAGGTGATCTCGATCGACGTCGACGCCGGATCGATCCCCGCGCTCGCGAGCAGCGCGACCGCCTCATCGACGCTCTCGGTCAGCGGCGAGACATCCTGCAGGCTGCCCGGGATGTCCGACGAGACGATCGTGTAGGCAGGGAGATACTGCCCGCGCAGCACGACGTTCGCGAGCTCGTCACGGTTGACGGACTTGTAGAGCGCCTGGCGGAATTCGAGCGAGTTGCCCGGAGCCTCGCGCGTGTCGACGACGAGGAAGTTGCAGTTCGACTGCGAGAACTGGATCACCTGGTAAGCAGGGTCCGCCTCGCCGAGGACGCGATCGAGATCGGCACCTTCCGGTGCCGCGTAGTCGAGCTCGTCATTCTCGAACGCGATGAACGCCTGCGTCGTCGCGTCGTCGTAGATCACGAACGTCGCCTTGGTCAGCGTCACCGCATCACCGGTCGTGTAGGCCGGGTTCGGGATCAGCGTGAGATCCTGATCGTGATTCCACGACTCGACGATGAACGGACCATTGCTGACGCCCGGATAGACCGAATCCGTCCAGCCATCACCGTACTCGTCGATGATGTGCTTCGGCACCGGGTAGAACGTCCACGTCGCGGCGAGCAGCGGGAAGAACGTCATCGGACCGGTGAGCGTGACCTCGAGGGTCGTGTCGTCGATCGCCTTCACGCCGAGCTCGGTGAGGTCCTTCTCGCCGTTCGCGATCTCCTCGCCGTTCAGCAGTGGGTAGAGCGCAGAGGTGTACTCGGACAGGGTGTTCGGATCGAGCACGCGCTGCCAGCTGTACACGAAGTCGTTGGCGGTGATCGGCGTCCCGTCGGACCACGTCACGCCCTGCTTGAGCGTGAAGGTGTAGACCGATGCATCGTCATTGGTGGTCCAGCTCTCGGCCACGCGCCCAACGACCTCACCGGTGCGCTGATCGACCCCGGTCAACCCGTCGTAGATGTTGAACAGCACCGCGAGCTCGTTGTCGCCGTAGGAGACGCCCGGGTCCATGGTGACCGGCTCGCCGGCGGGCAGGCGGAAGGTCTGCTCATCGGCAAGCGCGCCATCGTAGAAATCAGGAACGGGCGACGCCTCTGGCGTGGCCTGGGCGAACGCGCGGCTCGGCATGCCGGCGAGCGAGGCGTAGGCACCTGCGGCAAGCAGGCCCTTCATCATCGCGCGGCGGTCGACCTGCGCCTGCGTGAGCTTGCGCCCCGCACGGGTAAACAGGGATTGGGTCTCATTCTCCGTCTGTGATCCGCGAACCATGATCAATCCTTCCCGCCAGCGAGGGGCTTCCCCGCCAACGCGCATCCCCGCGACCGGACGCCGTGGCATCCCCCGCGAAGCATCAGGCATCCGAACCGCCGGCAGCCCATGCTGCCCGGCAAACCCGACCGCGTGCTCTGTAAACCTCTCGCCATCAGCGACCGTCACCGGAAGGATCATGGCGTAATGGCGCGTACGTGAGTCCCGAATTGCGCAGAAATTAGCAGTCCGCGAGGGACTCCGTCAATCACGCGACGAGACTCCCGCAGAGCACTCCGCAAAGAAAGTAACTTTCACGAATGAAGTATTGGACGTTTTGCCCAAAGATGCAAGGGGACTTCCGGTGATTGCGTCCAAAGCGACTGGATCAAGCGGCGCAGAAACACCCCCTCGGCGCAGAGCACCGAGGGGGTGTATTCCGAAGTCTGACGATGTCTGAGCGAAGCGAAGGGCTCCGCGCGATCGGCGCCTAGTGCGCGGACGTCTCCACCGCGGCGTTACGCGCGTCGGCGCGCGTCTTGAGCAGACTCGCGACCGCGGCGATCGCGATCGTGCCGATGATCACCAGCAGCGAGAGCCACGTCGGGATCTCCGGCGCCCACGAGATGTGCTCGCCACCGTTGATGAACGAGAGTTCGTTCACGTGCATCGCGTGGAAGATCAGCTTCAGCCCGATGAACCCGAGGATGAATGCCAGTCCGGCCGAGAGATACACCAGCCGCTCGAGCAGGCCACCGAGCAGGAAGTAGAGCTGGCGAAGTCCCATCAGCGCGAAGGCGTTCGCGGTGAACACGATGTACGGCTCCTGCGTCAGTCCATAGATCGCCGGGATCGAGTCGAACGCGAAGAGCAGGTCCGCGCTTCCGATCGCCAGGATCACGATCGCCAGCGGCGTGATGAAGCGCTTGCCATTCAGGACTACCGAGAAGCGGTCGCCGTGATACTGATCGGTAGTCGGCAGCACGCGCTGCACGAACCGGAGGAACGCGTTGTCGTAGCCTTCCTCGGCCTCGTCCTCATGCCCCTTCTCGCGGGAGAGCTTCCACGCGGTATAGATGAGGAACGCGCCGAAGATGTAGAAGACCCAACTGAACTCCTCGATCACCGCCGCGCCAAGCGCGATGAAGATGCCGCGCATCACCAGCGCGATCACGACGCCGATCGTCAGCACCTTCTGCTGGAACTCACGCGGCACCGCGAACGAACTCATGATGATCAGGAAGACGAACAGATTGTCGACGGAGAGCGCCTTCTCGGTGACGTAGCCCGCGAAGAACTCGGTGCCGTGGGTGCTTCCCCACACGATCCAGACGCCAATGCCGAAGACGATCGACACGGCAATATAGAACGCCGACCACCAGGCCGACTCCTTGATCGTGGGTGCATGCGGAATGCGAACGTGGGTGTAGAAGTCGAAGACGAAAAATGCAATGATCGCGGCGATGGTCGCCGCCCAGATCCACAGATCGACGGACACAGGATTCCTCCAGTAGTCATGTCAGGCCACCGGAGGTCTCTTCCACCGCCTGCATCGGGGATGATGCACGCGATCGACGATGCCAGGTCGAACCACTCGAACCGTATTGACGACACCGCCGCGAAGGAATACTCCCCTCCACCTATTCATCTGCGCTGATTGTACGCGAGCGCGTGACGATTTTCACGCGATTCGGGGGACACGCGTCGAAAAGAACCCGATCCTCGCCTCGTGCAACGATTCACCATGATCGGACGTCTTCCTTCGATGGAGATCCACCTGGCTGAAGATCTCCGGGGAGCTTTGCCCAGCGGGCAGTCATGATGAGGGGAATGGGATGGACTGGATATCCGATCCGTCAATCTGGTCAGCGCTTCTGACGCTAACCGTGCTCGAAATCGTGCTCGGCGTCGACAACGTCGTCTTCATCTCGATCCTCGCGAACAAGCTGCCGCCGGAGCAGCGCGCCCGTGCCCGCACGCTCGGGCTCGGTGCCGCGCTGATCGTGCGCGTGCTCCTGCTGCTCTCGATCAACTGGCTCGTGGGACTGACCGATCCACTCTTCGAGATCGCCGATCACGAGTTCTCGGGACGCGATCTGATCCTGCTCGCCGGCGGTTTCTTCCTGCTTTACAAGGCAACCACCGAGCTTCACGAGAAACTCGAAGGGCACGAAGCCTCGACCGGCACGCAGGTCGCGACCTCCTTCGCGATGACGATCGTCCAGATCATGCTGCTCGACATCGTCTTCTCGCTCGACTCCGTGATCACCGCCGTCGGCATGGCGGATGATCTGCCGGTGATGATCGCCGCCGTCGTCATCGCGATCGGCGTGATGCTCTTCGCCGCCGGACCGATCGCGGAGTTCGTCGAGATGCACCCGACGGTGAAGGTGCTCGGCCTCGCCTTCCTCGTGCTGATCGGCTTCTCGCTCGTCGCGGAAGGCTTCCACCAGCACATCGCGAAGGGCTACATCTACACCGCGATGGCCTTCAGCGTCGCGGTCGAGCTGATCAACCTGCGCGTCCGCTCGACGTCGCATCCGCCGACGGACGAGCCACCCGCCCGCCCGACGTTCGCGGAGGACACCACCGCCCGCAAGGTCGTCTCCCGGGTCGGCACCCCGCGCTGATCCCGCGTCGGCACCCGTCACCCATCGTCACGCGCCCGGTCTGCTTCGACCGGGCGCGTTATCGCGTGATGTCCGGCGCGCGGCGGCACGTCGCGTTACTCCCGCCACAACGTGTCAGCATCCGGGAAGGTTTCATCCAGGATTCGGGAATCGCTACCCAACCCCATGAGTATCTTCTCCTATATACTAAATCTAGTGGGATTCAATTGCATATCGTCGTCGCGCCGCCGGAAGCCGACGAGGATCGAACGCTCCGGATCAACCCTCATCGAAGGAGTACCCGAATGTCGTCAACCCCAGTCCGACGCGTGACCGACGTCCGTCGCACGCTCGCTCGCCCGTTCGTTGCCCTTGTGCTGCTGATGACCACCCTCGCCAGCTTTGGCACCGCTACCACACTCGCGCAGTCCAGCGAGCTCTCCGCGTATGTGTGGGCCAACGATCCGCTCGCGGACAGCTACACGCCGGATGAGCGCTACCAGTTCAACTCCACCTCGGTGGCGAACACCATTACCCACACGGGAATCGGCACCTACACCGTCGCACTGCCGGGCATGGGCACCACTGGCAACATCCAGATCACGGCGACCAGCGGCAACAACGAGGCCGCCCCGTTCGCGATCGGCCACTCCTGCGAGATCGCCGGTGAGCCGACGAGCCAGAACGGCGCCGCGCAGATCGGCGTGGTGTGCACGGACCTGAGCGGTGCGGCCGTCGATACCGGCTTCATGCTGCTCTACGTTCAGGGCAACACCTTCCTCGGCGCGTTCGGTTCGAGCGCGTACCTCTGGGCGAATGACCCGGCGGCCGAGAGCTACACGCCGGAAGCTGCGTTCAACTTCAACAGCACCGATGTGGCCAACACCATCACGCGTCAGGATGTCGGTACCTACATCGCGACCCTGCCGGGCGCCGGTGTCGAGGACGGAACCATCCAGGTCAGCGCCTCCAACGTCTACCCGGGCACCTCGTGCACGGCGTCGCGCTGGGAGCTCACCGCAGATGGCAGCAAGAACGTGACCGTCCTCTGCTACGACGCGACCGGCGCGCTCGTGGATGCCAGCTTCGAGCTCTTCCACGGTGTCGGCTCGACCAGCTCCGATGTCGCGATGATCTGGGCGACCGGCGCGTACGTCTGGGTGAACCACGGTGAAGCCGCTCCTCGCTACACGCCGGGCGCGAACTTCCAGTACAACGCGGCGGGCGGCGCGATCGAGGCCGAGCGTCAGGAAGCCGGCATCTACGAGGTCTACATCCCGGGCGTCGGCATCGACGGTGGCGTCTTCCTGGTGACCGCCTTCGGCACCGAGACGGCCGCGACGGCCTGCAGCGTCCGCACGTGGGACATCTTCGAAGGCGACATCATCGCCAGCGTGAACTGCTTCGCGCCGGATGGCACGCCGACGGACTCCCGCTTCATGCTCTCGTACACGTACCCGGAGGCGTAACCCGGGCCCACGTCACCCCGTGGTCATGACGGACGTCGCGCTGCCTCCCACTCGGCGCTGACGAACGCATGCCCCGCCCCACGCACGCCGCCACCCGCCGCGCCGGCCACCTCCGGACGGCGGGCGGTGGCATGTCCGATCGCGCAGCCGTGCACCGATCCACCCGCCGACCCGGCATGCTGATCCGTATCCGGTGGTTGCCGAATCACGTGATTCCCATTACAAGAAGCAGTACACGTCCGCCGGGCGTGCATCCGGATCACGCACATCGCATCACGAAGGAGCATGACGCCCTTGACTGCTTCCACCAAGCCCCTGGTGGCCATTACCCGTGACATCCCCGATGCCGGTCTCGACATCGTCCGCGAGCACTGCGAAGTCCGCCTCTGGGAGGAAGAACTCCCCCCGACGCCGGATCAGCTCGACGCCCTGCTGGATGGCGCCGTCGGACTCCTCAGCCTGCTCGACGACAAGATCACGGAGGATGTCCTCGACCGACATCCGCAGCTCAAGGTCGTCAGCAACTACGCGGTCGGGTACGACAACATCGACGTGAAGGCCGCGACCGCCCGCGGGATCGCCGTCTGCAACACGCCGGACGTCCTGAACGCCGCCACCGCCGAGTTCTCGTTCGCGCTGCTGATGGCCACCGCCCGCCGCATCGTCGAGGCGAACACCTACATCAAGGAGGGCAAGTGGCACACGTGGGGGCCGCGCGTGCTCCTCGGGCAGAACGTCGTCGGCGCGACGCTCGGCATCGTCGGCTTCGGACGCATCGGCAAGGAGCTGGCGCGGATGGCATCGGGCTTCAACATGAAGCTGCTCGTCCACGCCCGCCGCGAAGATCCGGAAGCCGCGCGCGAGTTCAACGCGACCTACGTCGACCTCGACACGCTGCTCAGGGAATCCGACTTCGTGTCGCTGAACGTGGCGCTCACACCGGAGACCTACCAGCTGATCGGCACGCGCGAGCTCGCGCTGATGAAGCCGACCGCGATCCTCGTGAACGCGGCGCGCGGTCGCGTCGTCGATACGGACGCGCTCGTCGCGGCGCTGCAGAACGGCACGATCGCCGGCGCAGGTCTCGATGTCTCCGACCCGGAGCCGCTGCCGGCGGATCATCCGCTCGTGCACCTGCCGAACTGCGTGATCGCGCCGCACATCGCCTCGGCAACCGTCGAGACGCGCACGAACATGGCGACGATGGCGGCACGCAATCTCGTAGCGGTCTTGCAGGGGGAGCGCCCCGACAGTATCGTCAACCCCGACGTGCTCGCCACACGCTGAGCCATTCGCCAACCTAGCAAGAGGAAGATCATGACCACCGATCGCAAGCAGCAGGTGCACGAGGCCGTCCTCGCCCGCCGCGACGACATCCTGAAGCTGATCCTCGACACCGTGAAGGTCCCGTCGATCACCCTGCACGAAGGTCCCGTGCAGGACGTGTTCGAGGATGCGATGCGCACCGCCAGTCTGACGATCGATCGTTGGGTCGCGACGGAGGAGGAGATCGCGCCGCACATCATCCACGTCGGCGCGCAGGACATCTACGAGGATCGTCCCAATCTCGTCGGCTACCGCCCGGGGGTCGATCCGAACAACGGTCGCTCGATCATTCTCCAGGGGCATGTCGACACGGTCGATCCGGGTGATCCGGCACTGTGGACGAAGGACCCGACCGGCGAATGGGAGCCCGAGACCGGTACGATCTACGGGCGCGGTGCGGTCGACATGAAGTCGGGGGTCGTGACGAACATCGTCGCGATGCAGATCCTGAACGACCTCGGCATCCAGCTCGGCGGCGATGTCTACGTCGCGGCGACGGTCGGTGAGGAAGATGGTGGCGTCGGGGCGCTCTCGCTGATCCTGCGCGGCTACAAGGCCGACGCGGTGGTAATCACGGAGCCGACCGACAACAACATCACGATCGCGCAGGGCGGCTCGCTCGTCTACCGCATCACGGTGACGGGGCGCTCGGCGCACGGCGCCTATCGCAACGAGGGCGTCTCGGCGATCGAGAAGTTCATCCCGATCTTCCAGGATCTGATCGCCTGGGAGCAGGAGCGCAACGCGACGCTCTCGCATCCGCTCTACGATTCGCTGCCGAACAAGTTCCCCATCAGCACGGGCACGGTGCGCGCGGGCACGTGGGCCTCGACGGTGCCGGAGATCCTCGTCGCGGAGGGGCGCCTCGGCTTCCTCCCGACCGAGCGCATGGCCGACATGATGGCGCAGACGCAGGCGCGCATCGACGCGATCGTCGCGCAGGACGAATGGCTGCGCGAGCATCCGCCGCTGCTGGAGTGGCATGGCGGGCAGTTCGAGTCAGCGGAAGTGAAGGAAGACGAGCCGATCGCGCAGACGCTGGCGGTGGCGTTCAAGGAGGCCACGGGCAGCGACGCGGTCTTCAACGCGAGCGTGGCCGGTCTGGACATGCGCCTCTTCCTGCAGATCGGCGACATCCCGACGATCACGTACGGACCGGGCAGCGCTCGTCATGGCAACGCGCACGGGCCGGACGAGTGGATCAAGCTCGACGACGTGCTGACGGCGATCGAGACGATCGTGTTCACGGTCATCGACTGGTGCGGCGAGGCACAGACCGCCTAACCCATCACCCATCACCCGCGTCCCGTCCCGTCCCGTCCCGCTTCACGGAGGTTCCCATGACTGCACCGATCTCGCCCGAACGCATCGTCAACGAGCTTCCGCACATCGGGAGCCCCGTCATCTCGCCGGACGGGACGCGACTCGTCTACGTCCGCGCGCTGGTCAATCCGGCGACGGGGCATCCGCATCCGCAGCTCTGGATCGCGGCCATCGACGGCACCGATGCGCGCCGCCTGACGTGGAGTGACGCCGCCAGCTCCGCGCCGACCTGGTCGCCGGATGGCGGATCGCTCGCCTTCCTCCGCGCCGGCGAGGCGGGGACGTCGATCGCCCTGCTCGATCTCGCGCAGGGTGGTGAGCCGCGCACGATCACGGCACATGCCGTCGCGATCGGCAATCTCGCCTGGTCACCCGATGGATCGGCACTGCTCTACACCGTACGCGTCGATCCGGAGAATCCGAACGAGACGCCGCGCGATCCGAAGGCGCCGCCCGCCGTCCGCGTCATCACCCGCATCGACTACAAGAGCGATGTCCACGGATATCTGAACGATGTCCGCACGCAGATCTTCACGGTCAACGTCGCGACCGGCGAGCGCACTCAGCACACGCACGATCTCGTCGATCACGATGACCCGCGCTGGTCGCCCGATGGCTCCCGGATCGCCTTCACCTTCAGCACCGCCAATGGCTTCGACACGAAGCTCGGCATCCTCGACCTCGCCTCCGGAGAGATCAGCACGGTCGATGCCGGGAATCAGCGGGGCATCGATCAGCCACGCTGGACGCCGGATGGCAACGGGATCCTCTTCGCGCAATCGACCGGACTCGTTCCCGCACAGGCGTGGCAGCTCTACGATCTCGCGACCGGGACCACCACCGAAGTCACCCCGGACGTCGACTTCATGACGACCGCGCTGCCGAGCGGACCACTCTGGCTCGATGAGACGCGCGCCGTAATCTTCGGCCTCCTGCACGCCCGCACCGGCTTCTGGACGATCGACATCGCGACCGGCAGCGTCGAGACGCTCCTGCAGACCGACTGGTATGGCACCGAGACCGCGATCCTCCCGGATGGCAGCGGTGCGATCGTCGCGATGACCGCCCTCGACGGGACCGCCGGCTTGACGCACGTCGACTTCACGACCGGTACGACGACGACGCTGATCGACGAGGGTGCGGCCTTCTTCGCGGAGACGCCTGCCGCCCAGTGGGAGCTCATCACGATCGAGCGGGCGGGCTACACGATCGAGGGCTGGCTCTTCAAGCCCGCCGACTTCGACCCGGCGAAGGTCTATCCGCTCGTGCTGGACGTTCACGGTGGCCCGACCTTTTGGCACGCGCCGAACATCGACGAGATGGGACAGGTCTTCGCAACCAACCAGATGCTGATCCTGAAGCCGAATCCGCGTGGATCGGGGACCTACGGAGCCGATTTCGGCAAGCAGGTCTGGGGAGACTGGGGCGGCGAGGACTGGAAGGATCAGACCGCGATCCTCGATCACGTCACCAGCTTCCCGTATGTCGATCCGGATCGCGTCGGCATCTTCGGCTATTCCTACGGCGGCTACATGACCTCGTGGGTGATCGGACACACCGATCGCTTCAAGGCGGCCATCGTCGGGGCACCGTGCTTCGACTTCGAGTCGTTCTTCGGCACGAGCGACATCGGTCACGCCTTCAACGCCCTCGGGACCGAGGCGACGATCCTCGATGCACGCGAGGCCCTCCTCGAACGCTCCCCATCGGAATTCATCCAGAACGCATCCACCCCGACACTCATCATCCACGGCGAAGCGGACGAGCGCTGCCCGATCGGTCAGGGCGAACAGCTCTTCGTCTCGCTCAAGAAGCTCGGGGTCGAGACCGTCTTCGCGCGCTATCCCGGCGAATCGCACCTCTTCCTCTGGAGCGGTCTCCCGGCGCATCGCATCGATGTCTTCGGGCGGACGCTCGCCTGGTTCAAGCGCTTCCTCGGCGAGCCGGTCGGCCCGAGCGCGAGCTGATGGTCGCCGCCACGCCGATTGCTCCCGCGCGCATCGTCAACGAGCTCCCCTATCTGGGGAGCCCGGTCATCGCGCCGGACGGATCGCACGTGGTCTACATCCACTCCGCCGTCGATCCCGCGACCGGATGGCCGCATCCGCACCTCTGGATCGCCGCGCTCGATGGGTCCGACGCACGGCGGCTGACGTGGAGCGAGGCCAGCGATCACACGCCGACGTGGTCGCCCGATGGCACCACGATCGCCTTCATCCGCTCGTCGCTGCGGGGGAACGAGATCGCGCTCCTCGATCTGGCGCACGGTGGCGATCCCCGGATCGTCACGACCCACACAGTCGCGATCAGTCACCTCGCGTGGTCGCCAGACGGCACGACGCTCCTCTACACCGCGCGCATCGATCCGGAGAATCCGGATGAGGTCCCAGCCGATCCTTCCGCCGCGCCGAAGGTCCTCGTCACGACCCGGCTCGATTACAAGCAGGATGGCGTCGGGTTCGTCGGCGATGCGCGGATGCAGCTCGTCACCGTCGAAGTTGTCACCGGCGAACGCACCCAGCAGACGCACGCGGCGATCGATCACCTCGCCCCGAGCTGGTCTCCGGACGGATCGCATATCGCGTTCACCACCACCACGCATCAGGGATATCTGGCGAAACTCGGCATCCTGGATCTCGCGTCCGGCGAGATCACGACCTTCGGGCGCGAAGGGTACACGATCAGCCAGGTCCGCTGGACACCAGACGGCGAGGCCCTGATCTTCGCGGAGGGCGAGCGCTTCATCTCCGCCGACGTCTGGATGCGCTACGATCTCGCGACGCGCACAGCCGTCGCCCTCACTGGCGAGGTCGAGATCCTCGCCACGGCGATGCCCACCGGCCCGCTCTGGCGCGATGCGACGCACACCGTCATCCACGGACTCAGGCGGGCGTGCACCGGTTTCTGGACACTGGACATCACGACCGGGGAGATCGCCGAGCTCGTGCAGACGACCTGGCATGGCTACGAAGCCGCGATGCTCCCCGATGGTTCCGGCGCGATGGTCGCGATGAGTTCGCTCGACGGCACGCTCGGACTCAGCCGGATCGACTTCGCCGATGGCAGCACGACACCGATCCGGGACGTCGGAACACCCTTCTTCGCCGAAACACCCGCCGCGCAGTGGGAGCTGGTGACGATCGATCGCGATGGCGTGACGATCGAAGGCTGGCTCCTCAAGCCCGCCGCGTTCGATCCCGCCCGACGCTATCCGCTTGTCCTCGACGTGCATGGGGGACCGAACTTCTGGCACGCCCCAAACATCGATGCGCTGGGGCAGGTGCTCGCGACGCACGGCATCCTCGTCCTGCGACCGAATCCGCGCGGATCGTCCTCGTATGGCCCGGACTTCCAGCGCGCGGTGTGGGGCGATTTCGGCGGCGAGGATTGGCGCGATCTGCTCGCCATCCTCGATCACGTCGAGACGTTCCCGTACGTCGACGGGGAACACATCGGGATCTACGGATATTCGTACGGCGGCTTCATGGCGAGCTGGGCAATCACGCAGACGGATCGCTTCCGAGCCGCGATCGTCGGAGCGCCCTGCTTCGACTATGCGTCCTACTACGGAACCGCGGACATCGGATGGTTCTTCCACGGGATGCCGCTCGAGGCGAGCCCCTGGGACGATCCGACCTTCCTCGCTCGCTCCCCATCGGAGTTCATCCAGCACGCAACCACGCCGACGCTGATCCTCCACGGTGAGGCCGACGAGAACGCCCCGATCGGCCAGAGCGAGCAACTCTTCGTCTCGCTGAAGAAGCTGGGCGTGGAGACCGTCTTCGTGCGCTACCCGGGCGCATCGCACATGTTCCCGTGGTACGGGCATCCCGAGCACCGCATTGATCTCCTCGAACGCGCACTCGCCTGGTTCACACGATTCCTCGGCGAATCGCCTGCACCGATCTGAGGCGACATGCGAACATCTTGCGCGTCCTCCGGGATGGGGAGATGATCCTCGGAACATCGTCCGACGCGCGGGCCGGATCATCAGGCACGCCCGCTCTCCCATGAGGTTCCGATGCCCACACCGATCACGCCAAGCCGCGCCGTCCTCGACATCCCCGCGCTCTCCGCACCACAGATCTCCCCGGATGGCACGCAGATCGTCTACGTCCGCGCGCAGGTCAATGCGACGACCATGAAGCCGGAGAGTCACCTCTGGCTCTGCGACATTGATGGCACGAATCGTCGTCAGCTCACGCAGACGAGTCCGCGCAACGCCGATCCGGTCTGGTCGCCCGATGGCACCCGGATCGCGTTCACCACGCGCCGCGAGGGCGCGCATCCCAACGCCATCGCCATTCTCCCACTCGATGGCGCCGAACCGCGGATCATCACGCAGCACGCGACCACCATCCAGCAGCTCGCCTGGTCGCCGGACGGCACGCAGCTCGCCTACGTCGTACCAGTCGATCCGGACAATCCGCACGAGACACCGCGCGATCCGAACGTCGCCGCACCCGTGCGCATCCTGACCCGTCTCGACTACAAGCAGGATGGCCTCGGCTTCCTCAACAACGTCCGCACGCAGCTCTTCATCGTCGATGTCGCGACCAGTGCGCGGCGTCAGCTGACGAAGGCGCTCGTCGATCACGGACGTCCCGCCTGGTCGCCGGATGGCACCACGATCGCCGTACACCTGCCGAACCGGAACGCGGCCCGCGCGCAGATCGGGCTCGTCGATGTGGCCACGAAGGAGCTCCGCACACTCGGTGCCTACGATGGCGTGGTCGGACTCTTCGCGTGGTCGCCGGACGGCACGCAGATCCTCTCCAGCGGCGCGCAATCGCCGACGCCGCATCCCGACTACCAGCTCGCGACCATCGCCACCGGCGAGATCCACGCCGTCACGAACGACGTCCACTTCCTGCCGGATGTCGGCTATCAGTCGGGCGGCGTTCCGGGCGCACCCGTCTGGCTCGACGAGACGACCGCCCTCGTGCATGGCTTATGGAAGGGTGGTTCTGGCATCTGGAAGGTCGATCTCGCGACTGGCGAGACCACCGAGGTCGGCTATTGGCAAGAGATCCACACCGGATTCAGTGTCAGCCGCGACGGATCGACCGTCGTGCAGACGATCGTCCATCTCGATGGCGTGATCGGCCTCGTCACCATCGATGTCGCGACCGGCGAGAAGACGCTCCTCTTCAATGAGGCCGCCGATGTCTTCGC
>Ga0164243_10004006_pt1 | contig 23230 bp, 17 predicted proteins | sample OricompcompostOP_FD_108781 | JGI IMG/M metagenome (GOLD analysis project Ga0164243, IMG submission 108781) | Organic Plus compost microbial communities from Emeryville, California, USA - Original compost - Organic plus compost (OP) | ecosystem: Engineered > Solid waste > Mixed feedstock >...
CCACCGCACAGGTGCCGAAGATCACCGCCATCATCGGCGGCTCCTTCGGCGCAGGCAATTACGGCATGTGCGGCCGCGCCTTCTCGCCCCGCTTCCTCTGGATGTGGCCCAACGCGCGCATCTCCGTCATGGGCGGCGAGCAGGCGGCGACGGTGCTGTCCATCGTCCGACGCGAGGGCATCGAGCGCAAGGGCGGCACGTGGAGTGCCGAGGAAGAGGCCGAGTTCAAGAAGCCGATTCTCGAAAAATACGAGCGCGAGGGCCACCCGCTCTATTCCTCCGCGCGGCTCTGGGACGACGGCATCATCGACCCGGCGAAGACGCGCGAGGTCCTCGCCCTCTCCCTCTCCGCCGCCCTCAACGCCCCGATCGAAGAGACGCGGTTCGGGGTGTTCAGGATGTGAGGGCGGGTTGCGGGCGGCGTTCCTCTCCCCCATCCTCAGCTTGTCGAAGGGGCGGGAAAGAGGTGGATCGGCGCGAAAGCGCCGCGACGGCAACGGGCCGGCAGGCCCTCATGGCCCGCCGCGGCAAACCCGGACGATCAACCCTGGAGGGGTCCATGGCCGGACATCGCATCTACAAGACCAGCTTTGCGAGCGTCTATCCGCATTACGTCGCCAAGGCGGAGAAGAAGGGCCGCGCAAAAGCGGAGGTCGACCGGATCATCTCCTGGCTCACGGGCTACGGCCCCGACGCGCTGCAAAACATCCTCGAAACGGGAACGGATTTCGAGACCTTCTTCGCCAACGCCCCAGCCCTCAACCCTTCACGCACCCTGATTACGGGCGTGGTCTGCGGCGTGCGCGTCGAGGAGATCGAAGACCCCCTCATGCGCGAAATCCGCTATCTCGACAAGCTCATCGACGAACTCGCCCGCGGCAAGGCGATGGACAAGATCCTGCGCTCGGGGTGAGGCTGGGGACGAGCCTCGCGAGGAAAGCGCTTAAGCCGGGAGAGAAGGACAGCCTTCATGCGTGCAAAGAGGAGGCAAAATTCGGGATCGGGATGAAGGTGGAACGATTAAATAACACCCTTATGTCACTAAGCCCGCAAGCTTCCTATCGTTCACTCGGTGTCGGATAATACCAATTCTATGACCTTTGGTGTGTTTATTCACCGCTCTGATTCAATTTACGACGACAGTCCCGCGGAGCGCTACCAATTCCCGCAGCAATATCTCGGTCGCGTAAAGGCCTGCGTGGGCGACTGGATCATCTATCTTGAGCCCAGCAAGGTGCCACAGACGCGCGGCTATTTTGCCATTGCCAGGGTTCAAGATGTTGTCCTCGATCCACGCACGCCTGGCATGTACTTTGCCATCATCGAGCCGGGAAGCTTTTTGGAGTTCGCCAACCCGGTCTCCTTCAGCGGTCCGGATGGTCTGAGGGAGCAGGGGCTGTTGAACGAGCAAGGGAAAATTTCTGGTCGTGCGCAATCAGCAGTACGTCCGCTTTCTTCTCCTGATTTCTATCGCATCGTCATGGCGGGCCTTGGCGATGTGGACGACCTCTTGCCACGCGTCGGAGACCCCGCGCCCTATCAGTTTGACGAAGGGCCGTTGCCGTTCGAATACGAGCAGGAGCGTGAACGCATCATCCGGCTAACGTCGCGTCCCATACGGGACCGCGTCTTCCGCCATCTTGTGCTCCGCGCCTACGATGAGCGCTGCGCGGTTACGGGCCTGAGGCTTATAAATGGAGGCGGTCGGGCTGAGGTTGAGGCCGCACATATCCGGCCTGTGGAGGCAAACGGCCCCGATACGGTTCAGAACGGCATCGCGCTTTCCGGGACCGCACACTGGATGTTCGATCGCGGGCTCATCAGTCTCTCGGACAATTTCGAAATCCTTATCTCTCGCCAGGTCAACGATCTTGATCGCGTTCGCGGCCTCCTCAATCACACTGGCCGTGCGTTGGTGCCGGATCGCTCGTCGCTCCGCCCTCATCCCCATTTCTTGGCTTGGCATCGAGAAAACTGCTTCAAGGGATGATGAAGAGTTCAATCAAATATCCTCAGGTGCATCCTTCAGGGTTTGTCTCCGAGCGAGCGCCTGTAGATATAGAGTGTGTGTTCGCCCCAACTAGCGATCATTGCGCGAAGTGGTACAGTGAAATTTCTAGGGCCGCGGCGGATGAACCTCCAACCATGAGAGCGCTTGATGCGATAGCCTATAATCAAGCCACATTTGCGCTGATCGAAGGAGAAACACCGATCATAAAAGTATCTTTGTGGCAGTCTCTCACCAGGCATATATTTGCGCATAATGGTGGCAGCTTCCCTCTCGAATCGTTCCTAAAGACTGAGTGAGTCCTTTTCTCCGGTCGTCGCAAATCCCCTCTCTGGCAAAATCTAACATTTCGCCGCTGTTCCTCCGACGTTCCACCGAGCTTCTTCGTCAGCACCTCGCCGACTTTCTCGCAGCCGGGTCGTTGATAAGGTCCAGCATCGGCACCCCCTCAATCCCGAAACTGCCGGCGCAGCTCTTCTGCCTGTGCGGGCGGCATGTCGCCCAGCATGGCGCGGATCGTATAGCCGCCGAAGCGCGCCTCGCCGGTGTTGATCATCCAGTCCTCGACCTCGTCGACGGCAAGTTCGACCGGATCGCCGAGCTGGTAGCCGGGAACGACCGGATCGTTCGCGAGCCGGCCCTGAAAGACGCCGCTCCGCAGGCCGGTCACCTCCATCCAGATGTGCTCGACCTCGCCGCCGCCGGAAAGCTGCATCTTGAGGAGATAGTTGCCGCGAAGGCCCGCCTTCGCGAGCTCGAAGAAGCGGGGCAAGGTCTCGCGCGCCCTGCGCGTCGCTTCAGCGAGCCCGGCGTGTCCGGTGGGATATTCCATCAGATTGTCGCCGGAGGGACGGGCTTCGCCCTGCGCATGCGCGGCCCCTCCTGCCGCGATGCTCCCGAAGATGGCGAGAGCGGTTTTGATGAAACCGGGCATCGGCCTTATCCTCCCTATAGCCGTTTACAGGCAGGATATACCGAGAACATATCATGAACAAGAGCTTTCATTCTCCATTCACCAGTCTCAGCACCAGCTGGTGAACATTGCCGCCGTCGCTCATCTCCGCCCGGTCGAACGCGCGGCTCTTCTGCCGCTGCTCCTGTGACAGTTCGCCGAGCTTCTTCGTCAGCACCGCGCGGATTTTCTGGCAGTCCGGGTCGTCGGGCACGGTGAGGCCGACGGAAAAAGCCTCGATCTTCTTCACCATGTCGAGGATGATCTCGCCATGCACGCGCTCATGCTTCTCGACACCGGCGATGAAGGCCTTCCACAATCGCTGCGTTTCGGCGGGAAGCTCACCCGAGACCTTTGGCAATCGGTGGGTGATGGTGAGGAACGGCCGTGCCGAGGCGAGCACGCAGCCGCCGTTGCGCTTCTGGTAGTCGCGCGACCATTTGAGATCGAAATCCGTGTAGGCGATCACCCGGCCGATGCCGACCTTCGGCCCGTTTTCCCCGATCGAGCGGTAGAGATCGATGCCGGTCCGGCCGGAGACCGGATAGGTCACGATCTTTTCCGCGGGCTTCCAGTCGGCCCGCGCCGCGCCCGGCAGAAGGGCGATCAGAACCGCAACCGCCGCCAATCCTGCCCGCATTCCCGCACCTCGCCGATCAGAAATCCGGATAACGGTTAGGAGAAACGCCCGCCGCTTTCAACCGGCCGCCCTCGGCCGAAAGCGGCGATGAGGGTGGACAAATTCCGCCCGGATTCTTCGAAGCCAAAAATATTGTCCAGCAAAAACAACCATCTACCGGGCTCCTTGCGCTTTCTTTGTTCGATTTTTTCTCCACCCCATCAGCCCCCCTCCTATCATACTGCCATCGCTCTTGCGGGAACCGGGTCCGGACCGGGGATTCGAGGAGAGCGGCGGAGACCTCCCGCTCCAGGCATCCGGTACCTGGAGACCCGAGGGCCCGCGACAGGCCGGCGGTGCCGGGGCGGTGGGTGAGAGACGCCGCCTGCGGAAAAACGGATGCTTGGTGAGAGACAGCATCGCGGAAACCGCGGAGAAGCCGCTAGGGCTTTTCTTCGGCCCGGCAAAGACCACCCCCTCCATTGGGTGCAGCCGGGACGCAAGAGAGGCCTAAGTGACCGGCCGAAGTCGGGACAGCTTCCGGCGGGGCGCGTGGAACGCGCCACGATTACACCAACTGAGAGGCACGGACCACGCGCCCCGCTTCCCACAAAAGGAAGAGCCAGACGGTGAAAACCGGGCGTGGCAACGATGAAGTGCGGCCGCTTTTCCCCAGCCCATGACGCCCGCCTCCCCGCGCGCTATAGATCGGTGCAAATCACCGTCTGCCGAGAGGAGACCGGATGTTCAAAAAAATCCTGATCGCCAATCGCGGCGAGATCGCCGTCCGCATCATGCGAACGGCGGCGCGGATGGGCATCGCCACCGTCGCCGTCCATTCCGACGCCGATGCGGGGGCGATGCATGTGAGCCTTGCCGACGAGGCGGTGCATATCGGGCCCGCGCCGGCCGCCGAAAGCTATCTCGACGGCGCGCGCATCATCGAGGCGGCGAAGGCGACGGGCGCCGAGGCGATCCATCCGGGCTACGGCTTCCTGTCCGAAAACCCGGATTTCGCCGAAGCGGTCGAAAAGGCCGGCCTCGTCTTCATCGGCCCCTCGGCCAAGGCGATCCACGCCATGGGCCACAAGGATGCCGCCAAGCGCCTCATGGAAAAGGCCGGCGTGCCCGTCGTGCCGGGCTACCACGGCGACGCGCAGGAAGTGGTGGTGCTTGCCACCAAGGCGCGCGAGATCGGCTATCCGGTGCTCATCAAGGCGCGCGCGGGCGGCGGCGGCAAGGGCATGCGCCGCGTCGACGATCCGGACAAGTTCGCCGATGCGCTCGCCGCCGCCAAGCGCGAGGCGAAGGCCGCCTTCGGCGACGCGCATGTGCTCGTCGAAAAATGGATCGAGAAGCCGCGCCACATCGAGGTGCAGGTGTTCGGCGACCAGCACGGCAACGTCGTCCACCTGTTCGAGCGCGACTGCTCGGCGCAGCGCCGCCATCAGAAGGTGATCGAGGAGGCGCCGGCCCCCGGCATGACCGCTGCGATGCGCGCGGCCATGACCCAGGCCGCCGTCAAGGCCGCGCAGGCGATCGGCTATGCGGGCGCGGGCACCGTCGAATTCATCGTCGACGCCGCCAGGGGGCTGAAGCCCGACCGGTTCTGGTTCATGGAGATGAACACTCGCCTGCAGGTGGAGCACCCGGTCACGGAAATGGTGACCGGCATCGACCTCGTGGAGTGGCAGATCCGCGTCGCGGCCGGCGAAGCGCTCCCGCGCGCGCAGGAGGAAATCGGCCTGTCCGGCCACGCCTTCGAGGCCCGCATCTATGCGGAGGATCCGGCGCGCGATTTCCTGCCTGCCACCGGCCGGCTCTACCACCTGCGTTTCCCGGACGAGGTGCCCGGCGCTGCGGTACGGGTCGACACGGGCGTTCGGCAGGGCGATGCCATCACGCCCTATTACGACCCGCTGATCGCCAAGCTCATCGTGCGGGCGGAAAACCGCCGCGCCGCACTTGCCGCGCTTGCCACCGCGCTCGACGAAACGGAAATCGCCGGCTCGACCGTCAATACCGGCTTTCTTGCCCGTCTTGCGCGCGACCCGGATTTCGCCGCCGGCAATCTCGATACCGGACTCATCGCCGGCAAGCAGGAAGAGCTGGCAGCGCTGCCGGAGCCCGCTGCGCAAACCGAAGCCATGGCCGCGCTTGCCGCTTCAGGCGCACGCTTCGCCCCGGAGGCGGCGGATCCCTTCGACGCCATCTCGGCCTATGCCCATTTCCACCCGCTCACGCATCGAACCAAGCTCATTCGCGGCGAGCGGGTGTCGAGCTTCGCCATCACGGGCCAGGGCGACGGCCGCTTCAAGGTGGAAGCAGAAGGGGAAGACGGCGCCGCCTTCCAGCTCTCCGTCGATGCCGCTGCCCGCATCACCCGCTGGCCCGGCCATCTTACCGTTTTTGACGGCGCAGCGAGCCACACCTTTCGCATCCACGATGCGCTGGCGCTTGCAGGCGAGACCGCTCTTGCCGGAGACAGCCTTCGCGCCCCGATGCCGGGGCTGGTGAAGCTCGTTCGCGCAGCCCCGAGGGAGGCCGTGAACAAAGGCCAGCCGCTTCTCGTCCTGGAAGCGATGAAGATGGAGCACACCATCACGGCGCCCCATGACGGCGTCATCGCAGAGATCGCCGCCGAGGGTACGCAGGTGAATGACGGAGCGGTCCTGGTGCGCTTTCAGGAGTAAGCGACGATATGGGCGCGCCTTCCGCAAGCAAAACGCCGCGGCGGCATTTCAGCCGCGCGCGGCGCTCTTCGGCGCCCGTTCGGGCACCGCGCCCCCCGCTACCCGGGGTGTCAGTGCATCGTCATCCATTCGCGTGCTTCACGCAGCGCACGCGCGATATCGGCCTTGGACATGGTGGCGGAAAGCTCCGCGCGCATCTGCGCCGCCCGTGCCGAGCCCTTGATGGCGGCGATGTTGAGCCACTTGTGCGCGGCCACCGGGTCCGCGTCGCAGTCGCGGCCGGTCGCATACATCATGCCAAGCTGAAAGAGGATGTCCGCCTGAGAGGCCGCGCCGATGGTGCCTGTCTCTGCCTCTTCGATGTTGAAACGTGCCATTTCCGAAATCCCTGTTTTCCGTCCTGAGAGCTGCCCGCCGGTTGTTTTTTTGCGGTGCTTCGATGGTTCCGAGAATGCCACAGAGCTTTGAAACGGGCGTTAAGCGGCGTGATTAACATGCGGAAAATAAAGCTAAAACAATCGGTAAATGGGTAGACTTCGTTAAGGATAGGAATGCCGGAAGACCGGGCATTTTGCCCTTGTGGCGGCGATGGGCTGCAGGCCACCGGGCAACGTTTTCCTAACCACGTCCAAAGCAGAGCCATGAACGCGCCGCCTCCGGATTCAAGCAGTAACGATCTTGAATACGGGATGAACGGCAGCCTCAGCACCGGTTCAGTGCCGCAGGACCAAGATGACCCAACGTTGCGAGGGTTCACCCTCGTCGATGGGCAGCAAGGGGACCGGGGCACGGCCATGACACATCTGAACATGAACGTTGGGGAGTTGCGGCGCCTTCTGGCGAGAGCGACGATGGTTCTTTCCATCCTGGCGCTTCCCCTGATCACGATGACCAGCGTTCAAGCGGGCGGCGAGAATATGCTCGGCTTTCAGGCGAAGAAATCGAGTGGTGCCGGGCTCGTCCTTCTGGTCAGTCTCCAGCGCGCGCGTTGAGCCACCGCAGGGTGCCGCTCGAAAACGTCACACGGAATCCCTATAATGGGATATGGACAAGCGAATCTATCTTCAACCGATCGAAACCATAGCGAGCCCCGAGCCGGTCCAGCGTCGTTCCTTCAACGATGCGCGTGAAGCCGTGGCTGCCTGCAAAGCCATCTATGACCGGAACACCGCTTTCTTGCGCGAAGCGTTCGTGCGTGTCGCCGAGAAGGGAGAGAGCGACTGCCGCTACCGGGCCTTCTACCCGGAGGTGAGCCTCTCCACCGGCAGCTTCGCGCAAATCGATTCGCGGCTTGCCTACGGCCATGTGGCCGCGCCAGGCACTTACGCCACCACCATCACGCAGCCCGACCTTTTTGAGAACTATCTTGTCGACCAGCTCGAACTGCTCATGCGCAATCACGGCGTGCAGGTGACGGTAGCCGAATCGGAAACGCCGATCCCGCTCCACTTCGCCTTCCTTGAGGACACCTATGTGGAAGGTGCCATCATCCGGGAGTTGAAGCGGCCGCTGCGCGATCTCTTCGACGTGCCGGACCTCAATTCCCTCGACGACGACATCGTCAACGGCACTTACGAGCCCGGGCCCGGTGAGCCGATGCCGCTCGCTCCCTTCACGGCCCAGCGCATCGACTACTCGCTACACCGTCTTTCGCACTACACCGCGACCGCGCCAGAGCACTTCCAGAATTTCGTGCTCTTCACGAACTACCAGTTCTATATCGACGAGTTTTGCGCGCTGGCGCGGGAATTGATGGCCAAGGGCGGCGGAGGTTACGAATGCTTCGTCGAGCCCGGCAACATCATTACCATGGCCGGCGCAACCACGCCTCCTGACGTAACCCTTTCGCGTCTGCCGCAGATGCCGGCCTATCATCTCAAGAAGCCCGGGCATGGCGGCATCACCATGGTCAATATAGGAGTCGGGCCGTCCAACGCGAAGACGATTACCGACCACATTGCCGTACTGCGTCCGCATGTCTGGCTCATGTTGGGCCATTGCGCGGGCCTGCGCCACACGCAGGCGTTGGGCGACTACGTGCTCGCACATGCCTATGTGCGCGAAGACCATGTGCTCGATGAGGACCTGCCCGTCTGGGTGCCCCTGCCAGCCCTCGCGGAGGTGCAGGTGGCGCTGCAGGAAGCGGTGGCCGAAATCACCGGGCTTTCGGGCTATGAGCTGAAACGCATCATGCGCACGGGCACGGTCGCCACGATCGACAACCGCAACTGGGAACTTCGCGACCAGCGTGGACCGGTGCAACGCCTGTCGCAGTCGCGGGCGATCGCGCTCGATATGGAATCGGCCACCATAGCCGCCAACGGCTTCCGCTTCCGGGTGCCCTACGGCACGCTGCTCTGCGTTTCCGACAAGCCTCTGCACGGAGAATTGAAATTGCCCGGCATGGCTACGGATTTCTACAAGCGGCAGGTGGCGCAGCACCTCAAGATAGGCATACGCGCGATCGAGAAGCTCGCCGAAATGCCGCCGGAACGCCTCCACTCGCGAAAACTGCGCAGTTTTTCGGAAACGGCCTTCCAGTAGAAGCCTATGCGTGGGGGTACAAGCCGGGCGGCGGGCTGCGCCGGGTGATGCGGTAGACCGCTGCGGGCGGCACATTCTTCATCGCACGCCCGATGCGCACTGCTTTCAGCCCCAAGCGATCGAGAATGGGGCGCGGCACGGGACAACGCGGGCCGTACGTGAACTGGTAAAAGGCGCCGCCAGGCCGGATATAGAAGAAGGCACCGGCCAGGATTGCCATCACCTTCCGCGGGCTCATCGACAGAAGCGGAAGGCCGCTCACAACCGCGCCCACCGGGCTGCCCTCGAACAGGCCGTATTGGGGGAGGCGCGCAGCGTCAACCGGGAAAATACGCGCCTGCGGGAAACGGCTGCGCAGCATCGAAACGAAATCCGGCCCGATTTCCACGATGGTAAGATCGCTTTCCGCCAATCCCCGCTTGAGCAGCGCTCGTGTGAAAACACCGGTTCCCGCGCCAAGCTCGATCACGGGCGCCGAAACGGCCGTGATCTCCTTGGTTATGAGCTCCGCCAGTGCGGGGCTTGAAGGGGCGATTGCCGACACACGCAGCGGATTGGAAAGCCACGCGCGCAAGAAAGGCAATACATCCGACTTGGTTCCAGTCGCTTCCGAATTGCAGCGCGCCATAGGCCGATCCTCAATGCGCCGCGGAACCTACAGCTATTCGATTGGCGCGGCAACTCGCCACGAACAGCATGCGGACGCCTTCACAATCATCTGACCTTAAGGCGCGATTTGACCGAAGACCCTTGTTCCTGCCGTATTTCCACCGCTACAAACCCGGAATGCTGCGCTCTCGCCATTTCCAGCCCTTGACTGCCGCTGCCACCGCAGCAGTCGTGGCCTTGTCGGTGCCGCTCGTGCTCGGCTTTTTGAAGTGGCTGCATCCCGCCTTTGACAGTTTCACGCACTTCCGCGCGCATCTGGCGGTGCTGCTGACTGTGATTTCACTGCTCCTTGTGTTCAGCCGGGAACGAGCGTTCGGCCTCGTCGGCCTGGCGCTCGGCCTCGGTTCCTTCATCACAGTGCTCGACCCTTCGATCTTCCAGCGGCTGGCAGGAGGCACCGCGGAAGCCTCGATGCCAACTGCGGCACGCTATCGCCTGCTGCAACTGAACCTGCGCTACGACAACCGCACCCCCAAGGAGGTTCTGTCGCTCATCGGGCGTTCGCGGGCCGATGTGGTGACGCTGGACGAAGTCTCCGCGATGTGGGTCCAGGAACTTGCCTTCATCGAAGACGCTTATCCGTATCGGATCATCTGCCCGGAGCCCTCATACATCGGGGGCGTGGCGATCCTGTCGCGCCGTCCATTCCTGCACCCCTCGAAGGCGGAATGCTTCGACCGCGGAGCGCTTGCTATCGCCACGATCAATTTCGGCGGCACAGCGGTCGATATCGCGGCGCTGCACCTGGGCTGGCCCTGGCCTTTCGAGCAGACATGGCAGACCAGCCGCGTGGCTTCAAACCTCTACCGGCTTGGCTCGACGGCCATCCTTGCAGGCGATTTCAACGCCGTGCCCTGGAGCGCCACCGTCCAGAGCGTGGCGGAGGCGGGCGGCTTCACCACCATCCGGTCCATTGGCCCGACATGGCTCGCGCGTCCGCTGCCCAACATTCTGCGCCGTATCGCTGGCCTGCCCATCGACAACCTGCTTGTGAAGGGCAACGTGGTGGCGATCGAGACCCGGAGGCTCGATGAGGTGGGTTCCGATCACCTGCCGGTGTTGCTCGAATTCGGTCTCCTTCCGCAGCCGAGGGAGACCGGAGTGCTGCAGGCCTCCTCCGCCTTCTCCCCGGGAAGCACGAGCAGCCGGTAGGCCTGCCTTCGCGACTCACATGTTCTGATAAACGGGGCCTTCGCCGCCCTGCGGGGGAACCCAATTGATGTTCTGGTTCGGGTCCTTGATATCGCAGGTCTTGCAGTGCACGCAGTTCTGCGCGTTGATGACGAACCGGGCGTCGGCGCGCTTGGGCACCGCTCCGCCCATTTCCGCCGCGCCGGGACCGCCGGCCAGCGAGCGCCCCTCCGCATCGACCCATTCATAAACGCCCGCCGGGCAATAGCGCGTGCTCGGGCCGGCATAGATGCCGTACTCTGACTCCTTCTGCAGTTCCATGTCCTTGACCTGCAGATGCACCGGCTGATTCTCCTCGTGGTTGGTGTTCGAAAGGAACACGGAGGAGAGGCGGTCGAAGGTAAGCACCCCGTCTGGCTTGGGATAGTGGATCGGCGAATGCCTTTCCGCCGGCTCGAGCGCTACGTGATCGGCCTTGCCGTGGCGTATCGTACCCATGGGCGAGAAGCCGAAAAGGGTGTTGAACCACATATCCAGTCCGCCAAGCCCCACGCCGAGCAGTGTTCCAAAGCGCGACCAGAGCGGCTTTACATTGCGGACTTTCTTCAGGTCGCTTCCGATATCGGAAACGCGCCAGGCTTCCTCATAGGATGAAAGCTCGTCGTTTGCCCGCCCCGCGGCAATCGCCTGGGCGACGTGCTCGGCCGCCAGCATGCCGGAGAGGACTGCGTTGTGCGAGCCCTTGATGCGGGGAACGTTCACGAAGCCCGCCGAGCAGCCGATCAGGAGCCCGCCGGGGAAGCTCGTCTTCGGCACGGACTGCCAGCCGCCCTCGGTAATGGCGCGGGCGCCGTAGGAGATACGCTTGCCGCCTTCGAAGGTGTCGCGGATGGCCGGATGCGTCTTGAATCTCTGGAATTCCTCGAAGGGCGAGAGATAGGGGTTCTTGTAGTTGAGGTGGACGACGAAGCCCACCGAGACGAGGTTCTCATCGAAATGATAAAGGAACGAGCCGCCTCCCGTGCTTTGATCAAGCGGCCAGCCGAAACTGTGCTGCACCAGACCCGGTTTGTGCTTTTCCGGCCTTACTTCCCAGAGCTCCTTGAGCCCGATGCCGAATTTCTGCGGCTCGCGATCCTGCGAGAGTGCGTAACGGGCGATCAGCTGCTTGGCGAGCGAGCCGCGTGCTCCCTCCCCGATCAGGACATATTTGCCAAGAAGTGCCATTCCGGGCTGGTAGGCGGGGCCGCGCGTGCCATCGCGCTCCACCCCCATGTCACCGGTGACAACGCCGATGACGGCATTCTCGTCATTGTAGATCACATCGGCGGCGGCAAAGCCGGGATAGATCTCCACACCCAGTGCCTCGGCCTTGGAGGCAAGCCATTTGCAGACATTGCCGAGCGAGACGATGTAGTTGCCGTGGTTGTTCATGAGCGGCGGCATCAAGAAGTTGGGCAGCCGCAGGGAACCCGCCGGCCCCAGCACCAGGAAGCGGTCGTCGGTGACCGGGGTCTTGAACGGATGGTCATCCTCGGTACGCCAATCGGGCAGGAGCCTGTCGATGCCGATCGGATCCACCACGGCGCCAGAGAGAATGTGCGCGCCGACTTCGCCGCCCTTTTCGAGCACGACGACGGAGAGCTCCGGGTTGAGCTGCTTCAGCCTGATCGATGCCGCAAGACCTGCCGGCCCCGCGCCGACGATCACCACATCGAATTCCATGCTTTCGCGCTCGCTCATCCACTCCTCCAGGGTCGCCACAATTAGCATCTTCCGCCCGGCTATAGCGCATCACCACAGGCGGTGAAACCACTGCATGCGGAGGCGGCGAGATATTGTTCATCCAGACGGAAGAAAGGTCTGCGGACAGCACCGGCCGACTCCTGCGCCAACATCCCCCGCCTCATCGGGCGGCTCAGCGTTCCATCCGGCAAGCGGGCGGAGCTCTTCGTTCCTCCCACCCTGCCCTTTCCAGCTCTGGAACATCATCTTCGGTGCGAGGATATCCCAGACAAAGGTAGCCGATGAACGTCCAGGTCTGCGGTACGTCCAGGATCGACGCCACTGTCGTCGGATCCAGGATGGAGACCCAGCCGAGCCCCACCCCCTCTGCTCGGGCGAGGAGCCAGAGAGTATAGGTGGCCATCACCGCCGAATACTCGATCATCTGCGGCATCGTATGTCGGCCGAGGCCGTGCCCCTGCACCGTGTGGCGATCCGCAAAGACGGCCACGTGACCTGGAGCCTCGTCGAGACCTGCGAGCTTCAGCCGTGCATAGCGCGCGGCGCGGTCCTGCGGCTGAGCCGCCAGGGCTTCCGCATTGCAAAGCGCAAAATTCTCTTTGATTCTCGCTCGCCGGACGGGGCTTTTCACGATCACGAAGCGCCAGGGCTGGCTCAATCCCACGGAGGGCGACAGAGACGCCAGGTCGAGCAGGCGTTCAAGAAGCCCGGCCGGCAAGGGATCGGGCCGGAAGTGCCGCACGTCACGACGCCAGGCGAGGAGATCGATGAACCGTTCCCGGAAAGCCGCATCGAATTCGGGCGCTCGGCTCGGAGAAGCTGGGGCGAAACGAGTCTCTGGCATGGCGATCCGCAGGTCATTTGCAGGGTGACGGTGCTTAAGTCGAAAGGATGCGCAGAGCAACACAGCGCCTGCGGGCAAATACCTATCGCTTCGCCTGAATTTTTGCATAGAATTGTTCTGTTGCGCCCCCTGGCGCCGGGCGCGTTGCGCCTTCGTGCGCGGGAGAAGCGGCCATGCCGAGCATCGCACGATTTGCCGCCGCAGCCCTTGCGCCCCTCCTTGTAGGCGCAGGGCCGACAGATGACGGTCAATGGCTGGCCGGCGGCTATGCCTTCACCGACGAGCTTGGCGGTTTTCGCATCGTCGCCATACGCGGGACGGGCACACGAAGCGATCCCGTCGTTCTTACGCAGGAGCTTTATTCGGCCAGTGAAATGGTTCTGACGATCCGCGCCGTCGGGCCGCTTCCGCCCGACGCGGAGACGGCGCGCGCGGGTATGGTTCTCTACCTGGAACTCGAAACGATGAATGCGAGCGAACTTGCCTGGGTCGAATTCTCCTACGAACTCCAGGCACATCTCGGGGAACCCAGCACCTATGGCGACGGCCTGTCCTTCGACCAGGCGCATGCGGAACTGGGCACCATCTCGTCAAATGCCTTCGCCGCCTATAGCCGCGATTACGAGCCTTATGACCGCATCCTCTTCCGTGACGGTAAAGTCGATCCGCGCGAAACGGCCGTGTTCTCTTTCCTGATCACGGACCTGACGCCGGCTTATCAATTCCATCTCGTGCAGGACCCGCGCATTCCGTTCTCATGAACGCGCCAACTTACCGCCTTGCAATGCAGGCGGCGGCAAGAGAGATTGGGGCATGATCCCGACCATGCCTCTCGACCCGGTGCGCTTGCGCGAACTCCTCGCCTTCTACGCCGATGCAGGCGTGGATGAAGCATTGGTGGAAGAGCCGCTGAACCGTTTTGCCGAAGCCTCGGCAAAAATCCCTCCCACCCCGGAGGCAGCACCTCCGGTGAGCGGGACCACTTCTTCGACCGAACGCGCACCTTCCGCTCCGGGAGGGCCGGCTCCTGTCGCGGCAAGGCCTGCCTCCATTCCGGACGAGGCGCAAGCCGCCCGCGCGCGCGAAGCGGCCCGGCAGGCGAAAACGCTGGACGAGCTGAAGGCGATTCTCACCGACTTCGACGGCTGCAACCTGAAATTCACGGCGAAGAACCTCGTCTTCGCCGACGGCAATCCCGAAGCGGACCTCATGCTGGTTGGAGAGGCTCCGGGACGCGACGAAGACCTCCAGGGCCTTCCCTTTGTCGGCCGGTCGGGGCAGTTGCTCGACCGGATGCTGGCCGCCATCGGGCGCGATCGCGGGTCCGCCTACATCACCAATGTCATTCCCTGGAGGCCGCCGGGCAATCGCGACCCCTCGCCCCTCGAAACAGAAATCTGCCGGCCCTTCATCGAGCGGCATATCGAGCTTGCAGCGCCCAGGGTCCTGGTCACGCTCGGAAACCCATCCACGAAGCTCCTGCTCAACACGCAAACGGGCATCATGCGTCTCAGGGGCACCTGGTCCGTCCATCGAACCTCAAGCGGGCTCGAAATACCGACCATGCCGACGCTCCACCCGGCCTATCTGCTTCGCAACCCCGCTCACAAGAAGCTCGCCTGGCGTGACTTCCTGGCCATCAAGATGAAGCTGGCGAGCGACGGGTAAAGCCGGCCACGCTGTTCAAAGCGCCTGTTTTGAATTCGCCGGCGCCCTCATGGGCTCGGCGGAACGAACCGTCGTGCGGCGACGCGCTTCAGCCCGAGTTGGCGCTCGCGCCAGATGATGAAGAGCCCGGCCCCGACCACGATGACGCCGCCTACGAGCGTATAGTGGGTCGGAACGTCTCCGAAGGCGAAATAGCCGACGAGAATGGCGAGGATCATCGAGGTGTATTCGAAGGGGGCGATGGTGGAAAGTTCCGCGTGGCGGTAACACTGCGTCATCAGTATCTGCGCCACACCGCCGCAAATACCTGCTCCCACCAGCGCCAACAGCTGCCAGTGGGAGAGCCAGATCCAGCCGAAGGGAATTGTGAACAGCGATACCACTGTCGCGGTGACGGAGAACCAGAGCACGATGGTGGCCGTCTTTTCCGTCAGCACCAGGCGGCGCACGAGAAGCATCGCGACCGCCGAAGCTGCTGCGCCTATCAAGGTGGCTATCACGCCGACAGCCTGCTCAGCTTCCAGGGCCGGGCCGCCGGCCAGCAGCGTGAGGTTGGGCCAGGCGATGATGACCACGCCAACGAAGCCGACGATCACCGCGCTCCAGCGGTAGACCCGCACGGTCTCGCCCATGAAAATGGCGGAGAAGACGACAACGAGGAGCGGCTGCGCGTAATTCAGCGTGACCGCGTCGGGCAGCGGCAACCGCGTCAATCCGAAGAAGCCGAGCCCCATCGAGGCGACCCCCACGAGACCGCGCATCACGTGGCCGACAGGGTGACGGGTTTGGAAGGCTGTCGCAAGTTCATGCTGCCAAGCCAGCATGATGATGATGGGAAAGATGGCGAAGAAGGATCGGAAGAAGACGATCTGCCCGGCCGGGACGTCTCCCGCCGCCTTGATCAGCGACGACATCGCCACGAAGATTGATACCGAGACGATCTTGAGAGCGATTCCGACGAGAGGCCTGCGCTCAGTGTCGATTTCGCTCGCGGCAACGGCCATGATGATTACCGGATCATAAGGTCGATAGAGATTGCCCGGCCGATAGTGCCGGCCGGGCGCGAAAAGCCGTTATCCGAATATCAAGGTCGCCGCGAGCCCGTTGCCTCGGCGATCGCCTGCCAGATACGCGACGGCGTTGTCGGCATTTCGATATGCGAGATGCCGTAGGCGCGGTAGAGCGCGTCCGTTACCGCGTTGAGCACGGCTGGCGTGGAGCCCACGGTGCCTGCCTCGCCCGCGCCTTTCATCCCCAGCGCGTTGGTGGTGGAGGGCACGTTGCGCGTCTCGAAATGTATGAGTGGCAGAAGGTCGGCCCGCGGCATGGAGTAATCCATGAACGTCGCGGTGACGAGCTGGCCCTCCTCTGAATAGATCGCCTCCTCCGTCAGGGCCTGACCAACACCCTGCGCTATCCCGCCGTGAATCTGCCCGGCGAGAAGGATCGGGTTCGCGGTCGCGCCGAAATCGTCCACCACGGTGTAGGCGACGATCTCGGTCTTGCCGGTGGCCGGGTCGATTTCCACCTCGCAGATATGCGTGCCATTCGGGTAGGTCGGCTCCGGCTGCTCGAAATCCCCGAAACCTTTGAGGTCCTCCGGGTTCTTCGCCGCCTTTGCGATGGAGGCGAAGTCCATCTGTCGGTCAGTGCCGACGATCCGCGCCACACCGTCGACGAGTTCAATGTCGGCGGGAGAAGCCTCCATTTCCTCGGCAGCGATCTTCTTGATCTTTTCGGCGAGATCCTCACCCGCACGTGCAGCGGAAACCCCGCCGATCGGGATCGAGCGCGAGCCGCCGGTACCGCCGCCCTTGTCCAGCACGTCCGTATCGCCCTGATGGACGTTGATCCTGGAGATGTCGAGGTTGAGCTTCTCGGCAACGAACTGGGCATAGGCCGTCGCATGGCCCTGCCCGTTCGACTGCGTTCCGATGGCCAGCGTCACCGTGCCATCGCCGTTGAGCGTCAGATGGGCAGGCTCCGAGCCCGGGAAGGCGCAGGCCTCGATGTAGGTGGACATGCCAATGCCGCGCAAGCGGCCGCGCTTCCTTGACTCCTCCAGCCGCTCTTCGAAGCTCGCCCAGCCCGCACGCTCCATGGCAAGCGTCATATGGCCGTCGAACTCGCAGCGGTCATAGCGCCGGCCGGTCGGCGTTACATAGGGGAACTGCTCCGGTTTGATGAAATTGCGGCGGCGGATTTCCTCGCGCGGCATGTTCATCTGGCGCGCGCACTCCTCCACCAGCTTTTCGATAAGGAAGGCCGCCTCCGGCCGTCCTGCTCCACGATAGGCGTCCACCGGCGCCGTGTTGGTGTATACGCCCTTCACGGTCACATCGATCGCCTGGATATCGTAGACGCCGGTCGTCATGGAGACGCCTCCGGTCGGAATGTAAGGCCCGAACTGGTGGATATAGGCGCCCATATTGGCAAGAAGATCCACGCGCATGCCGAGGAAGCGGCCGGTCTTGTCGAGCGCCATCTCGGCGGTCACGACGTTGTCCCGCGCCTGGCTGTCGGTGAGGAAATGCTCGTTGCGGTCACTGGTCCACTTGACGGGACGGCCGAGCCTCTTCGCCGCCTCAAGCACCAGCGGATATTCGCGGTATGCGAACGCTTTCGTGCCAAACCCGCCACCCACGTCAGGGGTGATGACGCGCAGCTTGCTGGCCGGGATGCCGAGGACGTCCGCAACGATGGTCTGCAGAGAATGGACGCCCTGCGAACCCGTTGTCAGCACGAAACGGTCTTCGTCCGCACGCCACTCCGCAACGGCAGAACGCGTCTCCATGTAATTGGCGACCAGGCGATTGTTGACGAAGGCAATCTTGACCACGTGGTCGGCCCTGGCGAAGGCATCGTCCGTCCTCGCCTTGTCACCCACATCGTAGAGGAAGGCCTGGTTGGAGCCGAGTTCCGGCCATACGAGAGGCGCCCCCTCCTCCAGCGCGGCGGCTGTGCCGACAACCGGCTCCTCGCCCTCGTAGTCGATCTCGATGAGTTCGGCCGCGTCCTGCGCCTGCTGACGCGTCTCGGCGACGACGAAGGCCACGGCATCGCCGACATATTGCACGCGATCGCGGCATAGAATGGGAATGTCGCGCGTCGGGAACTTGCTGCCGTCCGGCCGCTTCGGCATGCTCTCGGCCTTCAAGTCCTTCAGGTGAGCAATGTCGGCACCGGTAAGGACCAGATGCACGCCCGGCGCCGTGCGAGCCGCCTCCACCGAGTTGATCCTGAAACGCGCCTTTGCGATGGGAGAGCGCAGCACATAGCCATGCAACGCACCGGACGGAGCAATATCGTCGGTGTAGCGCCCCCGGCCGGTGATCAAGCTGTCATCTTCCTTGCGCAGCACGGACGCGCCCATGCCGAATTTCGGTGTGAGAACCGTCATGCCGAATTCCTTGCGAATGAAATGGGAATTAAACTGAGCTAGCGGGTAGTTTTGTCGACGGGCCGCGTCGTGTAAAGAGCCACCTCAGAAATTCTTGGGCCAACTCGGCGCCGGCCCGGAGCCTGTCAGGGACTTGGGAGAAAAACATGCGCACCGATACCGGCCAGGTCTTCCGCCTGGAAGACTACCGTCCCAGCGACTACCTGATCCCTGAGATCGATCTTGTCTTTCGGCTCAATCCCGAAAGAACGGTGGTCACGGCGAAATTGTCCGTCGAGCGGCGGAAGGGCGCGGCCGCAGGCACGCCGCTGGAGCTGGATGGCGACGGCCTTGCCCTGGAGCATCTCCTGATCGACGGACAGCCGGTGGACGAGAACGCCTATGAAGCGACGCCGGATCGCCTGACGATCCGCAAGCCTCCCAGCTCCCGCTTCGAGCTCACCATTGTGACCCGCATCGCGCCGGCGGCAAACAAGGCGCTGATGGGGCTTTACGTTTCGAATGGCGTTTACACGACCCAGTGCGAGGCGGAGGGTTTTCGCCGCATCACCTATCATCTCGACCGGCCGGATGTTCTTTCCATCTACCGCGTGCGCATCGAAGCAAAGAAGAAGGAAGCGCCGCTGCTTCTTTCGAACGGCAATCCGCTGCAGCATGGAGAGCTGGAAGACGGCTGGCACTACGCCATCTGGCACGACCCCTTTCCGAAACCGTCCTACCTCTTCGCGCTGGTGGCGGGCGACCTCGGCGCCGTGCATGACCGCTTCATCACCGCATCCGGCCGCGAGGTGGCGCTCGGCATCTATGTGGAGCATGGAAAGGAGCCGCTCGCCGCTTACGCCATGGACGCGCTCAAACGCTCCATGCGATGGGACGAGGAGCGCTTCGGGCGCGAATACGATCTGGATGTTTTCAACATCGTCGCCGTCTCCGACTTCAACATGGGCGCGATGGAGAACAAGGGGCTCAACGTCTTCAACGACAAATATGTACTGGCCGATCCCGACACCGCCACGGATGCGGATTACGCCAACATCGAGGCCATTATCGCGCACGAGTATTTCCATAATTGGACAGGCAACAGAATCACTTGCCGCGATTGGTTCCAGCTTTGCTTGAAAGAGGGTCTGACCGTCTACCGCGACCACGAGTTCTCGGCAGATCAGCGTTCGCGTGCGGTCAAGCGTATCGCCGAGGTCCGTACGCTTCGTGCCCACCAGTTTCCTGAAGATCAGGGCCCGCTCGCCCATCCCGTGCGCCCGCGCCGCTATCGCGAGATCAACAACTTCTACACCGCGACAGTCTATGAAAAGGGCTCCGAGGTCGTCCGGATGATCCACACCATCCTGGGACCGGAGAAGTTCCGCGCCGGCATGGATCTCTATTTCCAACGGCATGACGGGCAGGCTGTCACGATCGAGGATTTCCTGCGCTGCTTCGAGGACGCTTCCGGCCGCAACCTCTCGCAATTTGCCCTTTGGTATCATCAGGCGGGAACGCCGAACCTGACCGTTTCCACGCACTACAATACCAAGGCAAGGGAATACACGCTGGAGGTCGAGCAGTCCGTGCCGCCCACGCCTTCGGAATCGCGCAAGCGGCTGATGCACATTCCGCTGGCGTTCGGCCTCGTCGGACCAAACGGGCAGGACATGGAGTACGAGAGCGTCGATGGAGCGCTCATCGAAAACGGCGTGATCCATCTGCGCAAGCGGCGGCACACGATCCGCTTCAAGGGTGTGAGCTCACGGCCCGTCATTTCGCTCAATCGCGGCTTCTCCGCACCAGTGACCCTGGCGTGCGAGATGCGGCAGCAGGATCACCTTTTCCTGGCCCGGCACGACAGCGATCTCTTTTCGCGCTGGCAGGCGCTCAACACGCTGTTCACCGAAGCGTTGATCGATGCGGCAGCCCACATTCGGGGCGGCAGGAAGGTGAGTTTCGACAACACGCTGCTCAACTATCCGGCCGAGATCGCAGCGGACGAAAGCCTGGAAGCCGCCTATCGCGCTCTTGCGTTGACACTGCCGGCCGAGGCCGATGTCGCCCGCGAGATCGGCAGCAACATCGACCCGGACGCAATTGGTGCTGCTCGGAACGCCCTGCGCAGGGCAATCGCGGACATGGCCCGACAAACGTTCGAGACAATCTACCATGCGATGGAGGATCAAGGCCCCTTCAGTCCGGATGCTCAGAGTGCAGGCCGGAGGGCGCTGCGGAACGTGCTGCTCGAATATCTGACGGCCGCTTCCGGCGACCCGAAGCTCGCCATGCGTCAATTCGAAGGTGCGAAGAGCATGACGGAACGGGCCGCTGCGCTGACCGTGCTTGCGCACCAGCTTCCCGAGTCAGAAGCTACAGGAAACACCCTTAAAGCCTTCGAGAAACGCTATCGCGACAACCCGCTGGTGCTTGACAAGTGGTTCATCGTCCAGGCGACGATTCCGGGTGCGCAGACGGTCGGGATCGTGCGCGAACTTATGAGGCACCCCGCCTTCTCCCTCACGAACCCGAACCGCGTGCGTTCTCTTGTCGGCACGTTCTCCAGCAGCAACCAGACCGGGTTCCACAGGATCGACGGAGAGGGATACCGTCTCCTGGTCGAAACCATCCTGCGCGTGGAGGAGCACAACCCTCAGGTCGCAGCCAGGCTCGCCATCGCCTTCCGCTCCTGGCGTTCGCTGGAGAAGGAGCGGCAGGAACAAGCGCGGGCTGCTCTCGTGCAGATTGCGAACGAGCGGAATCTCTCGAGGGATCTGCGCGACATCATTGACCGGACGCTCGCATAGGCGGTTCGTACGCGAATCAATTTCGTGCAAGCCACTGGACAAGGCGAATCAGCTTTGATTCCTTATGGATGATTCGCAGGTACGCGTTCGCGGATCGGTCAAGCGGAAAGTCACGAAGAGAAGAGGCCCGTCGGAATGGCGAGCGCATATGCATGGGCTTTGCCCGGCAGCCTGTTTTCCAGGCGCGGGAAGTCCAAGACACAGAGGAGCGAGGTCGCTGGCAACGCCAAGATTCTCGCTGCGCCTGCATATGAGCGCCTGCTTGCGATGGAACCCTATCTGCGCCGGGCGATCCCGATCCTGGTTCTCATCTTCCTGACGGTCGTGGCGGCGGCCCGGCTGCTCACGCTGCTTGACTGGCGCGACGATATCGAACGCGACACCAAGAAGCTTCTGGGCATGGCGGCGCAGAATCTTTCCCAATCGCTGCAGATCGCGGTGCCCGAAGAGATGCCGGGAGCGCGCGAGGCGGAAGCCATTATCGATCAGGTTTCGCTTCGGAGCGGCGCCGGAGGCGAATGGATCCTGGCTTTCACCGACCCGCAATTCGTCGTGGTGGCCGCCTCGCCACGAGGCCGCGAGATGTACGGCACCGCGCTGGAAAGCACACTGACGAATGGGCAGCCGCTCTTCATGTTCGGCGAGCGCGCCGGCGTGCTTCCCGTGGAGATCGACGGCGTCAAGTGGTTCGCCTCGGTAAGCCTGCTTCCCCACGGGCGCGGTGCGGCCGTTGCCCTTGCTCCCCAGGAGGAAGTGTTTGCCGCCTGGCGCAGCGCCGTTTCCTTCAACGTAACTCTCTTTGCGCTTACCGCAGCCGTGCTGATGGTGGTGCTCTACGCCTATTTCAGCCAAGCAGCGCGGGCGCAGGCGGCAGATCGGATCTATCTTGAGGCACACCAGCGGATCGATCTCGCGCTCGTGCGCGGCAAATGCGGCCTGTGGGACTGGGATATGGCCCGCGGCAAGATGTATTGGTCGGCGTCCATGTACGAGATGCTGGGCTACGAGGCGGCAGACGTCATGCTGTCCTTCGGCGATGTCGCAAGCCTGATCCATCCGGAGGACGGCGACCTCTTCACGGTCGCCAATCGCATTGTCGCGCGGGAGGTCGATCAGGTGGATCAGATCTTCCGCATGCGCCACGCGAACGGGCAGTGGATCTGGGTGCGCGCCAGGGCGCAGGTCGTCGACCCCGATGCGCCGGAGGTGCATCTGATCGGAATCGCCGTGGACGTGACCGAGCAGCGCACACTCGTGCAGCAGTCGGAGGTGGCCGACCAGCGACTGCGCACGGCCATCGAGAACATCACCGAATCCTTCGTGCTTTGGGATGCGTCGGAGCGGCTGGTGATGTGCAACACGAGATACCTGCTCGATACCGGACTTGATCCCAGCGAGGTCGTTCCCGGGCTTCACCGCAGCGAGATCGAAGGCCGGATGAATGTGCTGAGGCACGAACGCCGGTCCCCCGGCTCCGGAGATCCGAATGCGGGCGTGACCTATGAACGTCAGCTGGCCGACGGGCGCTGGCAGCAGGTCACCGAGCTCAAAACCCGTGACGGCGGCACTGTCTCGGTCGGCACCGACATCACCCAGCTGAAGCAGCATCAGGAAAAGCTGGTGGAAAGCGAGCGGCGGCTGATGGCGACGATCCACGATCTCTCCGTCGCCCGCCGCGCCGAGCAGGAGCGCAGCCAGGAGCTCGTGGAGCTCAATCGCAAATACATGCGCGAGACCGAACGCGCGGAGGCGGCGAACCGGGCCAAGTCCGAGTTCCTCGCCAATATGTCCCATGAGCTCAGAACACCGCTCAACGCCATCATCGGGTTTTCCGAGCTCATGCAGCAGGGGCTCTTCGGGCCGCTTGGCTGCAAGCGCTACGAGGAATATGTCAGCGACATCTATGCGAGCGGCAGCTACCTCCTGGGCGTCATCAACGATATCCTCGACATGTCCAAGATCGAGGCGGGCCAATTCACGATCAATCGTGAGAACATCGACCTGTGCGCGGTCATCCGCGAGACCATGCGGGTGGTGACCCTCCAGGCGGCAAAAAAGAACATCGAGATCAAAACCGAAATCCCCGACTCTGTCTCGCTTTATGTCGATCGGCGCGCGGTGAAGCAGATCCTCATCAATCTGCTTATCAACGCGGTGAAATTCACCG